>Ga0209952_1000113_pt1 | contig 333737 bp, 282 predicted proteins | sample ThiBiot_750_biof_2_FD_183951 | JGI IMG/M metagenome (GOLD analysis project Ga0209952, IMG submission 183951) | Wastewater bioreactor microbial communities from Cape Town, South Africa - Thiocy_cont_750_biof (SPAdes) | ecosystem: Engineered > Bioreactor > Thiocyanate-remediating >... | reverse complement strand
AACACGCTATTCTGGTGCGCCACGGCGTTGCTCCTCGCTGATGCCTCGATTCGCTGTCACCCGAACCGAAGCCAGTAGAATCAACGCCGTGGTAGAAGTACAGCAAAATCGAACCGGACAGCCGTGGGCCCCGACCCGCGGATCCCAACCGCAACGGCGGTGCGCCAGGGGATCGCCGGGTCGGGGCCCGGCGATGACGGTGGGGCGTTCTCAGGGCCCGACGGCGGCTGTCCTCGCGGCGCCACGGCGCCCGCCCCCGCGACCTACGCCCCAGGTCGCCCGCCGGTCCCAACGCTTTGGCAATCCGCGGCGCGCGCGATAGTCTCGCCACAGGGAGGGACCAGTCACATGGCGGAGTACGACTACATCATCGTGGGCGCCGGATCGGCGGGCTGCGTGCTGGCCAACCGGCTGAGCGAGGACAGCCGCACCAAGGTGTTGCTGCTCGAGGCCGGGCCGAAGGACAGCTCGATGTGGATCAACATCCCCGTCGGCTTCACGAAGCTGCTGAACAGCCCCGTCTACAACTGGAACTTCGCCACGGAGCCGGAGCCGAACGTGAAGGGGCGGTCGATCCCGATCCCGCGCGGGCGGACCCTGGGCGGATCGTCCTCGATCAACGGCATGCTGTACGTCCGGGGCAATCCGCTCGACTACAACACCTGGTCCCAGTTCGGGAATCGCGGCTGGTCGTACGACTCCGTGCTGCCCTATTTCCGCAAATCCGAGAATTTCGAGGGCGACGGGGACGCGGCGCGCGGCAAGGGCGGCCCGTTGAACGTCGCGCACATGCGCGAGCGGGCGGAGCTGTTGGACGCCTTCATCGACGCCGCGGTGGACGAGGGCTGGCCGCGCAACAAGGACTACAACAACGGCCACCAGGAGGGCTTCGGCTACTTCCAGGTGACCCAGAAGAACGGTGAGCGGTGGTCCACCGCGCGGGCGTTCCTGGAGCCGGCGCGGTCCCGCCCCAATCTGCACGTCCAGACCGACGCGCTGGCGCAGCGCGTGCTGCTGGAGGGCAAGCGTGCGGTCGGCGTCGCCTACACGGTGAACGGCCAGCCGCGCGAGGCCCGCTGCGGGCGGGAGGTGATCCTGTCGGCCGGCGCGGTGAAGTCGCCGCACCTGCTGGAGCTTTCGGGCATCGGCCAGCCGGAGCTGCTGTCCTCGCTGGGCATCGGCGTGCAGCACGAGCTGCCGGGCGTGGGCGAGAACTACCGCGACCACTACGCCCCGCGCATGAACTGGCGGGTGAAGCTGCCGGTCACGCTGAACGAGCACACCCGCGGCCTGCGTTTCGCGAAAGAGGTGGTGAAATACTACACCCAGCGCCGCGGTATCCTGACCTTCACCGCGGGCATCGTGTACGGCTTCGTCAAGACGCGGCCGGAGCTCGAGGAGCCGGACGTGCAGTTCCACTTCGCGCATGCGAGCTACCCGAGTGCCGCGACGCGCGTGCTGGACAAGGAGCCCGGCATGACGCTCACGATCTACCAGTGCCGGCCGGAATCGAAGGGCTCGATCCATGCGAAGTCGGCCGATCCGTCGGCGGCGCCGGCGATCCGGCCGAACTTCCTCTCCGACCCCATCGACCAGCAAGTCTGTGTCGACGGCATGAAGCTCGGGCGCCGCATCATCAACAACCGGGTGATGGACAAGTACCGCGCCTATGAGATGAACCCCGGCGACCGGGTGCAGACGGATGCGGAGTGGCTGGAGTTCGCGCGCGAGAACGGCCAGACGACCTACCACGTGATCGGCACGTGCAAGATGGGCCAGGACAAGATGGCCGTGGTGGACGACCAGCTTCGCGTGCAGGGGATCGCCGGGCTGCGGGTGGTGGACGCGTCGATCATGCCGACCATGGTCTCGGGCAACACCAATGCCGCGGTGATCATGATCGCGGAGAAGGGCGCCGACATGATCAAGGCGGCCGCGCGCGAAGGGATGAAGGCCGCGGCCTGACGGAAGAAGGAGCGGGGGTCACGAACCCCCTCTCCCCTCGCGGGAGAGGGCCGGGGTGAGGGGGCGCCACGGCGTTCGGCACCGCCGGCACGGACCCCCGACCGCCCCCGCCCCCTATCCCCCTCCCGCAAGGGGAGGGGGGACTGGCCCGCCCTAGGCGAACGCGCCGCGGCGCTGCAGCTTCAGCCAGCCCACGGCGGCCACCGCGATCATGATCAGCACGATGGACATGTAATTCAGCGGGAACCAGCCCAGCCGGTTCTGCAGCAGCCCGGCCAGCAGGCTGCACGTGGCCGTCGTGCCGAACACCAGGAAGTCGTTCATGGCCTGCGCCTTGCCGCGCTCCGCCGGGCGGTAGGTCGTGGTCACCAGCGTCGTCGCGCCGACGAACAGGAAGTTCCACCCGACGCCGTTCAGCATCAGCGCCGCGCGGAAATTCCACGCGTCCAGCCCGTGCAGCCCGACCGTCACGCCCGAACCCAGCAGCACGGCGCCGAGCAGCATGATGTTGAGGACGCCGAAGCGCTGGATCAGGTTGCCGGTGAAGAAGGAGGGCACGAACATGCCCATCACGTGCAGGAAGATCACCCAATGCGCCTCGGTCTGCGGCAGGCCGCAGGCGACGATCGCGAGCGGAGAGGCGCTCATGAGGAAGGACATCGTCCCGAACGCGATCATCGCGGCGATGGCGGCCACCGCGAAGTCGGGCTGGGTCGCGATCTCCCAGAGCGGGCGCTGGACGCCGGCCACGCGCTGCGCCTTCGGCATCGGCGGGGGGAACTCGATGAACCACATCAGGGTGAACACCACGACGTGGATGCCAACCATCCCGGCATAGGTCGCGGTGTACATCGGCTGCCACTTGTCGAAGGTGGCGCGTGCCAGGGTCGGGCCGATGATGCCGGCCACCACGCCGCCCGCGGTGACCCAGGAGATCGCCTTGGCGCCCATGCCCGGCCCGACCAGCTCCACGGCGGCGAAGCGATACATCTGCAGGCTGGCCACCGCGTAGCCCAGGACGAGGCCGCCCAGGCACATCAGCAGGAACTGCCCGGACCACAGCCCGTAGCCGCACAGGGCCGACCCCAGCATCCCGCAGACCGATCCGACCCGGAATCCGAAGCCGCGCCCCAGGCGCTGCATCAGCATCGCGGCGGGGAAGACCGAGAGCATGACCCCGAGATGCTGCATGGTGACGGGCAGGGTCGCCCAGTCGTGGATCTGCAGGATGCCGGAGACCGCGAGCGCGGTCGCGGTGAACATCATGACGTTCCCGGCCTGGCCGATCGCCTGGCAGCAGGCCAGCAGGAACAGGTTTCGACGCGCCGGAAGGCTGCTGGACATCTTGGGCCTCTCGGGCGCTGCTCTTGGACCTTCCGACCATACCGAGGTTCATTCCCCCGGCAAGCCGCGCGGGAGGCGGGCTTGCCCCGAACCGGGCGATGCATGGAAGGATTTCGGCGTACGCATGGCCGCGGAGCGATCCTCCCTCGGCCTGCATGCAGGCGTGGCGGGATCAGAGCGCCAGGCAGGCGGCCCCGGCCGCGATGGCGCTGCAGGACAGGATCCGCCGCAGGGTGAGCCGTTCCTGAAGGAAGAGCCGGCCGATGATGGCGGCGTAGACGACGCTGGTCTCCCGCAATGCGGAGACCACGCCCATCGCGTCGTACTGCATGGCCCAGATCACGATCCCATAGGCCACCAGCGAAACGACGCCGCCCCCCAGCGCCATTCCGGTCTGCATGGGCGTGTAGGCGGGCGGGCGGATGCGCAGGGCGAGGTAGAGCAGGGGCGTCGTCAGGCCCCAGAGCAGGAACATCGTGTTGGCGTAGCTCAGGCTCCCGCCCGACAGCCGCACGCCCATCCCGTCCACGACCGTGTAGGCGCCGATCAGCGCGCCGGTCAGGAAGGCCGGAAGCAGTTCGGGGCGGCGCCCGCCGCGGTGTACCGCGAGCGACAGGATCCCGCCCGAGACCAGCGCGATCCCGATCGCGGCCAGGACGCCGATGCCCTCATGCGCGAAGACCGCCGCCCCCAACGCCACCAGCACGGGGGAGGAGCCGCGGGAGATCGGGTAGGCCTGACCCAGCTCGCCCGAACGATATGTCCGCACGAGCGAGAGGTTGTAGGCCGTGTGGATCACGGCCGATGCCACCGCGTATGGCCAGCTCGCCGCGGCGGGCCAGGGCAGGACCGTGGCCGTGACCGCCGTGACCGCGGTCACCGCAATCATCATCAGCGTCATCGACCACAGCCGATCGCCGCCGCCGCGCAGCACCGCGTTCCAGCTCGCATGCAGCAGCGCGGCGAAGGCCACCGCCCCCAGGACGACGGCGCTCATGCCGGCGCGCGCTCATCCGATCGTCCGCGCGCGGCATCCCGGTCTCCGCGGCGCCGGACCGGGACCGGGCCCTTCGCCCGCACGTCCCCATCGCGGCGTGCGGCGCCTGCCGGCAGGGGAAAGACGGGACGACGAGGTTCAACAGGGATCAATGCACGAGATCCAGAGGGGATCGTGTCAGATTGGCTGTGGCGTCAGGCCGGGACAACCGAGTAAATCGCGGGGGATTGCGCAGGAAATCTAACTCGGATGCGACGGTCCCTCCCATCGCTCAATGCCCTTCGGGCCTTCGAGGCCGCCGCGCGGCTTGGCAGCTTCAAGGCGGCGGCGGGGGAGTTGGGCGTCACGCATGGCGCGATCAGCCAGCAGGTGCGGCTGCTCGAGGATTGGCTGCACGCACCGCTCTTCGAGCGCCACAACCGCCGCGTCGTGCTGACGCCAGCGGCGCGCGCCTACCTGGCCGAGATCGGTCCCGCCTTCGACCGCATCGCCGCCGCCACCGCGCGGTACGGGCAGGACGACGGCGCCGTGTTGCGGGTCAACGCGCCTGCGAGCTTCGCGCTGCGATGGCTCGTGCCGCGGCTTGCGGGCTTCCGGGAACGGCATCCCGGGATCCGGGTCCGCCTGGAGACCTCGAACCAGCCGCTGGAAGCCTTGCCGGAAGCGTATGACGTGGTGATCCGCGGGGGCCCGGACACGTTCTACGGGTATGCCACGCGGCCGTTCCTGGCCGAACGCCGGCTGCCGGTGTGCAGCCCCGCGCTGCTGGCGCGGTATCCGCTGCATGTCCCCGACGATCTTCGGCAGCATACGCTTCTGCATACGCTCAGCCTGCCGCGCCTCTGGACCGACTGGCTCGATGCCGCGGGCGTGCCGGGGCTCATGCCGGCGGCGGCGCTCACGCTCGACCATTTCTACCTGACGCTGCAGGCGGCGCTGGACGGCATCGGCGTCGCGATGGGCCCGACGGCGCTGGTCGCCGACGACCTGGCTGCGCAGCGGCTGGTCGCGCCCTTCGCCGCACCGCGCCTGCCGGCGCGCCGCTATTGCGCGTACGTGCCGGAGCGGCATGTGGCGCGCGAGCCCGGTGCCGCGTTCCTGGCCTGGCTCGAGCGGGAGGGAACGATGCGGGACGACGCCGGCGCACCCTGAGCCGTCGGCCGCCATCGGGGAGCCAATCGTCCCGGCCGGGCCGGCGCGGCCTTGCGCCCCCTCCCGCGAGGGGAGGGGGCGTCGCGGGTCATACCGGCGCGCGCACTGTTTGACCCGCAGGCAGATCACCTCGGCGCGCGGGATTCTCTTTGGCTTGGGCGTGGCCGCCCCACCAACCCCACGCCGAGACACCGATGAGCGAAGCGGCTGATCGGTGTCAGTGGCCGTCGATGTCCCAGGCGCGGGTGCCCTCATAGGTCCGCGGATGGAAGGTGAAGCCCTTGCGGACCGCCCAGATGTTGACCTGGAAGTGCAGCGGGATGATCGGCTCCTGCGGCATCGCGGCCAGCGTCGCCTCCCGGTACAGCGCCTCGCGCTGCTGCTCGTCCACCGTGGCCAGCGCCTTCTCGACCAGCTCGTCGACCTTGGGATCGGCGAAATGCGTCGGGTCGAACACCGCGCCGCGCCCCTTCTCGGGGTTCGAGGAGGCGAGGATCCAGTTCAGGTTGCTGCTCGCTTCGCCGGTGTCGCTCGCCCAGCCGGTCAGGCGGATGGCGAACTCGTGCCGGGTCGCCCGGCTGAAGAAGGTCGCGGCCGGCATCGTCTCGACCTGCGTCTTGACGCCGATGCGGGTCCACATCTGCGCGATCGCCTCGACCAGCTTGCTGTCGTTGACGTAGCGGTCGTTCGGACCGTGCAGGGTGATGCCGAACCCGTCCGGATACCCGGCCTCGGCCAGCAGCTTCTTCGCCTGCGCCGGGTCATACGGGTCGGGCTTGATCGACGGCACCCAGCCCACCGAATGGTCGGGCACCACCTGCCCGGTCGGGGCGGAGAACCCGTCCATGATCCGGTCGCGCAGCGCGTCGCGATTGATCGCGAGCGAGAGCGCCTTGCGCACGCGCACGTCCTGCAGCGGGTTCTTGTCGAGCGGCTTGCCGGCCGTGTCGGTGATGAAGGGCGCGTCCTTCCGGCCCACGTCCGGCACCACGTAGATCAGCCGCTGGCCGGGCTGCGAGATCACGTCGAGCTTCGCGTTTTTGCGCAGCGTCGCGACGTCGCGCGGCGGCACCTGGTCGATCACGTCGACGTCGCCCGATTCCAGCGCCGCGATGCGGCCGGCATCGTTGGAGATGATGCGGTAGTTGACCTTCTGCCACTTGATCTTGTCGGCCCACCAGGACGTCTCGTTCTTCTCGAACACGGCGCGGTCGCCGAGGGTGAACGAGGTGACCTTGTACGGGCCGGTGCCGATCGCCGCCTTCAGGCTGTTGTAGTCGGGCGTGGTCGCGCCGTCCCCGTTCTTGCGGGAGACGATCTTCAGCGACGCCATCAGGAAGGGCATCAGTGCGACCGGCTTGTCCGAATGGAAGCGGATCGTGTGCGGGTCGACGACCTCGATCCGGTTCACCGGCTTGACCGCGAAGTTGAAGCTGGAGGGGCTGTTCAGCACCTTGGGCACGCGGCCGAAGGTGAACACCACGTCGTCGGCGGTGAACGGGGTGCCGTCGCTGAACTTCGCGTCCCGCAGCTTGAACTCCCAGGTCGTCTCGTCGACCGCCTTCCAGGACGTCGCGAGGCCGGGGGAGGGCTTGAACTGCGGGTCGGAGATCACGAGCGAGTCGAACACGTACGAGGTCAGCACGTTGTTCGGGTTGAGGTTGTGGTAGTGCGGATCCATCGACGTGAAGGCGCCGCCGACCGCGACGTTCAGCGTGGTCTGTGCCATGGCCTGGCCGGCCAGCACGCAAAGGCAGGTCGACAGCAGGGCGGTGCGTAGCCGCATCGGGTGAAACTCCCAGATCAGAAGGCCGGACCCTAGCCTGACCCGAACGCAGGCGGAACAGGGAAGCGGAGCGGCCGATGCGCGCCGACCTCGCGGCCAGGCACTCCGCCGGATGTCCGGCGGGCCTGAAGCTGGATGAAGCACACGGGCGTGAAACAACCGGTCGTGAACCTGGCAGGCAGGCCGGCGCCGCACGAGCGCCCCAATTCGTCCCCAGATCGATACCCAGCCAAGTCCATATCACGCTGTGATTTGGCGTGTGCATGATCACGCAGTCGGGAGTAGAGTGCATGTCGCATGAACACTTGAAGCGGTCTCGTTCACCGCTGCTGGCCGGCCTTCTGTTTCTTGGTTTGACCGGTGCCGCCGCCGCGCAGACCTCAACCGTGGTGATCGCGCCGACAGCGCCGCCGGCGCCGAGGGTGGAAACCGTCCCGCCGCCTCCGCCCGGCGCCCAGGTCACGACGTGGCAGCCTGGCCGCTGGGCCTGGAGCGGCAACGCATGGGTGTGGGAGGAAGGACACTACGTGCAGCGGCCGCAGCCCGCCGCGGTGTGGGAGCCGGGCCACTGGGAGCCGCAGAGCAGCGGCGGCTACGTCTGGGTCGACGGACGGTGGCGGAGTTGAGCGCCATGGCCCCCCGTCTCCTCACCCCCGCCCTCGCCGGGCTCTCCGTTCTCGGGCTCAGCGCGTGCGTCAGCGCTCCGCCGCCCCCGCCGCCGGCCCAGGTGGTGATCCAGCAATCCGCGCCGGTGGCGCCGATGCTCGCCCCCACCCCGCCGCCGCCACCGCAATCCGAACTCGTGCCGCCGCCGCCCGCCGGCGTGCCGGCCGTCTGGCAGCCGGGGCACTGGCGATATGGCGGCGTCGGCGCCACGCCCTGGATGTGGGAGCCCGGCCGCTACGTCGCGGTCCCGGCCGGTGCGACCACCTGGGTCCCCGGACGCTGGGCGCAGCAGCCGAGTGGTGGCTGGATGTGGATCGAGGGGCACTGGGCCTGAACGACGGCGGGCTCTCACCGGCATCCGCGGGCCCCGGCCCGCGGACCTGAACCGCACCCCCGTTCTCTCACCGTCATCCGCGGGCCCCGACCCGCGGACCTGAACCGCACGGCCGTGCTCTCACCGTCATCCGCGGGCCCCGACCCGCGGACCTGAACCGCACCGCCGGTGCTCTCACCGTCATCCGCGAGCTCCGACCCGCGGACCCCACCCGCACCGCCGTGCTCTCACCGTCATCCGCGGGCCCCGACCCGCGGACCCCAACCGCACGGCCGTGCTCTCACCGTCATCCGCGGGCCCCGACCCGCGGACCCCAACCGCACGGCCGTGCTCTCACCGTCATCCGCGGGCCCCGACCCGCGGATCCCAACCGCACGGCCGTGCTCTCACCGTCATCCGCGGGCCCCGACCCGCGGACCCCAACCGCACGGCCGTGCTCTCACCGTCCTCCGCGGGCTCCGACCCGCGGATCCCAACCGCACGGCCGTGCTCTCACCGTCATCCGCGGGCCCCGACCCGCGGATCCCAACCGCACCGGCAGTGCCGGTGAGGGTCGCCGGGTCAAGCCCGGCGATGACGGGTGTGGGAGGACACCGTCGCCAAGCGCCCACCAGTCCGCTCCGCCTTCCCTCAGCCCCCCAGCCCCCAGCCCCCAGCCCCCCGGCCCCTCAGCCCCCCAGCCCCCCGGCCCATCAGCCTCGCGCGCTCCACCGGATTGTCGCCCGACCGACCCCCGCCTAGACTCCCGGCAACGACAAGGGGGAAACGCGGATGCAACAGGCCGAACCGATCACCGGCGCCGAGTTCCTCGCGCGCAGCCTGGCCGCGAACGGCACCACCCATGTCTTCTTCATCGACGCCGTCCTCCGCCACACCCTGATCGAACTCGGCACGCTCGGCGTCACCCGCGTCCTCGGCCATTCCGAGAAGGCCGTCGCCTACATGGCCGACGGCTACGCCCGCATCGCCGGCCGGCCCGGCATCTGCTTCGCGCAGTCCGTGGGCGCGGCCAACCTCGCCGCAGGCCTGCAGGACGCCTATCTCGGCCGCTCCCCGGTCATCGCGATGACCGGGCGCAAGCAGCCGCACATGCAGCACCGCAACGCCTACCAGGAACTGCCGCACCATCCGCTCTTCGCGCCCGTCACCAAGTTCAGCGCCTTCGTGCAGGACGCGGCCGACCTGCCGCGCCTGATGCGCCAGGCCTGGCGGGAGGCGATGACCGGCACGCCTCGCCCGGCGCATCTCGACCTGAACGGGCTGCAAGCCGAGGGGATCGAGACCACCCAGGTGCACGAGGCCCCGATCGCCGACCCCGCCTTCCGCCTCGGCATGCCGCCCTACCGGCCCACGCCCTCGGATCACGAGATCGACCGCGCGGCGGACCGCCTGCGCGCGGCGAAGCGGATCGTGATCGTGGCGGGCGAGGGGGCCGCCGCCGCCCAGGCCGGACCGGAACTGCTCGCCCTCGGCACCGCCCTCGCCGCACCGATCGCGACGTCGCTGGGCGCGCGCGGCGTCATCCCGACCCGGCACGCGCTGGCGATCGGTTGCGCCGGAAACTACGCCGCGCCGCCCACCAACCAGATCGTGCACGAGGCCGATCTCGTGCTGTTCGTCGGCTGCGACACCGGCGACCAGGTGACGCATACCTGGCGCATCCCGGCGACCGACACTCCATGCGTCCAGATCGATATCGATCCGGCCGAACTCGGCCGCTCCTACTCCGACACGCTGGGCCTGATGGGTGATCCGAAGGCGACCCTCGCGAAGCTCCTCATCGCACTCGGCAAGCCCGCACGCGACGGCGCATTCGCGGACCGCGCGGCCGGGATCATGCGGGCGTGGCGGGATTCCCGCGCCGCGGCGCTCGCCAGCGACGCCACCCCCATCTGGCCCGACCGCCTCTGCGCCGAGATCACCCGCGCCCTGCCGCATGACGGCATCCTGGTCGCCGACACCGGCTACTCGGGCATCTGGAGCTCGACCCTGATCGAGCTGAACGGCGAGGGTCAGACCTATCTCCGCGCCGCCGGCTCCCTCGGCTGGGCCTTCCCGGCCGCGCTCGGTGCCAAATGCGCGGCGCCCGACCGCAAGGTGATCTGCTGGTCGGGCGACGGCGCGATCTACTACCACCTGACCGAGCTCGAGACCGCGAAGCGCCGTGGCATCCCGGTGGTCCTGGTCATCAACAACAATTCGGGCTTCGGCCAGGGCTGGCCGAACATCCAGCGCCAGCAGGGCAACAAGCCGGGCGACGTCGCCGAACTCGCCCGCTTCGGGCCGACCAACTTCGCCGATGTCGCGCGCGTGTTCGGCCTGCGCGGCATCCGCGTGGAAGACCCGTCACAGATCGCGCCCGCGCTGCGCGACGCGCTTGCCAGCGACGAAACGGTGGTGGTCGACGTGGCGACCGATATCGACTGCCGCGCCCCCGAACCCTGGCTGCCGACCTGAGGTGAGGAGCCCCGCCCTCTCACCGCCGCGCTGCTCGCGTCGGCTTGTCGACTGTCGACAAAACTGCCAGTCTCGCCGGAACGGAGGAGGACGCCATTCCGGACCAGCCCATCCCGGAGCCGCTCGCCGGCTTCATCGCCCGCCAGCTCGCCCAGGCGATCGAGGACGGGCTCTACCAGCCGGGTGAGCGACTGGCCGAGGAAGCCATCGCCCAGCGGTTCGGCGTCTCCCGCGCGCCGGTGCGCGAGGCGCTGCAGATGCTGGTCAACGAGGAACTCGCCGTGCAGCGGCCCCGGCGCGGGACCACGGTGATCCAGCTGTCTCCCGCCGAGATCAGCGAGATGTACGAAGTCCGGTCGGCGCTCTACGCCGCCGCCGTGCGCCTGTTCGTCCGCCGCGCCAGCCCGCAGGCGGTCGCCGAACTCGTCGAGCTCCGCCGGCGGATCGAGGACCTGTCGCGCGATCCGGCCGTGACGGCGAAGCAATTCGTCCAGGCCACGCAGGCTGCCAGCGCCTGCGTCATCGCCCATTGCGGGAATGCGCGGCTCCAGGCCGTGTTCCGCAAGATGACCCGCCAGGCCTACCGGTTCTACGCCGAGAAGGCGCACAGTTCGGTCGCGCACCGGCAGGTGCTGGCGGGGCTGCTCGCCCAGTTGGCCGCGGCGGCCAGCGAGGGCGACGCCGAACGGGCCTCCATGTTCGCCTGGCGCATCAGCGAGGCCAATCATGCCGCGGCTCTGGCCGCGCTGGGGCTGCAGGAGCCCGTTCGGCCGTGATCCATTTGGAAGGACGGCAGCGCATGGCACCAGACCAGCGTGCGGAACCACGGGGCTGGGCGGGGCCGGAGATCCGGATCCGCGACGTCGCCCTGTCCTACGAAGGGCGCAACGGGCGCGTCCAGGCACTGGCCGATTGCAGCCTGACGATCCCCGGCGGCGCCTTCGCCTGCCTCGTCGGACCCTCCGGCTGCGGCAAGAGCACGCTGCTCGACATCGTCGCCGACCTCGCGCGCGCCGACACCGGCCTGATCGAGATCGATGCCACGCCGTCCGGCGCGCCTGCGCGGCTCGCGGTCGTGTTCCAGCGCCCCGCGCTGTTTCCCTGGAAGACGGTCGCCGGCAACATCGTCTTCGGCCTGCGCACGCACGGCATGCCGAAGGCCGAGGCGCAGCGGCGGGCGGACGCGTTCATCTCGCTCGTCGGCCTGGACGGGTTCGCCCACGCCTATCCGCATGAACTCTCCGGCGGGATGGCGCAGCGCGTCGGCATCGCCCGCGCGTTGGCACTCGAACCCGACGTGCTGCTGATGGACGAGCCGTTCGCCGCGGTGGACGCGCAGAACCGCGCGCTGCTGCAGGAGGAATTGCTGCGCATCACCGCGTACGCGGGCAAGACGGTGCTGTTCGTCACGCACGACGTGTCGGAAGCGGTCTACCTGGGCGACGTCGTGTTCGTCATGAGTGGCCGGCCCGGCCGCATCATCCGGACGGTCACGCCCAGCGCGGCCGAACGCGACCGCTCGAGCGGGGGTTTCGCGCGGATCACCGCCGAAATCTTCGACCTGCTGGCCCATCGCAAACCGTCGACCGCAGACCTTGGAGTTTCGGCATGAGCCTTCCGCTGTCCGGCATCCGCGTCCTCGACCTGTCGTCGATCATCGCCGCCCCGGTCGCGGCCACGACGCTGGGCGATTTCGGCGCCGAGGTGATCAAGGTGGAGGAGCCGAAGCGCGGCGACTTCATGCGCCGCAGCGCCAAGGAGCCGGGCGGCCGATCGCTGCAATGGGTGCAGGACGCGCGCAACAAGACCTCCATCACGCTCGACCTCCGCCACGCGGAGGCGCGCGACATCGTGCATCGGCTGTTGCCGCATTTCGACGTGCTGGTGACGAACTTCCGCCCGCCCACCTTGCGGAAATGGGGCTTCGACCCCGACACGATCCGCGCGCGCCATCCGCGCCTGATCGCGCTCTACGTGACCGGCTACGGGCTGACCGGCCCCTATAGCGACCGCGGTGCGTTCGACCGCGTGGCCAGCGCCTTCTCCGGCGTCACCCATGTCACCGGCGATCCGGACCGGCCGCCGGTGCGGGCCGGCTACGCGATGCTGGACTACATGGGCGCCTATGCCGGCGCGTTCGGCGTGGTCACCGCGCTGTACAACCGCGACCAGCGCGGCGGGAGCGGGCAGGTGATCGATCTCGCGCTGTACGAGCCGGGATTCCGCGCGTCGGAGGATGCGCTGCTCGACCATTCCGTCACGGGGCGGACGCGGGAGCGGACCGGCAACATCAACCCGAAGGTGGTGCCGGCCGGCGACTTCGACACCGCCGACGGGCGCCGCATCTCCATCCATGGCGGCACCGAAGCGCTGCTCCGCCGGCTGGGCGCGCTGATGGGACACCCCGGCATCTGCGACGATCCGCGCTTCGCCAACCATCACGCGCGGGTGCAGAACCAGCAGGCGCTCTACGACCTGATCGGCGCATGGACGCGCACGCTGACGCTCGATGCGCTGATGGAGCGACTGGTGGCGGCCGACGTGCCCGCCTCGCCGCTCATGCGGATCTCGGACATCGCCACCGACCCGCATTTCCGCGGGCGGGGCACGATCGTTCCCGTGCTCGACGAGGATTACGGCGAGATGCTGATGGCCGCGCCGATCCCGCGCATGAGCGAAACGCCCGGCACCATCCGCTTCCTCGGTCCCCGGATCGGCAACGGCAACGAGGCGGTGTTCGGCACGCTGCTGGGCATGACCGCGGAGGAGATGGAGCGGCTGCGCGCCGCCGGGACGATCTGAAAAGAACGAACGGGGAGGATTCCAACAGATGAAGATCCATCGGCTCGCCGCCGCCTGCGCGGCATTGCTCGTCGTGGCAGGGGTCGGCGCCCAGGCGGCGGACCCGTCGGGCACGACGCAAGCAGGCACGACACAGGCACATGCAAAGAAGCCCAGCACGACGCAGCTCAGCATCGGCGTGTTCCCGGCCATGCGCCCGCTGGAACTCGTGCGCGGCAAGCACTGGCTGGAGGATGCGGGCTACACCGTGGCCTGGCACGACTTCCCGCAAGGCATCCCCGCCGAAGCCGCCGCGATGGCGGGCGGCTCGATCGATCTCGGGGAGGCCGACACGTCCGGCATCCAGCAGGTCGCGGCCCGCAGTCCCGGCGTGATGTGGTATGTCGGGAACGGCGCGATGAACTACGTCGCGCTGGTGGCGCGCAAGGACAGCGGCATCAAGACCGTCGCGGACCTGAAGGGTCGCAGGGTCGGCGGGGTCGCCCCGAACACCGCCCCGACCGCCGTGCTGGAGCTTGCGCTGGCGCATGCCGGACTGTCGCTGCGCGACCTGCAGGGGCTCAACATCATCGGTCCGAGCCAGCCGGCGGCGCTGGAGCGGGGGGCGATCGATGCGGCGATCTCGTATGTGCCGTATTCGGCCGAGACCATCACCGCCGGCACCAGCGTGCTGATCACCACCGCCTCGGACGTGTACGGCAAGCCCTGGCTGGGCGGCGGGATCGTGGTGCGGCCCGACTTCGCCAAGGCGCATCCCGATGTCGTGGTCGACGTGCTGCGCGCCGTCATGCGCGCCGAGAAGCTGCTGCGGGAGGAGCCCGACGATGCCTACAAGGCATTAGCGGCCGTGTCCCACACCAGCCTGCAGAACGTGACCTACGCCTTCGGCAAGGGCCTGGTGCAGCCGGTGGGCGTCGTCCCCGACAGGACGGTGCTGACGGAGCAGGCGGCGGTGCTGAAGGAGTTCCACGTGATCGACGTGAAGGACCCGCAGGCATTCATCGACGAGCTGGTGCATCCCGAGTTCGCGCAGAAGGCGGCCGAGGCCGCGCCGTGAAGCCCGGCGGCGCGACGGTGCAGCGGCTCGCGGCCTTCGCCGCGGTGCTGTGCGGATGGACGCTGCTATCCTGGGCCCTGCACTCGCCGCGGCTGGAACTGTTCCCGACGCCGTGGCAGGTGGCGATCCGCATGGCGGAGCTGGCGCGCACCGAACTCGGCGGCGATATCGTCGCGAGCATCGCCGAGGCGTTCGGCGGATGGGTGATCGGCGCCGTGCTGGGCATCCTGGTCGGGGCGCTGATCGGGCGGGTGACCCTGGCGCGCCTGCTGCTGCGGCCGGTGATCGACTTCCTGCGCTTCATCTCCCCGCTCGCCTGGGTGCCGCTGGCCATCCTGTGGTTCGGCATCGGCTACTGGAGCAAGGCCAGCATCATCGTGCTGATCAGCTTCTTCACCGTCGTGGTGAACACCGCGCACGGCATGTCGACGATCGATGCCGACACCGCCAAGGCCGGCCGCTCCCTGCGGCTCGGTTGGTCGCAGCGGCTGGAGGTGGTGCTGATGTCGGCCATGCCGGACATCCTGGTGGGGCTGCGCTACGCGCTGGGTGCGGCCTGGGGCGGCGTCGTGCTGTCGGAGCTGGTTGCGGGTGATACCGGCCTCGGTGCGCTGGAGATCTATGGCGGCCAGTCCTTCGACGTCGCGCAGATCATGGTCGGCATGGTCGTGCTCGCGGTGCTGGGCTACGCCGCCAATCGCGGCTTCATGGCGCTGCAGCGACGGCTGTTCCCATGGATCGTCGCCAACTGGGCGCCCTGAGATGAGTGGCCGCCTGCTTCGTTTCCTGCCCACGTCCGGCAGTGCCGCGAGCGCCGCGCTGGGACTTGGCATGCTGCTCGCGATCTGGTGGGCGGCGACCGTGCTGCTGCAGCTTCGTCCGGTGATCCTGCCGGACCCGGTCGCGGTCTGGCGCGAGTTGGTCGGCATGGCGCAAAGCGGCACCCTGCTGGTCGACGTCGCCACCAGCCTGTGGGAGCTGCTCTGGGGTTTCCTGGTCGGCTCGACCCTCGGCGTGCTGAGCGGCTTCGCCCTGGCCCGGCATCCCCGGCTGCGCGGCTTCCTGGAGCCGCTGGTGGAGACGTTCCGCTTCGTCGTGCCGTTCTCGCTGGTGCCGCTCGTGGTCGTCTGGTTCGGCGTCTCGCTCGTCGGCAAGATCTTCGTCGTCGCCTATGCCTGCTACTTCGTCGTCACGATCAACACCGCCGCCGCCGTGCAGGGGATCGACCCGCTGGTGCTGAAGGCGGCGCGGATGCTGGGGACCGGCGGCTGGCGGCTGCTGCTGCAAGTCGTGCTGCCCGCGGCGCTGCCGCGCATCCTGACCGGGTTGCAGCTCGCCCTGGCCTATGCCTGGGTCTCGGTGATCGCGGCCGAGTATGTCGGCTCCTCCGCCGGGCTGGGCTACCTGATCACCAACGCCCAGAGCGGGCTGGAAACGGCGAAGGTCATCGCCGGGATGATCGTCATCGGCGTGCTGGGCTGCGCGTTCAGCGTGGCCGTGGCGGCCCTGCGGCGCGTTCTCGTGCCCTATGCCGCGGAGGCCGGCTGGTAGGCGGTCGGCCGACGCCATGGGCCGCCGTGGCAGCGGCCGTCCCGAATTGTCCTTCCCCGGCAGATGCGCCACGGTGTGGCCGCGTGGTCAGAGGGAGCGTGCGCATGACGGATGTCGCGGTGATCGGCGCGGGGCTGATGGGCCACGCGCTCGCTTTGGTGTTCGCCCTGGGCGGACATCGCGTTCGCCTGACCGACAACAACCCCGACACCCTCAGCCGCGCCCCCGCCCTGATGGCCACCGCGCTCGGCACGCTCGCCGAGGCGGGGGAGGCCGCACCCGAACAGGACCGGCAGTGGCTGTCGACGGCGGTGCGCTGCGTATCCTCGCTGGAGGAGACGGTGCAGGGCGCGGCGCTGGTGATCGAGGCGGTGGTCGAGCGGCCGGACGTGAAGCGCACGCTCTATGCGCAGCTCGAGAGGCTGATGGGGCCGGAGGCGATCCTCGCCTCCAACACGTCGAATCTCGATATTTTCCCGCTGGTGCCGCCGGGATTGCAGAAGCGCACGATCATCGCCCACTGGTACACGCCGCCCTATCTGTGCGACCTCGTCGACCTGTGCCCGGGGCCGGAGACGGATCCCGCGGCCGTGACGACGGTGCGCGACATGGTCGCTGCGATGGGCAAGGTTCCTGTCGTGTTCAAGCAGATGGTGCAAGGCTACGTCGCGAACCGGCTGCAGGCGGCGATGCAGCTCGAGGTCTACCGGCTGCTGGACGAGGGGCTGGTGACTCAGAAGGACATCGACGATTCGGTGTTGCACGGGTTGGCGCTGCGGATGCCGATCCTGGGCATCATGGCGAAGGCGGATTTCACCGGCTTGTTGCTGATGCAACAAGGCCTGAAGAATCGCAGCTACACGCCGCCCGAACCACGTGGCAAGAGCGAGACGCTGGACCGGCTGATCGCGGACGGGCGCACCGGCGTGATGGCCGGGAAGGGCTATTTCGACTGGGGCGACCAATCCCCCGAGGAGCTGTTCCGGGAGCGTGACCGGCGCCTGCTCGCGTTGAAGCAGGCGCTGCGCAAGATCGGACCGATGGAGGGCACATGATCAGCTACGACCTGAAGGGCAAGACCGCGCTGGTGACGGGGGGCGCCTCCGGCATCGGCTTCGCCACCGCGCAGATGCTGGCGAAGTTCGGCGCGACCGTTGCCGTGAACTTCCTGCCCGGCGATGCGCGCGGGCCGGAGGCGGTGGACAAGCTGATCGACGCGGGCGGCAAGGCGATCGCCGCGCCGGGCAGCGTCGGCGAGGCGGGGGAGGCGGAGTCGATGGTGCGCCAGGCCGTCGCGGATCTCGGCCGGCTCGACCTGCTGGTGAACAACGCCGGCACGCCCGGGACGCGGCGCAAGATCCAGCCCGCCGAACTCGACCTGATCACCGAGGAGCTGTGGACGCAGGTGCTGGAGGTGAACCTGCTGGGCGTGTTCCGCTGCGCCAAGGCGGCCGCGCCGGCGTTGAAGGCGGCGAGTGGTGCGATCGTCAACACCGCCTCGATCGCGGGGCTGGGTTTTCCGGGGTCGTCGCTCGCCTATGGCGCGACGAAGGCGGGGGTCGTGAGCCTGACGCAGAACCTGGCGCGCGCGCTGGCGCCCGAGGTGCGGGTGAACGCGGTCGCCCCCGGTGCGGTCGACAGCCCGTGGATGGTGGAGTGGACGAACCAGGAGCGGCAGTCCTCGATCGAGCATGCGCTGCTGAAGCGCCGCTGCGTGCCGGAGGATTTGGCGGAGGTGATCGTGTTCCTGGGCTTCGGCGCCGCGATGGTGACCGGCCAGACGGTCACGGTGGATGGTGGCCTGACGCTGTAGGGTCTGTCACCGCCCGCCCTTTGTCGTGCGCCCGTGTCATGGCCAGCGCGTGTGATGGCCGGCGCAGGCCCCGTGTCATGGTCAGGCCCCGTGTCATCGCCGGGCCGCGCCCCCGTGTCATGGCCGGCGAAGGCCGGCCATCCACGACGTCACGAGGGACAGGAAAGACGTGGATGGCCGCCCTTCGGCGGCCATGACACGGACCAAACAGCGGCCATGACGCGGGCTTCTTCGGCGGCCATGACACGGGCTGCACTGAGGCCGCCATGAGGCTGGGGCGCGCTCGTCGCCCCAGCCCGTGTCGCGCTCTCAGAACGTCAGCACCGCGTCGGCGCCGAAGGTGAAGTTGTCCGACGTGCCCTTGGTGTAGGCCGGCGGGTTCTGGTTGAACGGCTTGTTGGACGTGTAGGCGTGGTCCCAGCGGATCTCCGGCCGGATCATCAGGCCGACGACCGGGGGCGGGACCTCGGGCTTCCAGGTGACACCGAGCGTGAGCGAGCCGTAGGTCGTGCTGCCGCCCGGGGCGCCGTAGACGCCGCCGACCGCGGGCAGGCCCTGCTGCACGCGGATCGGATCGCCGTTGTTGGAGAAGGACGCGACGAAGAAGTTGTTGTCGTCGCGCCAGAGTTCGCCACGCGCGTTCAGCGTGACGGTCTCGGTCAGCGCGTAGGACACGTATTGCGCTGCGCCGAACCCGTTCACCGCGCCCTTGCCGACGCCGTAGTCGTCGCGGATCCAGTTGAACTCCGTGACCAGCGTCAGCTTGTCGGTGGCCTTGTAGGTGGCGACGATGTCGTTGAAGTAGCGCCACTGGCCGTTGGCGTTGATGCCGAGGGGCGACAGCACCCGGCTCGACTGTTCGGGGCCGAGATGGGTCAGGGCGAGGATGGTCAGCTTGCCGTCCATCAGGCCGTTGAGGCCGAAGCCGAAGATGCCGCCGACCGAACTGTTGTTCTCGCCCAGCGGGCCGAAGGTGGTGTTCGCGCCGGTGTCGATGCCGGCATAGACGTCGACCGTCTCGTTCACGTGCGTCGTGGTCAGCAGGCCCGTGTGCTTGAAGGGCAGGCCGAACTGGAAGATGTAGGAGTGCGAGTAGAACGGGTTGGTCGCGGGGTCGATCGTCTCGTAGCCGATCGGCGTGGTGTACTGGCCGGCCTTCAGGTCGATGCCGCCCGCCGTCAGCACCGGCAGGTGGAACAGCGCATTCGCCTCGACGACGTCGAGCTGGTAGCGGCTGTCGGGCGTGACGCGGTTCAGTTCACCCAGGAACTGCGTGTAGCGCGCGTCCGACCCGTACATGAACTGCAGCTTGAAGCCCCACTGGAAGTCCGGATTCGTCGGATCGAGCGGCTTGGCGGCGGTCAGCAGCAGCTGGTTGAGCTGCGCCTGGTTGGCGTGATCGGTGAACAGGTGGCCCCAGTTGAGGCCGGTATTCGGCCGGAACGGGTTCATCATGAACCCGGCATCGAGCTGCGCGGAGAGCTTGATGCCGTCGATCACCAGGCCCGAATAGGGCGGCGCTTCGGCGGCGGGTTCCGGTGCGGCCGGTTTCTCGGAGGCAGGGCCGGCGGGCGGCGCGGTCTGCGCGACCGCCGGCACCGCCAGTCCGATCGGTGCCAGGCAGGAGGCGGCGAGCAGCCACGCCGAGAGAGAGGTCTTGGGAGGTCGCATGCGTGGGTTTCCCGTGTTCTTCGTTGACGGTGGACCGGGGGAGGGGCCCGTGGACGCACCCGATGCGGCGGTGCGCCCACATGCCGCGGCAGGAGGAGGCGAGGCGTGGTGCTCGGCGCGCCGATCCCACGCCCCATCGCGGGTTCAGAAGATCTGTTCGCCGTGCAGCACGAGGTCGAGACCTTCGCGCTCCTCCTCCTCGTTGACCCGCAGGCCGACCAGCGCCTTGGTGATCATCAGCAGGACCAGCGTCATCACGCCCGAGTAGACCAGTGTCACCACGACACCGATCACCTGCAGCTTGAGCTGGTCGAAGCTGCCGGGGCTGCCGTCGGGCAGTGCGTCGGTGGCCGACAGCGGGCCGTAGGAGAAGATGCCGGTCAGCAGCGCGCCGATGATGCCGCCCACGCCGTGCACGCCGAACGCGTCCAGGCTGTCGTCGTAGCCCAGCATGTGCTTGAGGCTGGTCGCGGACCAGAAGCACACCACGCCGGCCACGATGCCGATGATGATCGCCGGGCCGGGCAGCACGAAGCCCGAGGCCGGGGTGATGGCGACGAGGCCCGCCACCGCGCCGGAAATGCCGCCGAGGACGGAGGGCTTGCCCTTCGCCATCCACTCGGCGAACAGCCAGCCCAGCGCCGCCGCGGCGGTCGCGATCTGCGTCACCGCCATCGCCATGCCGGCGCGGCCGTTGGAGCCGACCGCGGAACCGGCGTTGAAGCCGAACCAGCCCACCCACAGCAGGGAGGCGCCGATCACCGCGAGGGAGAGGTTGAACGGCGCCATGTTGTCGGTGCCGTAGCCCACGCGCTTGCCGAGGACGAGGGCGCACATCAGGCCCGCGATGCCGGCGTTGATGTGCACGACGGTGCCGCCGGCGAAGTCGAGCACGCCCAGGCCGAACAGCCAGCCGGTCGGCGCCCAGACCCAGTGCGCGATCGGCGCGTAGACGATCAGCGACCAGAGCACCATGAAGATGCAGAGCGCGGAGAACTTCATGCGATCCGCGAAGGCGCCGGCGATCAGCGCCGGGGTGATGATCGCGAAGGTCATCTGGAACATCATGAACACCGTCTCGGGCACGGTCGTGGTGACCGCCCCGTCGGTGCCGGCGCCAAGAACGAAGGCCTGGTCGACGCCCTTCACGATGTGCTCGCCGATCCCGTGCAGCAGGAAGCGGGACATGTCGCCGACATAGGCGCCGCCATTGGTGAAGGCGAGGCTGTAGCCGGCGACCGTCCAGACGATCGTGACCAGCGCGCAGATCGTGAACGACTGCATCATGGTGGCGAGCACGTTCTTCTTGCGCACCATGCCGGCGTAGAACAGGGCGAGGCCGGGGATGGTCATCATCAGCACGAGCGCGGTGCTGGTGAGCATCCAGGCGGTGTCGCCGCTGTCGATCTTCGGCGGCTCGTCGGCGAACGCGGGTGCGGCCAGCAGGAGCGCCGGCAGCAGTGCGCCCAGTCCCCAGCCCAAGCGGGGTCGGTTCATCGTGTGGTTTCCCTGATTTTTCGTTACAGCGCTTCGGAGTCGACTTCGCCGGTGCGGATCCGCATCGCGCGCTCGATATCGAGGACGAAGACCTTGCCGTCGCCGATCTTGCCGGTATGCGCGGACTTGGCGATCGCCTCGATCACCTGGTCGGCGAGGTCGGCCGGGACCACGACTTCGATCTTGATCTTCGGCAGGAAGCTCACGTGATATTCGGCGCCGCGGTAGATCTCGGTCTGGCCCTTCTGTCGGCCGAAGCCCTTCACCTCGGAGACGGTGAGTCCCTGGACGCCGAGTGGCGTCAGCGCCTCACGCACGTCGTCGAGCTTGAACGGCTTGATGATGGCCATGATCAGTTTCATGTCGGCATTTCCTGGATTGTCCGATCCTGCATTGCCTCTCTCCTGGCCGCCGCATCGGATGGCGCGGCGGTCCGTGACCCGCTCTATTTCAACAATCGTGCCAAGTTGCGGAGGCGATCGGAATTCAAGGAGTTTGGCCGCTTTCGGCCGAGGGGGTGAGGGCTGCTGCCTAGCGTTTGGGCAGATGCTCACCGGTCCGGGAGGATCGGCTGGAGCATGTGGGGCGGGTGTCGGTGGCGCTTGGTGTGATGATCGCGGTGGGGGTATGCGCCGCCGTGTCATGGCCGCCGGAGGGGCGTGCCCTGCCGTGTCATGGCCGCGGTGGGGCGCGTCCCGCCGTGTCATGGCCGACGCGAGGTGCGCGCCGCCGTGTCATGGCCGCCGGAGGGCGGCCATCCACGACGTCCGTGTGGCACGAAGCCGTGGATGGCCGGCACAAGGCCGGCCATGACACAGGGGGGCGAGCGGCCGCCCGCCCCACCCACGTCGCCGCCGGTCCACGCCGCCCGCGTCGCCGCCCCCACCCCACCCACGCCCGCCTGACCCACCCAAACGCAAAACGCCCTGCCGTCGGGGGACGGCAGGGCGCTTCGCAGAGGACGTCCCGCAAGCGCGCGGGACGGGCAGGCGTCAGACGGAGTAGTACATCTCGAACTCGACCGGGTGCGGCGTGTGCTCGAACTTGTAGACCTCGCTCCACTTCAGCTCGATGTAGCTCTCGATCTGGTCCTTGCTGAAGACGTCGCCGGCCAGCAGGAACTCGTAGTCGGCTTCCAGCGCGCCCAGAGCCTCACGCAGGCTGCCGCACACCGTCGGGATGCCCTTCAGCTCTTCCGGCGGCAGGTCGTAGAGGTCCTTGTCCATCGGATCGCCCGGATGGATCTTGTTCTTGATGCCGTCCAGGCCCGCCATCAGCATCGCCGCGAACGCCAGATAGGGGTTGGCGGTCGGGTCGGGGAAGCGGACCTCCACGCGCTTCGCCTTCGGGTTCGTCGCATACGGGATGCGGCAGGAGGCGGAGCGATTGCGCGCGGAGTAGGCCAGCAGCACCGGCGCCTCGAACCCGGGAATCAGCCGCTTGTAGCTGTTGGTCGAGGGGTTGGTGAAGGCGTTCAGCGCCTTGGCGTGCTTGATGATGCCGCCGATGTAGTAGAGGCAGGTCTCCGACAGGTCGGCATAGGCGTTGCCCGCGAACAGCGGCTTGCCGGCCTTCCAGATCGACTGGTGGACGTGCATGCCCGAACCGTTGTCGCCGTAGATCGGCTTCGGCATGAACGTGGCGGTCTTGCCGTAGCTGTGGGCCACGTTGTGGATGCAGTACTTGTAGATCTGCAGGTGGTCGGCCATGCGGGTCAGCGTGCCGAACTTCATGCCCAGCTCGTGCTGGCTCTGCGCCACCTCGTGGTGGTGCTTCTCGATCTCGACGCCCATCTCACCCATGGTGGACAGCATCTCGGCGCGGAGGTCGCTCTCGCTGTCGACCGGCGGGACCGGGAAATAGCCGCCCTTCACCACGGGGCGATGCCCCATGTTGCCCTCGGGGTAGTCCTTCAGCGACGCCTGCGGCCCCTCGATGCTGTCCAGCTGGTAGATGCCGTAGTTGCCGCCGGTGCCGAACTTCACGTTGTCGAAGATGAAGAACTCGGCTTCCGGGCCGAAATAGCAGGTGTCGCCCACGCCCGAGGCGCGCACGAAGGCCTCGGCCTTCTTTGCCGTGCTGCGCGGGTCGCGCGAGTAGGCTTGGCCGGTGGACGGCTCGATGATGTCGCAGAACAGGATCATCGACGGCTTGGCCGCGAACGGATCCATCACCGCGGTCTCGGGATCGGGCATCAGGATCATGTCCGACTCGTTGATCGCCTTCCAGCCGGCGATCGAGGAGCCGTCGAACATGATGCCGTCGCGGAACACGTCCTCGTCGATCGTGGAGACATGCTGCGCCGTGTGCTGCCACTTGCCGCGGGGGTCGGTGAACCGCAGGTCCACGTATTCGACGGAGTGCTCCTTGAGCATCTCCAGCACCTTGCCAGCGCCGCTGCTCATGCTCGTTGCAGGCTTTCTCGCCATACCTGTTTCCCGTCCTCTGCCTGAGCCTGGCCGGCGCCCGTTGCATGCAGGCAACGGCCACGCGGACAGACGACGGACCCGCACCGTGCGGGTCCGGAATAGGGCGGCCCTCTACTCTGTTCCGCCGAGGGCCGGAAGCGGTTTGTCAGTCAGATCGCGTCTTCGCCACGCTCGCCGGTGCGGATGCGGATCACCTCCTCGATCGAGGAGACGAAGATCTTGCCGTCGCCGATGCGGCCGGTGCGCGCGGCGTTGATGATCGCCTCGAGCGCACGCTCCACCACCGCATCGTCGCACACCACCTCGATCTTCACCTTGGGCAGGAAGTCGACCACGTATTCCGCGCCCCGGTAGAGTTCGGTGTGGCCCTTCTGCCGGCCGAAGCCCTTCGCCTCGACCACGGTGATCCCCTGCAATCCCACCTCGTGCAGCGCTTCCTTCACCTCATCGAGTTTGAACGGCTTGATGACGGCCTCGATCTTCTTCATGCGCCTCCAGCCCGGTCCAGCCGGGCTCCCCTGTTCAGCAGGCTGTCCCGGAAACCCGCCAACGTGGTGCGGATGAACAGCGCGACAGGTTTGCACGCGGCGTGCCAACCTTCAATGCGAACCATGCCGAGCCGCCAACGTGCCGATCGGCTGGCGCGGCCGCGCGCCGCCGGCCGCATGCCCGCGTTTTGGGCGCAGGGCAGGGCCGGGCAGGGCGGGCAGACTGCCTTGTTGATAAGCATCACATGGTTCGAATTTATACCGGAGCCGGCATGCCGCGGGCGACGCAGGCTTTGCATCCTTCGTCACAGCGGATACTCCTGCCGCGCTTGACAGGGGGAGCCCAATGCGCGGCGGCAATTCTTACCTCGGCTCGATCGGTACGACGATCTTCACGGTGATGTCCGCGCTCGCGACCGAACGCCAGGCGATCAATCTCGGCCAGGGCTTCCCCGACACCGACGGACCCGAGGACGTGGTCCGCGCCGCCGCCGACGCCCTGCTCGACGGGCGCAACCAGTATCCGCCCATGCCGGGCGTCCCCGAACTGCGCCAGGCCGTCGCCGCGCACAACCGCCGCTTCTACGGGCTGGACGTGGACTGGCAGAGCGGCGTCGTGGTCACCTCGGGCGCGACGGAGGCGATCACCGCCTGCCTCATGGCCCTCGTCGACGCCGGCGACGAGGTCGTGCTGATCGAGCCGCTCTACGACACCTACGTCCCGGTGCTGCGCATGCTGGGCGCGGTGCCGCGGATCGTGCGGCTCGCGCCGCCCGACTGGGCGCTGCCCCGCGAGCAACTGGCCGCCGCGTTCGGGCCGAAGACCAAGGCGATCCTGTTCAACAGCCCGATGAACCCGACCGGCAAGGTGTTCACCCGGGACGAGCTCGACGTCATCGCCGACCTGGTGCGCCGCCACGACGCCTTCGCGATCTGCGACGAGGTCTACGAGCACCTGACCTTCGACGGGTTCCGCCACATCCCCATCATGACGCTGCCGGGGATGTTCGAGCGCAGCCTGCGCATCGGCAGCGCGGGCAAGACCTTCTCGCTGACCGGCTGGAAGGTGGGCTACGTCACCGCGCCGCCCAACCTGTTCCCGCTGGTCGCCAAGGCGCACCAGAACCTGACCTTCACCACCGCGCCCAACCTGCAGCGTGCGGTGGCGGTCGGGCTCGCCAAGGACGATGCGTATTTCGCCGGCCTCGCCACCGCGCTGCAGGCGCGGCGCGACCAGCTCGCGGCCGGGCTCGCCGCGATCGGGTTCGACGTGCTGCCCACCAACGGCACCTACTTCATCACCACCGACTTCACCCCGCTGCGGTTCAACGGCGACGACGTCGCCTTCTGCCGCCACATCACGGAAGAGGCGGGGGTCGCCGCCATCCCCGTCTCGGCCTTCTACGAGGAAGGCGAAGCGCCGCGGCACTACGCCCGCTTCGCCTTCTGCAAGCGTCCCGAGGTGCTGGACGACGCGATCGCACGCCTGAAGACGCATTTTGCCGACCGCAGCGCGCCGAGACCGTTGACGGCAGCCGGCTGATGGGCCAGAACGCCGTCCCTCGGATGGCGGGCGTAGCTCAGTTGGTAGAGCGCCAGGTTGTGGTCTTGGATGCCGTGGGTTCGAGTCCCATCGCTCGCCCCATCCGAACTTCCTCCCGAACGGGGCGCTGACCGGTGCCGGCCGGGTCGGTCGCGGCGCTGATCCTCGCCGGCGGGCGCGCCACCCGCATGGGCGGGGGGGACAAGCCGCTCCTGACCGTCGGCGGCAAGCCGCTCCTCGCGCACATCCTCGCTGCCCTCCATCCCCTGCCGGTCGCGATCAGCGCGAATGGCGATCCCGCGCGCTTCGCCGCCTTCTCGTGCCCCGTGCTGGATGACGGCGCGTTCGTGGGGGAGGGGCCGCTCGCCGGGGTGCTCGCCGGGCTCGACTGGGCCGCGGCGAACGGGCACGCGACGCTGCTCACCGTCCCCGGCGACACGCCGTTCATCCCCGGCGCCCTCGCGGCCGCGCTCGCGCCCGCGCCCGCCTGCGCGGCGAGCCTGGGGCGGACCCACCCGCTGGTCGCGCTCTGGCCCGTGTCCTGGCGGGCGGATCTGCGCGCCTGGCTCAGCCGCCCCGGACCTCGGTCGGTCGCCGGCTTCGCGCTTCCCCGCGGCATGCGGATCGTCGACTTCCGGATGTGCGGGGACGACTTATTTCGTAATCTGAACACCCCGGACGATGTGGCCGCCGCGCGCCGGGGGGTGGGCTGATGCGAGGCACGAGGCGGGCCGCACGCCCGAAAGGGGAAGCGTCATGGAAAAGACGGTAGGCATAGCGGGCATCGGGGCGATCGGACTGCCGCTCGCGCGCGCGCTCGACAACGGGGTGGACGGCCTGCGGCTCGTCGCCGTGGCTGCGCGGGATGAGGCGAAGGCGCGCGCGCGGGTCGCGGATTTCCGGATGCCGCCCGCCGTCGTGTCGCTCGCCGCGCTGGCCGAGGCGGACATCGTGGTGGAGGTTGCCCCGGCCGCGGTGTTCGAGCGGGTCGCGCTGCCCGCGATCGAGGCCGGCCGCATCTTCGTCCCCGCCTCGGCCGGCGCACTCCTGCCCCGCATGCACCTCGTGCGCCGTGCCATCCAGACCGGCGCGCGGGTCGTCGTCCCGACAGGCGCCCTTCTGGGCCTGGATGCCGTCCGCGCCGCCGCCGAGGGGCGGGTGGAGAGCGTCACGATCGAGACCCGCAAGCCGCCCGGCGGTCTGCACGGCGCCCCCTACCTGGAGCGCAACGGCATCAACGTCCTGAGTCTGGACGAACCGCTCTGCGTGTTCGAGGGCAACGCCCTGGACGCGGCCACCGGCTTCCCGGCCAACGTGAACGTCGCGGCGGCCCTGGCGCTGGCCGGCATCGGCCCGGCCCGCACGCGGGTCGAGATCTGGGCGGATCCCGGGGTGACCCGCAACACGCACACGATCCGCGTCGAGGCGGACGCGGCGCGCTTCACCATGACGATCGAGAACGTTCCGAGCGAGGAGAACCCGCGGACTGGGAAGCTGACCTGGATGTCGGTTCTGGCCTGCCTGCGCGGGCTCGTCTCGCCGCTGAAGGTAGGAAGCTGATCGCGCGGGCCGCTCGCCGGCCCTGCGTCATGGGCTTCGCGCCTCCGCTCGTGTCACCGCCGCAGCTCAGAGGCAGGCGAAGGTCACGTGCCAGGCCGTGCCGCGATCGCCGCTCTCGCAGGTCAGTTCGGCGCCATGATGGGCGGCAAGCCGGCGCGCGAGTCGCAGTCCCTCGCCCTGGGCCGATCCCGCCCGCAGCCCGGCCCCGTCATCCGACACCGTCATCCGCGCTCGGTGGGGCTGGTTCGGCTCCCGCGCCACCGCGACGCGCACCCGTCCATTGGTCCGATCGTTGAATGCGTGCTCCACCGCGTTGGCGATGAGTTCGTTGGCAACGATCCCGAACGCCACGGCTTCCGGCAGCGGGAGCGGCACCGGTTCGGCGCAGAGTTCCAGCGTGAGCCCGAGCGCCGTGAGGTCGTGGGCGTCCTGCACCCGGACGCACAGCGTGCTGAGATAGGCGTCGAACTCGATCCGCCGCGGTTCGGGCCGCGCCAGCAGGTGTTCGTACAGGTTGGCGAGCGACATCATGCGGCGCCCGAGCGCATCGAAGCCGTCCCGGCTGACCGGGTCTGACGTCTGGCGCGCGAGCAGCCGCGCCTGACCCTCCAGCGCCTGCAGGTCGTTGCGCACCCTGTGGCACAGCTCCCGCACCAGCGTGCGTGCCTCGTCCGCCTGGACGGCCAGCTCGTCATTGGCGAGCCGCATGGCCTCGATCTCCTGGTTGCGGTCGACGGCGCGCCCGAGGAGTCGCGCCACCGCGGAAATGAAGTTCACTTCGAGCTCGCTGAATTCCCGGGCGTAGGGGTGGTGGAGTTCCAGGAAGCCGAACCGGGCGTCCACGCTGCCGATCGGGATGCTGGTCAGGGCGCGCAGGCCGACGGGCTGGACGGTCCCGGGCTGCAATGCCGTGGCGACGGCGACCGCACCGGCGCCGGGCGGCGGCGCGGCGGCATGCCAGGGCGGGATCGCGGATGTCGGGCGGGCGCGTGCCACGCGGCAGCGCAGCGCCAGGTCGCAGCCATCCTGCTGCTCCAGGATGCGCGCCTCCGCCAGGTCGAGCACGTCGAGGCATTCCACGCAGGCGGCGCGCAGCACGACGTCCAGGTCGCCCTCTCCCAGAGCCATGTCCGCGAGATGCGCGATCGCAGCCTGATGGCGGTGCGAGCGTTCGGAGAGGCCGAGGACGATCGCTTCGAAGGCGCCGGTTTTCGACATGCCGTGCATGGCAGTGTTCCAGGGTTGGACAGCTCAGATCAGGGCGGCGAAGTGGGCTCAGACATCCAGGGACGGGCGAAGCGTGGCGAGCGTGGAATTGGACGATGCGGACAAGGGCAGGGCGGGCTTACGGCGTTGAGGACGCAGGGTCAGCGCACTCAGGCGCCGCGCGCCAGCATACCGAACGTTTCATTGCAGAATATATCTCATTCTGCATCATCATGCAGTCGTGAGCGGAGCGTCCGGTCTCATATCATCCGAAGCCGGAACGAAAAGCAACGCGCTCGCTGATAATCAGGCCAGAAGCGCATTCATTTCTTTTTCGTGGCGATAGCACTCGCAGGCGGACCGCTCGAGCTCCGCGCGGTCGAGGATTTCGATCCGGCCGCGTTGCTGGCGGATGCAGCCCTTGTCCTGCAGCAGGCGCAGCGCGGCGCTGACGCCCGGCCGATGGACAGCCAGCATCTGCGCGAGCAGCACCTGCCGGAGCGGCAGGGGCGCGCCCGGCATGCGGTCGTCCGCCAGCAGGAGCCACCGGGCGCAGCGCTGGGAGGTGCTATGCCGGCTGGCGCAGACGACGCTCTGGGCCAGGTGCCCCATGGTCTGGCCGACATAACGCTGGCAGTTTCGTCGAAAGGCGGGCGAGCGCTCGAGCGCGACTCGCAGTTGCTGCACGGGCATCCGCAAGGCGCTGCCTGACACGTGCACGACCGCCTGGTGCAGCGAGATCGGCCGATCCTCGATCAGCAGCGCGGAGATTCCCGTCAAGCCTTCGTTGCCGATGAGGCCGATCTCCACGTGCCCGAGCTTGTCGGCGACCGGCGCCTGGACCGAGATCAGGCCGTCCTCGACGAACAGGACCTCCGTGATCGGTTGTCCCTGACGCAGCAGAACCTGCTCGGCAAGCAAGGGAACGGGTGCGATGTGAGAACGCATCCGATCCAATTCTTCCGGGGGGAGTGACCGCAGCAGGCGGTTGTCGACGCGGCGAGTCCAGTCGACCGAGGACATTCGCTTGTTACCTCTCCGGATGGCGTCGACTGAGCCGAGCCCCTGTTCGGGCTCGCCGCAGGACGATATGATCTCGAACTTATTTTGAGAATATCGTCTACCGACCCAGAATTGGAACGCGGGATTCCGCGAGGCAAGCGAACGTGATATTTCCGTTAAAGAACTTGTGCTTGCCTTGCCGCGGTCGCGAGCCGGTCTGCGCGCTCATTCATCTCGTCTCCAGCGTGGCCACGCACCCAACGCCAGTCGACGCTATGCGTTGCAGCCGCAGCCAGCAGGCGCTGCCACAGATCCATGTTGGCGACCGGATCGCCGGCCGCATTGCGCCAGTTCCGGCGAACCCACCCGGTGTGCCACCGGGTGATGCCGTTGCGCACATACTCGCTGTCGGTATGTAGCACCACCCGGCAGGGACGTTTCAACGCTTCCAGCGCGGCGGCGGCGGCGGTCAGCTCCATGCGGTTGTTGGTCGTGGCCGCCTCCGCCCCGGACAGCTCGCGTTCGGCGCCGCGGAACCGCAGGATCGCGCCCCAGCCGCCCGGTCCGGGATTCGGCTTGCAGCCGCCATCGGTCCAGATCTCCACGACCTCCCGCGACTCGGGCGTCGCTTGCGTCTGCGCGGAGTCAGAGCCCATAGGCGTGCTCGTCCCGTGCCGAGAGGTGGAAGCGGAGACGCCGCAGATACTCCAACGGGTCCTTGCGCGTGACCAGTGCGCCGGGCGGCGTGTTCAGCCAGTCGTAGAGCCGGGTGAGCAGGAACCGGATGGCGGCGCCCTGGCACAGCACCGGCAACGCGGCGCGTTCGGCATCGGACAGCGGGCGGACCCGCTGATAGGCCGAGAGCAGGAGGCGGGCCTTCGTCACGTTGAACGCGAAGTCCGGCTCGAAGCACCAGGCGTTGAGGCAGATCGCGACGTCGTAGGCGAGCAGGTCGGTCGCCGCGAAATAGAAGTCGATGAGGCCGGAGACCCGTCCGTCGAGGAAGAACACGTTGTCCGGGAACAGGTCGGCATGGATGTGGCCCATGGGCAGGGTCGCGGGCCATGTTGCGAGGATGTGCGCGAGGGCGGCGTCCAGTTCGGCGGCAAGTCCCGGCTGCACCTCGTCGGCCCGATCCCGGGCCCGGTCCAGCAGCGGCTGCCAGCCATGTGGCCCCAGGGCGTTGCGCCGGGTGGGCGCGTAGCCCGCGCCGGCCTGGTGCAGCGCCGCGAGTGCGGCGCCCAGCGGCCCGCAATGTTCGGCGCGCACCCGCCGCGGCCAGACGCCGGGGAGGAAGGTTGTGATTGCCGCATGTCGCCCGCAGAGCTGGCGCAGCGCGTCCCCGTCCCGGGCATGGACCGGCCGGGGGCAGGTGAGGCCGTGCGCCGCCAGGTGCTCCATCAGGCCGAGGAACCACGGGAGTTCCGTCGGATCCACCCGCTTTTCATACAGGGTCAGGATGAAGTCGCCCGTGGTGGTGCGGAGCGAGAAATTGGAGTTCTCCACGCCCTCCGCGATGCCCCGGAACGCGACCATCGCGCCGATGTCGTATTCGGCGAGGAACGCCGCGAGCGCGTCGTCGGAGACTTCGGTGTAGACCGCCATCGTACCTCGTCAGCGCGGCTGAGCCAGCCCAGCCGCGGCGTGTCGCACCGTCACCCAGCCGCTCCTGCAGGATCGGGCGGACCGGATCGGCCCGCCGTGGAAGATTGACCGGACCGGAACCGGCCGGAGGAAAGGTCGAGCGGACCCGGAGGGCCCGCGCCGCGCGGTCGGTTGTCCATCCGGCTGCCGGCAGGCACTATGCCGCCGCGCGGCGTGGTCGGCAACGACCTCCCGCCTCTCGCCGCGCGCATCACGGAGTACCCGATGTCGCACCGCTCGTTGCCCCTGTTCTGCGCGGTCGTCGCCGCGTCGCTGCCGCTGGCCGGCTGCGGCCCGGGGCGCGGGGACTTCGCGCCGCCCTGCCCGACGCCGGTGTTCGAGCAGAGCCTCGCGGACCTCACGCGCTACCGGCCGGGTAGCGACGGGCGCGACCTGATCGACGTGGCGCTGATCGGGCGGATGACGGCCGTGAGTGGCGAGTGCCGGCTGACCAACAAGAAGGGCAACGAGCTGCTGACCGCCGTCAAGATCGGCATCAACGTCACGCGCGGGCCGGCGCTGCCCACGTCCTCCGCCGACGTGCCGCTGTTCATCGCGGTGACCGAGGGCGAGCAGATCCTGGACAAGAAGATCTTCAACCTGCACGTGGATTTCCCGTCGAACGTGCAGATGGTGCAGGTCGCGGCCGGGCCGGTGGACATGACGCTGCCGGTGACGCCGGCGAAGTCGGGCGCGGCCTACCAGCTTCGGATCGGCTTCCAGCTCACGCCCGACGAACTCGCCGCCAACCGCCATCGGCTCGGGAAGTAGGCGGCGTCCGATCGGGCGAGGGGTCTCGCGCCCGGCGGAAGGTGTCGAGCGGAAAGCCCGCGCATGCACGCGACCTCCTGGCCCGCCCGGCGCGGGTGGGGGTGTTGCGCGAGCGGGTCAGCCCGAGGGCATCGCCTGCGCGAGGCGCCCGCCGACCCGGACCGGCTCGATCCGGCGCGCGAGCCCCGTGGCGTCATCGGTTTCCAGGAACACGCCGCAGATCGTCGCCTCGCCTTCCGCGGGCCCCAGGCGCTCGCCCGGCATCTTGCGCCAGAAGCGCAGCGCGGCGGCATCCTTCTGCATGCCGATCACGCTGTCATAGTCGCCCGACATGCCTGCATCCGACTGGAACGCCGTGCCGTTCGGCAGGATCTGCGCGTCCGCCGAGGGACAATGCGTGTGCGTGCCGACCACCAGCGAGACCTGGCCGTCGAACGAGTGCGCGTAGGCCATCTTCTCGCTGGTCGCCTCGGCGTGGATGTCGAGCACGATCGCCTGCACGGTGCCGCCCAGCCGGTGCTTCGCGAGCAGGTCCGCGGTGGCGCGGAATGGATCGTCGAGCGGGTCCATGAACAGCCGGCCCATGGCCTGGGCCACCAGGGCGCGGCGCCCACCCGGCACGTCCACCACGACGGCACCCGCGCCCGGCGTGCCGGGGGGGAAATTGAGCGCGCGGATCAGCTTCGGATGGTCGGCGATGTAGCCGATGATCTCCTTCCGGTCCCAGGCGTGGTTGCCCAGGGTGATCACGTCGGCGCCGGCGCGGAACAGCGCCTCCGCCATGTCCGGGGCAAGGCCGAATCCGTGCGACGCGTTCTCCGCGTTCACCACGACGAGGTCGAGCCGCAGCGCCTCCCGCAGCCGGGGCAGGGACGTGCCCACCGCCTCACGGCCGGTGCGGCCGACGATATCGCCGATGAACAGAACGCGCATGCAGCCGCCTTTTCAGTGCCGGGGGCAGCGGATCACGCCACGTTCCGTCGCCACGGCGTCGAGCGGAATGTCGTGCGGCCCGGTCGGAACGTCGTCGACCTGCTGCGCGGCATAGGCGCAGCCGAGGGCGAAGCGGTTCGGCAATCCGGCCAGGGTGCGGTCGTAGTAGCCGGCGCCGTATCCGAGCCGGTGGCCGCGCGCGTCGAAGGCGAGGAGGGGGACCAGGAGGACGTCCGGGGCGCGTTCCGAGCCGGTCGGGGCTTGCGTGCCGAACCGTTCGGTGACCAGGGGCGCCTGGGGCTCCCACACCCGGAAACTCAGCGGCTGTCCGCGCGGGGGCGTGACCGGAAGGACGATCGTGTGGCCGCGGGCGTGCAACATGCGCAGCAGGGGGCGGAGGTCGATCTCTTCCCCGATGGGGAGGAACCCGGCGACGATCGCGCCCGCCGGTGGGGGACAGGCCGCGAGCACGTGCTCCGCCAGGGCGGTGCCGCACGCGACAGGGTCATGATCGGCGCGCGCGGCGAGGGCGCGTAGCCGCGCCTGCCGCTTGGCCTCGTCGATCGGAATGGAAAAGTGCGGAGCCACCATGGCCGTTGGCGTCTCATCCTCCCAGAGCCTGCGAGTGCAGGTGGGCGCCAGATACCGAGACCAGGATCCCGGCAGAGCCAGCTCCCTGGGAGATGCTTACTGGCCCCGGGGATGAATTGCCTGACGCACCGGGCAGCCCCGCGAGACCATACTTAGGGACGCTCGAGGTCGGCGGCAATCTCTTCCGCGCGCTTTGCCACGCGATTCAGTCGGCGGTTCAGCCGGGTGTTGCCTTCGCCGGGCGCGCGCGACTCCGCGTCCGCGACGCGCTGGCGCAGGTCGAACAGCTCGTCCGCCATCAGCAGGCCGGCCATCACAAGCATGCGCGACTCCCCGCTTTGGCCGGCGCGCAGCTTGATGCTCTCGATCCGCTTCTCCAGCTCCGCCCCCATGGCGAGCAGGTGCTGTTCCTCACCGTCCTTGCAGCCGATGGTGTAGGCGTAGCCGTTGATGCGAAGCGTCACCTGCGCCATCGCGCGTATCCTCTGTCTCTGTGCCGTCCCCCGAACCGCCGCGGCCAGGCCGCGCGGTCGCTCAGCCGGTCTTGTTTGCCAGGGCGGCGCGCAATCTATCGATCAAATGATCGAGTCGGGAGGCGATCTCGGTCGTCGGCAGCAAGGTCGCCGGATCCTGGGCCGCATCCGCCTCGGCATCGCCAAGGGGCGCCGCCGGCGCCTGGCCGGCGCGGGCGGCGATCCGCTCCAGCGCGCTTTCGAGACGGGCGACGGCGTCGTCCGGGTCGTCGCTCTGCTGCTCCATTCCTGCTCCGTTGCCTCACCGCGGGATTGCCTTGCAGAGAAAGCGGCCCGGGGCTTCAACGTCAAGCATGCGCCTGCCACCTGCCGTGACCGTGCACGGGCTGGACCACGTCCGGATCGCCCTGGCGGCGGGGCTGCCGGTGACCCTGCTGTCCGCGCCGGGGGCGGGCCGCTACGCCGGCGCACTCTGGTGGCAGGCGGTGCTGGAGGCGGGACGGCGGGAGGCTGGCGCGGGGGCGGGCGCGGATCTGCTCGACTGCGCCGATGCCGCTGCCCATGCGCTGGACGCGATGCGGATCGGCCTGCGCGGGCTCGTGCTCTACCCGACCGCGCCAGGATGGGAGCGTGTCGCCGCGATCGCCGCGCGGGACGGCGTCACCCTCCTGCCGGAGCGGCCGCCCAGCCTGGACCTCGCAAAGCCCGGCGCGGTGCGGACGATCGGCCCTTGGCTCGCCGGGAGCGGCGGGTGACAAGGCGGGACGGGGTGGGCTACCACCCCGGCGAGCATGTGATCCGACGAGGGACCCAGCCGATGCGCGTGACCCGGACGGTGAATGGCCGGCCGGAGGGACGGGCGGGCGGGCTGCCGATCCGGATCATCCACAACTTCATGAGCGAGGGCTGACCGCGATGGCGACGGAAGCCGGCGGCGAGGGCTGCCGGATCTACCTGATCACACCGCCCAGGCTCGAGCCGTCCGCCTTCGCGGACCGGCTCGCGGCCGCCCTGGATGCGGGCGACGTGGCGGCGGTGCAGCTCCGGCTCAAGGACGTCGACGACGATGCGTGGCGCCGCGCGATCGACGTGCTGCGGCCGGTGACCCAGTCGCGCGGGGTCGCCTTCCTGCTGAACGATCGCGCCGACCTGGTGCGGGCGACGGGTGCCGACGGCGTGCATGTGGGGCAGGACGACATGCCCGCGCCCGAGGCGCGCAAGCTGATCGGGCCGGACCTGACCTTGGGCGTGACCTGCAAGGGCAGCCGCGATCTCGCGATGCAGGCGGGCGAGGACGGTGCCGACTACGTGGCGTTCGGGGCGTTCTTCCCCTCCACCACGAAGGAGGTCACCAACCAGGTCGATCCGGAGATCCTGTCCTGGTGGAGCGGTCTAATGGAGCTCCCCTGCTGCGCGATCGGCGGCATCACGGCGGAGAATTGCGGACCGCTGGTCGAGGCCGGGGCCGACTTCCTGGCGGTGGTCGGCTGCGTGTGGAACCATCCGGACGGACCGGCGGCCGGGGTGCGTGCGCTGAACGCGGCGATCGCGCGGCACGCCCGAATGGATTGATACCGATGAGCCTCTTCGCTCATCGGTATCGGGGCGTGGGGTTGGTGGGGCGGCCACGCCCAAGCCAAAGAGAATACCGCGCGCCGAGGTGATCTGCATGCGAGTCAGACGTTGAGCGCGCCGGTATGCGATCAACCGCCGGAACGTCGCCGCGGGATCGGACCGATGGGATCGATGGCGGGCGGCGGTTCCCCGGGGCGGGATCAGACCACGTCGGCCGCGGCGCGGGCTGGGGCGGCGAGCCGCACGCAGTTCCGCCCGTCCCGCTTGGCCTGATACAGAGCGCGGTCAACTCGCGAGAGCAGGCGGTCCACCGTATCGGCGGCGCGCCAGGTGGTCAGGCCGAGGCTGATCGTGACCCGCGTTCCGTCGTCCGGGCGGCGCACCGGCATCTCCTCGATCGCGGATCGCAGCGTCTCGGCGAGGCGGGCCGCGTCCGCCAGCTCGCAGTCGCGGAGGATGACGATGAACTCCTCCCCGCCCCAGCGGCAGACCAGGTCGGTGGCGCGTAGCACCTCGCGGGTCCGCTCCGCTACCGCGCGGATCACCTCGTCGCCGCGCAAATGGCCCAGCGTGTCGTTGATCCGCTTGAAATGGTCGATATCCAGGAGCAGGACGGCGAAAGGCCGACCCTGACGGCGGCCGCCCCGTGCGAGCCGCGCCATCGCGTCGTCGAACCCCTGCCGGTTGGCGAGGCCGGTCAGCTTGTCGGTGGTCGCGAGCAGCGCGAGCCGCCGATGGTAGGAGGACACGGCCCAGGCGATCACCGCCGCGGTGGCCAGGATGATGCCGAAGCCGATCCACAGATTGGTCAGGAAGCCGCGCCAGAGCGGCTGGATCGCGTCGCTCTGCCGCTGCTCGACCACGACATACCACCCGAGTTCCGGGATGAAGCGCGTATCGAGCAGGATGGTCTCGCCATCCCGGCGGTACTCGAACTGGCCCTCATGGGTGCCGAGGATCCGCGCCGCGACATCGGACAGGCCGGGCAGGGTGGCGATCGTGCTGCCCTGGCGCGGCCCGTCCGCCGAGGTAACCGTGACCTCCCCGGTGCGCGTGACGAAGAAGACGTTGCGGTGGAATTCGGTCCGGTAGCGGGCGACGATCCGCTGCACGGAATCGATGCTGAGCCCCACCCCGGTCACGCCCAGGAAGCGTCCGTCATAGCCCAGGACGCGATGGTTCACGAAGATCGTGACGGTGTCGTTGGACGACTGGTCGTAGTCGATGTTGATCTCGTACGGCTTCGTCAGGTCCCGCACCCGGAAATACCAGATATCCTCCGGGCTCTCGGGGCGCACGTGCCGTTCGCCCCCGTTGAAATGGTAGTAGCGGTGCGTGGCGTCGGAGACGAGGAAGCTCGTGAAGACGCCATATTTAGCGCGGATGGCGTCCAGGTAGCGCGTGACCTGCGCCGGATCCTTCTCACCCCCCAGCAGCCAATCCTTCAGGAAGGTGTCGTTCGCCATGAGGGAGGCGATGAACACGGGCCGGATCAGATCCGCCTGGATCTCGGAGTAGATGTTGCTGCCGGTCAGCGGCAGCTCGTGATGGAGGATCGTCTCCTTCAGCGTGCGGACCGCATTCGTGTAGCTGATCAGGTTAGTCGCCCCGAACCCGACCAGCAACAGCAGGACGACCATCGCGAGAAGGCGGAGGCGCAACCATTCGAGCGAGCGGAACGACATGATGATGAGCGGCCCGGGATCGTCTCGAAGGGGAAGGGCTACGACGGGGCGCACCCTAGTCGTTCGGAACCGCGCGGCACAATGACGGAGTGCGACTGACGTCGGCCCCGCCCTTCCCCGGAGCGGTCGGCCCCGCCTGTCGCCGGACCGTCCGACCGTATAGGATGGACGGACTTTGCAACCGCGACCGACACGGGACCATGGCCGGACATTCCCAGTTCAAGAACATCATGCACCGCAAGGGCGCGCAGGACGCGCGTCGCGCCCGCCAGTTCGCCAAGCTGATCCGCGAGATCACGGTCTCGGCGCGGCAGGGCCTGCCTGACCCCGCGTCCAACCCGCGGCTGCGCGCCGCCGTGACCGCCGCGCGCCAGGCCAACATGCCGAAGGACACGGTCGACCGCGCGATCAAGAAGGCCACCGGCGCCGGGGGCGGGGACGACTACGTGGAGGTGCGGTACGAGGGCTACGGGCCCGCGGGCATCGCCGTGATCGTCGAGGCGCTGACCGACAACCGCAACCGCACCGCCTCCGACGTGCGGGCCGCGTTCTCCAAGCATGGCGGGGCGCTGGGCGAGACGAACTCCGTCTCGTTCCTGTTCAACCGGCTGGGCGCGATCCGCTACCCCGCCGCGACCGCCAGCGCCGACGACATGCTGGAGGCGGCGATCGAGGCCGGCGCCGACAATGTCGAGAGCGATGCCGAGAGCCACGAGGTGACCTGCGCGATCGACGACTTCTTCACCGTCCGGGACGCGCTGGAGACCCGGTTCGGGGAACCCGAGAGCGCGCGGCTGGATTGGCGCCCGACCACGACGGTGACGGTGGACGAGGACCGCGCGGCAAGCGTGCTCAAGCTGCTCGACGCGCTCGAGGAGAACGACGACGTGCAGAACGTCTACGCGAACTTCGAGATCCCCGACGCGGTGATGGCGCGCATGTCCGCCTGACCGGGAGGCCACGCGTCCGATCCTCCGCCCGTCCGCGCGCCCCCGGTGTCATGCCCGCCGCAGGGCGGGCAACCACGAGCGCGGGCTGCGGCCACGTCCTCCGAACGGGGCAAAGGCGGGCCGTCTCGACGCCGGCGCCCGCGCCACCTCAGTGGTAGTTATCCCCGTGGACGTTGGCGCGCACGATCGCCTCGGGCGGCGGCGCTTCCCCGGCCAGCGTGTAATGCGCCGCGTGCCGGGTGCGGTACGCCAGCGTCGCGTGATCGAGGAACCCCAGCCGCGTGCCCCGGTCGAGCATGTGCTTCCAGACCGCCTGGTCCGCCACCCCGGCGACCTCCTGCGGCAGCAGCACCCAGGTGAGCATGTGCTGGAAGGCCGGCTTCAGCACCAGCAGGCAGCTCGTGTCGATGTGCTTGCGGCCGTCCACGACCGGGCACTTGATCAGCGGACTGCCGTCCAGCCGGTGCAGCATGCGGGCGGAGGCGCAGGCCTCCAGCCCATTGCTTCGCGCGAACGCGACCAGTCCCGCCAGGTGATCGGGATAGTACCAGTTGTCCGCATCCAGGAAGGCGATCGCGTCGGCGTTCATCTGCATCGCCTGGTAGCACCCGATCAGCCGCGGCGTGTTCCCGTAATCCCGGTAGTTGCGCTGCAGCACGACATGGGTGCCGACGAAGTCGGGCAGGGCCGCCGGGGTGGAGCCGTCGCAGATCATGATGTGGTGGGCGTGCTGCGTCTGCTCGCGCACGCTGCGATGGGCCACCGCCAGCCATGACGGGTCGGTCTGGTAATACGGCGTGACGACGCAGATCCTCACGCAGGCACCTCTGCGCGGCGGATCGCCAAGGGCGGGACGGGCAGGATGGCCCGGACGGGCAGGATGGGCCGGACGGGCAGGCGGGGTTGGGTCACGCGACACTCCTCTCCGGCGCGAGGACGGGGCGCCTTGCGTCCCGCACCGATACCACGAACCCCGATGGCCGGAACCAGCCTGGCCGGCGAACGGCTGCTATACCGGCGCCTGGCAAGCGGGAGGCGCGACTCGGATGGTGCGACTGCTGGGGATCGATCCCGGCCTGCGCTTCACCGGCTGGGGGGTGATCGAGGCGGAGGGCAACCGGCTGCGCCACGTCGCCGACGGGGTCATCGCGACGGACGGGGGGGACCCGGTGCCCGAACGCCTGCGCGCGCTGCACGAGGCGCTGTCGGAGCTGCTGGAGCGGCTGCGCCCCGACGAGGCCGCGGTGGAGGAGACCTACGTCAATCGCAACGGCACGGCGACGCTCAAGCTCGGCTATGCCCGCGGGGTCGCCCTGCTGGCGCCCGCGCTGGCCGGCGTCCCGGTGGTGGAATACGGCGCCAAGTCGGTGAAGCTCTCCGTGGTCGGCACGGGGGGCGCCGACAAGACGCAGGTGGAGAGCATGGTGCGCCGCCTGCTGCCGGGCGCCCTGATCCGTCGCGCCGACGCCGCCGATGCGCTCGCGGTCGCGATCTGCCACGCGCATCATCGCGCGACGAAGCTGGCCTGGCGGTAGCGGCGCTCTATACTCGACGGACAACGACATGCTCCTGGGAGGAGCGCCATGGCCCTCGAGATCACGCCGCTTCGCACCGGCCCTCGCCTGGGTGCGGGCTTTGCCGGGGAGGTCGCCGGCATCGACCTCACCCGTCCCCTGTCCGGCGAGGACGTCGCCGCGATCGAGGCGGGGATGGACCGCTACGGCGTCCTGGTCTTCCACGACCAGCGGTTCGACGACCAAACGCAGCTTGCCTTCTCGCGCCATTTCGGCGGGCTGGAGGTGTCGTCCGCCGGGGAGATGAGCCGGCCGGAGGAACGCCGGCTCGCGGTCGAGATGGCCGACATCTCCAACCTCGACGCACAGGGGCGGCTGCGGGCAGCCGACGACCGGCGCCGCCTGATCGCCCTCGGCAACCAGCTCTGGCACTCGGACGCGTCGTTCCGCGCGGTACCCGCCAAATACTCGCTGCTGTCGGCGCGCGTAGTACCGGGACGTGGCGGGAACACCGAGTTCGCCGACATGCGCGCCGCCTACGACGCGCTGGATGCGGCGACGAAGGCGGAGGTCGAGGATCTCGTCACGCTCCACTCCAACGCCTATTCCCGCGAGCAACTCGGTGTCCGCCCGGAGACCTATGGCGCCGAGAACCAGGAGAAGCTGCGGCCGGTGCGCCAGCGGCTGGTGCGCACGCATCCCGTGACGGGCCGGAAGTCGCTCTATCTGTCGGCGCATATCGGCGCGATCGAGGGATGGCCGGTGCCGGAGGCGCGGGCGTTCATCCGCGACCTGATGGAACACGCGACGCAGCCCGAGTTCGTGCACGCGCATGCCTGGCGTCCCTGGGACCTGGTGATCTGGGACAACCGCACGACGATGCACCGCGCGCGGCGCTACGACGACCGGGGCGAGGTCCGCGACCTGCGCCGCACCACGATCCGCGGCGATGGCCCGACCATCGCGCAGGTGCCCGCCGCCGCCTGAGCTCGACGGGCCTGCGCCCCTCGTGTCATGGCCGCGCGTGTCGTGCCCGCGCGCGTCATGGCCGGGCGTGTCGCGGCCTCGCGTGTCATGGCCTTACGTGTCATGGCCCGCGCAGGCGGGCCATCCACGACTGCGGGGTGCACGGACGTCGTGTATGGCCCGCCTGCGCGGGCCATACACGAGGGGCGCCGCCTAGGCCGCGAGCGCCGGCTCCGAACCCTCGACCACCTCCGCACCGCCGGCCGTCTCCGCACCTCCGATCGCGCCGGCCAGCCCGATCACCGCCCCGATCAGCACGAGAGTCGGCCCGGACGGGGCGGGGGCGGCCAACAGTGCCGGCAGCGAGGCGATCGTGCCGAACACGTGGCGCTCCTCCGCGCGGGAGGCGTTCTCCACCGCCACGGCCGGCGTCGCGGCGTCGAGGCCGGCCGCGACCAGCGCGGCGGCGACGGAAGGAAGCGTGCGGGTCGCCATGTAGGCGGCGATCGTTCCGCCGGCGCGGACGAGCGCGGTCCAGTCATGCGCCGGCACCGTCCCGTCGCGGCCATGGCCGGTCACGAAATGGATCGAACGGGCCATGTCGCGATGGGTCAGAGGCACCTGCAGGCCGGCGGCAGCGGCACAGGCCGCGGTGACGCCGGGAACGACCTCCACCGGCACGCCGGCGGCGCGCAGCGCGTCCAGTTCCTCCCCGCCCCGGCCGAACAGGAACGGATCTCCGCCCTTCAGCCGCACGACATGCAGCCCCTGCCGCGCCAGATCGACGATCAGCCGGTTGATGGCCGCCTGGTTCATCGCATGCCGGCCGCAGCGCTTGCCGACATCGATGCGTCGCGCGTGCGGCGGCGCGAGGTCGAGCACCGCCGGATCGAGCAGCGCGTCGTAGAGCACCGCCTCCGCCCGTTCCAGCGCTCGGACGGCGCGCATGGTCAGCAGGTCGGCCGCGCCGGGGCCGGCACCCACCAGGGCGGCGCTGCCCGTCACCGGGGCCGGCGTCCGGAGTGTCGCCCCGAGCGCCCTGCCGCTGCGCGGGGATGCGGGGTCAGGCGGCCGGGATGCGGACATCGCGCAGGATCTCCTCGAGTTCGGGGATGCAGGAGCCGCAATTCGTGCCGGCGCGGAGCAGCCGGCCGATCGCGGCCGCGTCCGGCAAGCCATGCGTGACGATGGCGTGCCGGATGGCGTCGCGGGAGACGCCGAAACAGGCGCAGACACGTGGACCCTCGGCTGCCGCACGGTCGTAAAGTCGGCCGGCGAGCAGGCGTGGCCGCGCGCTGTCCGGCACCGGCGCGCCCAGCATGGGGATGACGGCGGCGGCGTCGGGCAGGGCGTCCCGGCTGCGGGCGAGGAACACGGCGGCCTCGACGGCGCCGTCATGCAGGGCCGCGATGCGAAATACGCCGCGTCGGGTATCAGCCATCTCCAGCCAGTCCGCAGCCTCGTCGGTCGCGAGCAGCCCCACTGCGAGACGGCGCAGCGCCTCATTCGTAGGCGCCGGCTGGAGCAGCTCGAGCCGGTAGAGCTGCCCCTCCTCGATCGGAGTCCGGGTCCAGTGAAAAGCGTCGCCGAGGGGACCGGGGGACCGGCGAAGGAGAAGGCCGTGGAGGTGGACGGCGACCCGGGTAATGCGTGCGCGCGTGCTCTTGAGCGCGGGTTGGCCGGAGATCGGGTCGGTGAGCGCGTGAATGGTCTGACCGATCGGGCCGGACGACGTGAACCGATCGGTCCAATGCATCGGCGCAAAGGCGTCGCCGCGGCGCTGGGCGTGTCGCCGTTCGGTGCGGAGGAGGACCCGGCCGGACACCGTCTCGATCGCGGCGAGGTCGCCCTCCGCCAGTCCCAGCGCTGTGGCGTCGGCGGGATGCAGGGCGAGGCGTGGCTCGCTGGTGTGGCTCATGAGGCGCGGCACCGAACCCGTGCGCGTCATGGTGTGCCACTGGTCGCGGACGCGGCCCGTGTTGAGCAGGACGGGGCGCCCGAGGTCCTTACTGTCGCGATCGGTCTCGCTGCGCTCGGCTGCGCCGATGCCGGGGGTGGATTGGTCGGTCCCGGAGCGATCGTCCGCGTCGTCGACGGCTGCCCCGCGCCAGGGGGTCGGGACGAATCGGGCGCGGCCATCCGGCGTCGGGAAGCTCCCTTGGGCGAACAACCGGCCGCCCTCGCTTGCCGCGCCGGAGGGAAGCGGCCAGCGGACCGGGGCGAATGCGTCGTAGTCGGCGTCGTCACGGTCCGCGAGGGCGGAGATGTCGAAGACGCGCCGTCCGCGATTGGCATGACCCGAGAGCGCGGCGTGCTCGCGGAAGATCGCGGCGGGGCCGGACCAGGCGAAGGCGTGGGGCCAGCCCAGGCGGCGGCCGAGTTCGGCCAGCATCCACCAGTCCGGCCGCGCCTCGCCGGGCGGTGCGCGGAACGCGCGTTGGCGGGAGAGGCGGCGTTCGGAGTTGGTGACGGTGCCGTCCTTCTCGCTCCAGCCGGCCGCGGGCAGCACGACATGGGCGAGGTCGGTGGTGTCGGTGGGCCAGCAATCGGCCACGACGACGAAGGGGCAGGCGGCCAGCGCCTCCCGCACGAGGCCGGCGCGGGGCAGGCTGTCGGCGGGATTGGTGGCGGCGATCCACAGCGCCTTGATGCGGCCGTCGCGGACCGCCTCGAACAGCTCGATCGCCTTGAGGCCGGGGCGCGGCGGCAGGCGCGGAACGCCCCAGAACGCGGCGAGCGCGGCGCGGTCGTCCGGATCGTCGAATCCCATATGCGCGGCAAGCTGGTTGGCGAGGCCGCCGACCTCACGCCCGCCCATCGCATTGGGCTGGCCGGTCACGGAGAACGGGCCCATGCCCGGCCGACCGATCCGGCCCGTGGCGAGGTGGCAGTTGATGATCGCGTTGACCTTGTCGGTCCCCTGGGCGGACTGGTTCACGCCCTGGGAGTAGACGGTCAGCACGCGTTCGGTGCCGGCGAACCAGGCGTAGAAGGTTTCGAGCACTTCGGGATCCACGCCGCAGATGGCGGCCGTGGTGTCGAGGCATGCGGTGTCGTCCGCCATGGCCGGCAAAGGCCGTGCCCCCTCCGTCATGGCCGGCAAAGGCCGTGCCCCCTCCGTCATGGCCGGCAAAGGCCGTGCCCCCTCCGTAATGGCCGGCGAAGGCCGTGCTCTCTCCGTCATGGCCGGCGAAGGCCGGCCATCCACGGCTTCTCCACCCGTCGCAGCGAAAGGCGTGGATGGCCGGCCTCCGCCGGCCATGACGCGGGAGCCTCCGCCGGCCATGACACGGGAGGCTTCGCCGGCCATGGCACGGGGCCCCGTCGTCGTCGCCGGGGCCGTCGTCGCCGCCGCCGCCGCCAGCGCCTGCTCGAGCCCTGTCGTGTGCCGCTCCACCCACCCCTGGTCGACCGCCCCGTGCGCCGCGAGATACGCGAGCAACCCGTCGAACAGCGCCACGTCGGTCTCGGGCGCGAGGGGGATGTGCAGGTCCGCGCCTTCCGCCGTGGCGGTGCGGCGCGGGTCGAGCACCACGATCTTGGTGCCATGCGCGGCCCGCGCGGCCAGCAGGCGCTGGTGCAGCACCGGATGGCACCAGGCGAGATTGCTGCCGACCAGCACCACGAGATCCGCGTCCTCGAAATCCTCGTAGACGCCGGGAACCACGTCCTCCCCGAACGCGCGGATGTGGCCGGCCACCGAGGACGCCATGCAGAGCCGCGAATTCGTGTCGAGATTGGCCGACCCGATGAAGCCCTTCATGAGCTTGTTCGCGACGTAGTAGTCCTCGGTCAGGAGCTGGCCGGACAGGTAGAATGCCACGCTGTCCGGCCCATGGTCCGCGATCGCCGCGCGGAACCGGGCCGCCACGAGGTCGAGCGCCGCATCCCAGGAGGCCGGCTCCCCCCCGACCAACGGCGTGGTCAGGCGCGTCCGGTCGTCCAGCGTCTCGGCCAGCGCGGCGCCCTTAGAGCAGAGCCGCCCACGATTGGCCGGATGCGCCGGGTCCCCGGCGACACTGCCATCCGCGCGGATCACGACGCCGCATCCCACGCCACAATAAGGACAGGTGGTGCGATGTTCCGTCATGCGGGCAAGCCCAGCAGGATCTGCCCATCCTCGACCCGCACCGCGACCCGACGCGCGCAGCCTTCGTCCGGCGCCTGCGCCTGTCCGTCGGCGAGACCGATGACCCAGGCGTGCAGCGGGCAGGTCACGCTTTCCCCGTGCACGATGCCCTGGGACAGTTTGCCCCCCTTGTGCGGGCAGCGGTCGAACAGTGCGAAGAGGCGATCGCCGGCGGTGCGGAACACCGCGACGTCCCCCTCCCGCGTCTCCACCACGCGCGCGCCCAGGGGCGGAACCTCCTCGACGTGACCCACGGCACGCCAGGCGAGGCGCGTTCCGGAAGCGATCTCCATCGGGGTCACTCCACGCTCGCGAGGGGGCGGAACTCGTGCGCCTCGGCGCCGGCCACGCGCTCCGCCCAGGGGTCGTGCTGCGCGTAGCGCTGGCTCTCGAGGAAGCGGGCATGCAGCACGGCGCGGGCGGCGGGGTCGGCCAGGCGGGTGCGGACGCTCTCGATGCCGACGCGCTCGATCCAGGGCGCGGTGCGTTCGAGGTACCACGCCTCCTCGCGATAGAGCTGCATGAAGGCGCCGGCCCATTCCAGCACCTCGGCCTCCGTCGTCACCTTGGCGAGCAGGTCGGTGACCCGCACCTTGATCCCGCCATTGCCGCCGGCATGCAGGTCCCAGCCGGCCTCGGTCGCGATCACGCCGAAATCCTTGATGGTCGCCTCGGCGCAGTTCCGCGGGCAACCGGACACCGCCATCTTGGTCTTGTGCGGCGTCCAGGCGCCCCAGGTCATCCGCTCGAGCGCGATGCCCATGGCGGTCGAATCCTGGGTGCCGAAGCGGCACCACTCCGACCCGACGCAGGTCTTCACCGTGCGCAGCGCCTTGCCGTAGGCGTGGCCCGAGACCATGCCGGCGGCGTTCAGGTCCGCCCATACCGCGGGCAACTGCTCCTTGCGCACACCCAGCAGGTCGATGCGCTGCCCGCCGGTGACCTTCACGGTCGGGATCGCGTGCTTGTCCACCACGTCGGCGATGGCGCGCAGTTCGGCCGCGGTGGTGACGCCGCCCCACATGCGCGGCACGACCGAATAGGTGCCGTCCTTCTGGATGTTGGCGTGCATCCGCTCGTTCACGAAGCGGGAGCGCGCGTCGTCGCGATACTCGGAAGGCCAGGCGCAGAGCAGGTAGTAGTTCAGCGCCGGCCGACAGCTCGCGCAGCCATCCGAGCTGGCCCAGCCCAGCGCGCGCATCACGGCCGGGATGGATTTCAATCTCCGGTCGCGGATCGCGGCCCGCACCGCGTCATGCCCCAGCGCCGTGCACTTGCAGACCGGCTTGACCGCCGGGGCGGCGGCGAACGCGTCGCCCACGGCGTGCTTCAGCAGCGCCTCCACCTGGCAGGCACACGATCCGCAGGAGGACGATGCCTTGGTGCGCGCCCGCACCGCATCGACCGTGGTCAGCCCGTGTTCAGCGATCGCGGCCAGGATCCGGCCCTTGGAGACGCCGTTGCAGCCGCAGATCTCCGCCGTGTCGGGCAGGCGCTCGACGCCGTCGCCGCCCTCCGCGCCGCCGACATCGGGGCCGAACACCAGCGTGTCGCGCTGGTCGGCGATGTCGGCGCCGCCGCGGATCAGGTCGAAATACCACGCCGCGTCACGCGCATCGCCGTAGAGCACGGCGCCGATCAGCCGGTCGTCACGCACCACCAGGCGCTTGTGCACGCCCCGGGCGGCGTCGCGGAAGACGATCTCGTCGCAGCTCTCGTCGCCCAGGAAGTCGCCCGCCGAGAACATGTCGATGCCGGTGACCTTGAGCCGCGTGCCGGTCACCGCCGGCACGTAGTCGCTCTGCGCGACGCCGGCGATGCGGTCGGCCGCGACCTTGGCCATGTCCCAGAGCGGCGCGACCAGGCCGTAGACCGCACCGCGATGCTCGATGCACTCGCCGACCGCGAAGATCGCGGGGTCGGAGCTGCGCATCCCGTCATCCACCTGCACGCCGCGCCCGACCGCGAGACCGGCGGCTTTCGCGAGCGCCGTGCTGGGCCGGATGCCGGCGGCCATCACCACGAGGTCGGCCGGCAGGATGGTGCCGTCCGCGAGCTCGACCGCCTCGACCCGGTCGGTGCCGCGGATCGCGCGCGTGTTGGCCTCGGTCAGCACGGTGATGCCGCGCCTGCCCAGATCCGCCTTCAGCAGGCCGGCGGACACGGGATCGAGCTGCCGCTCCATCAGCGTGGGCATCAGGTGCAGCACGGTGGTGGCGAGCCCGTTGCGGGCGAGGCCGTTCGCCGCTTCCAGCCCCAGCAGACCGCCGCCGATCACCACGGCGTTGCCGCGCGCGGCCAGCATGGTGTGGACGTCGGCGATGTCGCGGAAGCCGATCACGCCGGGCAGATCGTGGCCGGGGACCGGGATGATCACCGGGGTGGAGCCGGTCGCGAGCAGCAGCACGTCGTAGGGGCGCATCGTGCCGTGGGCGCCGGTGACGACCTGTGCCTCCCGGTCGATTACCGTCACCGCCTCGCCGGCGATCAGCTCGATCCCGGATTTGTCATACCAGTCGCGGTCGTGCGTGACGATGTCGTCGAACCGCTTCTCCCCGGCGAGCACTGGGGACAACATGATGCGGTTGTAGTTGCCGTGGGGTTCGGCACCGAAGACGGTGATGGCGAAGGCGTCGGGCGCGCGGGCGAGGATTTCCTCGAGCGTGCGAATTCCGGCCATGCCGTTGCCGACCAGGACGAGCCGGCGGCGGCGGGGGGGGAGCATGTTCATGAGCGCCCTCCCTCAGACCCGCGCCGCGCCGTAGAGCTCCGCCCAGGTGGTGCGCCAGCGGCGGCGCACGCTCGCGATGCACACCAGGGCGGTGGCGGCGAGGAGGGCGAAGACCAGGAAGCCCGGCCCGTAGCTGCCGGTGAGCTGCTTGGAGTAGCCGAGGGAGGAGGCGAGATAGAACCCGCCCAGACCGCCCGTCATGCCGACGAGCCCGGTCATGACGCCGATCTCGCGGCGGAACCGCTGCGGCACGAGCTGGAAGACCGACCCGTTGCCCATTCCGAGGGCGAGCATGCCGACGATGAAGACCGGCAGGGCGAGCCAGATGGTGGAGAGGCCGGTGGCGATGGTGGCGAAGGCGCAGGCGGCGACCGCGTAGAGCGCGGTCAGGGCGCGCACGCCCCCGATCCGGTCGGCGACCGCGCCGCCCAGCGGGCGCACGAGGGAGCCCACGAACACGACGGCGGCGGTGCAGTATCCGGCGGTGACCGGGGTGAGCCCGTACTGGTCGTTGAAGTAGATCGTCAGCGAGGAGGCGAGGCCCACGAACCCGCCGAACGTCACGCTGTAGAAGAACATGAACCACCAGGCGTCGGCGACGCGCAGCAGGCGGAAATAGGCCGAGAGCGGCTTGGGCGCCGGCGTGGTGGGGCTGTCCTTCGCGAGCAGCACGAAGACGACAAGGGTCAGCGTGAGCGGTATGGCGGCGAGGCCGACCACGTTCTGCCACCCGAGTGCGACGGCGAGGCCGGGCGCGAAGAGGGCGGCGAGGACGGTCCCGGAGTTCCCGGCGCCGGCGAGGCCGAGTGCGGTGCCCTGGTGTTCGGGCGGATACCAGGCCGAGGCGAGCGGGAGCGCGACGGCGAAGGAGGCGCCGGCAAGGCCCAGGACACAGCCCAGCAGGAGCGTGGCGCCGAAACTGTCGACGCCCACTCCCCAGGCGGCGACGAGTCCGGCGATCACCACGAGCTGGGCGCCGATGCCGACGCGCTTCGGCTTGTAGCGGTCGACGAGCAGGCCGAGGACGACCCGCAGCAGGGCGCCGGCGAGCACCGGGGTGGCGACCATCAGGCCCTTATGGGCGGGATCCAGATGGAGTTGCCGGGCGATCGCGACGCCCAGCGGGCCCAGGAGCACCCAGACCATGAAGCTGAGATCGAAATAGAGGAAGGACGCGAACAGGGTGGGCAGGTGGCCTGCCTTCAGGAAGCCCTTGTGCATGGGGTGGCTCGTCGTCGGACGGGCCGCCGTTGGCCCGTCGGTCGATTCGCGGGACGAGGTCCCGATCGAGGAGACGGCCCGCCATTGTGCCGCTCCGGGCGCCTTTGGCGGCCCGGATCAGCCAGTGCAATCTCCATGCCAAGGCTGAAACCTGAAATCCACGCCATTTCAGGGCGGATTCGACAGGCACTCTGCGTGTCGGTCGCGCATTTGATGAATTATTGGGCGGAATACGCTGCGGCGTTGTCCTTTTCCGTGCCGGGTCAGCCGTTCACGACCTGCGGCTCTTCTTCCTGCGCCTCACGGCGGAAGCGGCGCCATGTCTCGAGGAGGTCGACGAAGGAGGTGGTGTCGACCGGCAGGGTGATCCGACGAGTGCGGCTCCGCATGAAGTATTCGCCACGAAACTGACCGACGACTGCGCGATCAGTGCTGACGGTAAAGCCACGTGCCGCCTGAAGTGCTTCCGCGCGCACGTCGGAGTCCGGTTCACCCGGAGTCCGACCCGAATGATGCATCACAATCCTCCTTCTTTTTGTGGCGTGTCGCAGCGAAAGCTGCACCACGCTGTGATGATTTGATTTGGATCAAGATGCGGGAATTGTGCCGAAAGCGTTCTCGACTGCCAAATCACCAATCGTGATTCGGAACGTCATCGGGTGACAACTTAGGGAGCGCAAAGTTCGGTTTCGGGCATTGGCTCCAGCGGCGGTGGCGGCAGCATTCCTTCGGCAAGCGCCGCTCGTATCGCGAGATCCGGCCGATAGAGCGTCTCGGCGATGGCGGGCAGGTCCTCGTCTGCGCCGATCCACCGCCAGCGCTGCATCTGCCGGAGGAACCACAGAGCGTGCGGACGTGCCGGCATCCAGGCCCCCCCGCCATGGAAACGGATCTGCTCCGTCCCATCGCCGCCCGCCAGCGCCGCGCGGGTGGCCTCCAGCGGGAGGCCGAGCGCCTCGGGGGCGGCGAGCAGGGCGGCGACCGCCTCCGCCTCCTCGGCGCAGTCGCAGATCCGTTGCGCCTGGAGGATGCCGCGCAGGAGCAGGGACAAGTCCGGTCCGTTGGCGTCCGCCCAACCCTGCCCGACGGCCAGGCATTTCTCCGGATGGTGCGGCCAGAGATGGGAGGTGCCGAACAGCACCCGCCCGGCGCCGTTCCGCGCCGCCACGTCGCCCCAGGGCGCGCCGGCGCAGAATCCGGCGACCTCGCCCGCGGCCAAGGCATCGACCACGGTCTCCGGCGGGATCACCACCGTCTCCACGTCCCGGTCCGGGTCCACGCCGGAGGCTGCGAGCCAGTAGCGCAACAGCAGGTTATGGGTGGAGAAGGCATGCACCACGGCGAGGCGCGGCGGCTCGCGCCGGTCTTGCAGCCAGGCGCGGATGCCGCCCGCGGCCTCGATCGCGGCGGCGGCGTCCGTCGCCATCGCGATCGCGTTGCCGCCCTGGCTGATCGACAGCGGCACGAGCAGCCGCGCCTTCGGGCCGCGCAGCCCGAGCGTGGCGGCCATGGCGAGCGGGGGCAGCAGGACGGCTGCCTGGAGCAGGCCGTAGCTGAGCTTGTCGGCCAGGTTGGACCAGGAGGGCTCCACCTGCACCCGCACGTCGATCCCGAGCGTTCGGAAGATCCCGCGGCGTTCCGCGACCACGATGGGGGCGCTGTCGACCAGCCGCAGGACGCCGATCCGGACCGGGCCGCTCATGGTGTCTCTCCCTCCGACTGTGTGTCCCTGGCTGGGCGATTGGCTGCCGGGCGATTGCCTGCGGGGGCATGTGCCGTCCGCATGTCGTCCGCCTGGCGCAGCAGCTCCGCCGCGATGTCCGCGATCCGCCGCCCGCGCGCCATCGCCTGCCGGCGGAGCAGGCGGTAGGCGTCGGGTTCGGCCAGCCGGCGCGTGCGGATGAGCATCGCCTTGGCGCGGTCGATCACCTCTCTCTCCCGCAGCCGGGTCTCGGCTGCCTGCCTACCATTCTGGGCGTCCTGGTGGCGGCGGAACAAGGCGGTGGCGGCGCGCAGGATCGGCTTCACGTCCGGGGGCGGCACGCCCAGCACGTTGTAGGAGGACACGCCGGCGCCGATCGCCTCCTCCATGAAGCTCGGGTCGTCCTCGTCGACGAAGAGCACGATCGGGCGCGGGGCATGCGCCGCGACCTGGCGGATGCCGTCGAGCGCGTCACGGTCGGGCCGCGCCATGTCGACCAGCACGATGTCGGGGGCGTGCTGCGCCACCGCCTGCGCCAGCATCTGGCCGGGCGGCAGGCGGAGCACGACCAGGCCGGGGTCGGCCGCCAGCACCTGGGCGAGCGCCCCGGCGCGTTCGGCATCATCGTCGGCCAGCAGGACCTTCACGCGTCGCCTTCACCCCGATCTCGGATGGCGGAAGGCAAGCGGCGTGCCGGGCGGCGCGGGAGAGGGATGGGGGACGGCATGGAGCGCGCCGTGGCCCCCCGGAGGGGCGGACGAACGCCCAGCTGCTGGGCAGGCGCTGCCCGCCATGCCGTGGAAGGCGGCGGCCGCTACTCGTGCGCGAGCACCCAGTCGTTGACGAAGCTGGCCAGCCCGTTCGCGCGGAAGTCCCGCCGCAGCGCCGCCTCGTCGTAGTCCTGCTGCACCCAGTCGAGGAAGGGTTTGCGGCCCTCGCCCTCGCGCTGGTAGCGCAGGAAGAAGGCGTCGAGGATCCCGGTCCGCGCCTGTCGGATATGGCCGAAGCGCAGCGAGAGCTGTTGCAGCGCCTGGGCCGCGGTGCCGCCCTCGAACAGCACGATCAGGCCGGAGGCGAGGCCGGCGCGGTCCGCGCCCGACTTGCAGTGCAGAAGGGCCGGGCCGGGCAGAGTCGTGTAGATGTGGTGCAGCCGCAGGATGCGGTCACGCTGCGGCGCCCCCCGGCTCTCGAGCGCCATGTCATGGAAGGCGAGCCCGAGTTCGGCCGCAGTGCTGCGGGACAGCGCGTCGGACCCGTTGCGTGCCTGTCCGCGCAGGTTGATCAGGGCCTTGATGCCGAGCCGCCGGGTGAGGCGCCGGAGGCGGCCGGGCAGCGGGTGGTTGCAGCGGTAGACCTTGCCGGGAATGACCGGGGACAGGTTGCTCCAGACCAGGCGGAACACGGCGTGGTCCACGAACAGCGCATCGATCCACGCGGTCGCGCGACCACGCGGGCTCTCGAGATCGCCGCGGAAGATCGTGTCCATGGAAGCGTTGCAGAACCCCGGTTTCCCCGCGGATATGGCATCCGGGGTGAGGACACGCAACTGCACTGAAACGCGGAGAGGCGCTCGACGCGGCCCGTGCCGCATGCCGGCGGGACTGCGGTGTGGGCGCCGGGTGCGGCCGGATCGACGGGAGCGCGGATCAGCCTCGGCAATGAAGCGTTAACGTTCACCGGCCGAGGATGCGGCAAGAGGTGAGCCGCATGAAAATTCGTACTCTGGCGCTGGTCGGCACCGTGGTCGCCGCGCTGCCGTGTGTCGTCGCGACACTCTGGATGTCCTTGCAGGAGGTGCGCCACCTGCGCGTCTCGCAGGACGCGGTCGAGGGGGCACGCGTGGTATCCGCCGTGCAACGGGCGCAGACCGCCCTGGTGCTCGACATCGGCGAGATGATCACGGCATCCCGCGCCGCGGCGCCGGATCGCGCCGCCCTGGCCCGCGTGAGCGGCGTCGCGACCACGGCGCTGGGCAAGGCGCTGGCCGCCACCACGGCGGCCAGGATCGATCCGGCCCCCCTGGCCAAGGCGATCGACCAGCTGCGGACGCTGGGCGAGAGGCTGCAAGGGCAACTCGCGAAGCCGCCGGCGGACCGTGATCCGGCTTTCGCGAAGGATGCGACGGAGCTGCGCTTCAGGAGCGCCGCGCAACTGAATGCCCTGACCGCGAAGGCCGCGCGCCAGGCGGGCGGTGCGGGGTCCGACATTGCCGTGCTGATCGGGCTGGCGGAGCACGTGATGGACATCCGTGACCAGATCGGCGGCCGCAACCTCCTGTTGAACGGTGTGATCGGCACCCAGACGGTCGCGCCGGAGACGCTCGTCCGGCTGGAGCGGTTGACCGGTCGTGCGGACCAGGCCTGGACGAACGCCGAACGGCAGGTGGCGGCGCTTGGCGACGGAGCGCCACTGGCGACGACCTTCGCGCAGGTGCGTGACCGGTTCCGGCAGGACCTCGAGCCGCGCTGGCAGAAGGTGATCGACGTGGCGCGGGCACATGTGGCCGCGGCCCAGGGTGTCGCGCCGCCGAACTGGCCCGATACGCTGGTCGCGCACCGTGCCTGGAGCGTGCCAGCCCAGGCGGAGGTGCTGGTGCTCCGCGACGCGGCGCTCGACGCCGCCGTGGCCGCGAGCGAGGACGTCGCGGATGCGGCGCTGCGGGCACTCGGCTTCGCATTGGCCCTCACTGCGACGGCCATCGGCTTCGCCATCGCGGCGGGCTGGATGCTGCTCCGCGGGATCGTGCTCCCGCTGACCCGCGTCACCGATGCGGTCCAGCAGATCGCCGGAGGCGCGCTGGGCACGCCGGTGCCGAGCCTGGGTCGGCGGGACGAGCTGGGCGGGCTGGCGAAGGCGATCGAGCACCTGCGCCAGGGCGCGTTGGAGCGCGAGCGCCTGGTCGCCGCCGAACGCGACGAGGCCACGGCGAAAGCCGCGCGGACCGCGCGGGTGGAGGCGCTGCTCCAGCAGTTCGAGGCCCAGACCGCGGCGGTGCTGCGCAGCGTGGCCGTCGCCGCCCGGAACCTGGACACGACCGCCGAAACGCTCGACGCGACGGCGCATGAGAGCATCGCGCGGGCGACGTCGGTGGGCGCGGCCTCGGAAGAGGCGAGCACGAGCGTCGACACGGTGGCGGGGTCCGCCAAGGATCTGGCGAACGCGACGGCCGAGATCGCTCGGCGAATCGCCGACGGGGCCACGATGGCGCGGCGCGCCGCCGAGGATGCGCGGACGACGGACGCCGCCGTGCAGGCCTTGTCGGCCAGCGCGCAAGGCATCGGCGACGTGGTGGGCGTGATCAGCACGATCGCGGGTCAGACCAACCTCCTGGCGCTGAACGCCACGATCGAGGCCGCGCGGGCCGGGGAGGCGGGGAAGGGCTTCGCCGTGGTGGCGAGCGAGGTCAAGAACCTGGCCGGCCAGCCCGCGAAGGCGACGGAACAGATCGGCGCCCAGATTGCCGGGATGCAGCAGCAGACCGCGCGGGCGGTGGATGCGATCACCGGCATCACGCGGACGATCGCGCAGATCCACGACACGGTCACCGAAATCTCGGGCGCGACCGAAACGCAGGCCGGCGCGGCCCATGAGATCGGGCGTGCGGCGCACGAGGCGGCAGCCGGCACGGAGGATGTCTCGCGTCATGCCGCCGGCGTGGCGGACGATGCGCGGCGGACCGGCGATGCCGCCCAGCAGGTCCGCGATGCGTCGAGTGCGCTGGCGCGGCAGGCGGCCGATCTCGACCGGGAGGTGGAGCGCTTCCTGACCGACCTGCGCGCCGCCTGATCCGGCCGCACCGACCCACCCGGGTGGCGCACGCCATCGGCGCTCCAGGCGCCCGTCACCGACGCGTGCCGGCAGTCACCGATCCCGGCTGCCTCCGGCCGCCGACGCTTGCCCCCGTCGGACCGCCCGCCCATCCTGCGCGGAATGGCGGGTGGGGAGGCGGGCGTGGCGGGAAGCGGGGACGAGTACGACTTCATCGTCACCGGGGCGGGTTCGGCCGGCTGCGTGCTCGCGGCGCGGCTGAGCGAGTCGGGCCGATACCGGGTGCTGCTGCTGGAAGCAGGAGGGCGGGACACCAACCCGTGGATCCACATCCCGATCGGCTACGCCAAGACCTTCGTCGACCCGAAGGTGAACTGGATGTTCGAGAGTGAGCCGGAGCCCGAACTGAACGGCCGCACGATGTACCAGCCGCGGGGGAAGGTCCTGGGCGGCACGAGTTCCATCAACGGCATGATCTACATGCGCGGGCACGCCGCGGACTACGACCAGTGGCGGCAACTCGGCAACGAGGGATGGTCCTACGACGACGTGCTGCCGTATTTCCGCAAGGCGGAGGACAACACCCGCGGCGCGGACCCGTATCATGGCGCCGGCGGACCCTTGCGCGTGTCCGACCAGCCGTACCGGTGGGAGATCGCCGAAGCATTGCTGGAAGCCTGCCGCCAGGCCGGCATCCCGCCCAATCCCGACTTCAATGGCGCGACGCAGGAAGGCTGCGGCTATTACCAGACCACGACGCGCGACAAGCGGCGATGGAGCACGGCGCGTGCCGATCTCGGTCCGGCCCGCAGCCGCGCCAATCTCACGATCCGCACGCGCGCGCATGCGACACGCGTGCTGGTGGAGAACGGGCGTGCCGTCGGCGTCACCTTCGTGTCCCCCAGGGGCGAGGAGACGGCGCGTGCGCGGCGCGACGTGGTCGTCTCGGGCGGGGCCTACGGATCCCCGCAGCTGCTGATGCTGTCGGGGATCGGGCCGGGTAGCCATCTGCAGGAGATGGGGATCACGGTGGTGCACGACCTGCCCGGCGTCGGCGCCAACCTGCAGGACCATTTCAACACGTTCTGCATCTACCGGATCGCGCGCAATCTCTCGCTGAACGCGCTGCACTACAGCCTGCCGCACCGGCTGCTGCAGGGGGCGCAATACGTCTTCTTCCGGCGCGGCCAGATGTCAGGCAACGGTATGTATGTCGGCGCGCTCGTGCGCAGCGACAAGCGGCTGGAGCGGCCGGACCTGCAGTTCAACATCTCCGCCTGGAGCACGGTGGAGCGGACGCGCAGCGGCATCGTCTCCCACCCGTTTCCGGCGGTGTCGATCAGCCCGGTGCATCTCAGTCCGGATGCGCGCGGATCGGTGCGGCTGCGCTCGCGCGATCCGATGGCGTGGCCGGAGATCCGCTTCAACTTCCTGCGGACCGACCACGACCGGCAGGCGATGATCGCCGGCGTCCGTATCGCGCGCAGCATCGTCCGGCAGCAGGCGATGCAGAAGCTGCTCGTCGAGGAAGTCGCCCCGGGCGTCACCGTGCGCAGCGACGAGGACATCGTGGCGGACACCCGCGCGCGCGGCGTGTCGAACCTGCATCCGGTGGGGAGCTGCGCGATGGGGCGCGGGCCGATGGCGGTGGTCGATCCGCGGCTTCGGGTGCACGGGATTGCGGGGCTGCGGGTGGTGGATGCCTCTGTCATGCCGGTGATCGTGGCGGGCAACACGAACGCGCCGACGATCATGATTGCGGAGAAGGCGGCGGACATGATCCAGGAGGATGCGCGGGCGGCGTAGCGGGCTGCCCTGTGTCATGGTCGTGCTTGCGGCGGTGCCTCCACCGTCATGGCCGCACTTGGTGCGGCCCTCCACGACGTCGTCGGTGGCAGCGAGGGAAGTCGTGGATGGCCGGCCTGGGCCGGCCATGACACTACGCCGCGTCGTCCAGGATGTCCGTGATCGCGCGCTCCAGATGCCGCAGCGTGTTGCACACCGTGACCAGGTTGCAGAACGGCGCATAGCGGAACATGTCCGAATCGCCCGTGCCCCAGGCCGACCGATACTCCGGGTTCAGCCAGATGATCCGCTTCGACCGCTGCGACAGCCGCGCCACCACGTCGGTGCGGGGATCGGTCCGGTTGCCGCGCGCATCGCCCAGGATCAGCACCGTCGTCTTGTTGGTGACATGGCGCATCCAGCCGTCTTCGAAATCGGCGAACGAATTGCCGTAGTTCGAGGAGCCGTAGCCGATCAGCTCCATGATCTTGCTGATCGCCTCTTCGACGGGCTGCTTCTCCAGGATCTCGCTCACCTCGATCAGGGAGCCCGCAAAGGCGAAGGAGCGGATGTCCGACAACGCTTCGTTCAGCGCGTAGAGGAACATCAGCAGGAACTGCGACATGGCGGAGACCGACCCCGACACGTCGCACAGCACCATCACGCGCGGCTTCTCGATCCGCTTCTGCTTCCAGACGGTGACGAAGGGCACGCCGCCCCACCCCATGTTCCGCCGCAGCGTGCGTCGCGTGTCCAGCACCCCGCGTAGCCGCCGCCGGCGCGTCTTGGCGTAGCGGGCGGCGAGCTTCTTCGCCATCTGCCGCACCAGGATCCGCATGCGATCCAGGTCGCGCCGCTCCACGTTCGACAGGCGCGTCGATTTCAGCAGCTCCTCGCGGAACCGCTCCGTCTCGCCGCGGGCGTAGAGCACCAGGCTGCGTTCGACCAGGTCGCGCACGGCATCGCGCACCTGCGCCAGCCGGTTCTCCAGGAACTGCGCGCGCCCCATCCCCTCGGGAGCCGCCTCCCGGCGCATCGCCTCGATGTCGCGCTCGACCGCGCGCAGCCCCATGCGGTCGAGGATGCGGCGCGTGTAGAGGTTCTTCTGCGTGAAGAAGCGGATGTTCTCGAGCCCCGCCTCGCGCGCCGCCTGTTCGGTGAACGCGGCCAGCGCCGCGCGGTCGTCGCCCTCCAGAAGCTGGCCCAGCGACTGGCCGCCGGACCCGCCCATCCCGTCGCCGCCCTGGGGCGCGCCGCCTTCCGGCGGGCGTTCGGGCGGCCGCGCACCCTGGTCCGCGGACTCCTCGTCCTCCGGGTCCAGGGCGGCCAGCGTGTCGCGCTTGAAGTAGAGGTCGAACGCCTCGTCGAAGAGGTTCTTCTCGTCCGGCGTCTTGGCCAGGATCAGGCCCAGCGTGTCCTTGAGGATCGTGCGGTCGGAGAAGCCGATCACGTCGACCGCGCGCGCCGCGTCGATCCCCTCGGCGGCGGAGACGCGCAGCCCCGCCCCGCGCGCCACCTGCAGGAAGCGGCGGAGCGGTTCGGTCGCGGTGGGTGCCGCGGTCGCGCCCGCCATCAATCGAGCCCCATCGGCGCGTGCCGGTCCATCAGGCCACCCCGGCGTCCTGCCGCGCCTTGTGCGTCAGCCCGGCAAGGCCCTTCGTCGCGGCCTCGATATCCGCCTCGAACTTCAGCAGCACGTTGAGCGTGTTGCGCACCAGCTCCACGTCCAGCACGGCGGTGTGCAGCAGGACCAGCACCTTCGCCCAGTCGATCGCCTCGCTGACCGAGGGCACCTTCTTGAGGTCGAGCCCACGCAGTTGCTGCACGAAGCTCACCAGCTGCTTCAGCAGCCGCTCGTCGATCCCCGGCACGCGGGAGGCGATGATGCGCGCCTCCAGCTTCTCGTCGGGGAAGCCAATATGAAGGTGAAGGCAGCGGCGCTTCAGCGCATCGCCCAGGTCGCGGGTGGCGTTGGAGGTCAGCAGCACGATCGGCGCGACGCGCGCCTTCACGGTGCCGATCTCCGGGATCGTGACCTGGTAGTCCGACAGGATCTCGAGCAGGAAGGCCTCGAACTCCTGGTCGGACTTGTCGATCTCGTCGATCAGCAGCACGGCGCCGCCGGGCTCCTCCAGCGCGCGCAGCAGCGGCCGCGGCTCGAGGAACTCGTGCGAGAAGAACATGTCGCCGAAGGCGTGCAGGTTGTTCATCGCCGCACCGAGCGTGTCGGTCTCGCCGATGACGGAGCCGATCTTGTCCTTGAGGATCTGGGTATAGAGGAGCTGCTTGCCGTACTTCCACTCGTACAGCGCCTTCGCCTCGTCCAGTCCCTCATAGCACTGCATGCGGATCAGAGGCAGGTCGAGCCAGGTCGCGACGGACTTGGCGAGTTCGGTCTTGCCCACCCCGGCCGGTCCCTCGACCAGGATGGGTTTTTCCAGATGGCGGGCGATGAACACGGCCGTGGCGATCTGGCGGCTGGGAATGTAGCCGGCGGACTCGAGGCCGTTCCGGACTTCCTCGACCGAGTCCTGGACCGCCTGCGGCTGGTCCGTCAGCACGTCGTTCACGTCAGGCTCCGATACTGTTCAGTAGGTCGATCGCATCGACCCGCGCGGATGTCAAACGCGGGCCGGCCTCCCGGGCGAGTCGACAAGTGTGGCTACCGATGGGTAACCTGCGGCAAAACGTCCAAGGGGTGAGAGCATGAGCGTGGCCTGGACCGACGGGGTCGTCGAGATCGCCGGCGTGAAGCTGCACCTATCCCGTGGCGGCCGTTCGGGAGCGCCGGCCGTGCTGGTGCTCCATCACGATATTGGCACGCCCGACCGGCTGCCGTTTTACGACGCGCTCGCCGCCCAGCACGACGTGCTCGTGCCGCACTTCCCCGGCTGGGGGAAGTCGGAGCGGGCCGAATGGCTGCGCAGCCCCCGCGATATCGGCGCGATGATGAGCTGGCTTCTCGCCGACCTGGAGCTGAGCGACGTTTCCCTCGTCGGGCTCGGTTATGGCGGCTGGGTGGCGGCCGAGATGGCAAGCCAGGCGCCGCAGAGCTTCCGCCGCCTGGTGCTGGTGGGCGCGCACGGCATCAAGCCGCCCGAGGGCGACATCCTCGACCAGGCCATCATCTCCTACATCGACTACCCGAAGGCGGGGTTCCACGAGGAAGCCGCCTTCACCCGGGTGTTCGGCGACGTCTCGACCGACCAGCTCGTCGCCTGGGACGTGGCGCGGGAGATGAGCTTCCGCACCGCCTGGAAGCCCTACATGTACAATCAGACGCTGCCGCATCTGCTGGGCGGGGTCCGCGCACCGGCGCTGGTTGTCTGGGGCGACGACGATCGAGTCGTGCCGATCAGCGCGGGGCAGGCGTACACCCGAGCCCTGCGCAATGCGACCATGACGACGGTGGCCGGGGCCGGACATCTCGTCGACATGGAGAAGCCGGCGGAGCTCGCGAAGCTGGTGGCGGAGTTCATCGCGGCGCGGTGAGAAGAACCAACCATCCCGGCCACATGGGTGATCAAGGGAGGCGACCATGCATCTGATGTACTTCACCGAACAGCCGATGGCCGCGTACGACGCTCAGGAGGGGCTGAACTACGGTGCGACGGCGCTGACTTTCTCCAACAAGCATTTCGATCCGGTGCAGGGCAGCCGGCTCTACAACGAGTATCTCGAGGACTACGTCCTCGCCGAGGAGTGCGGCGCCGACGGCATCATGCTGAACGAGCACCACAATGCGCCGTTCTGCATGCAGGCCCGCACGAACATGTTCGCGGCCATCCTGGCCGCTGCGACGAAGCGGGTGAAGATCGTCATCCTCGGCAACCCGCTGCCACTGTCGGAGAACCCGGTACAGCTCGCCGAGGAGCTGGCCATGATCGACATGATCTCCAAGGGCCGGCTCGTCTCGGGCTTCGTGCGCGGCGGCGGGCAGGAGCAGCTCGCGAACGGTGTGAACCCCGCCTTCAACCGGGAGCGGTTCGTCGAAGCGCACGACCTGGTCGTGAAGACCTGGACGCAGCCCGGTCCGTTCCGCTGGGAAGGGACGCATTACCAGCAGCGGGTCGTGAACCCCTGGGCGGTGCCGCTGCAGAAGCCCTATCCGCGGGTGTGGATCCCCGGCGTGCTGTCGAAGGAGACGGTGATCTGGACGGCGCAGCAGCGCTATCCCTACATCGCGCTCAATACCTCGATCGAGGCGACGAAGCAGATCCGCGCGACCTATGACGAGGCGGCGGCGGCCTGCGGCTACACCGCGGGATCGGAGAATTTCGGTTACCTGATCCGGGTCCACGTGCAGGACACCGAGGAGAAGGCGCTGAAGAACGCGCGCCAGTTCATGTGGATGCAGGGCGAGTTCACAGGCCTCGCGCATCCCGTCTGGGCCAATCCGTCGGGCTATTTCTCGCCGTCCGGCCGTCGCCAGTTCGTGGAGTTCGCCGTCGGGCGTGCGAAGAACCCGCGCGGCAACCCGACCTTCGAGGACCAGATCGCCAGTACGATGATCGTGGCCGGCACGCCGGACCAGGTGATCGAGCGGCTGAAATACATCATCTCGAACACCCGGCCCGGGATCATGGGGATCTGGGCGAATGACGGGAACGTCAGCCAGGAGGACCGGCAGACCTGCATCCGCCTGCTCTTCCAGGAGGTCGCGCCCGCCATCAAGTCCTATGCCGCGGAGCTCGGCCTGAAGGACCCGTGGGAGGCGAACGCGCCGGTGCACCTGCGCTATTCGACCGACCTCTCGACCCCGGCCGCCGCAGCCGAATAGGGCGATGGTGCCGGCCGTCACGGGCGGCTCACACGCGCCCGTGACGCCGGCGGGCGAGACCCGCGCGAAGCCGCGCGCGTTGAACCTCCGATTCATTCGGAGGACCGACATGACGATGAAGCCGGTGATTCTCGCTGCAGCCTTTTCGCTGCTCGCGGTGGGCGCCTACGCGCAGAACACCAAGGGGACCGGGGCGGAGACGGCCACGACGACCCATACCAACCCGATGGGGACGGTGCGCCAGACCACGCCGTCGGATGGGCGTACGCATGCCGACACGAAGAGTGGCAAGGAAGGGCATGCGATGAAGGCGACGAAGCAGGCGCAGAAGGATTACGAGCAGAAGGGCAAGAGCGGCGCTTCGCTGCGCTGACCTGTCGGTCTCCGCCCCTGTCGGCAATGGCGGGCAGTGGCGGGGCGGGAACTGCGCCCTTCTCGGGCGGACGGTGCCGTTGGGTCCGCGGGTCGAAGCCCGCGGACGACGGCGGGGGGCCGTCCCGCCGTCAGCCCTCCCGAGCGCGTTCCCGCAATTCGAACTTCTGGATCTTGCCCGTCGAGGTCTTCGGCAGCGGCCCGAAGCTGACGTGGCGCGGGCACTTGTAGTGCGCGAGATGCGTGCGGCACCACGCGATGATCTCCGCCCCGTCCAGCGATGAGACGCCGGGCTTCAGCGTCACGAAGGCATGGGGCGTCTCGCCCCATTTCTCGTCGGGGCGCGCCACGACCGCGGCCTCCATCACGGCGGGGTGCTTGTAGAGCACCTCCTCCACCTCCAGGGAGGAGATGTTCTCGCCCCCGGAGATGATGATGTCCTTGGAGCGGTCCTTCACCTCCATGTAGCCGTCCGGATGCATCACCGCGAGGTCGCCGGAATGGAACCAGCCGCCGGCGAAGGCCTCGTCGGTGGCCGAGGGGTTCTTAAGGTAGCCCTTCATCACCGTGTTCCCGCGCAGCATCAGCTCGCCGATCGTGGTGCCGTCCGCGGGCACGTGCTGCATGGTGGCGGGGTTGAGCACCGCGGCTTCCTCGATCATCGGCGTGCCGACGCCCTGCCGCGCCATGAACGCGGCCTTCTCCTCGATCGGCAGCTCCCCGATCCCCGGCTGCCACACGCACACGGTCGACGGACCGTAGGTCTCGGTCAGGCCGTAGAGATGCGTCACGGCGAAGCCCATCGCCTCCATCTGCGCGATCACCGTCGAGGGCGGCGCGGCGCCGCCGGTCGCGATCTGCACCGTCTCCGCCGGACGTCGGCGCACGGTCTCCGGCGCGTGGATCAGCATCGAGAGCACGACCGGCGCGCCGCACATGTGGGTGACCCCGTGCGCTTCGATCGCGGCGAAGATCTCCGCGGGTTCGACGCGGCGCAGGCAGATATGCGTGCCGCCGGCCAGCGTCACGGCCCAGGTGTAGGTCCAGCCGTTGCAGTGGAACATCGGCAGCGTCCAGAGATAGACGCTGCGCGGCGACAGGCCGAAGGTCAGGGCGTTGGCGCAGGCGTTCAGGTAGGCGCCGCGATGATGCGCCACCACGCCTTTCGGATTGCCGGTGGTGCCGGACGTGTAGTTCAGCGCGATCGCCTGCCACTCGTCCTTGGGCAGCCGGACCGGATGCATCGGGTCGCCACCGGCGAGGAACGTCTCGTAATCGACCGTACCGATGAGCGCGTTCGGTGGCGCGCGCGGATCGTCGATGTCGACCACGTGCAGCGTGCGGCCGGCGATCCGCACCGCCTCCGCCATCACGGGCGCGAATTCACGGTCGACCAGGACGACCTTCGTCTCCGCGTGCTGCAGGATGAAGGCGATGGCGGCGGCGTCCAGCCGGATGTTGATCGAGCACAGCACGGCGCCCAGCATCGGCACGCCGTAATGCGCTTCCAGCATCTCGGGCGTGTTGGGGGCCATGATGGCGACCGTGTCCCCTGCGCCGACGCCGGCCGCCGCCAGCGCCGAGGCCAGCCGGCGCGACCGTTCCAGGAACTGCGCGTAGGTGATCCGCCGCTCGCCATGGATCACCGCGACGCGCGAGCCCCAGATCCGCGCGGCCCGCGTCAGGAACGACACCGGCGACAGCGGAACGTAGTTCGCGGGCGTCCGCTCGAGATGCTGTTCGAACATTGACACGGCGGCGCCTCTCCCTCGGCTCTCGTTCTGGACCCTGGGGCGAACCTATGGCAGAGCCGGGGGCAACGCCAGGACGTCCGGACATGATGCCGGACGCCCACAACGAACGGGCGCCGCGTGGCGGGCCCCGAGGAGGAAACGACATGAAGACCACCACCGCGCTCGCCTGGGGCGTGCTCTGCCTGTCCCTCGCGGGGGTCGCCCGCGCGGCGGACGTCACGATGGGAATCCGCACCGATCCCAACTCGATCGATCCGCACTATCACGTCTACACGCCCAACAGCGCGGTGGCGCGACACATCTTCGATGCGCTCACGCGCACCAACGCGAAGGGCCAGATCGTGCCGGGGCTCGCCACCTCCTGGAAGCCGGAGGGCGATGGGGCGTGGATCTTCACGCTGCGCCAGGGCGTCACGTTCCATGACGGCACGCCGTTCACCGCCGCGGACGTCGCGTTCACGCTGGAGCGCGCGCCGCACGTGCCGAACAGCCCGTCCTCCTATTCGCAATACACCAAGGCGATCACCGGGACGGAGGTGATCGACGACCACACGATCCGCATCCTGACCCGCGCACCGTCGCCCACCCTGCCGATCGACCTCGCGCAGGTGGCGGTGATCTCGAAGCACGCGGCCGAGGGGAAGTCGACGACCGACTTCAACAGCGGCGCGGCGGCGATCGGCACCGGGCCCTACCGCTTCGTCGAATGGGTGCCCGGCAACCGCGTCGTGTTCGCGCGCAACCCGACCTATTGGGGCGGGCCGGAACCCTGGGACCGGGTCACCCGGCGTCCCATTCCGAACGACGGTGCGCGTGTCGCCGCCATGCTGTCGGGCGACGTCGACATGATCGAGGGCGTCCCGGGGGTGGACCGCGCGCGGCTGTCCAACACGCCCAACGTCGTGCTGTACGAATGCGATTCCTTCCGCATCATCTACATTCACATGGACAGCGCGCGCGACGTCTCGCCCGGCATCAGCGACGTGAACGGGCAGAAGATGGAGCGCAATCCGCTGCGGGATACGCGGGTGCGGCAGGCCATCAGCCTCGCCATCAATCGCCAGGCGCTGGTGGAGCGGCTGCTGAGCGGGCAGGCGCATGCCGCGGGCCAGTACACCCCGCCGGGCCTGCCCGGCAGCAGCCCGAACCTGCCCCCGCCCGCCTATGATCCCGCCGCGGCGCAGAAATTGCTGAAGGAGGCCGGCTGGGGGGAGGGGTTCAGCGTGGTGCTGGCCGGCTCGAACGACCGGTTCCCGAGTGACGCGCAGGTCACGCAGGCGGTGGGCCAGATGCTGGCGCGCGTCGGCATCAAGACCGAGGTGCAGACCATGCCGGCGACGATGCTGTTCACCCGCGGCAGCAAGCTCGAGTTCAGCATGATGCTGTCGGGCTGGGTCGGCACGGGTGACCCGTCCTCGCCCCTGACCGCGTTGATGGCCACGTACAATCCGAAGACGGGGATGGGGCCGTCCAACCGCGGCCGCTGGTCCAATCCCGCATTCGACGAGACCCTGGGCAAGGCGCTGCACACCTTCGACGACACGGAGCGGTACGCGCTCTATGCGAAGGCGGCGGAGATCGCGGTGCACGATGCCGGGGTGATCCCGGTCTACTTCACGATCAACACCTGGGCGACGAAGAAGGGCCTGGTCTACGACGCGCGGCTCGATGAGCTCAGCCTCGCGATGGGGCTGAAGCCCAAGGCGGCGGCGAACTGAGGGCGGCGGTCCGCGCGCCATACACGCGCTGAGATCGCTCTGGTCGCCGGGATGTGGTGGCGCTATCCCGGCGACACACCGAGGAGGGATCGAGATGGACCTGCAGCTTGCCGACAAGACCGCCATCGTCACCGGCGCCAGCATGGGGATCGGGCGCGCCATCGCCAAGGCGCTCGCGGCCGAGGGCGTCCGTGTCGCGGCCGTCGCGCGCCGCGTCGAACTCATGCAGGTCATGGCGGACGAGGTCGAGGCCGCGGGCCATCCGCGTCCCGTGCTGATCCAGCAGGACGTCATGGCGGAGGATGCCGCTGCCTCCGTTGCCGCCGCCGCGACGCAGGCGCTCGGTCCGATCGACATCCTGGTGAACAACGCCGGCGGTAGCCGGGTCCTGCCGATCGACGCGCCGGAAGAGCGCTGGACCGAGGCGATGACGCTGAACTTCACGCGCCCCCGCCAGCTCGCGCACGCCCTGCTGCCCGCCATGATCGACCGCCGCTGGGGCCGCATCATCAACATCACCGGCAAGAGCGAGCCCGAACACCTCAACGCCGCGTTCTCGGCGAAGGCCGGCATCCATGCCTGGGCGAAGGGCCTCTCGCGCGAGGTCGGCCAGTTCGGGATCACGGTCAATTCGATCCCGCCCGGACGGATCATGAGCGAGCAGATCCGCCGCAACTACCCCGAGGACTACCGCAAGCATTTCGCGGAAACCGAGATCCCGGTGCGCTACTGGGGCGAACCCGAGGACCTGGCCGTGATGGCGGTCTGGCTCGCCTCGCCGCTGGCGCGCTACGTCACGGGCGCGGTCATCCCGGTCGATGGCGGCCTGCGTCGCTATCAGTTCTAACGCCCGCAACTTTCGATGCCACGACCGCTGCCGTAGACTCGCCTCCCATACGACGGGAGCGGAACGATGCGGCAGATGGTCATGGTGGGATTCCTGCAGGCGCAGAACTGCACGACGCTTGCGAGCGCGTGGCGCCACCCCGCCGCGCGCACCGACTTCACCACCGCCGCCTATTACCAGCACATCGGCCGCGTGCTCGAGGAAGGCAGGTTCCAGCTCGCCTTCTTCGACGACCGGCTCGCCATGCCCGACATCTACGGCGGCAATCCGGCGGAGGTCGTGGCGAACGGCGTGCGCGTCGTGAAGATCGACCCCGTCGCCACCATGATGGCGATGGGCTTCGGCACCTCCCGTCTCGGCATCGGCTCCACCGCCTCCACCACCTATTACGAGCCGTTCGACGTCGCGCGCCGCTTCCAGACAGTGGACCACATGATCGGTGGCCGCGCCGCCTGGAACGTGGTGACCTCGGTGAACGATGCGGAGGCGCACAACATGGGGCGCGAGGTACACATGGGCCACGACCTCCGCTACGACCGCGCCGACGAGTTCATGGAGATCGTCCTTGGAAGCTGGGACGGGTGGGAAGACGGCGCCATACTCTGCGACAAGGAAACCGGCCTGTTCGCCGACCCGGACAAGGTGCATCGGTTGGAATACCAGGGGCAGTTCCTGCGTTCCTCCGGCACGTTCACCGTGCCGCGTTCCCCGCAAGGGCATCCGGTGATCATCCAGGCCGGGTCCTCCGGCCGCGGCAAGCGGTTCGCGGCTCGGTGGGCGGAGACGGTGTTCGTCGCCTACCACTCGCTCGAGGAAGGCCAGCGGCAATACGCGTCCTTCAAGGACAGCGTCGCGCGGTTGGGGCGGGACCCGGACCTGGTGACGGTCAACACCATCGCCTATCCGGTCGTCGCCGAAACGCGCGCCGAGGCGGAGGACAAGATGGCGCTGATCGACAGCCTGTATCGGGAGGTCGACGGGCTGTCCCTGCTGTCCGAAGCACTGAACTTCGACTTCAAGACGAAGGCCATGGACGACGCGTTCAGCGACGACGAACTCGCCGGCATGAGCGGCATGCAGGCCATGCGCGACCGCGTCATGCAGGAGACCGGACGCAACCCGACCGTGCGCGACTTCCTCAACGTCACGCGCCGCGGCCGTCCGCGCGAGGCGATCGTCGGGTCGGGCAAGGAGGTCGCGGACTGGTTCGAGGAATGGTTCACCGCCCGCGCCTGCGACGGGTTCGTCATCGCGGGCACGCACACGCCGGGATCGTTCGAGGACTTCGTGAAGTTCGTCGTCCCCGAATTGCAGCGGCGCGGCCTCTATCAGACGGAATACAAGGGGGCGACGTTGCGGGAGAATCTGGGCCTGCCGCGTCCGGTCCCCGGCGCCTGGCGGTCGGTCGGCGCCTGACGTCGCGCACGCGCGACAAGCCGGCCCGCTGCTTGTAGAAGAAGCGGCATGACACGCCAGATCCGCTTCAACGCCTTCGACATGGCCTGCGTCGGCCACATTCAGCAGGGGCTCTGGACGCACCCGCGCGACCGGTCCGCCGAGTATGCGAGCCTGGATCACTGGGTGCGGCTGGCCCGCACCTTGGAAGCGGGCCTGTTCGACGGGCTGTTCCTGGCCGACGTGCTGGGCGTCTACGACGTCTACGAGGACTCGCCCGCGGCGTCGCTGCGCAACGCGGTGCAGGTGCCGCTGCTGGACCCGCTCGCGCTGGTGCCGGCCATGGCGCAGGCGACCACGCATTTGGGGTTCGGCGTCACCTGCAATCTGGCCTACGAGACGCCCTTCCTGTTCGCGCGGCGGATGGCGACGCTGGACCATCTGACGCAGGGCCGCATCGGCTGGAACATCGTCACCGGCTATCTCGACAGCGCGGCCCGCGCGATGGGCCTCGACGCGCAGATGGCGCATGACGACCGCTACGACCTTGCCGACGAATACATGCAGGTCGTCTACGCGCTGTGGGAAGGCGGCTGGCGGGATGACGCGGTGCTGCGGGACCGCGCACGCGGCATCTACACGGACCCCGCACGTGTCCGTGCCGTGCGGCATGCGGGCAAGCAATACCGCATCGACGCCGTCCCGCTGTGGGAGCCGTCGCCCCAGCGCACGCCCGTGCTGTACCAGGCCGGCGCGTCCGACCGCGGCCGCGCCTTCGCCGCGCAGCATGCGGAATGCGTGTTCGCCAACGGCAGCACCCGGACGAACGTGCGGCGCATCGTCGACGATTTGCGCCGCCGCGCCGGCACGCGCCCGATCCAGGTCTTCGTCGGCGCGACGCTCGTGGTGGCGGAAACCGAAGCCGCGGCGCGCGAGAAGCTGGAGGACTACCGCCGTCATGCCAGCGTCGAAGGCGCGCTTGCTCACGCCGCGGCCTCCCTCGGCGTCGATTTCGCGCGGTTCGGGATGGACGAGCCGATCGAGGCAGGCGACAGCCAGGCCATCCGATCCAACATCGAGGCCATCGCCGCGCAACTGGGCAAGGGCTGGACCAAGCGACAGCTCATCGACCGCTTCATCCTGGGCAGCCGCCAGACGCCGATCGTCGGCTCCGCGCAGCAGGTCGCGGACGCGCTGATCGCCTGGGTGGACGAAGCCGACGTGGACGGCTTCAACCTGTCCCGCACCGTGATGCCGGAATGCCTCGACGACGTGATCCGCCTGGTCGTGCCGGAGCTGCAGGCGCGCGGCCGCTACAAGACCGGCTACGAGCCGGGAACGTATCGCCAGAAACTGTTCGGCCGCGGCGACCGCCTGCCGGACGGCCACCCCGCCGCGGCCGTGCGCTGGCGGGATTGATCGCCGCGGCGTATCGGCGGCCGCCCGAACGGAGCGACTGGCTGCGGCTCAGGCCGCGGTGCCTTCCGGCTCCTCCAGCTCGACGCTGAGTTCGCGCAGGGCGGCGGTGTGCGGGTGCTTGGTGCGGCCCGCGCGCAGGTCCTCCGCGGTGATCGTCTCCACGATCTGCCCGCCCTGCATCACCGCGATCCGCTTGCAGAGATGCGCCACCACGGCGAGGTTGTGGCTCACGAGCACGTAAGTCAGTCCGCGCGCCTGCTGCAGGTCCGCGAGCAGGTTCAGCACCTCGGCCTGCACCGAGACGTCCAGCGCGCTCGTGGGTTCGTCCAGCAGGACCACTTCGGGCTCCGACATCAGCGCGCGGGCGATCGCGACGCGCTGCCGCTGGCCGCCCGAGAGCTGGTGCGGATAGCGGAACCGCGCCGTCTGCGGCAGCGCGACCTCGTTCAAGCCGCGCGCGATACGCTGGTCGACGTCGCGCATGCCGTGCACGAGCAGCGGCTCGCTCAGGATGCGGTCGATGGTCTGGCGCGGATGCAGCGAGCCATAGGGGTCCTGGAAGACCATCTGGACGCGCCGATAGAAGTCGCGCGAGCGGTGGGGCGTGAGTCCCTGGCCGGCGATCACCATGTCGCCCGACCAGTCCGGGTTGAGACCCGACAGCGCGCGCAGCACGGTGGACTTGCCGGAGCCGCTTTCGCCCACCAGCCCGAAATTCTCGCCGGTGCCGACGCGGAACGACACGCCCTTCACCGCCTGCACCTCGCCGAAGCGAACGATCAGGTCGTTGACCTCGATCATGTCAGCCATGAGGGATCCCGCTGCATGACCTTGAGCCGTGCCTGTGGATGGGTGAGGGACGGGAGGCAGTCGAGCAGCCCGCGCGTATAGGGGTGCTTTGCGCGGGTGAGTTCGTTGGCCGCCAGTTCCTCGACGATCCGGCCGGCGTACATCACTGCCACGCGGTCGCAGAAATGCGAGACCAGCGGCAGATCGTGGCTGATCAGGATCAGCCCCATGCCGCGGCGGGAGACCAGGTCCTCGATCAGCCGCAGGATCTCCGCCTGTACGGTCGCGTCCAGCGCGCTGGTCGGCTCGTCGGCGATCAGCAGTTCGGGGTCCGGCGCCAACATCATCGCGATCATCACGCGCTGGCCCATGCCGCCCGAGAGTTCGTGCGGATAGGCGCGCGCGACGCGTTCGGGATCGCGGATCTGCACCTGGGTCAGCAGGTCCAGCGCCGCCTGTCCGGCCGCCTTGCGCGAACCGCCGCGATGCACGCGCCACGCCTCCGCGATCTGCGCGCCCGCGGTCATCACCGGGTTCAGCGAGTATTTCGGGTCCTGCATGATCAGCCCGGCGCGTCCGCCGCGGATCTTCCGCAACGTCGCCTCGTCGGCACGCAGCAGGTCGATGCCGTCGAAGGCGAGCCGGTCGGCGCTGATGCGCGCATTGCCGGGCAGCAGCCGCATGATGGAGCGTGCTGTCAGCGACTTGCCCGATCCGGACTCGCCGACGATGCCGAGTTTCTCCTGCCCAAGGGTGAGCGAGACGTCGCGCACCGCGTCCGAGAGGCCGGTCGCGGTCGGGAACTGCACACGCAGGTTGCGGATTTCGACCAGCATCAGCGTTGCCGCGGATCGAGCACGTCGCGCATGCCGTCCCCCAGCAGGTTGAAGGCGAGCGAGGCGATGAAGATCGCGATGCCGGGTATCGTCGGCACCCACCATTGCTCGAGGATGTAGGCGCGCGAGGACGCGATCATCGTGCCCCATTCGGGCAGGGGCGGCTGGGCGCCCATGCCGAGGAAGCCGAGGGCCGCGGCCGTCAGGATGATGCCGCTCATATCGAGCGTGACGCGGACGATCACGCTGGAGACGCAGAGCGGCACGATGTGGCGCAGGATGATGCGCCCGGATCGCGCGCCGGTCATGCGCACCGCGGCGATATAGTCGGTGTTGCGGACGGTCAGCGTCTCCGCGCGGGCGAGGCGCGCGTAGGGCGGCCAGGCGGTCAGCGCGATCGCGATGACGGCGCTGGTGATGCCGGGCTTCAGCGCGGCGACGAAGGCGAGCGCGAGCACGAGCCGCGGGAAGGCGAGGAACACGTCCGTCAGGCGCATCAGCGCGCGGTCGACGATGCCGCCGAAATAACCGGCGATGCAGCCGACGGCGAGCCCGATCGGCGCGACCAGCAGCACGACGGCGACGACCATGCCCAGCGTGACCCGCCCGCCGTAGAGGATGCGGGCGTAGATGTCGCGCCCGAGTTCGTCGGTGCCGAACCAGTGTGCGGCGGATGGTGGCGCGAGGCGGCCCGCGAGATCCTGGGCGCTGGGGTCCTGGAAGGCCAGGAGAGGGGCGGCGAGGGACGCGACGATCATCACGATGACGGTGATCAACCCGACCATCGCGAGGCCATTGCCGCGGAACTGCAGCCAGCCGCGATAGCGCCGCACCCACGCCGCATGCGTTCGGCTGCTCGGCGTTTCGCTGAGCAGCCAGTCTCGGGAGAGATAGGTGGAGAGCGCGGTCATCGTACGCGCGGGTCCAGCAAGCGATATGCCAGGTCGGCCAGGAGGTTCAGCACCAGATACACGAGCCCTATCACGAGCGTGGCGCCGAGCACCGCGTTCATGTCGGCGTTGAGGAGGGAGCCGGTGAGATAGAGGCCGATGCCCGGCCAGGAGAACACGGTCTCGGTGATGACCGCGCCCTCGAGCAGCCCGGCATAGGCCAGCGCCAGCACGGTCACCAGCCGGACGGCGATGTTGCCGAACGCATGGCGCCACAGGATGCGCGTGGCGGACAGGCCTTTCGCCCGCGCGGTGACGATGTATTCCCCGGCCAGCGATTCGATCATGAAGGCGCGGGTCATGCGCGTGATGTAGGCCATCGAGAAATAGGCGAGCACGAGCGATGGCAGCACGAGGTGCGAGCCGGCGTTCCAGAAGCTGTCCCAGTCGCCTTCCAGCGCGGCGTCGAGCACGAGCATGCCGGTGATGGGCGGCACCATGCCTTCATACGCGACGTCGATCTGCCCGGTGCCGGGCGCGATCCCGAGCTTGGCGTAGAAGACCAGCAGGCAGACGAGTCCGAGGACGAAGACGGGCACGGATTGTCCGGCGAGGCTGACGACGCGCACCACGTGGTCGAAGCGCGATCCCTGCCGCCAGGCGGCGACGACGCCAAGCGGCACGCCGATCAGGATGGCGATGATGATGGCGACGGTGGCGAGCTCGAGCGTCGCGGGGAAGAAGCGCGCGATATCCTCGGTGACCGGGTGGGACGTCATCACCGAGTTGCCGAGGTTGCCGTGCAGCAACTGCCCCATGTAGATCGCGAACTGCACCGGCAGCGGCTTGTCGAGGCCGAGTTCGGTGCGCACGCGCGCGATCACGTCGGGCGGGGCGTGGTCCCCGGCGATCGCGATCACCGGGTCGATGGGCATGGCGCGGCCGATCAGGAACGTGACCAGGATCAGGCCGAACAGGGTCAGCGGGACGCTGGCCACGGAGGCCAGCGTCTGACGCACGCGGGACGCCGTCACGCCTTGGTGATCTGCGCGTAGCGGGTATAGTCGGGCAGCACCCCGATCTGGATGCCGGACACGCCCTTGGGCATCGCATCCACCTCGTTCTGCTGCAACATCATGATGAAGGGCGCCTTCTGCAGGAAGTCGCGCTGCATCTTCGCGTAGATCTCGTCACGCTTCTTGTTGTCCAGCTCCTTGACCGCGGCTTCGACCATGGCGGTCATCTCGGGGTCGTAGAAGTGGTTGCGCCAGGCGAGGATGCGCAGCTTGCTGTTGTCCGAGTCGTCGGGATCGGCGCAGAAGGCCTGGGCGTTGGAGTTGGCGTCGAGGTAGTCGGGGAACCAGCTCGACAGCACCATCTGGTGCTGGCGCGCGCGCATCTTGCCGTAGACCTGCTTCTTCTCGGCGGCCTGCAGGTTGACCTTCACGCCGACGGCGGCGAAGTCGGCCTGGATCGCCTGCGCGATATCCGAGTACGGGGCCTGGGCGAAGTGGTCCATGGTGACGGTGAAGCCGTTCGGGTAGCCGGCCTTTGCCAGCATGTCCTTGGCCTTCGCCACATCCTTCTTGAACGGCATGTCGTCGATCGCGCCGGGCGAGCCCTTCGGCAGCACGGACTGCCACACGAACCACATGCCGGGCGTGATGTTCTTCGCGATCGCCTCGTAGTCGACCGCCCATTTCAGCGCCTGCAGGACCTCGACCTTGCTGAACTCCGGCGTCGCCTTGTTCATCCCGATATACATCTGGGTGAGCTGGCCGCGGCGCGCGATGTTGTAGTCCGGCTTGCCGTCGATGGTCTTGAGCTGGTCGGCGGTGAGGTCGCGCGCCATGTCGATGTCGCCCTTCTGCAGCATCAGAAGCTGCGTCGAGGGCTCCGCCACATGGCGGATGACGATGCGGCCGACCTTCGGCTTCTCCGCGGCGTGCGGGTTGGCGTCGTAGATGATGTGGTCGCTCGCGACCCATTCCACGAGCCGGTAGGGACCGGCGCCCGCGCTGTGGGTCTTCAGCCAGTTGTTGCCGAGGTCGCCGTCCTTCTGGTTGGCCATCACGCGGGCCTTCTCCACCACGCAGCCGACGGTGGCGGACAGGCAGTAGAGCACGAAGCTCGTCGCCTGCACGGCTGGAAGCGTCAGCGCGAGGTTGTGGTCGTCGGTCGCGTGGATCATCTTCTCGACGTTGTCGGCGGTCCATCCGAACTGCGTCAGGATGAAGCCGGGCGTGAGGTTCAGCTTGACGACGCGCTGCAGGCTGAACGCCACGTCCTCGGCGGTGACCGGCTTGCCGCTGTCGAACAGCACGCCCTTGCGGATGTGGAAGGTGAAGTTCAACCCGTCGGGCGTGACCTCCCATTTCTCGGCCAGGTCGCCGACCAGCTTGGTGTTGTCCTGCGGATCGGGCGCGACGAGCTTGCGGTAGATGTTGCCGCAGCCTTCGTTGTCGGCGAACTCGTAGGACTGGGCGGGATCGAAGCCGCCCACGATATCGTCGATCGTCTTGGCCATGACCACGGCGTTCTTCGGCGTCGCGGCCTCGGCCGATCCGATCAGGCCCGATCGCGGCAGCGCCGGGGCGGCGAGACCCGCCGCGGAGGCGGTCAGCAGGGTACGGCGGCTCAGCATTCGTCCGGTCTCCTCGAATCAAATCCGTGGCGGGCAATTCGCCCTGTGCGTCAGCCTTTGGTGATGGCGTCGTATTTCGTGTAGTCGGGCAGCGCACCGACGACGAAGCCCTTCACGTCCTTCCGCGAGACGGCGGTCGCGTTCTTCTGCAGCAGCATGGCGAACGGCGCTTCCTCACGGAACTTGCGCTGCATCTCCTCGTACATCGCGATGCGCTTCTTCGAGTCGAGCTCCTTCGCCGCGGCCTGCGACATCGCCGTCAGTTCGGCGTTCTGGAAATGCGAGCGCCAGGCGAGGATCTTCAGCTTGCTGGAATCCGAATCGTCGGGGTTCTCGCAGAAGGCCTGCGCATTGGAGTTCGGATCGAAGTAGTCCGACCCCCAGACCAGCATCGCGAGCTGGTGCTGCCGCGCGCGGGTCTTGGTGATGACCTGCTTCTGCTCGCCGGGCTGCAGCGACACCTTGATGCCGATCGCGGCGAGGTCCGCCTGCACCGCCTGCGCGATGTCGCTCGCGGGGGCGGCCGAGATGTAGTCCATGGTGATCGAGAAGCCGTTCGGCAGGCCGGCCTTGGCCAGCAGCTCCTTCGCCTTGGCGACATCCTTCTTGAACGGCACGTCGGTCAGTGCGCCCGGCAGGCCCTTGGGGAGGAAATACTGGTCGACGCTCCAGGTGCCGGGCGTGATGTTCTTGGCGATCGCCTCGTAGTCGATCGCCCATTTGATCGCCTGGTGCACCTCGGGCTTCGCGAGTTCCGGTATCGCCTGGTTCATCGCGATGTACATCGACGTCGCCTGGCCGGCGCTGGCGATCGAGTAATCCTTGTTCGTCATCAGCGACTTGAGCTGATCGGCGGTCAGGTCGCGCGCGATATCGGCATCGCCCTTCTGCAGCATCAGCAACTGCGTGGCGGGTTCGGCCACGTGCTTCACCACGATGCGGCGTACGCCGACTTTCATGCCGGAATGTGGGTTCGCATCCGCGATCATGCTGTCGGACGCCTGCCAGCTGGTCAGCTTGTAGGCACCTGCCCCGGCCGTATGGGTCTTGAGCCAGCCATTGCCCAGGTCGCCGTTGGTGGCATGCGACATCACCGTCGCCTTCTCCACCACCGATCCCACGTTGGCCGACAGGCAATAGAGCACGAAGCTCGTCGCCCGCACCTGGCCGATCTTGATCTGCACCGTGTGGTCGTCCAGCGCGCGGATCATGTCCTGCACGTTGTCCTTGGTGAAACCGAACTGCGTCAGGATGAATCCGGGCGTCTTGTTCAGCAGGACCACGCGCTGGAACGAGAAGGCAACGTCTTCGGCGGTCACCGGCTTGCCGGTCTCGAAGTGGGCGTCGTCGCGCAGCTTGAAGGTGAAGGTCAGCCCGTCGTCGCTGACCGTCCATTTCTCGGCCAGGTCCCCCGAGAGCTCCCCGCTCTTGTTCGGATCGGGGCGGACCAGACGCCGGTAGCAGTTGGCGTCCATCTCGTTGTTGCTGAACTCGTAGGACTCGGCCGGGTCGAAGCTGATGATGTCGTCGATCTGCTTGACCATCACCACCGCGTTCTTCGGCGTCGCGGCCAGGGCCGGCCGCAGGATGGCGGGCGCGGACAGGACGCCGGCCGATCCTGCCAGCAGGACACGACGAGTCAGCATGCGAAGTCTCCCAATGACCGTGGCGCGGCACTTTGCCAAGCCTTCCCGCGTCGCGCTAGGCTCCTGTTTATGCAAAACTCCGGCCAGAAGTTCGGGTCCGTCTGCCCGCATGATTGCCCCTCCACCTGCGCGCTGGAGGTGGAGGTTGGGGCAGGCGGTCGGGTCGGCGCCGTCCGCGGGGCGGCGGACAACAGCTACACCGCCGGCGTCATCTGCGCCAAGGTGTCGCGCTACGCCGAACGGATCCATCACCCCGACCGCCTGACCCGGCCGCTGCTGCGCACCGGTCCCAAGGGCAGCGGCCAGTTCCGCCCGATCGGCTGGGAGGAGGCGCTGGACCGGGTCGCCGACGCCTTCACCTCCGCCACGGACCGGCATGGGTCCGAGGCCGTCTGGCCGTTCTTCTTCGCCGGCACGATGGGGCTGGTGCAGCGCGACGGCATCAACCGGCTCCGCCACGTGATGCGCTACTCGCGGCAGAAGATGACCATCTGCACCTCCCTGCCCGAGGCGGGCTGGGTGGCCGGCGTCGGGCAGAGCCGCGGCGCCGATCCGCGCGAGATGGCGGACAGCGACCTGATCGTGGTCTGGGGCGGCAATCCCGTCTCCACCCAGGTCAACGTCATGACCCATGTGAGCCGCGCGCGGAAGCAGCGCGGCGCAAAGCTGGTCGTGGTCGACCCCTATCGCACCCCCACGGCCGAGGTCGCGGACCTGCACCTTCCCGTGCGGCCCGGCACCGATGGCGCGCTCGCCTGCGCCATGATGCACGTCGCCTTTCGCGACGGGCACGCCGACCGCGCCTATCTCGCGCGTCACACCGACTGCCCCGACGCGCTCGAGGCGCATCTGCGTGACCGAGGGCCAGATTGGGCCGCCGCCATCACGGGCCTGCCGGTCGCGGAGATCGAGGCGTTCGCGCAGCTCTACGCCACGACCCCGCGCTGCTTCATCCGCGCCGGCTATGGTTTCGCGCGCAGCCGCAACGGAGCGGCGAACATGCACGCCGTGAGCTGCCTGCCCGCCGTCACCGGCGCCTGGCAGCACCCTGGCGGCGGTGCGCTCTGGTCCAACCGCGGCATGTACCACTGGGACAAGACGCTGATCGAGGGGTTGGACGCGCTGGACCCGTCCATCCGCGTGCTGGACATGAGCCGCATCGGCAGCGTGCTCACCGGCGACCGCAGCGAACTCGGCGATGGCCCGCAGGTGCACGCCCTGCTGATCCAGAATCAGAACCCGGTCACCGTCTGCCCCGACAGCAACCGCGTCCGACGTGGTTTCGCGCGAGACGACCTGTTCGTCTGCGTCCACGAGCAGTTCATGACCGAGACCGCGCGCTGGGCCGACGTGGTGCTGCCGGCCACGATGTTCCTGGAACACGACGACCTCTACCAGGCCGGCGGACACAGCCACATCCAGATCGGCCGCAAGCTGGTTGAACCGCCCGGTGAGTGCCGCTCCAATCACGAGGTCCTTCAAGGCATCGCCCGCCGGGTCGGGGCGCACCATCCGGGCTTCGACATGAGCGCGATGGAGATCATTGATGCGACCTTGCGTGCCTCCGGCTGGCCGGATGCCGAGACGGTGCTGCGGGAGCGCTGGATCGATGCGATGCCGCGCTTCGAGGACGCGCATTTCCTGACCGGCTTCCCGCAGCCCGACGGCAAGTTCCGCTTCGCCCCGGACTGGCGCGCCATGGGCGACGCGGCGGGCGTGATGCCGAAGCTGCCCGACCACATGGAGAGCTACGACGCCGCCACGACGGAACACCCGTTTCGCCTCGTGACCGCGCCGGCCCGCAGCTTCCTCAACACGAGCTTCACGGAGATGGCGTCGGGCCGGAAGCGGGAAGGGCGTCCGACCGTGCGGATGCATCCCGACGATGCGGCGCAGTTCGGCGTGAGCGACGGTGGCAAGGTGCGCCTGGGCAACCAGCGCGGCGAGGTGGTGCTGCACGCGCGCATCGCCGAGGGCCAGCAGCGCGGCGTCCTGATCTCCGAGAGCATCTGGCCCAGCGAATGCTTCGAAGGCGGCATCGGCATCAACGCGCTGACCAGCGACGATCCGGGCCCGCCCTTGGGTGGCGCGGTGTTCCATGATACCGCGGTCTGGCTGCGTGCCGTCGCGACGGAGATGTCGCTCGCGGCCGACTGAACGGGGGGAAGATCAGAATGCGGAAGCGAATCGCCGTGGTCGGCGCGGGCGCGGTGGGCGGCTATGTCGGCGGCAACTTGGCGCATGCCGGCCACGACGTCACCCTGATCGACCCTTGGCCCGCGCATGTGGAGGCGATCCGCGCCAACGGGCTGAACATCTACGGCATGACGGAGGCCGAACGCCGCACCGTCCACCTGCCCACGCTGCACGTCACGGAGGTGCAGTCGCTCGCCAAGCAACGCCCGATCGACATTGCGCTGATCTCGGTCAAATCGTACGATACGATCTGGGCGGTGCAGTTCATCCGGCAGTACCTGTCATCCTCCGGCATCGTCGCCTCGATGCAGAACTGCGTAAACGAGGAGCGTGTCGCCTCCGTCGCCGGCTGGGGCCGCACGCTCGGCATCATCGTCGGCGGCGGCGTGGGGGTCGATCTCTACGAGCCTGGCCATATCCGCCGCGGCTACGCCAAGCGGCCGCACGTGACCTCGTTCTACGTGGGAGAACCGAGCGGACGGATCACGAAGCGGGCGGAGGAACTCGCGGCGATCATGAACGATTGCGACACGGCGAAGGCGACCGACAACCTGTGGGGCGAGCGCTGGACCAAGCTATGTGTGAACGGCATGCGCAACGGCGTCTCCGCCGCGACCGGCATGGGCGGCAACGCGCGTGACCGTCACGACGCGGTCCGCCGCATCTGCATCCAACTCGGCGGCGAATCCGTCCGGGTCGGCCAGAAGCTCGGGTACACCCTGGGTCCGATCGGCAACCTGCCGCCGGAGGCGCTGGCCCGCGCGTCGGAAGGCGATCGCGCCGCGCTGGAGGAGATCGAGGGGCTGATGGTCGGTGCGACTGACGAGGGCCTGCGCGCGCCGTATCAGCGCCCGTCGATGGCGCAGGACATGGCGAAAGGCCGGCGCACCGAGATCGAGCTGATGAATGGCTACATCGCGAGCGAGGGCGCGCGTGTCGGGGTCCCGGCCCCGACGCACGAGATGCTGACGCGGCAGGTGCTGCGGGTGGAGCGTGGCGAGATTCCGCCGCGGCCTGAGAACGTGCTGGTGAACAGCTAGCCTGGGAGTTTCGGGAGGGTGCGTCGGGCTGCAGCGTTCGTGCTGAACGGCTGAACTTTGGTTCACACGGAGGAAGAAGAAGAGCCACGGAGGTCACGGAGGGACCGAGCGGGCGCGACCGCCGGGGGGAACGGAAGGCGGAAGGTGGTTCTAGATTTTGCTCCGCGACCGCGAGCACTGCAGCCGAGGTCGCTGCTTGGTGAGACTCTGGCCGATCGTCCGAGTGCCGCGAAGCTTTTTGATTTCAATTGAGCCGAGCGGTTTGCGGCCACGTGCGTCCCGACGCATGCCGTGCCCTGATTGCGCGCGATGGAGCAGATGTCTCCGCTCGGCGGAGACTCTGCCTGATCGTCCGAGTGGCGCGAAGCGATCGAAACTCTTCGAGCCGCAGAGACCCGCCTGGCTGGGTAGTGTCTGGAAGGTTCTGCAAAACGCCCTGAGGTTCGGCGGTCATGGTATGCGGGTGATGTCTACGTCACCGCCCCTTTGGCGAGGGAGCACACCATGACCAAGCAAGAAGGTAAGGGAGCGTCGATCGCGATCAAAGCGTTGCTGGAGGATGATGCGGACTTCCTCCGCAGTTCGGTGAAGGCTGCGATCGAGACGGCGCTGGAAGCCGAGATGACGGAGGTGATCGGCGCGGCGAAGGGCGAGCGGACGGACACCCGGCTGGGGTATCGTGCCGGCTACTACCATCGTTCGCTGATCACGCGGGTGGGTACGCTGGAATTGCGTGTCCCGCAGGACCGGGCGGGTCGGTTCTCGACCGAGTTGTTCGAGCGCTATCAGCGCTCGGAGAAAGCCTTGGTGAGCGCCCTGTCGGAAATGTATGTGCAGGGTGTCTCGACCCGGAAGGTGAAAGCGGTCACGGAGGCGTTGTGCGGGCACGCGTTCTCCGCCAGCGCGATCAGCGAGGCCAACAAGTCGCTGGATGCGGCGCTGACGGCGTTCTCGCGCCGCCAACTGACCGAACCCTATCCCTATCTGATCCTGGACGGCCGCTACGAGCGGGTCCGCGAGGGCGGGGTGATCACCAGCCAGGCCGTGCTGATCGCGGTGGCGGTGGATGGCGAAGGGCGCCGGCAAGTGCTGGGGGTGGAACTGGCCAACCGGGAGAGCCGCTCGAGCTGGCGCGACTTCCTGCTGGATTTGAAACGGCGAGGCCTGCATGGCGTGGAGTTCGTCGTCTCCGACGACCATCCCGGCCTGAAGGCGGCGATCCGCGAGGTGCTGACGGAGGCGGCATGGCAGCGCTGCTACGTGCACTTCCTCAGGAACGCCCTCGATTACGTCCCGCGCAAGGTCGACGACGACTGCCTGATGGAGCTGCGCTGGTTCTACGACCGGCGGGATCTGGCGGAGGTGCGGCGCGACCTCGCGACCTGGCTCGGCAAGTGGCAGGGCAAATACCCCAGGCTGTGCGGCTGGGTCGAAGACAACATCGAGGAGACCCTGACCTTCTACCGGCTGCCGTTGGCGCATCATAAGCACATGAAATCGACCAACATGCTGGAGCGGCTGAACCAGGAGATCAAACGCCGCACACATGTGGTGCGGATCTTCCCCAACGCGGCGAGTTGCCTGCGTCTGGTCCGCTCGCTGGCGGTGGAGACGCACGAGAACTGGCTGGAAGCGACCCGCTACCTGAACATGGATCACCTCAAGGAGCACAAGAAGCAGGTGCTACGTGAGGCGGCATGAGCGACATGCGCCCCGCCTGCTCGAGGATCGCGCCGTGCTCGCCGCCGTCAAGGACGCGACGCGCCGGCTCCGCCGGTGGCCTGCGGCCATCCTTGACCGTGGCTCCGCCCGGCGCAGCCGAACTCTCAGGCCGGGACGGAGAAACGCCGCTCAGCCGAACCGAGAAACATCACACCGCATACCCAAAACCGATTTTGCAGACATTGACGTACACAACTCCTGGCTGAACGCACGAACCGTCCCACGGTCCGTCTCCCTCCGTGACCTCCGTGGCTCTCCTTCTTCCTCCGTGTTGAATGAAAGCGCGCGCGCCGCACGAACCCATCCCGGCGCAGGCACCCAACCCACGCGCACGTCAGCCGCAAACACCCGCAGCACCGAGACGGCTCGCGCTCCTGAGCAATGCGTCACCCGACTCCGCACTCGGGCTCACGCGCCGCGCGTCCGCAGCCGAGGCAACAGCGGCGCGGCCTTGCGCGCCACGACCAGCAGCCCGACTCCCAGCCCGCAGAGCGCGATGTAATGCGCGGGCCGCAGCCCGTAGCGCAGGGTCTCCGACGCCGCGAGCACGCGCCACGGATCGATGCGCGTCGCAATCCCATACCAGGCGAACTCGATCCCGGCCGTCGCCAGCCCGGCGGCAATTGCGAGCATGGGCGGCGTCGCCCAATGCCGCTGCCACGCCTGGGGCAATGCGCGCCAGAGCATCAGCCACACGAAGAGCCCCGTCACGAACACCGGCTCCGACACGTTCGCCTTCGACTGGATGAAGTAGTGCAGCGCGGCGAGGATCGCGATCGGGTAGGCCAGCCGGTGCAGGCGCTTCCAATTACGGCCCATCCGCTGCAGCGCGCGGTCGGTCGACGTGATTCCCAGCGCGGCAAGGCCGAGAAGCGCGACGAAGCCGATGGTGAGATAGAAGCGCAGCGCGATCTCGGAGACGACGGTCAGCAGCGCGAATTTCTGGTCGACCACGTAGAGCAGCAGGTGCGCGACCCCGTAGGCGAGGGCGGTCAGGCCGACCATGCGCCTGACCAGCAGGATCTGGGGCCAGTTCAGCAGCCGCGCGGCCGGGGTGATCGCGAGCGAGATCAGCAGGAACCGGATGGCCCACAGCCCGGTCTCGTGGATGGCCTCGGTGATCGGCCGGCCGCCCAGCATCCCGCTCGCCCACCATGCGGCGGTCAGCAGGCCCGGTACGAACAGCAGCGGGAAGACGAGCGCCTTGAGCTTGACCAGGCGACCGCGTCGATCGCGCCAGGGAACTTGCATCGGGACCTCCTGGACGAGGGACATGGCACGATCGAGGCGTCCGTCCAGGGACGGGCATCTGAATGGGGGTAGAAATGCCAAAACTGGATCGGAAACGCCAACGTGGCGCCCGCATGGGCGAACGCGCGGTGGCGCCGCCGCCCAAGCTCCCTGCGGGACGGGTCGCTCAGCGCTGCGGGGCGCCCCCAGCCTGGGGCAGCCGGAGCTGCGGCATTTCCAGGCGCTGGAACCCCTGCGGCGGCGTCAGCGCGTCGGCCGGGATGGGAGCATAGGACACCTCGGTCGCCTCGATCCCGCCATGCTGCTGCGACACCGCCCCGCTGCCGCGCAGCAGCACGCCATCCGCGGTCAGGCAGGCACTACCGGTGCCGTCCCGGGTCCGCACGTCCCACTCGGTGCAGCGCAGCCCGGCGACCGTCGCCTCGCCGCGGCGGGTGAACCGCGCATCCGTGGCCAGCCGCTGCGGATCGCGGGACGGATCGTAGGGCAGGTCCATCAGGCTGTGTTGCGGGGGGATGACGATGGTCAGCCGCTGCGCCGTGCGGTCCAGCAGCAGGTACATCGGCCCGTTGCCCGGCTCCACCCGCACCCGCGTGCCCCCGGCCGCGAAGCTGATCCGCAGCGAGGTGGGTCGCGGCATGCCGGCCGGGATCGTGGTGTCCGACAGCACGCGGTAGGTGACGGTCACGTCGCGCGTCGGCTGGATGCGGGGCGGGGCGTCGGCGTGGGCGGCGGGAGAGAACGCCGCGAGGGGCGCCACCGCGAGGGCGGCGGCCAGGGCTCTCGCCGGGGCGTCCGCCAGACGGGCGCGCAGGGCGGCGGAGGATGTCATGCGTGGTCTCCTTCGGGGCGGCGCAGCGCGCGGATGGTGGCATCCAGCGCCGCCGGTTCGGGCGCAGCCAGCCACGTGGCCGGCTGGTCGACGGCGGCCGCGAGCATCGCCTTGTAGAGCGGGCGGGGGATCTCCGTCGCGCCGAACTGGGAGAGGTGGGTGGTCACGAACTGGGTATCGAGCAGGGTGAAGCCGCCCAGCTTCAGCCGCGCGACCAGATGCACCAGCGCGACCTTCGACGCGTCGGAGACGAAGCTGAACATGCTCTCCCCGAAGAAGGCGGCCCCCAGCACCACGCCGTACAGCCCGCCCACCAGCATCCCGTCGCGCCAGCACTCCACCGAGTGGGCGTGGCCCATGCGGTGCAGCTCCCGGAACAGGCGCTCGATCTGCGGGTTGATCCAGGTGTCTTCCCGGCCAGGCGCCGGCGTGGCGCAGCCGGCGATAGTCGCGGCGAAGTCGCGATCCGCGGTCACCTCGAACGCGTCCGACAGCGCGGTCCGCATCAGGCGGCGGGAGAGGTGGAAGCGCTCCAGCGGCAGCACGCCCCGCCGTTCCGGGTCGAGCCAGTACAGCCGGTCGCCCAGCCGGCTCTCCGCCATCGGGAACAACCCGTGACGGTAGGCGCGCAGCATCAGCTCCGGCGTGATCTCGACGATGCGTCGGGACATGCGCGTACTGTGGGGGTGGGGCGCCGGGAAGGGAAGGATCGATTCGTCACCCTGCCGCGAGCGGCTCCCCCCGATTGAGCGCCGCCGGACCACTGACGAAGCGGCTGCCGCGTAGGAAGAAGCGCAGCGGCCGATGCGCGTCCTTGGTGATGCCGATGCGGGTCGAGACCCCCAGCGCCGCCGGCATGTCCGGCGACGCGGCGAGGTAGAGCGGGCCCTCGCGCAGCAGGTCGGTCCCATCGAGGCCGCGATCGATCGCGAGCGCCGCCGCGAGCCGCCCAGGTCCGCGGGCGAGGTCGCGATCGGGGACGCCGCCCCGCGCGGCACGCATCGCGGCAAGCCCTTCGAGCGGCTCCAGCGCGCGGATCAGCACCCCGCCCCCGATCCCGGCCGGCTCCGCCGAGACGTTCAGCATCCAGGCGGTGCCGTAGGCGCGGTAGACGTAGGCATGGCCCGGATCGAGGAACATCGTGCGATTGCGCGGCGTGATGCCTCGGAACGTGTGGGAGGCGGCGTCGTCGGGCAGGTAGGCCTCGGTCTCCACGATGCGGCCGCTCCGCACCCCGTCGGGCAGGATCCGCACCACGCGGCAGCCGATCAGGAAGCGGGCCATCGCCTCGGTCCCGGTCGGCAGCAGGGCGCGCGGCAGCGGCTGGTCTTGCGTCATGGCCGCCGGGATGGGTTGATGCGGGACAGGTCAGGAGGGGAAACGATGGCCAAGTTCACCTGGGAGCACATCCATCTGCGGTCGCCGGACCCGGAAGCCACGGCAGCCTGGTATCAGGACAAGCTGGGCGCCGAGGTGGTCCGCACGAAACAGGCGGACGGGTCGGCGCGCATCGACCTGAACCTGGCCGGGCAGAAGGTTTTCCTCGCCCAGGCGGCCGAGGGCAAGGCCGCCCCCGCGCCGCAGAGCCCCTACATGGGGCTGGACCATTTCGGCCTGACCGTCCCCGACCTGGACGCGGCGGTCGCGGAGCTGAAGGCCAAGGGGGTCACGTTCACCATGGAGCCGACCACCGCGCGGCCCGGTGTGCGGATCGCGTTCCTCACCGCGCCGCAGAACGTCACGATCGAGCTGATCCAGCGCGGCTAGCAGGGGCTTCCCCCCGGCCGGGGGCGGGCCAACATCTCAGCGATGCCGCATCCCGAAACCTGGCTGAAAGTACTGCCGCAGGGCCTCCATTGCGAGCCGGGCGGGTTCTTCATCGACCCGCTCCGGCCGGTGGCGCGCGCCATCGTCACGCACGCGCACTCGGATCACGCGCGGCCTGGCCACGACGCCGTGCTGGCGAGCGCCGAGACGCTGGCCGTGATGCGCGCCCGCATGGGGGACGACCGCGCCGGCACCGTCCAGCAGGCGATCGGCTGGGGAGAGAAGCTGACCATCGGCGACGTCCGGGTCTGGCTGCAACCGGCCGGCCATGTGCTGGGCAGCGCCCAGGTCGCGATGGAATATCGCGGCAGCCGCGCGGTGGTGAGCGGCGATTACAAGCGCGTGCCGGATCCGACCTGCCTGCCGTTCGAGCCGATCGGCTGCGACGTGTTCGTCACTGAGGCGACGTTCGCGCTGCCCGTCTTCGTGCACCCGACGCCCGCGCACGAGATCGCGCGGCTGCTGGACAGTGTCGCCCTGTTTCCCGACCGGACGCATGTCGTCGGCTGCTACGCGCTGGGCAAGTGCCAGCGGCTGATCGCGCTGCTGCGGCAGGCCGGCTGGGATCGCCCGATCTGGCTGCACGGCGCCCTGGTCGCGATGTGCCATGTCTACGAGGCCTGCGGCGTCCGACTGGGCGAGTTGCGGCCGGCGACCGCCGCGGCAAAGGGCTCGCTCGCGGGGGAGATCGTGCTGGCGCCGCCCGGCGCGATCGCCGACCGCTGGGCGCGGCGGCTCGAGGACCCGGTCGTGTCGCTCGCCTCCGGCTGGATGCGGGTGCGCCAGCGGGCGCGCAGCCGCGGGGTGGAACTGCCGCTGGTGATCTCCGACCACGCCGACTGGAACGAGCTGAACGCGACGCTGGACGAGGTCGGCGCGCCGGAAGTCTGGGTGACGCATGGGCGGGAGGAGGCGTTGATCCATGCCGCCGCCGCCCGCGGCATCCGCGGCCGCGCGCTGCGCCTGGTCGGCTATGGGGAGGAGGACGAGGCGGAGGACCCGCCCGCCGCCGAGGCCGCTGCCGCCGCGCCGGAACCGAAGACGGAGGACGCATGATGCCGGAACCCGAGACCTTCCACCTGGCCGATGACGGGGCGATCCCGAACTCGCCGCTGCCGCTGCTGGTCTATCGCGGCGCGGTGCCGACGGATCCCGCCGCGATCGAACGGCTGTTCGCGGCCCATGCCTGGCCGCCGGCCTGGCGGAATGGCGTCTACCCGTTCCACCATTTCCACGCGAACGCGCACGAGGTGCTGGGTATCGCGGCCGGGGCAGCGGAGGTGCAGTTCGGCGGCCCGTCCGGCCCGGTGCTACGCGTGCAGGCGGGGGACGTCGTGGTGCTTCCGGCCGGGATCGGGCATTGCCGGCGCAGCCAGACGCCGGACCTGCTGGTGGTGGGTGGCTATCCCGAAGGCGCCCCCGATCCGGACCTGCATCGCGGCGCGGCCGAGGCGCATGACGCAGTGGTTCACTCGATCGCGGCCGTGCCGATGCCGGCAGCGGACCCGGTCGCCGGCCGCGACGGCCCGCTCCGGCGGTTGTGGGGTGAACAGGCCTGAGCCCCTGGACAGGACGGTGCGGCCATCGAGCCTCTACGGCCCGCCGCGACCGCCCACAGCGCCATAGACCTGCCCGGTCGCGAAGCTCGATTCCGGGGAGGCCAACAGCACGTAGATCCCCGCCAGCTCCGCCGGCTGGCCAGGACGCCCGAGCGGCGTCTGCGCACCGAACTGCGTGAGCTTGTCCGGCGCCTGCCCGCCGCTGGGCTGCAGCGGCGTCCAGACCGGGCCCGGCGCGACCGCGTTCACCCGGATCCCCCGCGGCGCAAGCTGCTTCGCCAGCGCCTTGGTGAAGATCATGATCGCACCCTTGGTCATCGCGTAGTCGACGATGTCCGGGCTGGGATCATAGGCGTTCACCGAACTCGTGTTGATGATCGTCGCGCCTGCTGGCAAATGGGCGAGCGCCGCCTTGGTGATCCAGAACATCGCATACACGTTCGTCTTGAACACCGCGTCGAACTGCTCGGTCGAGATGTCCTGCAGGTGATCGACCGCATGCTGCTTCGCGGCGTTGTTCACCAGGATGTCGAGCCCGCCCATCGCCTGCGCCGCATCGGCGACGAGCTTGGCGCAGAACGCCTCGTCGCGGATGTCGCCGGGCAGCGGGGTCGCCTTGCGGCCCGCATCCTCGATCAGGCGCACGACCTCGCGCGCATCCGGCTCCTCGACGGGAAGGTAGTTGAAGGCGACGTCCGCGCCCTCCCGCGCGAAGGCGATCGCGGCGGCACGGCCGATGCCGGAGTCGCCGCCGGTGATCAGCGCCTTCCGGCCGACCAGCTTGCGGCTGCCGCGGTAGCTCGTCTCGCCATGGTCGGGCTTCGGGTTCATCGCGCTCGCGAGGCCTGGCGGGTCCTGCTGCTGCGCGGGGAAGGGCGGACGCGGATAGGCCGTGCGGGGGTCACTGATGTGCGGCCCGTCGTTCACCGGTGCGGTGGCGGGCGGCACGGATTGCGCGGAGGCGGGGCTGGCGAGTGCGGCAAGCAGGCCTGCGGACAGGCCGCCCATCAGGGCTCGTCGGGACGCATCGTTGTCTTCGGGGGGCATGGAGGCTCCGAGGTGGCGGGGCGAGCAATCGCTCGAGCTCCGTGGTCAACTCGGACGAGCAACGGCCGGTTGCCGCAGCATCGTGGTGGGGTGCTCACGCCTGGGTTACCGCCGCTTGGCCTCGAAGCGGTAAGGCGTCGCACCCGCGGTCAGCGGGTCCAGTGACAGCCGGTGTTCCAGTGGCGGGAAGGCGCGGCTGCGGCAGTCCGGCCGGTCGCACAGGCGGCAGGACAACCCGATGCCGACCCGCGCCCGCTCGAGGTCCAGGCCGTCGGCATAGGTGACCTCCGCCGCGTGGGTCAGCGCGCACCCCATGGCCACGACATGCATCGGGCGCGGCTCGCCCCAATGCGTGGCGGAGCGGGCCTCGGCGCGGGCGAAGCACAGATAGGCGGCGCCATCGGGCAATTCGGCAACCTGCACCTGCACCGCGCCTGGCTGCGCGAAGGCGGTGTGCACGACCCAGCGCGGGCAGGATCCGCCATAGCGCGCGAAGGGGAACCCGGCGGCGGAGAAGCGCTTGGAGACGTTGCCGGCCGGATCGACGCGCAGGAAGAAGAACGGCACGCCCCGCGCACCCGGGCGCTGCAGCGTGGAGAGGCGATGGCACGCCTGCTCGTATGACACGCCGAACCGTGCGGCGACCGCTTCCATGTCGTGGCGCAGCTCGCGCGCGCCGGCCAGGAACGCGTCGTAGGGCATCAGCAACGCGCCGGCGACGTAGTTCAGCAGCCCGATGCGGATCAGCATCGCCGCTTCCTGGGTGGAGGGATCGGCGGCCTGGATCTCCGCCTCCACCGCCTCCCGCGCCTCGAGCAGGGCGAGTTGGAATGCCATGTGGAAGCCGCGGCTCTCCCGCGGCAGTGTCTCGGACAGCGCGAGGCTGCGGGTGGCCGGGTCGTAGCGACGCAGTGCGCCGTCCAGCGCGCCCACGGTGACCCGCACCTCGTGAACGCGGCGCAGGCGTTCGGCGATCGCGTGGTTCATCTCGGCCGGACTGCCGGCGCCGAGTTGCGCGGCCAGGGCTTCGGCGGCCTCCTCCAGCGCCGGGAAGTGGTTGGCGCGGTCGTCGAACAGGTCGCGCGCTTCCTCGTTCGGCAGGAGGATGCGCCGGCCGGAGGGCAGGGCGATGCCGCCCGCATCCTCCCGCGCCACGCGCCAGGCGCGATAGAGCGCCAGCACCGCGCGCGCCGCGTTGGGGCTGCTGCCGACCAGCGCCTCGATCTCCGGATCGGGCACGGTCTCGGCCCCGAGGAGCGGGTCGCCCAGGGCTTCGCGCAGGCCGACTTCGAGCTGGCGTTCCTGGTTGCCGGAGAGGTCGCGCAGATCGACGCCGAGGGTTTCGGCGAGCTTGATGAGCAGGGAGGCGGTGACGGCGCGCTGGTCGTGCTCGATCAGGTTGAGATAGCTGGCGGAGATGCCGAGCCGTCCGGCGAGCGCGCTCTGGGAGAGGCTGCGTTCGGTGCGGAGGCGGCGGACCGTCCGGCCGATGAGGGTGCGCGCCATCTTTACAGCCTTTACACTTTCCGCAAGTTTCGTGTGAAGCCAGCGACCTGATTACAGCTCAAGGTCGGAGATGAGGCTTCACGCAGGCCGCCGAAAATGTCAATTCTTCACTGCGCGCCGAGTTTAGGGAGACGAACGGCCGGCACCGCGGGCAACGCGGGCCGGCCGTTTCCGTGCGCAGGATCTGCTCGGGGTCAGAATTCCAGCAGGTTCTCGCGCAGCATCTTCTTCGTGTAGGCGCGGCGGGTCAGGCCGCGCTGCTGCAGCTCCGGCACCAGGCCTTCGGTGATCTCGGCCACGTTGCGACGGTTGACGTTGCCCAGCGCGAACAGGAAGCCGTCGCCGCCGACCTCCTGCATCACCTCGTCCATCTTCGCGGCGACCGTCGCCGGCGAGCCGATCAGGTCGATCGACATGCCCAGCGTGCCGTATTCGGTGATCGCCTCCCGCAGCGTGCGCTTGCCGGCCTTGCGCAGGAATTGGGCGAGGCTCTGCTGGTGGCCGTTGGTGGTGAGCTCGCCCACCGGCTGGTCGAGGTCGAACTGCGAGAAGTCGATGTTCGTGCTCCAGCCCAGCTGCGCGAGCTTGACGTCGAGATTCTGGCCGGCGGCGGCCATGCGGCGATTGGCGCGGTCGTGCGCGTCCTCGTCGGTTTCGGCCAGGATGGGCGCGACCAGGAACAGCACCTTGCAACTGTCGGGATCGCGGCCGCACTCGGCCATCCGCTTGCGGATGTCGTCGCGGTAGCCCTTCATCTGGTCGACGCCCTTCATGTGCACGACGATCGTCTCGGCATTCGCCGCGGCGAAGGCGCGCCCGCGGGCGGAGCCGCCGGCCTGGGCGATGACGGGCCGGCCCTGCGGGCAGGGGCCGGAGTTCAGCGGGCCCCGGCTCGCATAGTATTCGCCCTTGTAGTTGATCGGCTGCACCTTCTCGGGGTCGATCAGCACGCCCGACTTGCGATCCGCGACGATGGCGCCGGGCTGCCACGAGTCCCAGAGCTGGGTGACGATATCGACGTATTCGTCGGCCATGTCGTAACGCAGGTCGTGATCCGGCAGCCGCTCCATGCCGAAGTTCATCGCACCGAAATCGGCGCTGCCGGTCACCATGTTCCAGCCCGCGCGCCCGCCCGAGATCTGGTCGAGCGTGCCCATGATGCGCGCGGTCAGGTAGGGGTGGTAGGCGAAGGTGGACAGCGTCGGCACGATGCCGAGGTGCTTCGTCGCGGCGCACATCAGCGTCGCGATGACCGACGGCTCCTGCCGCGGGATCGACATGCCGTTCTTCAGGTAGATCTCACGCGAGCCCTTCCACATCTCCCCGACATAGATGCTGTCCTCGATCAGCAGGTAGTCGAAGCAGGCGCGTTCGATCGCACGCGCCAGGTCGAGGAACATCTCGGCCGACATCCAGTCTTCGCTGATGTTGCCGATCCAGGGTTCGCCCCAGGCCTGGATGGAGGAGCCTTGCAGGAACCACGCGAGATGGAATGGCTTGGCGGGCATGATGGTCGCTCCTTCAGGCCGAGACGGTGGCGGTGCTGACGTCGACGAGCATCAGCGGCGAGGGGCTGAAGCCCTGCACCTTCTTGCTGACGCCGCAGGCGAAGTTCTGCACGTAGACGACGCTGCCGGGCCCGTCCTTCGCGACGATCTCCTGGAACTTGCCGTACAGCTCCGCCTGCTTGGCCTTGTCGGCGGTGGTGCGGGCGGCGTCGAGCAGCTTGTCGACCTCCGGATTGCTGTAGTGCCAGAGGGTGTTGTTCCACGAACCGGAGGAGTGGTACCAGGAGTAGAGCATCAGGTCGGGCGTGGTGCGGCCGAAGAAGTTGTCGACCGCAAGTGGAACCTTGCCCTCCATCTCGGCAAAGAACTTGTCCTGCGGCATGATGCGGAGCTGCAGCGCGATACCGACCTGCTTGGCGGCGTCGCGGAACGCGGTCGCGAGCCGCTCCATCGAGGGCGACTGACCGGGGATATACATCTCCATGGTGAAGCCGGGCTTGATGCCGGCCTCGGCGAGTAGCTTCTTCGCGCCGGGGATGTCGGCGCCCATCGTGATCGACTTGTTGAAGAACGGGTGCGTGGGCGGGATCGGCGTGACCGTCGGCGTGCCATGGCCGAAGGTCGCGATGTCGGTCATCATCGGCTTGTCGACCAGCTTGATGAACGCCTCGCGCACGCGCGGATCGTCGAACGGCTTCATGCCGCAATGCCAGACGATGCCCTGCCAGGTGCCGGCGGTGACCTCCATGACGTTGGCGACGGTGCTCTTCTTCAGCCGGTCGATCTGTTCGGCCGGCAGGTCGTAGACGATGTCGATCGCACCGCTTTCCAGCCCGGCGACGGCCGTGGTGTATTCGGGGATGACCCGCAGGACCACCTTGTCGAGCTTCGGCACGCCGGGGAGAAAGTAGTCCGGGTTCTTCTCCAGCAGCATCTGGTCGCCGGGCCGGTACTCCACGAAACGGAACGGGCCGGTGCCCATGGGCTTCGTGGTGATGGTGTCCATGATCGACGGGCTCACGACCATGGCCTGGTAGCCGGCGGTGAGCGCGGGCATGTCCGCATAGGGGATCTTGAGCGTGAACTTGACCGTCGTGGGATCGACCGCCTCGACGGTGTCCACGACGTCGAGCGGCGCGCGCAGGACGGAGGCGACCTCCTTGTCCTTGAGCCGCTTGTAGGTGAACACGACGTCGTCGGCGTCGAGCACCTTGCCGTTGTGGAACTTCACGTTCGGCCGGAGCTTGAAGGTCCAGACCTTGAGGTCCTCGGACGGTTCCCAGGACGTCGCGAGATCGGGCAGGACCTGCAGCTTCGCGTCCTGCTGCGTCAGGCGGTTGAAGACGCAGAGCGCGTAGTTGTACTCGAGCCCGCCGACGCGGAACTTCGCCGGATCGAGAGTCGCGACCGCGGCCGGGTAGGACACGCGGATCGTCTTCGCGTCCTGCGCGCGGGCGGGGGCGCGCGCGAAGAACGGAAGCGCGAGAGCCGACGCCGCGGCAAGGGCGGCCCGGCGGGTGAGGACGGGGCGGCTTGCGACCGTCATCGCGGGCGCGCTGCTTCGTGTCGGGACCGGCCCACCGTCTTCCTGTGTCATGGCCGGCGAAGGCTGGCCATCCACGTTGCAAAGTCATGGATGGCCGGCCTTCGCCGGCCATGACACCGGGCCGCACCTCGCCGGCCACGACACGAGGCCGTGCCTCGCCGGCCACGACACGGGGCCGCGCCTCGTCGGCCATGACACGGGGCCGCGCCTCGCCGGCCACGACACGAGGCCGCGCCTCGTCGGCCATGACACGCTGGCCCTCCCCGACTGCTTCGAACTCACTCGTCTCACCCATCACCTCAGCCCCCGATTGTTTGTTCGTTCCAGACGTGACGATCAGAACTCCCGCAGCGTGTCGCGCAGCAGGGTCTTCGTGTACTCCTTGCGCACCAGCCCGCGGCGCTGCAGCGCGGGCACGAGGCCCTCGCAGACCTCCGTGATGGTGCGCCGGCTGATCCGCTGGAACGGCGTGGAGATCAGGAACCCGTCGCCGCCGATCGCCTCCATCGCCTCGGCCATCGCATCCGCCACCGTCTCGGGCGAACCGATCAGCGGGATTCCGGCGTCGAAGCGCTCCTGCGCGAGTTGGCGCAGCGTCTTCCCGCTGCCCCATTGTGCGAACTTGTCGAGCGACCCCTGCTCCCCGTTCGTCGTCAGCGGCGGCAGCGGCTCGTCCAGCGGGAACTTGGAGAAGTCGATGTCGGTCACGGTGCCGACGGCGGCGAGCGCCGCTTCGATGAAGGCCGGCTCGTTGATCATGCGCTGGTGACGCGCGCGGGCTTCCTCGTCGGTCTCGCCCAGGAACGGATAGACCAGGAACAGCACCTTGATGTCGTCCGGGTTGCGGCCCGCCTTCACCGCGTGCTGGCGCACGTCGTCACGGTATTTCTTCATCCCCTCGACGCCGTTGCCGACGGCGATGATGGAGTCGGCATGCCGCGCGGCGAAGGCGCGGCCGCGGGGTGAGCCGCCGGCCTGGACGAACACGGGCTTGCCCTGGGGCGAGCGCACCGTGTTCAGCGGCCCGCGCACCTTGAAGAACTGGCCTTCGTAGTTGATCGCGTGGACCTTCGTGTGGTCGGCATAGGTGCCGGAGGCGCGATCCTTCACGACCGCTCCCTCCTCCCACGAATCGAACAGCTTGCAGACGACGTCGACATACTCGTCCGCCATCGCGTAGCGCGCTTCGCGCGGCGGCAGCTTGTCCATGCCGAAATTCTGCGCCGCGATGTCCTCGCCGCTGGTGACGATGTTCCAGCCGAAACGCCCACTCGAGATGCTGTCCAGCGTCGAACTCACCCGCGCCAGCATGAAGGGCGGCCAGGCCATGGTGGACATGGTCGCGACGACGCCCAGCTTCGACGTCTGCGCGGCGATCATGGCGGCGAGGGGGATCGGGTCGTGCTTCGGCACCTGCAGCGCGTGCCGCAGCGTCGCGGCAGCATCGCCACCATAGGCTTCCGACACCATCAGCGTGTCTTCCAGCATGATGTAGTCGAAGCAGGCCCGCTCCATCGCCTGCGCCATCTCGACGAAGAACTTGCCGTCCCAGTTGCCGGTGCCCTGGGAGACGGGGTTGGTCCAGTCGCCTTGCGTGAAGTTGGTGAACCAGCCGAGGTGGAAGGGTTTGGCCATGACGATTTCCTCCGGAGTCAGCGGACGGTGATGGCGTCGGGGCTGGTGCTGTTCTGCACCGGCGCGACGGGCGGCAGGTCGAGATGGCAGGCGATCGACAAGCCGCCTCCCATCGGCTTCAGCTGAGGAGCCTCGCGGTCGCAGATGGCGCCGAGATGATGCGGGCAGCGGGAAGCGAACACGCAGCCGCCGCTGCTGGCCGCGGCCTGGGGCGCACGCGGTTCGGCGGCCGGGTCGATCTCCTCCGCGACCGCGTCGAGCAGCATCCGGGTATAGGGATGCCAGGGCGGGCGCAGCACCTCGGCCGCCGGCCCCGTTTCGCAGATCGTCCCGCGATACATCACGGCGATCCGGTCGGAGAGCTGCGCCACGACCGCGAGGTCGTGCGAGATGAACAGATAGGCGAGGCCGAACCGGTCGCGCAGGTCCGCCAGCAGATTGACGATCGCCGCCTGCACCGAGACGTCGAGCGCGGAAACCGGCTCGTCGCACACCACGAAGCGCGGTTCGGTCGCGAGCGCGCGGGCGATCGCCACGCGCTGCCGCTCCCCGCCCGAGAGCTGGTGCGGGTACCGGGTACGGTACTCGCGCGGCAGCCGCACCATCTCGAGCAGCTCCTCCACCCGCGCGCGGCGCTGCCTGGGTGGCACCAGGTCGAACAGTGCGAGCGGCCGTTCCAGCGCCTCGCCCACCGAGAGGCGCGGGTTCAGCGAGGAGCCGACGTTCTGGAACACGATCTGCGCCTGGCGGCGGAACGCCTGCAGCGCGGCGGGCGCCATCAGGGAGAGGTCGGCGCCGTCGAACTCGACGCTGCCCGCTGACGGCTCCGTCAGGCGCAGCGCAAGGCGGCCGGTGGTGGACTTCCCGCAGCCCGACTCGCCGACCAGCCCCAGCACCTCGCCCGGCGACAGGCTGAGCGAGACGCCGGCCACCGCCGCGACCGGTTCGTCCCGCCGCCGCAGCACGGGCCCGCGCTTCCAGCCCAATTGCCACGCGCCCCGCGCGCCGTAGGTCTTGCGCAGGTCGGTGACGTTGAGCAGCGCGTCGCCCGCGGTGAAGCTGGGGCCATGGGTCAGCTTCTCGCGCCGGCGCGGCCAGGGACCCAGGCGCTCCGCCTGCCAGCAGCGCACGGCATGGCCATCCTCCGCCGCGGCCAGCACCTGCGGGGTCGTGCAGCCGCCAGTCGGATCGGCGAAGGCGCAGCGCGCGAGGAACACGCAGCCCCGCTCCGGCGCCGGGTGCTGCGGCATCTGGCCCTGGATGGAGGGCAGGCGCGATCCGCGCGAGGCGGCCTCCAGCGGCGGGCGGGAGGCGAGCAACCCCTTGCTGTAGGGATGCAGTGGCCGGTCGAGCACGCGGCGTGCCTCGCCGAGTTCCACGAGCTGCGAGGCGTACATGACCGCCACGCCGTCGCAGAGCTTCCGCACGATGCCGAGGTTGTGGCTGATGAACAGCAGCGCGATCCGCTTCTGCTCCCGCAGCCGCGCGAGGAGCTGCAGGATCTGCGCCTCCACCGTGACGTCGAGCGCGGTGGTGGGTTCGTCCAGGATCAGTAGCGGCGGATCGCAGGCGAGCGCGGCCGCGATCAGCGCGCGCTGCTTCATTCCTCCGCTCAACTGGTGGGGGAAGGCCTGCGCGACCTGGGCGGGCCGCTGCATCCCCATGTCGTGCAGCAGCGCGATCGCCCGCTCCTTCGCCTCGGGCTTGGACATGCCGAGGTGGCGCACCATGGGTTCGGCGATCTGCGCACCGATCCGCAGCGCCGGGTTCAGCGCGGTGAACGGGTCCTGGAACACCGATCCGATGCGCCGCCCCAGGATCGGGCGCCGCTGCTTCGCGGGCAGGGGAACGAGGTCGGTTCCCTCGAACAGGACCTGCCCCTCGATCTTCGTGTCGGCACCCAGGAAGTTCAGGATCGCCCCGGCGATGCTGCTCTTGCCCGATCCGGATTCGCCGACGATGCCGAGGGATCCTCCCGCTTCGAGGGTGAAGGAGGCGTCACGCACCGCGGGTGTGGGCGCGCCGGGATAGCGCACCGTGAGATTGCGGATCTCAAGCAGGCTCATCGGCGCCCCCGCAGCTTCGGGTCGAGCAGGTCCCGCAATCCGTCGCCCAGCAGCGAGATGCCGATCACGGTGAGCGCCATGGCGAGGCCGGGGGCGAGCGAGATCCACGGCGCCTCGTCCACGAAGGCGCGGCCGTTGCTGATCATCAACCCCCAGTCGGCCTCGGGCGGCTGCACGCCGAAGCCGAGGAAGGAGAGCACGGCGCCCAGCAGGATCGCGAAGACGATCCGCAGCGAGGCTTCGACGATCAGCACGGGCCAGACGTTCGGCAGCAGCTCGCGGGCCAGCATGTAGGGCAGGCGCTCGCCCCGGGCGCGGGCGGCTTCGACGAATTCCTGGCTCATCAGGTCGAGCGCCACGCTGCGGGTGACACGGGCGATGGGCGGCGCGGAGAGCACGCCGATCGCGATCGCGGTCTTCATCAGGCTGGGCGGCGTGATCGCCAGGATCAGCAGCACCAGCATGATCGGCGGAAACGCCAGCAGCACGTCGAGCACGCGCATGATCAACTCGTCCGTCATTCCCCGTCGGTAGCCGGCGAGGAGGCCGAGCGGCACGCCGATGCCGAGGGAGATGAGCGTGGCGGAGACGCCGAGAACGAGGGAGAGCTGCGACCCGATCAGCAGGCGGCTGAACACGTCACGCCCATACTCGTCAGTCCCCGCCAGGAACCGCAGGCTCGGCCCCGTCAGCCGGTCGCGGATATGCATCTGGTCGAACGGATAGGGCGCGATCGCCTGCGCCAGCGCGGCCGTGACCAGCAGGACGAGCACGATCGCGCCGCCGACCAGCAGGGGCCAGGGCAGGTGACGGCGGCGGCGTGGGGCTGGGGCGGCGGGCGCAATGATCGCGGCATCGCTCATGGGCAGGTCACTCAACGGACCCTCCGTAGCGGATGCGCGGATTGGCCACGCCGTAGAGCAGGTCGGCACCCAGGTTGGCCAGGCAGTAGACCGCGGTCAGCACCAGGATCGCCGCCTGCATCAGCGGCAGGTCCTGCCGCTCCAGCGAGAAGATCAGCAGGCGGCCCAGGCCGGGATAGGCGAAGACGGCCTCCACCGCGACGATCCCGCCGATCAGGAAGCCGAAATCCTGCGCCAGGATGGTGATCGCCGGCAGCAGCGCGTTGCGCAGGGCGTGGCGCAGGATGACGACGCGTTCGGGAAAGCCGCGGGCGCGGGCGACGCGCACATACATGCTGTCCAGCACTTCCACCATAGAGGACCGCGTGAGGCGCGAGACATGCGCGAGCAGCGTGAGGGTGAGCGTCACCACCGGCAGCACGAGATGCGCCACCATGGTGCCGAACCCGTCGGCGAGGGTCGCGGCGCCGGAGGTGGGGAAGATGTGGAACGTGCTGCCGAACACCAGGATCAGCACGAGGCCCCAGTAGAACTCGGGGACCGAGATGCCGAGATAGGCGAAGACCGAGACGCCGTGATCGGGCCATCGCCCGCGCCAGACCGCCGCGACGATGCCCATCGCGATCCCGACGGTGGAAACCACGGCCATGGTGCAGCCGGCGAGCAGGGCCGAACGGCCGAATGCGTCCCAGAGCATGGGAGCGACCGGGCGTTCCATCACCAGCGAGGCGCCGAGGTCGCCCTGGAACAGCGCGCTGGCCCAGCGCCAGTATTGCACCGTGAGCGGCAGGTCGAGGCCCAGCCTGTGCTCGAGCGCGGCGCGGGTTTCCGGCGTGGAGTACTGGCCGAGGATCAGCGCGGCGGTGTTGGACGGCAGCGCATGGGTGGAGAGGAACACGAGGAGCGACATCACCGCGAGCGTGGCGAACACGGCTCCCAGACGACGCAGGACATAGATCGCCATCCAGCCTCCCGCTTGTCGCGCTGCCTTGCCGGCGCTTGCCGGCGGCGGTCCGCGGTGAGCGGACGCTCCTTTCCCGAACCCCGCGTGGCGGCATCATTCGGCCTCCACCACTGGCGCCGCTTGGGCGGCTGCCGTTGCCGACGAAGTCAGCAACATGCGTGCCAAAGATGCGGGCATGCCGCGCCCATGGGCTCGGATGCGCCGTGAACTGATGCACCGACAGGCACTTGGCGCCGAACGTTGGAGGGGACTGGTTCGGGAGCCCGATACGGCGGCGAGTGATGCGATCGGAAGCAGAACGTCTGGACCTGTCGGCGATCGAGCAGCAGCTGCACGCGATGGACGCGTCATCTGCGACATTTTTGGACATCTGCGGGATCGTGTGCCTCGGCGGCGCGTCTGGCCTGCTTCTTCATTCGGCACATCGTTTGCATCTGCGGCAGTGGAGGCGCCTGGTGGAGCAACCGTCCGGAGGCGCCGAAAGGTGGGGATCCGCGGCTGCCTCACGCGCAGGCCGCCGCGCAGAGAGGAGCAACGCATGCCGGCACGCCCGTTCCATCTCGGTTGGTTCCTGCAGGGATCGAGCGTCCAGGCCTGGGGCGAACCCTGGACCGGGCATATCGGCAAGACCTGGATGAAGCCGGAGCTGTTCCTCGACATGGCGCGCAGCCTGGAACGCGCCTGCTTCGACTACATCCTGCTCGAAGACAGCTCCTATGTCGGCGAGAGCTATCAGGGGTCGACCAAGATCTATCTCGAGAACGCCATCGCCGTGCCGCGGCAGGATCCGTCCGTGGTAGCATCCCTGATGACGGCGGTGACGTCGCGCATCGGCATCGTGCCGACGTTCGGCACCTTCGCCTATCCGCCGTATCTGCTCGCCCGCCTCGTCGCAACGCTCGACCAGGTCTCCGACGGCCGCATCGGCTGGAACGCGGTCACCGGCAGCTCCGACTACGCGGCGATGAACTTCGGCATGAAGGGCATGCCGGAACACGACCTCCGCTACGACATGGCCGACGAATACATGCAGGTCGTGCGTGGATTGTGGAACTCGTGGGAGCCCGGGGCCATCGTCGCCGACACCGACAGCGGCATCCTGGTGGATGCGAGCAAGGTCCATGCGGTCAACCATGAAGGCCGGTTCTTCAAGACGCGCGGGCCATTGAACTCCGGTCCGGCGCCGCAGGGCCAGCCGGTGATCGCGCAAGCCGGCGGCTCCCCGCGCGGGCGGCAGTTCGCCGCGCAGCATGCCGACACGATCGTCGCGCACGTGAAGGGCATAACCGCGATGAAGGCCTATCGCGACGACGTGCGTGCGCGCATGACGGCCTGCGGCCGCGACCCGGATACGTGCAAGGTGCTCTATCTGGCGCATCCGATCATCGGCCTCACGGACGCCGAAGCGCAGGAGAAGCGCGAGCAGCGCCTCGCCGCCGCGCGCCAGCAGATCCCGCAGCGGCTCGCGCATCTCGGCAAGGTCACCAACATCGATTTCGGCCGGTTCGACCTCGATGCGCCGCTGGGGTCGCTCACCACCAACGGGCATCAGCAGACGCTCGACATGTTCCGCGCCGCCGGCAACGACAAGACGTTGCGCGAGCTGATGGAGGTCTACAACACGACCGCGCTGTCGGTGGAACTCTGCGGCTCCCCGGAGACGGTCGCGGCGCAGATGGCCGAGGCGATGGAGGAGGTCGGCGGCGACGGGTTCCTGTTCTCGATGCCCAATGTCAGCCGCCGCGTGCTGGCCGAGATCGAGGATGGCCTGATCCCCGCGCTGCAGAAGCGCGGGCTGACGCGCAGCGCCTACGCGCACGCACAGTTCCGCGACAACCTGCTCGAATTCTGAGCGCCCGCTTTCAGCTTCCGGAGTCCGCGACCATGAGTCTCTCGCGCCGCCATCTGCTCGCCCTCTCCGCTGCCAGCCTCGCGAGCTGGCGGGCGCTCGCGCAGGATGCGCCCCTGCCGGAGATCGCTTCCGTGCCCGCGGCGCTGAAGGGAAGTGGCGAGGTGCGTGTCGTCGGCTATGGCGGCACGATGCAGACGGCACAGCGCAAGGCCTACAACGATCCGTTCGAGCAGCTGACCGGCATCAAGGTGCGTGACTTCGCGGGCGCCGACCTGAACAAGGTCAAGGCGATGGTGGACACCGGCAACGTCGAGTGGGACGTGGTCCAGCTCAGCCGCGGCAGCGTGAAGAACCTGCTGAAGCGCGGCGACTATTTCGAGAAGATCGACTACGAGCTGGTGGACGTCGCCAACATCGATCCGGCGTATCGCTTCGAGTATGCGCTCGACATGCTCGTCTGGGCGGAGGTGCTGGGCTATCGCACCGATGCGTTCAAGGGCGCCGTGCCCGTCGGCTGGAAGGATTTCTGGGACCTGAAGAAGTTCCCGGGGGATCGGTCCCTGATCGGGGCGGGCGGATCCTCCAATCCCGAGCTCGAATTTGCCGTGATGGCCGCGGGCGTGTCGCCCGACAAGGTCTATCCGATCGACGTGGACAAGGCGTTCGCCGCGCTCGACACGATCAAGCCCAGCATCGTGAAATGGTGGGAGACCGGTGCCGTGCCGGTGCAGATGCTGACGGACAAGGAGGTCGTGATGACCTCCGTCTGGAACGGCCGCATGGCCGCGCTGCAGGCGGCCGGCGTGCCCGCCGCGATCAGTTGGCCGCAGGGGCTGCTGAAGCGCGATGCCTGGGCGGTACCGAAGAACTCCCCCAACAAGGCGAACGCGATGAAGTACATCGCCTTCACCACCATGGCGGCGCCGATGGCGCGGCTCGCCTCGCTGATTCCCTATGGCTCCGTCAACGACAAGTCGAACGCGCTGATCGCCCCGGCGCAGCTTGCGAAACTTCCGAGCGCACCGGGGATCAAGGAGAAGCTGGTGCCGTATGACTACGAGTGGTGGGCGGCGAACCGCGATGCCGTGCTGGATCGCTGGAACAAGTGGGTCCTCGCCTGAGCATGGATGGCGGTCTCTCCCCGATCGCCGCCACGCGTCTCGGCCGTGGTGCCAGCGTGTCGCTGGTGGATCTGGAGAAGCGGTTCGAGGGCGTGGGCGCCGTGCGCGGCATCTCCCTCGAGATCGCTTCCGGTGAATTCCTCACGCTGCTCGGTCCCAGCGGTTCGGGGAAGACGACGACGCTGATGATGATTGCGGGGTTCGAAACGCCGAGTGGCGGGGACATTGCGATCGATCGGGCGTCGGTGGTGGGGGTGCCGCCGCATCGGCGGAACATCGGCATGGTGTTCCAGAACTACGCGCTGTTCCCGCATCTGACCGTGGCCGAGAACATCGCGTTTCCCTTGAAACAACGCGGGGTCGATCGCGGAACCCGCGCGGTGCGCGTGAAAGAGGCGCTCGCCCTGGTGCGGCTGCCCGGTTACGAAGCGCGCTACCCGCGCCAGCTCTCGGGCGGGCAGCAGCAGCGGGTGGCCCTGGCGCGGGCCATCGTGTTCCAGCCTCGCCTGCTGCTGATGGACGAGCCGCTGGGGGCGCTCGACAAGCAGCTGCGCGAGAGCCTGCAACTGGAGATGCGCCGGCTGCACGCCGATCTCGGCATCACCTTCGTCTACGTCACGCACGACCAGGAGGAGGCGCTGACGATGTCCGACCGCATCGCCGTCGTCAATGAAGGCCGTATCGCCCAGCTTGGTGCGCCCGAGGCGCTGTACGACCGGCCATGCGACCGTTTCGTCGCATCCTTCCTGGGTGAGTCGAACTTCCTGACCGGGACCGTCCGCGGCATGGAGACGGGGGTCGTGGTGGCCGAGTGCGCCGGTGCGGTGCTGCGCGGCGTGGCGCCTCAGGCGCTGGCGGCGGGTGCGGCTGTGACGTTGAGCACGCGGCCGGAACGGATGCGCTTCGCGGACGCACTGCCTGCCGCCCCCGGCAACCGGCTACGCGCGACGGTGACCGAGGCGGTGTTCGCCGGCGAGCGCTGCCGCTACCTGTTGCGCGCCGAGGACGGCACGATGCTGGTGGTGAAGGAACCCTCGAGCGCCACGACCCGCCGGCGCGCGGTCGGGGAGGTCGCGGAACTCGCATGGCCCGTCGCCGACACGGTGGTGGTGTGAGGGGGATCGCGCGGGTGTCGTGGCCTTCCGTGTCGTGGTGGGCGCCGGCCGCGTGCCCCGGGCCATGGCCCTCGTTGTCGTGGTGGGCGAAGGCCGTGCCCCCTGTGTCATGGCCGGCGAAGGCCGGCCATCCATGACTTCGTCCGGGACCACCAAAGTCGTGGATGGCCGGCCTCCGCCGGCCGTGACACGAGGGGCACAGCCTCCGCCGGCCATGACACGGAGGGCGCCTCCGTCTTTCATGACACAGGCGGCGTCAGCACCCGTCCTCCTCGTCGGCCCGCTTCTCCTGTTCATGGCGGCATTCTACGCGTTCCCCGTACTCGCCATGCTCGCGCGCAGCGTCACCGATCCGCATCCGACGCTCGCCAACTTCGCCCATCTCGCCGGAGACGGCGTGTTCCTACACGTGTTCGGCACCACGCTGCGCACCGCGTTCATCGTGACCGCAGGCACGCTTTTCCTCGGCTATCCCGTCGCGCTCGCGCTCTCGCGCATGCGGCCCACCGCCGCCACGATCACGCTGGTCATCGTGCTGCTGCCCTTCTGGACCTCCGTCCTCGTCCGCTCCTACGCATGGATGGTGTTGCTCGGCCGCCGCGGACTGATCAACGAGGCACTGCGTGCGCTCGACCTGATCGACGCACCGCTCCGGCTGCTGAACACGCCGCTCGCCGTGAACCTCGCGATGATCCACATCCTGCTGCCCTACATGATCCTGCCGATCGCCAGCGTGCTGCGGCAGATCGATCCCTCCCTGCCGCGCGCCGCCGCGGGGATGGGTGCGACACCCTGGGGCGCGTTCCGCCAGGTGGTGCTGCCGCTCTCCATGCCCGGCGCGCTGGCCGGCACGCTGCTCGTCTTCGTGCTGTCGCTGGGCTTCTACATCACGCCCGCGCTGGTCGGCGGTCCGCGCGACCTGATGCTGTCGCAGCTCATCGCGCAGCAGGTGGATCTGCTGAACTGGCCCTACGCCGCCTGCCTCTCGGTGACGCTTCTCGCCGCGACGCTCGTTCTGCTCGGCGCGACGCAGGTGCTGCCTGGCGTGCGGGGCGCGTTCCGGCTGGGGACGCGATGAGGAACCGTCCGCCACTGCTGCTGCTCACCTCGCTCGTGCTGCTGTTCCTCGCGCTGCCGATCGTGCTGATCGCCGCGGTGTCGTTCTCCTCCGCCGCCTATCTGACCTTCCCGCCGCCGGCGTTTGGGCTGCGGTGGTATCGTGCGTATCTCGGCAGCGCCGACTGGCTCGCCTCCACCTGGCTCAGCATCGGCGTCGCCGCCGCAACCGTCGCGCTTGCAACCAGCCTCGGCACGCTGGCGGCCCTCGCCCTCGGGCGCCTGCCGCGCGCCGCGCGAACCGCGGCCGCCGCGCTGATCCTCTCTCCGCTGATCGTGCCGGGGATCGTCGTGGCGATCGGCATCTACTACGCGTTCTCGCGCTGGGGCCTGATCGGCTCGCCGGTCGGACTGGTGCTTGCGCATACCTGCCTCGCCGTGCCCTTCGTGGTCACCAGCGTCGGCGCCTCGCTCGCCAATTTCGACCGCAGGCTGGAACAGGCCGCCCGCAGCCTGGGCGCGACACCGTGGGGTGCGTTCCGCCAGGTCACGCTGCCGCTGATCCGGCCCGGCGTGCTGGTCGGGGCGCTGTTCGCCTTCATCACCTCGTTCGATGAGCTGATCGTCGCGCTGTTCCTGTCGGGCTCCGGTGCGGTGACGCTGCCACGGCGCATGTGGGACGACCTGCGCTTCGCGATCGACCCGACCATCGCGGCCGTCGCAACGCTGACGATCGCGTTCACGGCCCTGCTGCTGGGCGGCGCGCATCTGCTGCGCCAGCGCGCCCTCCGCTGAGCGCGGCGGGGCGTCGAGCCCGCAAGCGAGGCGCCTTGATCTCGATCAAGGTGCCTCGGGTCGGAGGCCCTATCCTTCCTTCAACGTTCATCGTTTGGAGGAGGCCGACATGGCCGCAGACGTCCGGATCTCGTTCCGGGGCATGGAAAGTTCGCCGGCGGTCGAGGCGCAGGTGCAGCGCCGGCTGGCCGAGCTGGAGCAGGTGTCGGAGCGGATTTCGGTGTGCCGGGTGACGCTGGAGATGGGCCATCGCCACCATCGGCACGGCAACATCTACCACGTGCATCTGGATCTCTCCCTGCCCGGCAAGCAGATCGTGGTGAACCGTGAGCCGGGCCGCGACCACGCGCACGAGGACATCTACGTCGCCATCCGGGACGCGTTCGACGCCGCGCGCCGCCAGCTGCAGGAACACAGGGACCGCGCGTCCGACTAGGGGACGGGAGAGGTCGGGCGGCCGGCATCGTGCTGGCCTGGCATTGAACTTGCTTGGTCCACACCAGACACGGGGGTGGACCATGCATGTCGCTGCCGATCCCTATCCGTTCACGTTCGACCTCGCGCGCACGGCGCTGCTCATCATCGACATGCAGCGCGACTTTCTGGAGCCGGGCGGGTTCGGTGCCGCCCTTGGCAACGACGTCGCGCTGCTTCGCCGCTGCATCGCCCCGAACCAGATGGTGCTCGCGGCGTGGCGCGCCGCCGGCGGCCTCGTCATCCACACGCGGGAAGGCCACCGCACCGACCTCGCCGACCTGCATCCCGCCAAATGGCGCCGCGCCGCCGGCGGCCCGCGGATCGGCGACGAGGGGCCGATGGGCCGCATCCTAGTGCGCGGCGAACCCGGCCACGCGATCATCCCCGACCTGGCACCGCGGCCGGGCGAGCCGGTGATCGACAAGCCCGGCAAGGGCGCCTTCTACGCGACCGACCTGCACGCGATCCTGTCCGCCCGCGGCGTCGCGCGGCTGGTCGTCACCGGCGTGACCACCGAGGTCTGCGTCAGCACCACCGTGCGGGAGGCGAACGACCGGGGCTACGACTGCCTGGTCCTGGAGGATTGCTGCGGGTCCTACTTCCCCGCATTCCATACGGCGGCGCTGCAGATGATCGCAGCGCAGAGCGGCATCTTCGGCTGGACCGGCCATTCCGCCGCGCTGATCGACGCGCTCGGCGGCGCAGACGCGATCACCGCGGGAGATCGGTCATGAGCGCCGCCACCGCTTTCCGTCCGCGCCTGTGGGTGCCCGGCGACTGGAACGCGCTGTTCGGCTTCGGCACCAACATCCTGGTCAACGTGCTGGTGCTGACCGGGCTGCTGCGCTTCGTGCTGCAGATGCCGGACGCCCTCGTGTTCGGCCGCATCCTCCCGGCGCTCGGCGTCATGCTGTGCCTGAGCACCTGCTACTACGCGTTCCTCGCCTGGCGGCTCGCGCGGGAGACCGGCCGCACCGACGTCTGCGCCCTGCCGTCGGGCGTCAGCGTGCCGCACATGTTCGTCGTGACCTTCGTGGTCATGCTGCCGATCAAGGTCGCGACGGGCGACCCGGTGCAGGCCTGGGAGGCGGGCCTCACCTGGGTGTTCGTGCAGAGCTTCGTGCTGATGGCGGGCGGCTTCGTGGGGCCGGCGATCCGCCGGATCACGCCGCGCGCCGCCCTGCTGGGGTCCCTCGCCGGCATCTCGATCACCTTCATCTCCATGAGCCCGGCCGCACAGGTCTTCTCGACCCCGGTGATCGGGGTGGTGTGCTTCGCGGTGATCCTGGCGAGCTGGTTCGGCGGCGTGCGCTATTATGGCGGAGTGCCGGGCGGGCTGGTCGCGATCGCGGTGGGCACGGCGATCGCGTGGGCGTCGACCGCGCTGGGTCTCGGCTATGGCGGGCTGAGCGCGGACAAGCTGCTGGGATCGGTCGCGAATTTCGGCATCACGTTGCCGACGCCGGCGATCGTCCACACGTTCGGCGGCTTCAAGTGGCTGGGCGTGATCCTGGTCACCGCGATCCCGTTCGGCCTCTACGACCTGATCGAGGCGCTGGACAACGTCGAGAGCGCCGCGGCGGCGGGTGATTCCTTTCCGACCACGCGCGTGCTGACCGCCGACGGCGTGATCAGCCTGGCCGGCTGCCTGCTGGGCAATCCGTTCATCAACGCGGTCTATATCGGTCACCCCGGCTGGAAGGCGATGGGCGGGCGAATCGGCTACTCGGCGGTGACCGGGATCGTCGTGCTGCTGCTGACCTGCTTCGGCGTGATCGCACTGATGAGCGCGCTGATCCCGGTGGTCGCGATCCTGCCCATTCTGCTCTACATCGGCATGCTGATTGGCTCCCAGGCGTTCCAGGAATCGCCGCACCGGCATGCCCCGGCAATCGTGCTGGCCATGCTGCCGCAGATCGCGGCCTGGGGGAAAACGCAGATCGACAACGCGCTGGGGGCTGCGGGTACCAGCGCGCAGGCGATCGGCCTCGGCAAGCTGGCACAGGTGGGCGTGCTGTATCAGGGGCTCGAGACGCTGGGGGGCGGCGCCACGCTGGCCGGCATCGTGCTGGGGGCGATCACCGTGTTCATCATCGACCGCGCCTTCACCCGCGCGGCGGCGTTTGCGGTGGCGGGCGCGGTGCTGACGTTCTTCGGCTTCATGCACGGGGAGGGGATCGGCATCGGCCATTCCCCCACCGTCGCGGTGGCCTATCTCGGGGTCGCTGCCATCCTGTTCGGCTGCGCCCGAGGCGCGGAAGTGCCGGCGGTCACGTTGGCCCCGGAGCCGGCCGAGGCGGATTGAGGGGCGCTGAAAGGCAGGGGCCCCGCGCCCGACGTGTGGTGGCCGACGGAAGGCCCGTTCGGAAGCCCACGCCCCCCGTGTCATGGCCGGCGCAGGTCGAACCCGTGTCATGGCCGGCGCAGGCCGGCCATCCATGACTTCCCTGCGCTCGTGAGAGAAAAGTCGTGGTTGGCCGGCCTGCGCCGGCTATGACACTGAACCGCCTGCGCCGGTCATGACACGGGGCCGGCCATGACGCTGGAGGCAGGCGTCAGTCGGCGGCGGCGTCGGTCGGCGCGGCACCGGTGTAGAGGTGGGGCCAGCGCCGCTTCACCAGCGGGCCGTCCGCCGCATAGGCGAGGCACGTGTTCAGGATCTTCGGCGCGCCACCCATCTTCTCGGTGACCCGCTCGTCCATCTGGTCGGTGCCCGGTTGCAGCCGCCGCCCCTCCTGGTCGATCTCCCGCTTGGCGCGCGCCGGGTTGATCGTCTGGAAGGCCGTCGTCGCCATCTGCTGCAGCAGCTCCCGCAGATGCGTGCACCCGACGGTGCCGCCGACGCGATGGTTCACCTCGCGCAGGAACCCCGCCTTGATCTGCAGGCCGACGAGCCGCTCGAAGTTCGGGGCGGCCGCGGGGCACATGTCGTAGGGGGTGAAGTCGCTGACCGCCTCGCATGCGACGATGTGCATGGTCTCATCGACGGTGAGGCGCATCCACATGCCGTGGATCGGCTCCCCGGCTTCGATGGTGCCGCGGTCGAAATTCGGGGACGCGTAGGACTTGGTGTCGGTCAGCTGCGCCTCGATGTCGTAGAGACCGTCGGCCCGACGATACCCGTTGATCTCGATCGCGCGCTTGTGGAGTGGCTCGCGCGCCACGGGTGGGCTCAGCGGCATGGACGGACTCCTGATCTTGTTGCGCTGCAACAGAACCATATGTCACCGCCCCCCGCCGAGGCCAAGGCCCGCGGCCGCATGGCAGGGCTCCGCCCTGGCCCGCCAGGGGCTCTGCCCCTGGACCCCGCTAAGGGCCAGCGGCCCTTAGGATCCCATCTGTTGGGGGTCTTGGGGGAGGGCCGACCCGGTCCTTGGCATGGTCTGCGTAGGCCCTCCCCCAAGACCCCCAACCGAGCGGTTCCAAGGGGCGTCGCCCCTTGGTGGGGGTGCAGGGGGCAAAGCCCCCGCCGGGGTCGGGGGCGAAGCCCCGTGCTAGGGCCCGCAGCCCTCGTCGCGGAGGAGGTCGGTGACCGCCTCCGGCGGCACATCGCGGCTGGTGAAGGCCTGGCCGATGCCGCGGGCGAGCACGAACTGCAGTGCCCCGTCGCGCACCTTCTTGTCCCGGCGCATGTGCCCGATCAGCGTCTCGGTCGAGAAGCGCCGGTTCAGCATGGACAGCTCCGCCGGCAACCCGACCGAGGCGATGTGCCCGATCACGCGATCCGCATCCGCCTGCGGGCAGAGGCCCAGCCGCGCCGACAGCTTGAACGCCAGCCCCAGCCCGACCGCCACGCCTTCCCCGTGCAGCAGCCCGCCCGTGTAGCCGTATTCCGCCTCGAGCGCATGGCCGAACGTATGGCCGAGATTGAGCAACGCCCGGCCGTCATTGGGCTTCTCCTCCCGCTCGTCGTCGCCGACCACGGCGGCCTTGAACGCGCAGGCGCGCTTGATCGCCTCGGCCTGGGCGTCATGGTCGCCGCCCACCACGGCGGAGCCGAATCGCTCGCACCAGTCGAAAAACGCCGCGTCGCCGATCAGCCCGGCCTTGGCGATCTCGGCGTACCCGGCGCGGAGCTCGCGCGCCGGCAGGGTGGCGAGCGTGCTGGTGTCGGCGAGCACCATGCGCGGCTGGTAGAATGCGCCGACCAGGTTCTTGCCGCGGCGCGTGTTGACCCCGGTCTTGCCGCCGACGGAGCTGTCCACCTGGGAGAGCAGGGTGGTCGGGATCTGGATGAACGGCAGGCCGCGCAGGGTGGTCGCCGCCGCGAACCCGGCCAGGTCGCCCACCACGCCGCCGCCCAGCGCGATGACCGCGGTCCGGCGCTCGACCCGCTGCTCCAGGAGTTGGTCGACGACGGAGAGATAGGTGTCGAGGTTCTTCGTCGCCTCGCCGTTCGGCACGACGATGGTCGTGCACTCCACGGCGGTTTCCGCGAGCCCCGCCTGCAGCGTCGGCAGGTGCAGCGGCGCCACCGCCGAGTCGGTGATCACCACCGCCCGTTTCTGCGGCAGCCGAGGCGCGAGCAATGCGCCGGCGCGCGCGAGGAGGTTGTCGCCGATCACCACGTCGTAGCTGGTCGACGGCAGCACCACCGACAGCCGCCGCGCCGGTTTCCAGGTCAGCAGGCGGTCGAGCACCTGGGCCGTGGTGTGATCCGCGCTCTCGTCGCCGCAATCGACGATGACGTCCGCCTCCGCGTAGACCGGATAACGCACCTCCATCAGCCGGCGCAGCGTCTCCTCCCGGTCGCCGTTCGCGAGCAGGGGCCGGTTGTCCCGGCTCGCGACCCGGCGCACCAGCACCGGCAGCGGGCAGCGCAGCCACACGGACACCGCCTCGGCCCGAGTCGCCGCCCGCGTCTCCGCGTCCATGAAGGCGCCGCCGCCATAGGCGAGCACCATCGGATCGCCCGCGAGCAGGCGGCGGATCACCCGCCGCTCTCCATCGCGGAACGCGGGCTCGCCGTAGCGGGCGAAGAGTTCGGGGATGGTGCAGCCCGCGGCCAGCTCGATCTCGGCGTCGGCATCACGGAAGGGCAGCCCGAGCCGAGCGGCGAGGCGGCGGCCGATGGAGGTCTTTCCGGCTCCCATCAGCCCGACCAGCACGATGCTTCGGCCCGTGATCGTGTCCGGCAGCGGAATCGTCTCCCGCAGGGCGGTGTTGCGTGTCATGGTCCGAAGAGGCTAGCACACGCGCCCACGAGCGGGCCATGTCGGTCGCCCGCGGAGCAGGCCAGACGAAGGCCAAACGGGGTTCGGCCACGGGCGGATCCCGGACGGCCGGCGGCAAAGTGGCAGGAGCGACGAACCACAAGATGATCCGTATCTTCTTGGCTGTGGTGCTGGTCGGGATCGTGCTCCTGGGCGCCGGCGTCGTGTACCTGGGCGCGTTCCCCCCCGCGCCGCATCCGCAGCCGGTCGAGAAGGTGCTGCCGAACGACAAGTTCCAGGGGCACTGAGTGGCCGGCCTCGACCGTCATGTCGAGGCGTTCCTGGAGATGCTGGCCGCCGAACGCGGCGCCGCGCGCAACACCCTGCTCGCCTACGAACGCGACCTCACGGACTTCGCGGCCTTCGCCGCCGCGCGCGGACAGGCGGTTGCCGCCGCCGACGGGGCGACCCTGCAGGCCTACATGGCCGGGCTGCAGGCCGAGGGCCTGTCGGCCCGCACCGCCGCACGCCGCCTCTCGGCGCTCCGCCAGTTCCACCGGTTCCTGCTGCGGGAGGAGGTGCGGCGCGACGACCCGACCGCGCTGCTCGACACCCCGCGCCTGCCCGCCGCGCTGCCGAAATATCTGAGCGAATCGGAGGTCGACGCGCTGCTCGCCGCCGCCGTCGAACGGCCGGGGCGCCCCGGCCTCGTGGCACGCGCCGCGCTCGAGATCCTCTACGCCACCGGCCTGCGCGTCTCCGAACTGCTCGGACTGCCCCGCGCGGCGCTGGCGGGGGACGCCGCCCTGCTGCTGGTGCGCGGCAAGGGCGGGCGGGAGCGGCTGGTGCCGCTGTCGGATGCGGCGAAGCAGGCCGCTGCCGCGCTTGCCGCCGAGTCGGCGACGAGCCGCTGGCTGTTCCCCGGCCGCGACCCCCGCCAGCCGCTCACCCGTCAGGCCTTCTTCGTGCTGTTGAAGCAGGTGGCGCTGGCGGCGGGACTCGACCCGGCCCGCGTCTCGCCGCATGTGCTTCGGCACTCCTTCGCCTCCCACCTGCTGGCCCGTGGCGCCGATCTCCGCAGCCTGCAGATGCTCCTCGGCCACGCCGATATCGCGACGACGCAGATCTACACGCACGTGCTCGCCGAACGCCTGCAGCGCCTCGTCGAGGCCCATCACCCGCTGGCCCGCGTCGCCGCCGGCTGAGGCGCCAGGGTGAGGGTGGGCTGACGTCCCGGGAGTGACGGTCCAGGAGTGATGGCTGGTCACCGACGGACGCATCGGGATGCGCGCGCATTCAGCGCCTGTTCATTCCCTGCGGCGACACTGGGGCGATGCCGGACGATCTCGCCCCGCCCACCGTGCCGATCGAGGAAGACCCGCGGGCGCTCTACGTCCTCGGCCTGGTCGGGCTGCGCGCCGGCCACCTGGACGAGGCGATCCACCTGCTGCGCGAGGCGTTGTGGCGCGACCCGGCGCATGAGGGCGCGCAGCGCAACCTGGTCCGCGCTCTGCTCGCCGCCGCCCAGTACGCGGAAACCCTTGCCGCCGCCGACTCCGCGCTCGGGATGCTGCCCGAATGCGCCGAACTGCACTTCGCCCGCGGCACCGCGCTCAATGCACTGCATCGGCCGGCCCCCGCGCGGGCGGCGTTGGAACGGTCGGTCGCGCTCGACCCGGATTTTGCGCCCGCCTGGCTGAACCTCGGCAATGCCTGCGCCGATCTGGACGATTGGACGGCGGCGGAGGGGCATGTGCGCCGAGCGCTCGCGCTCGATCCGTCGCTGGCCGAGGCGCAGGCGAGCCTCGGCTACCTGCTCACGGTACAGGGGCGACTCGCCGAAGCGGATGCCGCCTGCGCCGCGGCGATCGCGCTGCGGCCGGACTTCGTGCAGGCGCATTGGAACTGCGCCGTCGCCGCGCTGCTTTCCGGCGACCTGCCGCGCGGCTTCGCCGGCTACGAGTGGCGCAAGCAGCACGACCGGTTCCGGCACGACTTCATCGGCCTGCCGGGACCGGTCTGGGACGGCGGCGATCCCGCGGGTCGGACGATCCTGGTGCATGCCGAACAGGGGTTCGGCGACACGATCCAGTTCGCGCGCTACCTCCCGCTGATCGCGGCGCGGGGCGGGCGGCCCGTGCTCGCCTGCGATCCCGCGCTGCTGCCGCTGTTCGCCGGCATGCCCGCGCTGCGGGTGGTCGCGCGGGGGATGCCGCTGCCGCCCTACGACGCGTGGATCGACCAGATGAGCCTGCCCCTGCGCTTCGGCACCACGCTGGAGACGATCCCGCTGGCCACCCGATACCTGGAGGCCGATCCGCTGCGGATCGCGACCTGGGACTCGGTGCTGCCACCGGGTCGCCGCGTCGGCATCGCCTGGGCGGGCAACCCGCTCCACACCAACGACCGCCGTCGCTCCCTTCCTCCCGCCCTGCTGCCCGTGCTCCTCGGGGTGCCGGGGGTGACGTTCGTCAGCCTGCAGGTCGGCCCCAGCGCCCGCGCCGTGCCGGGGCTGCGGGACCTGTCGCCGCTGCTGGTCGACTACGCGGAGACGGCGGCGCTGGTCGCGTGCCTGGACCTCGTGATCGCGGTCGACACCTCGGTCGTTCACGTCGCCGGGGCGCTGGGCGTCCCCGCCTGGGTCCTGCTGCCGCACGCCCCCGATTGGCGCTGGCTGCTCGGGCGCCAGGACAGCCCCTGGTATCGCTCGCTGCGGCTGTTCCGGCAGCCCGCGCCGGGGGATTGGTCCTCGGTCGTGGCAGCGGTCGCCGAGGCATTGCGGACGGGCGAGGCCGCTGAACGCACGTGGTGACGGCCGCCGCCGCGGTTCGGCCCCGCGTCAGCCCTTCCGCACCACCAGCGTCGTCCAATTCCCCTGCCGCACCATGCGCTCCAACCGGAGCCCGTGGCGGCGGTGAGCGGAGAGGACCCAGCGCGCCTGCGTGTGCAGCAGCCCGGCCAGGATCGCCGTGCCGCCGGGGGCCAACGCCGCCGCGAGATCCTTCGCCATCAGGCAGAGCGGACGGGCCAGGATGTTCGCGAAGACGAGGTCGTACGGGCCGCCGCCGCGCACCGCGGGGTGCTGCCAGCCATTCGCCAGCAACGGACGGATCAGCGGACGGATCCGGTTCAGCGCCGCGTTCCGTCCGGTGACGCGCACCGACCACGGCTCGATATCGGTCGCCAGCACCGGACGGTGCAGCAGCCGGATCGCCGCCATCGCCAGGATCCCCGATCCGGTGCCCAGGTCCAGGATCCGCCGCGGCCGTCGCCGCGCCACGGTCTCGAACGCGATCAGGCAGCCGCGCGTGGACCCGTGCTCGCCCGACCCGAACGCCACCCCGGCATCGAGCGTCAGCGTGATCCGTCCCGGGGTGGTGGGTCCGTCCAGATGCGTCCCGCGGACGGCGAAGCGATGCCCGATCGCCTGTTCGGGGAAGGAGGCGTAGGTGCGGGCGAGCCACCCCTCCGCCTCGGTGGCGGCGCGGTCCGCGGCCACGGTCACGCCGGTCAGGGCGGCGGCCAGGGCGAGCGCTGCCGCGAGTTCCGGCTCATGCGTGCCCACCGGCTTCACGCCTTCGACGCGCCAGTCGCCCGTGCGCTCGTCGCGGAAGAACCCGACCGTGTCGCAGACCGAGTCGAGTGCCGCCTCATAGGCCTCGAGGGCGGTTTCCGGCACCGTGACGGCGACGGTCTCGAGCGGCGTGGTGTGGCGTGGCGGCATGCAGCAACGGTCCAGTCAGAATCCCCCTCTCCCCATGCGGGAGAGGGATGGGGTGAGGGGGCAGTGGGGGCATTCGTGGGAACTCACGGGCTGCCGCCTCCCCCTGGCCCCCTCCCGCCAGGGGAGGGGGTAGGTTCCTGCGGGCGCACGGGTCGCCGCCTCCCGCGAGGGGAGGGGAGGTTCGTGCGTCACCGTCACGCCCGCTCGACGAAGCGGTCGAGCACGCGCTTGGCGCCCGCCTTGTCGAACGAGATGTCCAGCTTCTCGTCCTCGGCGGCGGTCACCGTCCCGTAGCCGAACTTCTGGTGGAAGACCCGCGCGCCCACCGGGATCGCGTCCGAACGGGCGGGGCGCGCCGGCTGCTCCCACGCCTCCACGGTGCGCGTGCGGCGTGCCACCAGCGGGAATTGTCCGCCGAAACTCGGCAGCGCCGCGACCCGCGCATCCCGCGCCAGCGCCGCCGATCCCGCCAGCTCCACCTGCTCCTCCGGCAGTTCCTCCAGAAATCGGCTGGGGATCGAGCTCTGCCAGTTCGCGTAGATCCGCCGGTTCGCCGCATGGCTCACGATCGCCCGCCGCCGCGCGCGGGTCAGGCCGACATAGGCGAGCCGCCGCTCCTCCTCGAGCCCCTTGGCGCCCGACTCGTCCATGGTGCGCTGGCTGGGGAACAGGCCTTCCTCCCAGCCGGGCAGGAACACCGTGTCGAACTCCAGGCCTTTCGCGCCGTGCAGCGTCATCAGGGAGACGCGGTCGCCCTCGGCGTTCTCCTCGTTCTCCATCACCAGCGAGACGTGGTCGAGGAACCCGCCGAGGGTCTCGAAGTCGGCCAGGGCGCGCACGAGCTCCTTCAGGTTCTCGAGCCGGCCGGGCGCCTCGGGCGACTTGTCCTGCTTCCACATCTCCGTGTAGCCGCTCTCGTCCAGAAGCGTGGCGACCGTGACCACGTGGCCATCGCGCTCCAGCATCTCCCGCCAGCGCAGGAAGCCCTGCAGCAGGGTGCCCAGGCTCTCCTTCACCTTGCCCTTGACCCCGCCGGTCTGCACCAGCTTCGCCGCGGCGAGCGAGAGCGGGATCTGGTCGGTCCGCGCCGTGTCGTGCATGGCGCGCAAGGCGACTTCCCCGATGCCGCGGCGCGGCACGTTGACGATGCGCTCGAAGGCCAGGTCGTCGGCGGGCTGCACGGTGGCGCGCATGTAGGCGATCGCATCGCGGATCTCGGCGCGCTCGTAGAAGCGCAGGCCGCCGACCACGCGATACGGGATGCCCAGCGTGATCAGCCGCTCCTCGAAGGCGCGGGTCTGGAAGCCGGCGCGCACCAGCACCGCCATCTCGGCGAGCGCGTTTCCGTCGCGGCGCAGCGCCTCGATCCGGTCGCCGACCATGCGTGCTTCCTCGTCGGAATCCCACACGCCGATCACCTGCACCTTCTCGCCCTGCTGGGCGTCGGCGCGGCCGGGATGCAGCGTCTTGCCCAGGCGGCCTTCGTTGTGGGCGATCAGCGCGGAGGCGGCGGCGAGGATGGGCGCCGTGGAGCGGTAGTTCGCTTCCAGCCGGACGATGTGCGCGCCCTCGAAATCCTTCTCGAAGCGGAGGATGTTCTCCACCTCCGCGCCGCGCCAGGAGTAGATCGACTGGTCGTCGTCACCGACGCAGCAGATGTTGCGATGGCCCTGGGCGAGCAGGCGCAGCCAGAGGTACTGCACCAGGTTCGTGTCCTGGTACTCGTCCACCAGGATGTAGCGGAACATGCGGTGGTATTGCGCGAGCACGTCGGGATGGCCGCGCAGGATTTCCGTCATGTGCAGCATCAGGTCGCCGAAATCCGCGGCGTTCAGGGCGCGCAGCCGGTCCTGGTAGGCGGTGTAGATGGCGCGGGCGCGGCCATTGGCGAAGTCGGTGTCTTCCGCGGGCGTGACGCGGGCGGGTGTCAGGCCGCGATCTTTCCAGCGCTGGATCACCGCCATCATGGCGGGCGGCGCCCAGCGCTTGGTGTCGATGCGGTCCGCCTCCATGACCTGCTTGAGCAGGCGCTGCTGGTCGTCGCCGTCGAGGATGGTGAAGCCCGAGGTCAGTCCGACCAGGTCGGCATGCCGGCGCAGCATGCGGGCGCACAGCGCGTGGAAGGTGCCGAGCCAGAGGCCCTCGGCGGGGCGGCCGAGGATGGCGGCGACGCGCTCGCGCATTTCGCGCGCGGCCTTGTTGGTGAAGGTGACGGCGAGCACCTGGGAGGGGTAGGCGCGGCCGGTCAGCAGGATGTGGGCGAAGCGCGTGGTGAGGACGCGCGTCTTGCCCGTCCCGGCGCCGGCGAGAACGAGCAGCGGGCCGTCGAGCGTTTCCACGGCCTGCCGCTGGGCCGGGTTGAGGCGATCGAGATGACTGGTCATACGGCGGCGGCCCTGGGATGCGACGGTCCTGGCATCCGCCGCATATAGAACGTCGTGCGAACGCGGCCAACCGGGTGGCCGGCCGCTTCCGGGCGGCGGGGGCGATCGGCATGACGCACCGTGTCATGACCGGCGACGGTCATCCACGGCGTCACGTGCGGCACGAAGCCGTGGATGGCCGCCCTGCGGCGGCCATGAAACGGGGTGGAGAGGCGGCCATGACACGTGGCGGGGAGGCGGCCATGACACGTGGTGGGGAGGCGGCCGTTACACCGGGCACGCATGGCGCTGGTGGGTCAGTGCCGTGACCCGGGGCCGCCGGACGCCGGCTCAGGCCAGCTTGCGCAGCGGGCGGACCCCCAGGATGTGGGCGATGGCGTAGGTCAGGTCGGGGCGGTTCAACGTATAGAAGTGGAACTCGTCCACGCCATTGGCCTGCAGCACGCGCACCTGTTCGGCCGCGACCACGGCGGCGACCATGCGGCGGATCTCCGCGTCGTCTTCCGTGCCCTCGAACATCTGGCCGAGCCAGGGGGGGATGGAGGCGCCGCACATGGCGGAGAACTTGGCGGCCTGGGCGAAGTTCGACACCGGCATGATCCCGGGCACGATCGGCGCGGAGATGCCGGCGGCCAGGCAGCGCTCCAGGAAGCGCAGGTAGACCGAGGTGTCGAAGAAATACTGGGTGATGGCGCGTGTCGCGCCCGCGTCGAGCTTGCGCTTGAGGTTGTCGAGATCGGCGTCGGGGCTCTGGGCCGAGGGATGCGTCTCGGGGTAGGCCGCGACCGAGATCTCGAAATCGGCGATGCGCTTGAGCCCGGCGACGAGGTCGGCGGCGTAGGGGTAGCCGCCGGGGTGCGGCGCGTATTCGGTGCCGGGCGGCGGATCGCCGCGCAGCGCGACGATGTGGCGCACGCCGGCATCCCAGTAGGCGCGGGCGACGTCATCCACCTCCTCCCGCGTGGCGCCGACGCAGGTGAGGTGCGCCGCGGGCACCAGGCTGGTCTCCTGCACGAGGCGGGCGACGGTGGCGTGCGTGCGCGCCTGGGTCGACCCGCCGGCGCCGTACGTCACGGAGACGAATCGGGGCGCGAGCGGTTCCAGCCGCCGGATGCAGGTCCAGAGCTGTTGCTCCAAAGCCTCGGTCCGCGGAGGAAAGAACTCGAACGACAGTTTCGGCGGCGCCTGTTCGGCGCTGCGGACGGGCAGGGGACCCACCCTCTCCCCGCTCAGCCAGCGGCGAAGGATCGGCTTCGGATCTTCCAACGTTGCGTCGCTCATGCCTCTGCAATTCCCGGTTTCGCCCATCGATGCAAGGACTTTGCGCGCTCGGTGACGTTTGCGCAGATCACGGCCCGTTGCGCGTCCGCTTTGTTGCACCTGGATGCGCGCATGCTACAACCAGCGCCGGTTCGCGCGGAACGTCGGCACGCGGGTGGTGGCGAACGGCGCGGTCCACCCCAAATGACCGTTCCGTCTGATCTCTCTCCCCTTGCGGTTCGGCTCTCCGCCGCACCACAGCCTCGCCCGAGGAACCCCCGAGGAAGCCGATGCCCGCCGTGTTCCGCTCGCCCAACCCGCTGTCCCGGATTTGGCATCAGGTCGCCGTGGCCGGATTGCTCGCGCTGTCGCTCGCAGCCTGCGCGACGCCGCCGCCCGCCGACGATCCGGAAGCGGTCGCCGACTTCAAGGCGACCAATGATCCGCTGGAGCCGACCAACCGCGTCTTCTACGCGGTCAACAACGGGCTCGACACCGTCATCCTGCGCCCTGCCGCGCAGGCATACCGCTTCGTCGTGCCCGGCAAGGTGCGGGAAGGCATCCACAACGTGCTCTCGAACCTGGGCACGCCGGTCCAGTTGTCGAACGACATGCTGGAAGGCAAGCCGCGGCGCGCCGGCGATACGACGATGCGCTTCCTGATCAACAGCACGGTCGGTGTGCTGGGCATCTTCGACGTGGCGAAGGAGTGGGGCTACCCGAACCACGATGCCGATTTCGGCATGACGCTGGCGAGCTGGGGCGTGCCGGAAGGCCCGTTCCTGTTCCTGCCCGTCCTCGGCCCGTCCGATCCGCGCGATGCGGTGGGCTTCGGCGTCGACATCGTACAGGATCCGTTCACCTGGGTCGGGCAAGGCGCCGCCGTCACCGCGCTGGGCTGGAGCCGCTTCGCACTGAGTGCGGTCGACGCTCGCGAGCGCGTGCTCGACTCGCTGGACCAGATCAAGAAGACGGCACTGGACCCCTACGCGACATTCCGCAGCTTGTATCGCCAGCACCGCCACGCACAGATCGAGGCGCTGCGGAACGACAACCGCGCCACGATCCCCGTCTGGTTCCCGCAGCAGGCGGGTCCGACGGGGAACGGCCCCTGACAGCGGAGAACCACGCCGAATGCTGCATCGTCGCCAAGTCCTGACTCTCGCCGCGGCCGCCGCGGCTTTCGTGGCGTTGCCCGGCGCGGCCCGCGTCGCCCTGGCGCAGGCGAGCGGCGATCGCGCGACGGCCTTCGTGAAGGCCACCGGCGACAAGCTCGTCGCGGTGGTCAACGGGCCCGGCTCCGCCGCCCAGAAGCGCGAGGAGCTGACGCGGATCATCGACCAGACCGTGGACGTCGACGGCGTCGGCCGCTTCTGCCTGGGCCGGTTCTGGCGCACCGCCACGCCGGACCAGCAGAAGCGCTACCTCGCTTTGTTCCACCAGGTTCTGGTGACCAGCATCACCTCGAAACTCGGTGAGTATCAGGGCGTGCGCTTCACCGTGGGCCGCAGCCGCAGCCAGGACGAGGAGGAGGTCGTCTCGACCGTGGTCGAGCGGCCGAACAATCCGCCGGCAAACGTGGATTGGGTGATCGCCAACCCGAACAGCGCGCCCAAGATCGTGGACGTGATCGCCGAAGGCACGTCCCTGCGCCTGACCCAACGCAGCGACTACGCGTCCTTCCTTGCTCATAACAGCAGCAACGTGGACGCGCTGATCAACGCGATGCAGCAGCAGGTCGCCTCCGCCGGCTGATCCCGAGGCCGGCCCCGACGCGCGGCGGCCTGCGGGTCGCCCGCGGCCTGGGGCAGCATCGCGGGTCGCTGCCGGTCGTTCGTGCCGGTGGGTCGCTGAGGGCGGGCGGCGCCATCTGAACGGTGCCGTCTGGTCCCCGTCGGCGCATCCGTGAGGCGAGTCGGGTGCTGAGGGGCCTACCGGCCTCGCGGGGACGGCTCCCCGGCGACGTGCGGGTCCGATGCGCGCCGGCCTTGCACCCGGATGCAGGGCGTGCAACGTTATACAGTAACATGGTTGACCCGCTCGCCCCCACCGCCGGCGTCATCGCCCGCTTCGGCCTCGCCGCGGCCCTGATCGCCGCGGTCTGGCTCGTCGTGGTCTGGGCGCTGTGATCGCGCCCCCGCCGCTGCGGCTCGAGCAGGTCACCCTCCGGCACGGGGGGCAGGTCGCCGTGCATGACCTGTCCGGCAGCTTCGAGCCCGGAAGCCTCACCGCGCTGGTCGGACCCAACGGCGCAGGAAAGACGACGCTGCTGCGCGCCCTGGTCGGGCTGCACAAGCTCGCAGCCGGGCATGTCGACCGCGGCGGGCTGGTCCCGGCCGACATCGCCCTGCTGCCGCAGAGCAGCCAGCTCGACCGGCATTTCCCGATCACCTGCGCCGACGTCGTGGCGCTGGGCGTCGCCGGGCGGTGCGGCGCGTTCCGCCCCATCGCCACCAGCGTGCGGACCGCCGCGCGCGAGGCACTGGCCACGGTCGGCCTTCCGGACCATGCGGACCGGCCGATCGCGGCCCTGTCCACCGGCCAGTTCCAGCGCGTGCTGTTCGCCCGCCTGATCCTGCAGGACGCGCCGGTCCTGCTGCTGGACGAACCCTTCGCCGCCGTCGATGCCACCACCGAAGACGTGCTGCTGGGCCTGATCGAGGCCTGGCATGCGGAAGGACGGACGATCGTCACCGTCCTGCATGACCTCGACCTCGTGCGCGCGGTCTTCCCCGACACCCTGCTGCTGTCCGGCGCCCCGATCGCCTGGGGACCGACCGATCGCGCGCTGAGCGAGGCGAACCGTCGTCGCGCCGGGCTGCTGCGTACCCGCCCCGTCCGCCTGCCCCGCGCCGCCGCCTGAGCCATGCACGACCTGCTGCTGGCGCCCTTCGGCCTGGGCTTCATGCGCCGCGCCCTCGCCGGCTGCATCGCCCTCTCCGTCGCCGCCCCGCCGCTTGGCGTGTTCCTGGTCATCCGCCGCATGAGCCTGATGAGCGACGTGCTGCAGCACGGCGTCCTGCCCGGCCTCGCGGTTGGCGCCGCGGTGGCCGGCCTGTCGGTCTGGGCCATGGGGCTGGGCGGCGTGATCGCCGGCCTCGCCGTGGCTCTGCTGGCCGGCGCGCTCGCACGCCGCACCGGCGCGCGGGAGGACAGCCAACTGGCCGGCGTCTACCTGCTGGCCCTGGCGCTGGGCGTCGTGCTGGTTTCGGCGCAGCGCGGCATCGACCTGACGCACCTGCTGTTCGGCAGCGTGCTGGCGGTCGACGACACCGCGCTGTTCGGCATGGCGGGCGTGGCGACCGTCACTCTCCTCGGCCTCGCGGTGATCTGGCGGCCGCTGATCCTGGAGAGCCTGGACCCCGGCTTCCTCGCGGTCACGACCGGCGGCGGCGCGATCTGGCATCTCGGCTTCATGGCCCTCGTCGTCCTCTGCGTCGTCGCAGGCTTCGTCGCGCTCGGAACGCTCATGTCTGTTGGATTGATGATGTTGCCCGCGATTGCCGCGCGGCATTGGTCCAATTCCGTGGGCGGTCAGGCACGCGCGTCGGTCGCCCTGGCGCTGCTGGCCTCGGTGATCGGCCTGCTCGTGTCGTACCACCTCGACGTGCCGGCCGGTCCGGCGATCGTCCTGAGCGCCGGAGGCACCTGGGTGCTGAGCCTGCTCGCCGGCCCGCGCGAGAGCCTGCTGCGTTCGGGCGAAATCGGCTAGTCTCCGCGCCCGTTCGCGTGAGGACCCGATCATGAGCATCCGCAGGCTGCAACCCGAAGGCCGGCTGTCCGGCGCCGTCGTGCATGGCAACACCGTTTACCTGGCCGGGCAGGTCGCCGACGACCCGACCCAGGACACAGAGGCGCAGACCGCCGACATCCTGCGCCAGATCGACGCCCTGCTGGCCGAGGCCGGCACGGACAAGTCGAAGCTGCTCTCGGCGCAGGTGTTCCTGGTGGACATTGCCGACGCGCCGGCGATGAACCGCGCCTGGGACGCGTGGCTGGACACCGCCAACCCGCCGGCGCGGGCGACGGTGCAGGCGCATCTCGTGGATCCGCGCTGGCGCGTCGAGATCACCGCCATCGCGGCACTGGCCTGATCGGGGGCCGGCTGGCCCGGCCACCCCTGTCTCAACCCACCTTGCCCGGCCACAACCGTGCTCGAACGCCCCTCGCCTGAACCCGCCCGTGTCTGACCCGGCACTGGAGTCGCCGCCGACCGATCGCCCGCCCGCCACGGTGGCGGAGGTGCAGGGATCACGCGCGCCGAACGGCCGCGGGCCCGGCACCGCCGCGTCCGGCGCGCGGGTCAGCCCCCGTCGCCGGTCGAACCGGTCGCGGCGGGAGCCGCCGCGCCTCGACGAACACTGGCTGCGCTCGCTCCTCTTCACGGTCGGGCTGGTCGGGCTTGTCGCCACGGCGGCGGGGGCCGACTGGTCCGTCACCGTAGGCGCGGTGTCGACCTGCTGCCTGGGCTTCGGGTTCTTCTACCTGCTGTTCCCCGGCGGGGCGCATTTCGGCATGACGGTCGCGAACTTCCTGGCCATCTATGCCTGCCAGTTCGAGTTCTTCCGCAGCGCCAACTTCAACACCGCCCCGCGCGGACTGACGCTGCTCGCCCTCGCGCTGCCCGTGCTGGCGTTCCTCGTCGGCTGCCTGCTGCACCGCCGCCAGGTCTTCGGGATCATCCGCGCGCGCCGCCTGCGCGAGCTCGAGCATCTGCCGCGGCTCAGTCGCTGGTTCCTGGGCACGCTGCTGGTTGGCGCGTCCTCGTTCCTGCTGCCGCGCCTTGCGCTGGAGCCGGTGTCGCTGGGCCTCGCGCTGATCGGCTACATGGCGGTGATCGCCGTCTTCGTCCTGCTGTCGGTGCGCGACGTCGTCCTGGTGATGATGGATGTCGCCATGGTGTTCGAGAGCGTCACGGCCCGCCTCGACCGGCTGATCATGCCGATGATGGCCTTCCTGACCTTCTACTCGCTGATCCTGGTGGTCTTCGCCTGCCTGTACCGGATCGCCGACCTCACCACGCCCGACGCGCAGTTCGCGGTGCATGGTGAACCGACGCGCATCACCTTCGTCGACGCGCTGTATTACAGCGTGGTCACCATGGCCACGGTCGGTTATGGCGACATCGCACCGGCTTCGATGCTGGTCCGCGCGCTGACCGGGGCCGAGGTGGTCTGCGGCCTGTTGATGCTGCTGTTCGGGTTCAGCGAGATCATGCGCAGCGCCGGACCCGACAGCCGCATGCGGCATTTCATGCGAGGATCGGCAACGACCCCCGAGCGCGACGATTCGAGCGGAAATTCCGCATGAAGTTGCCATTTTGCGACGTCACGATGCCGGCAGTCGCGATGAGGAGTTGACATGGACTGGACGGGCCGCAGGGTGCTGGTGACCGGCGGGGCCGGTTTCCTGGGCGCCAATCTCTGCCACGCGCTGGCCGCACGCGGCGCGCGGGTGGTTGCGCTGGACGGGTTCCTCTTCGGCGGCGGCGCGAACCCGAAGAACCTGGAAGACTCGGGGGTGGAGCTGGTCCGCGGCGACATTCGCGACATCGACCTGCGGCCGCTCTGCGAGGGCGCCTGGGCCATCTTCAACCTCGCCGCGCAGACCAGCCACATGGGCGGCCAGGCCGATCCGCTGGCCGACATCGCGGTCAACGCCGTGGCACAGGTGCGCCTGATCCAGGCGGCGCGGGAAGCGGCCCCCGACGCGATCGTGGTGCACGCCTCCACCCGCCAGTTCTACGGACGCGTGCAGAAACTGCCGGTGGACGAGAACCAGCCGGTGGCGCCGCCCGATGCGAACGGCGTGTCGAAGTTCGCGGGCGAGCAGTACTGGATGCTGGAGCACCGCGTGCGCGGCCGCCCCGTCGTCTCGCTGCGCCTGACCAACTGCTACGGCCCGCGCCTGCGGATCCGGGATGCGCGCCAGACCTTCCTGGGCATCTGGATCCGCTGCGTGCTGGAGGGCCGGCCGTTCGAGGTTTGGGGCGGATCGCAGCTTCGCGACATGACCTATGTGGACGACGTGACCGAGGCCTTCATCCGCGCCGCCGAGGCGCCGGCCTGCCATGGCGGGATCTTCAACATCGGCGGCTCGCCCCCGGCCTCCCTGCTGGACCTGGCCGAGATGACGGTGCGGCTGGCCGGCCCGCCCGCACGGTTCGAGGTGCGGGAGTTCCCGGCCGACCGCGCGCGGATCGACATCGGCAGCTACCATGCGGACGACAGCGCATTCCGCCGCGCCGCCGGTTGGGAACCGCGCGTGTCGCTGGAGGAGGGGCTCCGTCGCACGCTCGATTGGTATCGTCCCCGGCTCGCCGATTACCTGTGATCGCCTGCGTCGTCACCCGGCGATCGCCCGCCCCGGCGGGCTGTCACCGTCCGTCCGGCGCGCCCCTGTGAGAGAATTGGTATGACCGCTTCCCCACCGCCCATCACCGTCCCTCAGGCCAATCCCGGCGCTGGCTATCGCGCCCTCCAGGCCGAGATCGACGCGGCCGTCGCCCGCACGCTCGCTTCCGGCTGGTACATCCTCGGGCAGGAACTGCGCGCGTTCGAGGCCGAGTTCGCCACCTGGCTGGGCCTTCCCGCCGCGGCCGGCTGCGGCAACGGCACGGATGCGATCGCGCTCGCCCTGCGCGCGATGGGGATCGGGCCGGGAAGCGCGGTGGCGACCGTATCCCATACCGCGGTGGCCAGCGTCGCCGCGATCGAGATGGTCGGCGCCACGCCGGTGCTGGTCGATATCGACCCGCTGCACTACACGATGGACCCGGCCGACCTTGCCGCTGTGCTCGCCGATCCGCCCGCGGGCCTGCCGCCGATCCGCGCCGTGCTGGCCGTGCACCTCTATGGGCAGCCCGCGGATCTGGATGCCATCCTGCCGCTGTGCCAGCGCCATGGAATCGCGCTGATCGAGGATTGCGCGCAGGCTCATGGCGCGGCCTTGCACGGGCGTCGCGTGGGCGGCTTCGGCCAGGCGGCGACGTTCAGCTTCTACCCCACGAAGAACCTTGGCGCGCTCGGGGACGGCGGCGCCGTTGCCAGCCAGGACGCCGGCCTGGTGACGAAGGTCGCCGCGCTGCGCCAATACGGCTGGCGAACCCACTACATCAGCGACGACATCGGCGTGAACAGCCGCCTGGACGAAATCCAGGCCGCGATCCTGCGGGTCCGGCTGGCCCACCTGGACGCCCAGAACGCGCGACGCCGTGCCATCGCGGCGGCCTACGACGAGGCGCTTTCGGGCACGTCCCTCCAGCCGCCCGCCCGCCGAGCGGATGCCGACCACGTCTTCCACCTGTATGTGGTTCGGGCGAAGGCCCGCGCCGCAATGCAGGCCCGCTTGCGGGAGGCGGGAATCGGGACCGGGATTCACTATCCCCAGCCGGTGCACCTGCAACCGGCCTATCGCGATCGCGTCGCGATGGGACCCGCGCGCTGCGTGGCCACCGAACGGGCGGCGGAGGAGGTGCTCAGCCTGCCGCTCTATCCGGAGCTGACCGACGCGCAGGTCGACCAGGTCTGCAGCGCCCTCCGCACCCTGGGGTAACCGACCGGAGGTGAGCCAGCCCACGCGGTGACCACGCCGGGGCGACCACCCGTGAGCCGAACGACTCTCGGGTGAGCAACCTCGGGGCGATCGGCTCCGGTCGCGCTACTTGGGCACCACGTTCGACTTCCCGTCAGCCGTTCCCGGGGGCGGAATCACCGGCATCGTCCCCGCCGTGCTTGGTGGCTGGCGCGTGATCCCCGGATCGACCGGGGGCGGCTTCAGCGTGCCATGCGTATCCGACAGATGGTCGCTGAGCGTCCCCTGGCCTCGCGGCGCGACCTTTTCCGGCGGCGTGGTGGTGGGACCGGGCTGAACGCTGGGCGGCGGCACGGCCGGCACGGGCGGTCGGGCCTGCGGGCTCTGCACCGTCTGCGCGGCGGCGGTCGCAATGCCGAATCCGCCGAACGGAACCATCAATCCGGCGCCGAAGAGGGTGGCCAGACCGAAGGGAATGGCGAGACGTCGGGACGATCGAGTCATGAGCGTCGCTTTCTCCGCAGGAAACTCCCCAGATCAACGTCCCCGGTTGTTTGACGTTCCATCCACCCCCGTCTGCGCATAGGCGGCGGCGACCGTCTCCAGGTGGTCGAAGAACCCGTCGATCGCGTCCCGCACCCGATCCACCGTCGGGTCCGGATGAGCGTCCAACGCCGCGAGCGCGAGCGTCTTGCGGGTTGCCACCCACCGCGGCGGATCGTCGGCCCGCACGGCGAGATGGGTCATCAACTGCCGCGTCACGGTTTCGAGCGCAGTCAGCCGCGCCAAGATGGCGTCCAGCTCGGACATGGCAGGCTCCAGCATGGATTGGGGGGTGCGAGTAGTCTAACGCCCCCCAGCGGCTGTCGCTGCCGTGATTGGTAGGGTTCTCTGGATTGTGAGGCAGGGATTCAGGCAGACCAATCCGGCCAGCTCGCGTCACGCGCGTCGATCACTGCCGGGCGGTGCGGCCAGTCGATGTCGAATGCCGGGTCGTTCCAGCGGACACCACGCCCCTGGCCGGGCACGTGCAGCCGACCCATCAGGTAGAGCACGTCGGTGTCCGGCTCGAGCGTCAGGAACCCGTGCGCGCAACCTTCGGGGATGAACAGTGCGCCCATCCCCACGGCGTCCAACTCCACCCCCGTCCAGCACCGGAAGCTCGGACTCTCCGTCCGGAGATCCAGCGCCACGTCGAAGATCCGGCCGCGGGTCACACGCACCAGCTTCGCCTCCGCATACGGTGGGTCCTGCAGGTGCAAGCCGCGCAAGGTGAGCGCCGTCGGATTGCGCGAGAGGTTCATCTGTACGGGCGCGAAGTGCGGCAATCCGGCCGCTTCCCATGCGCGCGGACAGAACAGCCGCGCGAACAGGCCACGGGCGTCGTGATGCGGTTCGGTCTCGATCCGCACCACGTCGGCGAGCGCGGTCGGCAGGAACCTCACAGCGCGCGCAGGCCGGGCGCGATGGTCCAGAACCGCGTTCCCTGCGCGCGCAACGGCTGCATGTCCCGCGTGATCTCCCGGGCGATGTTCCACGGCAGGACCAGCAGGTCGTCAGGCCGTGCGGCCACGAGCGCTTCGGGGGTGACGACGGGCACGTGGCTGCCGGGCAGCAGCTTGCCCTGCTTGGTCGGGTTGCGGTCGGCGACGCAGATTACGTCCGCATCCGTCAGCCCCGCGCAGTTCAGCAGCGTGTTGCCCTTCGCGGCGGCGCCGTAAGCCGCGAGCCTCCGGCCCTGGGAGTGACAGGATTCCGCGAAGTCGCGCAGCTCCTCGAGCACGGCCGCGACCCTGCGGGAGAAGCCGTGATACCGCTCGATGCGATCGAGTTCGGCCTCCGCCTCCATGCGGCGCAGCGCGGCCACGGACGCCGCCTGCGCATGATGCGCGGCGAGATGGCACGCATACACCCGCAAGGAGCCGCCATGCGTGTCGAGCTGCTCGACGTCGAACACCCGCAGCCCCACCGACAGCAGCAGCCGTTCCACCACGAGCAGCGATAAGTAGGCGTAGTGCTCGTGGTAGATCGTGTCGAACTGCACCCGCGCGAGCAGGTGGAGCAGATGCGGAAACTCGAAGGTCGCGACGCCCTGCGGCTGCAGCAGGATCGGGAAACCGGCGGCGAAATCGAGCATGTCGGGCACGTGCGCGAGCACGTTGTTCGCGACGATCTGGTCCGCGTGCCCGTGGCGGTCGACCAGCGCCTGTGCCGTAGCGCGGCCGAAGAATGCGACCTCGGTGGGAATCCCGATCGCCCGGGCGGCGGCCGCGACGTTGGCCGCCGGCTCCACGCCCAGCACGGGGATGCCGGCCGCCTGGAAATGCTGCAGCAGGTAGCCGTCGTTCGATGCGACCTCCACCACGAGCGACGAGGCGCCGAGGGCGAAGCGGTGCGTCATCGCCTCGGCGTAGCGCGCCGCATGTGCCACCCAGCTCGAGGAGTAGGAGGAGAAATACGCGTAGTCGGAGAAGATGTGGTCCGCCGGCACGACGGGGTCGACCTGCACGAGCAGGCAGTGCTCGCAGACCCGCGCATGCAGAGGATACGCACGATCCAGGCCGCGTGCCGCCTGTTCGGCGGTGACGAAGCCATTCGCGAGTGGCGTTGCGCCGAGGTCGACCAGCGAATGGCGCAGCGTCGCCGCGCAGAGCCGGCATCTTGGTTCGGTCATGACAAGGCCTCGTAGGCGGCGATCTGCCTCAGGGTGAGCGCGCCCATGTCGGGCTCCCCGTCGGCCCAGGCGCGGTACCAGTCCGCCGTGGCTTCCACCGCGAGGCGGGGCGACATCCGGTCGCGCCAGCCGAGGACCGCGCGGGCCTGGGTGGAATCGAGTGCGAGCGCGTGCGTTTCCGGCGGGTGCGGTGCGGGGTCGGTGATCCAGGATGCGGCGGCGCCCAACGCCTCCTGCACGGCGCTGGCGAGCGTGGCGACCGTGACGGGCGTGCTTGCGGGGGACGGGCCGAAGTTCAACGCGGCCGGCACGGGATCGCGTTCGGCGAGGGCCGCGAGGTAGGCGAGATAGCCGCTCAGGCAGTCGAGCACGTGCTGCCAGGGGCGCGTCGCGTGCGGGTTGCGCAGCGCGAGCGGCACCCCGGCAAGCGCGGCACGCACCGCATCCGGCACGAGGCGGCCGAACGCGAAGTCGCCGCCGCCGATCACGTTGCCGCCGCGCGCGGTGGCGACGGCCACTCCGCGCGGTGCGAGGTAGGTGCGCGCCATCGCGGCCGTGGCGAACTCGCATGCGGCTTTGGAGGCGGCATAGGGTTCGTGCCCGCCGAGCCGATCGGCTTCGCGGTGTGGCGTGCCGTCCGGCGCGGGCAGGTAGACCTTGTCGGTGGTCACGATCAGCACGGCACGCAGGCCGTCCACGCTGCGCAGCGCCTCCAGCAGATGCACGGTGCCCAGCAGGTTGGTTGCGAACGTATCGACCGGATGGTGGTGCGCGGTCGGTACCAGGGCCTGGGCCCCCAGATGCAGTACGAGTTCGGGGTGACATGCCCGCACCACGTCGGCGACTGCGGCCGGATCACGCAGATCGGCGTGGTGGCCGAACACGAGTCGCTCGATACCGGCGGACCCGCACAGGGTCAGCCCCTCGGGCGGCAGCGCGAGGCCGGTGACCCTGGCACCCAGCCGGTGGAGCCAGAGCGCCGCCCAGCCCCCCTTGAAGCCGGTATGGCCGGTCAGCAGGACGCGCTTGCCGGCCCAGAAGCGTGGGTCGAGGCCGCGCGGCGGAGGGTGGCTCACCCGTGCCAAACCTTCCACGGTGCCTCCCCCGAGGACCACAGCGCCTCCAGCGACTGGCGGTCGCGCAGCGTGTCCATCGCCTGCCAGAAGCCGCGATGGTGGAAGGCGCGCAACTGTCCGTCACGGGCGAGACTTTCGAGCGGACTGGTCTCCCACGGCGTCTCGTCGTCGGCGATGCGGTCCAATACCGCCGGGTGCAGCACGAAATACCCGCCGTTGATCAGGCCATTGTCGCCGGGCGGCTTCTCGGTGAACGCGACGACGCGGTCCTGGTCCATCAGCAACGCGCCATAGCGACCGGGTGGGGTGACGGCGGTGACGGTGGCGAGCCGGCCGTGGCGGCGGTGGAAGTCGATCAGGGCGGAGATGTCGATATCCGCGACCCCGTCGCCGTATGTCATGCAGAAGCACTCGTCCGGGTTGAGATAGCGGCTGACCCGGCGGAGGCGACCGCCGGTCATGGTGGAAAGGCCGGTGTCCACCAGCGTGATCCGCCAGGGTTCGGCGTAGTTGCGGTGATACGTCACCTCGCCGCTGCGCGCGTCCACCGTGACGTCGGAGGCGTGCAGCATGTAGTTGGCGAAGTATTCCTTGATCATGTGCCCGCGATAGCCGAGGCAGATCACGAAGTCCGTCACGCCATGGACGGTGTAGATGTTCATGATGTGCCACAGGAGCGGCCGGCCGCCGATCTCGATCATCGGCTTGGGCCGGAGATGCGACTCCTCCGAGATGCGTGTGCCGAGGCCGCCCGCCAGAATCACCGCCTTCACGGCCGCCGCCGCAGGAAGCTCTTGGGCCAGTAGGTGACGCGATTGCGCACCCGGCCTTCATTGAAGGCGAAAGCCGGCTCCTCCAGCGAGAAGGCGGGGTTGTGCTCGAGGAACGCCTCGACCGCGGAGATCGGGTTGTTCCAGCTCCAGTCGGGCTGAGTGCGTGGAGCACCGGCGACCTGCGCCATGATCCCGTCGCAGGCGACGATGTAGGAGCCGGGGGAGACGAGGGGTGCGTAGGCCTCGAGCTCTGCGGCGACGTGGTCGCGGCTGTGATTGCTGTCGAGGATCACGAGGACGGTTTCGTCCGGCCCGATCGCCGCTTCGACGGTCGCGATGTTGCGCGGATCGGTCGAGCTGCCTTCGACCAACGTGATATGTGGCGCGAGCGGATGCGCTTCGATCGCGGCGCGGTTGTGGGGGCGGATCTCCACGTCGATCCCGATGACGCGGCCGCAGCCCATGGCGGCGCAGACGCTGGCGTAGAAGACGAGCGAACCGCCATGGGCGACACCGGTCTCGACGATGACGTCCGGGCGCAGGCGCCAGATCACCTCCTGGATGCGGATCATGTCCTCGGGCAACTGGATGATCGGGCGGCCCATCCAGGTGAAGCTGTAGACGTATTTCGTGTCCCAGCCGCAGCGCAGCCAGGCCGCGGACACGGCTTCGAACGCGGCGGGCGTGTCGAGCGCATGGACGGCGTGCGTGCCGTCCGCCTGCTGGAGGATCACACGGCCACCGGCCTCGTCGATGGTGAGCATCGGACCTCCTGTCCTGTCGCGGCCAGGGTAGGGAGATCGTCTAAAAGACCCCTTAACGACGGGGCGAATTCCGTCCGCAGGCGGCTGATGTCGATCGGGGGGAAGCGGATCGCCGGTGCGCCGGGCGCGAACCGGATGGTCCAGCCCCGGGTGCGCAGCACCGCGGCGATCGCGTCGTGCCGGACGTTGCGGCCGGCCGCGACGTTGTACAGCCGCTGGCGTCCCTCGCACGCGATCCGCGGCAGAAGCGCGACGACGTCCGCCAGACTGACGTAGTCCTTCTCCGACCGCGGCGCCTGGCCGATCAGCACGCGTCCCGAGCGACGCCCTTCCGTGAGGAGCTGGCCGAGGAACGTGTCGGGGGCGTCTCCGCCATAGACGTTGGCGAGGCGCGCCACCCGCACGGAGGGGCGCGGGTCGGCAAGACACAGCGCCTCCCCGGCGAGCTTGGTGAGGTTGTACAGGTCGGAGGGATCGCTGCTGAGGCAGGGCAGCGGTGTCGTCTCCTGCGTTGTCCGCGCGCGGGCGTAGACGCGGGTGGAGGAGAGGAACAGGAACGAGTCGAAGAGCAGGGCGCCGAGCGCGGCGGCGGTGACGCCGACATGGGCCTCGGCGGTGGCGTGCGGGCGTTGGCGGAAATCGCCGGTCAGGCCGATGCAATCGATCACGTGGCCGGCCGGCACTTCGGAGGCGAGCGCGGCAGCGAGCGAGTCGCGCGTGACGCGGGTCACGTCGCGTCCCGCTGCCTCCAGCGCGTCTGCGAGCGCGCGGCCGATCGTGCCGCCGGCCCCCAGGATGGTGAAACGGGCCGTCACGGCGACTTGCGCCAGCCGCGGATCACGGCGGGCTGCCCCCAGGCGCGACAGAAGGGCGGCAGCGTGCCGCGCACCAGGGAGCCCGCGCCGATCACCGCGCCGGATCCGATGCATGTGCCGTCCAGCAGCACGCAATTGGCACCGATCCAGACGTCGTCGCCGATTTCGATCCCGCCGCGGCTGGGTTGGAAGCCTTGCGTGCGGATCGGGCGGTCCGGATCCGCGGTTTCGTGGTTCGTCGGGGCCAGCGTGCAGTTGGCCGCAATCAGCACGTTCCGTCCGATGCGGATGCCGTTTCCCGTGTAGAGCACGCAGCCCGCGTTGATCACCGTTCCCGCGCCGATCACCACGTTCCCAGATCCGCCCGCGGGCTTGATCTTCACGAATGAGTCGATGACCGCCTCCGCCCCGATCTCGATGCGGGTGCCGCGTGCGGACTCCTCGATATCGGCCAGCGGGGAGATGCGCGCGGTGCTGCTGGCGACGATCACGACCTACTCCGCGGCGATCGGAACGGCGCGGGATGCGTGCCATTCCTCGGTCAGGGTGCGGTAGGTGCGCTCCAGATGGCGCGCGAGATCCGCGGCATCGCACAGGGCGGAGGCGCGGACGCGCGCGCGCAATCCGGCGCGAAGATCGGACAGCGCGTCGGGATCGGCTGCCGCCGCGACCGCGCGGGCCACATAGGCGTCCGGATCGGACGCGATCCAGTGGTCGAGCCCGATCGTGCGGAGGATGCTTGCGCCGAAGCGCCCGACCGGCGGACGGTCCGCGAGGGTCAGGACCGGCACGCCCTGCCACAATGCCTCGATCGTCGTCGTGCCCGCGTTGTGGGGAAACGGGTCGAGCGCGACGTCGATGCGCCCATACGCCTCCCATGTGCGTGGCTGGGGGTGCGTGTAGGTGAGGTCGAGCCGATCGGGCGTGATGCCTTCCGCGGCGAAGCGGGTACGGAACAGGTCCTGAAACGCCGGCTCGAAGAAGGGGCGGCTGTTGAGCATCAGCCGTGCCGTCGGTTCGGCGCGAAGGATGCGGGCCCAGGTCGCGATCACCCGCGGGGTCAGGCGTTCGGGGCGGCCGAAATGCCCGAAGGTGACATGGCCTGCGGTCCGTGCGGGCGGTGGCGCGGCGGGCGGCATGTCCTCGGGCGGGCGGTACGCGATGGGGATGCGGGGCAGGCGGATCAGGCGCTCGCTGAACAGCGCGTCGGCTTCGGGGGGGGCGAGGGTCTCGTCCGCGACGAAGGCGTCCATCGCTCCGAGGCCAGACGTGCTGCCATGGCCTAGGATGTATTCGACCTGGATCGGGGCGGGCTTGCGCGCGAAGACGAGCAGGCGGCTGCCGGCTGTGTGGCCGGCGAGGTCCACCAACACGTCGATGCGATCGGCGCGGATCTGGTCCGCCACGGCTTCGTCGTCGCGGCCGACGGTGGAGCGCCAATGGTCCGCGCGGGCGCGGATGCGGGCCGTCACGTCGTCCTCCACCGCCACCTCGGCGTAGCAGAACACCTCCACGACGGCGGGATCGTGCGCGGCGAGCATCGGTTCGGCGAACAGCGACACGGCGTGGCGGCGGAAGTCGGGGGAGACGTATCCGATCCGCAACCGTCGTCCGTGCGGCGGCTCGAGATCGTCATGCGCGTGCGCGCGGGCGCCGAACGCTGCCGCGTGCCGCGCATCCCAGCCGCGGAAGGCGGCGAAGATCGCCTCAGCGCTCAGATCGTCCCGGTAGTTCAGGGAGAACAGCAGGTTGCTGTGGGCAGGGGCATAGTCCGGGCGCATGGCGAGCGCCTCCTGGAAAGAGGCTTCGGCCTCCACGTGCCGCCCCTGGGTCTGCAGGAGGACTGCGAGGTTGCCCAGGCAGCGATGCCGATCGCGGATGCGGGGCAGGGCAGCGCGGTGATGCTGTTCGGCTTCAATCGTGCGGCCGTTCTGCCCCAGCAGGGCGGCAAGGGTCTCATGAAGGTCGGGATCGTCGGGAACATGACGAAGGCCGCGGCGGAGAAGCGGCTCCGCAGCGGCCGGTTCCGCCCGTGCGAGCGCCACGAGCGCGCGACCCCGCAGCAGCCAGGGCTGATCGGGGCCGGCCGTGAGCGCGGTGTCGAATGCCGCCTCAGCTTCGGCCAGCCGATGCTGGTCGAGCAGCAGGTTCCCGAGATTGCCCTGGGCATGGACGTGGCCGGGCGCGAGCGCGAGAGCGGCGCGATAGCTCTTTTCGGCCTCCGCCGCGCGCCCGGTCATGCGCAGGATGACGCCGCGATCGGTGAGAATGTCGGGTGTGGGGCGTGCGCGCGCGAGCAGGTCGATCGCCCGCGCAGGCTCGTGGCGGCGGAGCGCCTGCATGGCGAGCATATGCAGTGCGTCCGGCTGCCCTGGGTCGGCCGCGAGCATGCGCCCTGCCTCTTCCTGCAACGCCGCGTCCTGCTCGGCGGCGAAGAGGTCATGGAGGCGGGTCGCCTCCGCGCGGCCGGTGCGCCATGTCTCCCACAAGGTGCGATAGGCGGCTTCGACGGCGTGGGCGAGGCCGGCGGGATCGCCGAGTGGCCCGGCGGTGACGCGGTCGCGCAGCGTGGCTCGTACCGCGGACAGTGCGTCGAGATCGGTGGCGGCCGTGATCGCGCGTGCGACATAGGCGTCCGTGTCGGCAGTGACCCAGTCGTCCAGGCCGACGGCACCGAGGATTGCCGCACCGAACCGGCCCAGCGTGGGGCGTCCTGCCAGGGTCACGACGGGTACGCCCTGGTGCAGCGCCTCGATCGTCGTGGTGCCGGCATTGTGGGGGAACGGATCGAGCGCAATGTCGATGCGCCCGTAGGCGGCCCAGGTGACGGGCTGCGGGGCGGTGAAGATGAGCTCGAGGCGATCGCGACCGATGTCGAACGCGGCGAACCGAGTGGCACACGCGTCCCGGCCGGCGGCTTCGCTGAAGGGGGCACTGTTGAGCACGAGGCGCGCGCCGGGAACGCCGTGCAGGATGCGCGCCCAGGTGGCGATGACGGCATCGGTCAGGCGGACCGTCCGGCCGAAATAGCCGAACGTGACATGCCCGGCTGCGCGAGCGGGCAGGGGCGAAACGGGCGGCATGTCGGCGGGCGGGAGATAGGCCAGCGGGATCCGGGGCAGGCGGATCAGCCGTTCGCTGAACAGGGCTTCGGCGCCAGGGGGCGCGAGTGCCGTATCCGCCAGGAATGCGTCCATGGCCGACAGGCCGGACGTGTAGCCATGCCCCAGCATGTACTCGATCTGCACCGGAGCGGGCTTGCGCGCGAAGGCGAGCAGGCGGTTCCCGGCAGTATGGCCGGCGAGATCGATCAGCACGTCGATCCGGTCGGCTCGGATCATGTCCGCCACCGCCTCGTCGGTGCGTCCCACCGTCGACCGCCAGTGGTCGGCAAGGGCGCGGAACCGTGCGGTCGTTTCATCGGGCACGGGGACTTCGGCGTAGCAGAAAAGCTCGACCTGGGTGCGATCGTGGGCGGCGAGGAGCGGTTCGGCAAACAGCGCCACGGCGTGTCGCCGGAAATCGGGCGAGACGTAGCCGACCCGGAGCCGGCGGCCGGGCGTGCGGTCGAGGTCGAAGTCCGGGCGGTCCGGGCGGAGCGGGACGGCATGCCGCCGGTCCCACGCGCGGTATTCGGCAAACAGCGTCTCTGGAGTGAGATCGTCCCGGTAGTTCAGGCAGAACAGGATGTTGCTGTGCGGCAGGACGAAGTCGGGCTGGAGCGCGAGGGCCTTCCGAAGCGCGTCTTCCGCGTCCCTCAGGCGGCTCTGGCGCATCAGGGCGAGCCCGAGGTTGTTGTGGCCGTTCGCGTTGCGCGGGTCGTGCGTGATCGCGGCGCGCGCGGCTCGTTCGCTCTCCCGTGCCTGGCCGGTGAGCGAGTAGACCCAGGCGAGGTTCGCCCAGGCGTCGGCAAAGCTGGGTACAGCTGCGAGCGCGGCCTGAAATGCGGCGATCGCCTCCGGGTAGCGGCCGAGATCGCGGAGGATGTTGCCGAGGTTGTTGAGGCTTTCCGGACGGTTGGGCGCGAGAGCGAGGGCGACGCGGGCCGCCTGCTCCGCTTCTTCGAGCCGGCCCAGGCCGCGGAGGATAGCCGCATGGTTCGCATGGGCCTCGACGTCGGCCGGTGCGTATTTGCGTGTGATCGCGAGCGATCGGTCCGCGTCGTTCAGGCGCTTTTCCCGATAGGCGACCAGGCCGGCAACATGACACGCCATCGGGTCGTTGGGATCGTCACGCAGCAGGTCGCCGGCAAGGCGATTGGCGCCGGCGAGGTCACCCGCGGTGAAGAGGGCACGAAGCGTCGCGTGGTGATCCTCCACCGGGGCGGGCGCGTGCTGGTTTCGCGCGGCATCGGTGCGGACGTGCGTCGGCGCGGAATGCGGGTGCGCGGGCGTGACCTGGCTCAGCAGTTCGGCGAAAGCGGCCTCGAACTGCTGCGCAAGGTCCTTTGCGTCGGCGAGGGGGGACGCGAGGAAGCGTGCGCGCAATCCGTGCCTGATGCGGGCGAGTTCGTCCGTGTTCTGGGCGGCTTGCGCGGCGCGCGCGACGTAGGCGTCCTGCGTGGATGTGACCCAGTCGTCGAGCCCCACCGCGTGCAGGATACTCGCGCCGAACCGGCCGACCGTGGGACGCTCGGCCAGGCTGACGACCGGGACACCCTGATACAGCGCCTCGATCGTCGTCGTGCCGGCGTTGTGCGGAAACGGGTCGAGCGCGATGTCGAGTCCGGCGTACGCGGCCCATGTCCGCGGCTGCGGCGTTGTGTAGATGAGGTCGATCCGGTCGGTGCCGATCCCGTGGGCATCGAAGCGCGCCAGGAACATGCGGCAGAACGCGGGCTCCTGGAAATTGCGGTTGTTCAGCACGAGCCGCGAGCCAGGCACCGTGCGAAGCAGACGCGCCCAGGTCGCCACGACACGGTCCGTCAGTCGCTCCGGGCGACCGAAATACCCGAAGGTGACGTAGCCATTCCGGCTTGCTGGCAGCGGGCCCACGTTCGGCATGTCCGCGGGTGCGCGGTAGGCGAGGGGAATTCGGGGCAGTCGGAGCACTCGTTCGGAGAACAGCGCGTCGGTGCCGTCGGGCGCGAGCCGATGGTCCGCGAAGAAGACGTCCATCGCGGAGAGGCCGGACGTGTAGCCGTGCCCCAGGATATACTCGACCTGCAGCGGGGCGGGCTTGCGGGCGAAGACGAGCAGGCGGTTCCCCGCCGTGTGTCCGCCGACATCGACCAGGACGTCGATGCCATCGGCGCGGATCATGTCCGCGACCTGCTCGTCCGAGAGACCCAGTGTCGGACGCCAGTGATCGGCCATCGCACGGAAGCGACGCGTCGTCTCGTCCTCCAAGACGAGTTCGGCGTAACAGAACAGCTCCACGCGAGAGCGGTCGTGCGCCGCCAACAGCGGTTCGGAGAAAAGCGCGACGGCATGTTGACGAAAGTCCGCCGACACGTAGCCGACTCGCATGCGGCGCCCGAGTGGGGAGGGCGGGGCGGACGCGGCTGGCGGAGTGGACGCGGCAGGTGGAATGCGCCCGGCAGGTGGAGTGGGCGTGGCAGGTGTGGAATCACCGGGACGCAGGGGGCGGGCATGTCGCGCGTCCCAGTCCCGATACTCCGAGAAGATCGCGTGCGGGGAGAGATCGTCCCGGTAATTCAGGGCGAACAGCAGGTTGCCGTGTCCGCCCGCGTAGTCGGGTCGCACCGACAGGGCACGACGGTACTCCGCTTCCGCCTCGACGTGCCTGACCTGCATCTGCAGGGCGCCGGCGAGATTGCTGATCCAGCGGTGTTCCGCTGGCGCCAGGGCCAATGCGCGCCGGGTCGCCTCCTCCGCCGCAATGGGGAAGCCGCTGCGCAACAGAAGTGCGCCGAGGTTCCCGAAGGCGGGGGCGTGCGTCGGATCGAGTTCGACGGCGTGGCGCAGAACGCGTTCGGCCGCGTGGTGCTGCTCGAGACCGAGGAGAGTGACGCCGAGATTGCCGTGCGGCTCCACCCAGCGGGGCGCGTGCCGCATCGCGGTGCGGAACGCTGGTTCGGCCTCGGCGAGACGACCCTGGCGCTGCCGGATCACACCAAGGGCGTTCCATGCGTCGGGATAAGCGGGATTGGCGGCGACGGCAGAGGCGTAGGCGGCTGCGGCCTCCTCCAGCCTGTCGCCGTCGGCAAGCAGATTGCCGAGGTTGTGGTGTGCGGGTGCGAAGGACGGATCGATCCGGATGGCCTGGCGGTAGGCGGCCTCTGCGGCGGAGCGGTCGCCAGCGGCGCGCAGGACCGCGCCCAGGTTGGAGTGGTCCGCGGCAGTCTGGGCGCCCTGGCGCAGGATCGGCAGCACGTCCCGCGGCGAGGCCGATCCCATGTGCCAGGCGCGGAGGGCAGAGTCCGCGTGGGCTCGAACCCTCCTGACCTCGGAAGCGCGCGATGCGCCGGCGTTCATGCGGTGCTCAGCTCCCGTCCTAGACCTCGAGGAACTTGCTTGCATCGTAGGTCCAGGGTGTCGTGCCATTCGTCGTGATGACCCCGACCAGGGTTCCGCCGCCGGAGAAGGCGCCGCTACCGCTATAGTACAGCTCCCCGGTATCCTGCTGGTAAACGAAGCCGCCCGTGCCGCCGGTCGAGAGTGTCGTGCCGAGGCGCGCCGCAGCGTTCACCACCTTCGTGATGTTCGTGCCGTCCGCCAGGGCCGCTCCACCCAGATTGTAGGTGTCCGTCGACAGCGTGGTGTTGCCGGTCACGTCGAGACCGATCATGTCGCCGTTCGAGACGCTGAAGTTCATCACCGTGCTGTAGTTGCCGGCACTCGCCTGGTCGAAGACGAACGTGTCCGCGCCGGTGCCGCCGGTGATGAAGTTGATGCCGCCGCCGCCCACCACCGTTGCCGCCACGCTGCCCGAGAGAACGATCGTATCGTTCGCACTCCCCCCCGAGACGGTTTCGGTGTTGCCGATCGTCAACCGGTTCGTCTGATTGGCCAGTTGCAGGCTGTCGGACCCGCCGCCCAGCTCGATCGACCCGTTGAAGATCGCGCTTCCCAGGGTGACCGTGTCGGCACCGCTGCTGCCAGCGATGGTCCCCACGTTGCTGACGGTGCCCGTGTTGCCGGCGGATGCAGCGAGCGTGAGCAGGTTGTTGCCTGCGCCGAGATCCACCGCCATGCCGGTCGTCAGAGAAGACGCGAGCGAGACGGTGTCGTTGCCGCTGCCGCCGGTGAGCGTCTCGACGTTCGAGAGAGATGCGCGGTTGGTGAAGTTGCCCAGCGTCAGCGTGTCGGAGCCGGTTCCCAGATCGATGCTGGCATTGGTGACGAAGGTCCCCAGGGTGATCGTGTCGTCCGCGGTGCCGCCGGTGGTCGTCTCCACGTTGCTGATGCTGCCGGTGTTCGCGACGTTGGCGAGCGTCAGGAGGTCGTTCCCCGCGCCGAGATCGACGGACATCCCCGTGGTCAGCGCCGTGGAGAGCGTGATCAGGTCGACCACGCTTCCTCCGACCACCGTCTCGGTGTTCGCGATCGTGCCCGTGTTGGCGAAGTTGCCGAAGGTGACGCGGTCGTACGAACTGCCCAGGTCGACGCTGACGTTGCTCGCGATGCCTTTGATGACGATCGTGTTGGGGCCCGTCGAACCGGTGATCGTCTCCACGTTCGCGATGGTCGCGGTATTCGCGCCGGTGGCGAGGGCGAGACTGTCGGATCCGGCGCCCAGGTCCAGGCTGGCGTTTGCGACGGTGGCGCCGAGCGTGATGGTGTCGACCCCGGCGCTGCCGATCGTGGTCTCGACGTTGCTGATTGTGCCCGTGTTGCCGGCCGCCGCGCCGAGCGTCAGGAGGTCGTTGCCGGCGCCGAGATCGACGGTCATGCCGGTGGTCAGGGCACCTGCGAGCGTGACCGTGTCGGCGAGCGAGCCGCCCGTCAGCGTCTCCACGTTGGAGACGGATGCCTTGTTGACGGTGTTCGCCAGGGTGAGGCTGTCGGAGCCCCCGCCCAGGTCGATGCTGGCGTTTGTTGCCGTGGTGCCGAGTGTCACCGTATCCGCCGCGGCCACGCCGACCAGCGTTTCGACGTTGCTGACGGACCCGCTGTTGGTCACGTTGGACAAGGTGAGCGTGTCACTGCCGGCGGCGAGGTCGAGCGACATCCCGGTCGTCAGCGCCGTGGACAGGGTCAGCGTGTCGGCAGTCGATCCGCCGACGACCGTCTCCACGTTAGACAGGCTGGCAGTATTCGCAAAGGCGCCGAACGTCAGCTTGTCCGACCCGGAGCCGAGATCGATGCTGGCGTTGCTGGCCCTGCCCGCGATCGTCACGGTGTTCGGGCCCGTGCTCCCCGTCAGCACCTCCACGTTGGAGATCGTCGCTCGGTTCGACCCGGAGGCGAGGACCAGCGTGTCGGTCCCTCCGCCCAGATCGATGCTGGCGTTGGTGACCGTCACGCCGAGGGTGATCGCGTCCGTCCCGGCTGCCCCGAGGACCGTCTCCACGTTGGCGACCGTGCCGGTGTTGCCGGCCGCGGCGCCCAGCGTGAGCTTGTCGTTGCCGGTTCCGAGGTCGAGCGTCATGTCGGTGGTGAGCGCACCGCTCAACGTCACGGTGTCCGCGGCGGTCCCGCCCGTCAGGGTCTCGACGTTCGCGAGGGAGAGCGTGTTCGCGACGTTGGCGAGGGAGAGCGTGTCGGACCCGGCGGCAAGATCGAGGGAGACCTTGTTCGCCGCCATCAAGGTGACCGTATCCGCACCCGAACCACCGGTGATCGTCTCGACGTTCGCCGCGGTCAGGCTGTTGCCGCCAGCTGCCAGGGTCAGATTGTCGGACCCGGCGGCGAGATCGGCGGACGCGTTCGCGACGGTGCTGGAGAAGGTGACGGTATCGGTCCCGGCACCGCCGATCAGGGTGTTCACGTTGCTGACGCTGCCTGTCCCACTCGTGGCGGCAAGCGTGAGCTTGTTGGACCCGCTGCCGAGGTCGATCGACATGGCGGTCGTGAGGCTGCCTTTCAGCGTGACGGTGTCGTTCCCGCTGCCGCCGGTGGTCGTCTCGACGTTGTTGATCGTGACGGTGTTGGTGGCGCTGGCGAGGGTCAGCGTGTCGCTGACGCCGCCCAGGTCGATGCTGCCGTTCGTCACGCCGCCGGCCAGGGTGACCGTGTCCGCGCCGCTTGCGCCCACGAGGGTTTCGGTATTCGCGACGGAACCGGTGTTGCCGGCGGACGCGGCGAGCGTCAGCTTGTCCGATCCGCTTCCGAGATCCAGCGTCATGTCCGTGGTCAGGGCGGAGCTCAGGGTCAGGGTGTCGGCGCCGGTTCCGCCGGTGACGGTCTCGACGTTGGAGGCGCTGAGCGCGTTGGTGGCATTGGCAAGCGTCAGCGTGTCGGAGCCGCCGCCCAGGTCGATGCTCGCGTTGCTTGCGCCGCGCCCGAGGGTCAGCGCGTCGTCCCCGCTTCCGGAGATCACGGTCTCCACGTTCTGCACGCTGCCGGTGTTGCCGGCATTGCCCATCGTCAGGCTGTCGTTCCCAGCGCCAAGGTCGACCGTCATGCCCGTAGTCTGGGCCGAATTGAGGACGACGGTATCCGCCGCGGTGCCGCCGACCAGGGTTTCGACGCCTGCGACCGAGATGGTGTTGGCCGCCCTTCCGAGGGTCAGGGCGTCGGACCCGGTCCCCAGGTCGACCGAAGCGTTCGTCACGCCGCCGACGAGGGTCAGCGTGTCATCCCCCGACCCGCCGGTCGTGGTCTCCACGTTCGCGGTGCTGAGCCGGTTCGTGTAGTCGTCGAGCGTGAGGCTGTCGGACCCGGCACCGAGGTCGATGCTGCCACCGGTGATGCCACCGCCCAGGGTAAGGGTGTCGACCCCGGCTGCACCGACGACCGTCTCGATGTTGGTGACGGATCCGGTGTTGCCCGCCACGTCCGCCATCGTCAACTTGTCGTTGCCGGCGCCGAGATCGAGCGTCATGTCCGTGGTCAGGGCCGACGACAGCGTCACCGTGTCCGCCGCGGTGCCGCCGGTGAGGGTCTCCACGTTGCTCAGCGACAGGGTGGCGGCCGTGTTGCCGAGTGTGACCACGTCACTGCCGGCAGCGAGATCGACCGAGATCCTGTTCGCCACAGTGAAGGTGAGAACGTCGGCGCCGGAGTCGCCGGTGACCGTCTCCACGTTGGCGAAGGTGGCGCTGTTGCCGCCGCTGGCCAGGGTGACCGCGTCGGAGCCGGTCGCCAGGTCGACGCTGCCGTTGGAGAGAGCGGTGTCGAAGGTGACCACGTCGGCCGACGAGCCGCCGACCAGGGTCCCGACATTGCTCACGCTGCCGGTCCCGCCGCCGTTCGCCAGGGTCAGCTTGTTCGCGCCGGTCCCGAGGTCGATGGAGAGCGCGGTGGTGAGCCCGGTGGTGAGGACGACCGTGTCGCCCCCGGTCCCGCCGGTCAGGGTCTCCACGTTTCCGACCGAGGCGCTGTTGGTCCCGTTCGCGAGGGTCAGCGTGTCGGAACCGGCCGCCAGATCGAAGCTCGCGCTGGTGACGGCGGCGCCCAGGGTGACGTCATCGGCCCCCGATCCACCGATGATGGTCTCGGTATTGGTGACGGACCCCGTGTTGCCGCCGCCGCCCAAGGTGAGCTTGTCGTTGCCGCTGCCAAGGTCGAGCGTCATGTCGGTGGCCAGGCCGCTGGCCAGCGTCAACGTGTCGATGCCGGTGCCGCCGGTGACCGTCTCCACGTTTGACAGGGTGGCGGTGTTCGACGCGGCGCCGAAGGTGAGCGCATCGGAGCCGGCCGCAAGATCGATGCTGGCGTTGTTCGCGAGGCTGGTCAGCGTCACGTCGTCGTCGGCCGAGCCGCCGGCGAGCGTCTCCACGTTGGCGACGCTTCCCGTTCCGGCTGCATTCGCCAGCGTGAGCCTGTCGTTTCCGGCACCGAGATCCACCGTCATGCCGGTGGTCAGCGCCGAGTCCAGCGTCAGCTGGTCGGCGGCCGTGCCGCCCAGCAGCGTCTCCGCGTTCGCGGCGGTGAGGACGTTCGCGGCATTCGCGAGCACCAGCTTGTCGGATCCGCCGCCGAGGTCCATCGACCCGTTGGCCGACACCGAACTCAGTGTGATCACGTCGTTGGCCGAACCGCCGGTCACCGTCTCCACGTTGGAGGCAGTCGCCGTGTTGTTGGCGTTCCCGAGGGTCACGTCGTCGGAGCCGCTGCCGAGATCGATGCTGCCGGACGCGATCCCGGCCGAGAAGGTCAGCACGTCCGCGCCGGTGTTGCCGACGATGGTCTCCGCGTTCGTGACCGAACCGGTGTTGCCCCCGCTCGCCAGGGTGAGCTTGTCGTTCCCGGCGCCGAGATCCACCGTCATTCCGGTGGTCAGGCCGCTGGACAGGGTGACGATGTCGTTCGCCGTGCCGCCGGTGAGCGTCTCGACGTTGCTGGCGCTCAGCGTGTTGGCGGAGTTGCTCATCGTGAGCACGTCGGAGCCGCCACCGAGGTCGATCGAGCCGTTCGCGGCAGCGGCACTCAGCGTGATGGTGTCATCGCCGGTGTTGCCGACCGTCGTCTCGACGTTCGCGACGCTGAGCGTGTTCGTGCCGCTGGCCAGCGTCAGCCTGTCGTTGCCCGCGGCCAGGTCGACCGTGGCGCCGGTCAGCGCCGCGCCCAGCGTGACGTTGTCGGCCGCGGTGCCGCCGATCAGGGTGTCGACGTTGCTGACCGTGCCCGTTCCGGCAAGGTTCGCCAGGGTCAGCTTGTCGTTCCCGGTGCCGAGGTCGATCTGCTGACCCGTCGTCAGGGCGCTGCCCAGCGTCAGGGTGTCGTCCGAGGTGCCGCCGGTCAGGGTCTCCACGTTGCTCACGGTCATCGTGTTGACCGTGTCGTCCAGCACCAGCGTGTCCGATCCGGCGGCGAGATCGGCGCTCGCCCCGCTGATCGCCGCGGCGATCGTCATCGTGTCGGCGCCGGACCCGCCCACCAGCGTCTCGACATGGGTCATGGTGCCGGTGTTGCCGCCGGCCGCCAAAGTGAGGGTGTCGCTGCCGGCGCCCAGGTCCACCGTCATGTCGGTGGTCAGGCCGCTGCTCAGCGTCAGCGTGTCCGTTCCGGTGCCGCCGGTGATCGTCTCCACGTTGCCCAGCGACGCGGAATTGGTCGCGTTGGCGAAGGTCAGGGTGTCGCTGCCGCCCGCGAGGTCGAGGCTGGCGTTGGTCGTGCCGCTGCCCAGGGTGATGGTGTCGGCGCCGCTGCTGCCGACCGTGGTCTCGACGTTCTTGATGCTGCCGGTGTTGCCCGCCCCGGCCGCCAGGGTGAGCGTGTCGTTGCCGGTGCCGAGATCCACCGTCATGCCGGTGGTCAGGGCCCCCGACAGCGTGACCGCGTCCGCCGCCGTGCCGCCGGTCAGCGTCTCCGTCCCCGAGACGGACAGCGTGTTGGCAGCGTTTGCCAGCGTGAGCGTGTCGGCGCCGGCCGCCAGGTCCATGGAGCCGCTCGACGCCGCGCTGGTCAGGGTGATGGTGTCGGCCGCGGTGCCGCCGGTGACCGTCTCGACGTTCGCGATGCTCGCGCTGTTCACCGTGTCGTCGAAGGTGACCGAGTCGCTGCCGCCGGCCAGATCGATGCTGCCGCCCGAGAGCGCCGCGACCAGGGTGAGCGTGTCCGCGCCGGCGGCGCCCACCAGGGTCTCCACGTGGGTGACCGATCCGGTGTTGCCGGCGGCGGCCGAGAGGGTGAGCGTGTCGTTACCGGCCGCGAGATCGACGGTCATTCCCGTGGTCAGCGCGCTCGAGAGGGTGAGCGTGTCCGCACCGGTGCCACCGGTGACGGTCTCGACGTTCGCGCCGGTCAGCGTGTTACTGCCGTTCGCCAGGGTGAGCACGTCGGAGCCTGCGCCCAGGTCGATGCTGCCGTTCGAACTCGTGGTCTGCAGCGTCAGCGTATCCGCGCCGGTGCCGCCGGTGATCGTCTCCACGTTGCCGGCGCTGACCGAGTTGGTGCCGTTCGCCAGCGTCAGCGCGTCGGAGCCGGCGCCGAGGTCCACGCTCTCGTTCGTGACCGCGCCGACCAGGGTGACCGTATCCGCCCCGGTGCCGCCGGTGATCGTCTCGACCCCGGTCACCGACCCGGTATTGCCGCCATTCGCCAGGACCAGCGTGTCGTTGCCGGCGGCGAGGTCGATGGTGCCGCTCGTGCTCAGGGCGGTCGTGAGCGTGACCGCGTCAACCCCGGTCCCGCCGGTCAGCGTCTCGACATTGCCGATGCTGGCGGTATTGCCGGCGTTCGCCAGGGTCAGCGTGTCCGATCCGCCGCCCAGGTCGGCGCTTGCGTTGCTCACCGCGCCGACCACGGTGATCACGTCCGCGCCGGCGGCGCCGACCAGCGTTTCCACCCCCGTCACCGACCCGGTGTTGCCGGAGGCATAGGCCAGGGTCAGGGTATCGCTGCCGGTTCCGAGATCCACCGTGCCGCCGGTGGTGAGTGCGGTCGTCAGGGCGATCGCGTCCGCGGCGGTGCCGCCGGTGACCGTCTCGACGTTCGCCACGCTGGCCGTGTTGGCGCCGTTCCCGAATGTCAGGGCGTCGGAGCCGCCGGCGAGGTCGATGCTGGCGTTGGAAGCGGCCGAGGCGAGGGTGATCGTGTCGGCGGCGGATCCGCCGATGACCGTTTCGGTGTTGGCGATCGAGACCGTGTTCGCGGTGTTGTCCAGATTGACGGTGTCGGACCCGGCGCCCAGGTCGACGCTGACGTTGCTCAGCGCGCCCTTCAGGGTGACCGTGTCGACGCCGGCCCCGCCGGTGACCGTCTCGACATTGGTGACCGACAGGGTGGTGGGACCGGCCCCCAGGTTCAGCGTGTCGTTGCCGGCGGCCAGGTCGATGCTGGTGCCGCTGACCGTCCCGCTGAGGGTCAGCGCATCGGCACCGGTGCCGCCCGTCACCGTCTCCACGTTCGTGGTGCTCAGGACGTTGGCGCCATTCGCCAGGGTGACCGTATCGGCGGCGCCGGCCAGGTCCAGGCTGCCATTGGTGAGCACGCCGACCATGGTGAGCGCATCGACGCCGGCCGCACCGACCAGCGTCTCCACCCCCGTCACCGACCCGGTGTTGCCGGCGGCGCTTCCCAGCGTCAGCGTGTCGCTGCCGGCGGCGAGGTCGACCGTCATCGCGGTCGTGAGCGCGGCGGCCAGGGTGACCGTGTCGGCCCCGGTGCCGCCCGTCACCGTCTCGACGTTGCCGGCGGTCAGCGTGTTCGTGCCGTTCGACAGGGTCAGCGTGTCGGACCCGGCGGCCAGATCGAGGCTGGCGCCGGCGACCGCGCCCGAGAGGGTGATCGTGTCCGCGGCGGACCCGCCGGTGACCGTCTCGGCATTGGCGATCGAGACCGTGTTGGCGGTGTTGTCCAGGTTGACGATGTCGGACCCGGCGCCGAGGTCGATGCTGACGTTGCTCAGCGCGCCCTTCATGGTGACGGTGTCGACGCCGGCGCCGCCCGTGACCGTCTCGACATTCGCGACGGAGAGGGTGCTGGGCCCGGCGCCCAGGTCCAGCATGTCGTTGCCGGCGGCGAGGTCGACGCTGGTGCTGCTGACCGAACCGCTCAGGGTGACGGTGTCGACGCCGGTGCCGCCCGTCAGCGTCTCCACGTTCGCGGCGGTCAGCACGTTGGCGCCGTTCGCCAGCGTCAGCGTGTCGCCGGCGCCGCCCAGGTCCGTGCTGGCGTTGGTCAGCACGCCCACCACCGTGATCGCGTCGACGCCGCTCGACCCGGCGAGCGTTTCGACACCCGTGACAGATCCGGTGTTGGCGGCGCTGCCCAGGGTCAGCATGTCGCTGCCGGTGCCGAGATCCACCGTCATGGACGTCGTGAGGGAGGTGCCGAGGGTGAGGGTGTCGGTGCCGGTGCCACCGGTGATCGTCTCGACGTTCTTCACCGACAGCGAGTTCGTGGCATTCGCCAGCGTCAGCACGTCGGAGCCGCCGGCGAGGTCGAGGCTCGCGCTGGTCAGCCCACCGGTGAAGGTGATGCTGTCGTCGGTGGCGCCCGAGGTGAGCGTGTCCACCGTGCTGAAGGTATAGGTGTTCGAGCCGAGGTTGATGACGACGGACACGGTGGCAGCTCCCTGAACGGGCGATGCCAGGGTGCGGTCATTTTGCCCCTCGACCTGGCGTGATGTGCGATCTTCGCGGCATCACCCATAGGGCCGAAAAGTGAAGGAACGGTTCAGGCCGGTTGCAGGCGCAGGTCGCCGAGGATGATCGTTCCCGGCCGCAGCGCGTCCGACCAGGTGACCGACCCGGCTTCCAGCGCGATCCCGTGCGCCGCAAGGGCGGGAGCCAGCAAGGATGCGGGCGCGGCGGACGCCCAGGCGAGCGCTTGCGCCGGGGTGGCGAGCCCCCACCCGACCACGTTGCGCACGGCCTGATCGAGCCGCAGCCCCGACCCCGCCAGCGTTCGCCCGCCGGGAACGCGTACCGACCCGTCCGCCGCGTGCTCGATCGTCATGCCGGCAAAGCCGTAAAGGCCGGGGGGCGCGGCTGCGGCGGCGGTGGCATCGGTCACCAGCACCACCCGGTCGGCGCCCTTGGCGCGCGTCATCACCCGCAGCGCATGGACGGGCACATGGATGCCGTCGGCGATGACGCTGGCGTGCAACCGGTCCTCGGCTAGCTGGGCCATCAATGGATTCAGGAACTTGGGAAGCAGGTGCGGCAGGCCGTTGCCCAGGTGGGTGGACAGCCGCACCCCCGCCGCGGCCGCGCGCGTCACCGTATCGAGGTCGGCCGCGGTATGCCCCATCGCCAGCAGCACGCCGCGCCCGCGCGCCCAGGCGAGCACGGCGGCGGCGTCCGGCCGTTCGGGGGCCAGGGTCAGCAGCAGGATGGGGCGGCGGAGGTCGCGTGCCAGGCGGTCCAGCAGGCGGGGATCCGGCGCGTGCATGGCCTCGGGCGGGTGGCAGCCCGCCGTGCCCTCGCCGGGGTTCAGGAACGGACCCTCCAGGTGGTAGCCGGGCACCATCGCCGCGCCCAGCCGGCTGTCCGCCACCGCGCGATCCAGCGCCGCGAAGCGGGCGCCCAGCGTGGCCTCGTCGGCGGTGATCAGGGTGGGAAGGCAGCGCGTGACGCCCGCGGCGAGCATCGCCTCCAGCGCATGGTCCATCGCCGCCGCGGTCAGGCCGGGGTCGTTGAAATCGACCCCCGCATAGCCGTTCACCTGGAGATCGAGGAGCCCGTCCGAGCGCATAGCGGTGCTTGGGGCCGGGGCGATGCGCTTGTCAACGCCGGGGCGCGTGGCATGTTGGCGGGCCGCCGCTGCAGGAGACCGGATTGCCCGCCCCCAGGACCAAGCTGCCCTCCTTCATCTGGCTGATCTTCCTCGGTCTTTTCCTCGTCACCGCGCTCGGCCTGTTCGGCGGCGGATCGGGCGGGGGCGTGACCGCGATCCCTTATAGCCAGTTCCAGACCTATCTCGAGCAGGGGAAGGTCAAGCAGGTCACGGTCTCGGGGGACACGATCCGTGGCACCCTGACCGAGGCGATGTCGGACGGGCATACCGGTTTCACCACGGTGCAGGTGCCGCCCGACCTCGCGGCGACGCTGTCCAAGTACAAGGTGGAGTATGGCGCGGTCAGCACGGGCGGGCCGCTTGCGACGCTGCTGTCCTGGGTGCTGCCGCCCCTGCTGTTCGTAGGCGTCTGGATGCTCGCCTCCCGCGCCATGACGGGCGGTGGTTTCGGCGGCGGCCGCGGCGGGTTCGCGGGCGGCCTGTTCTCGATCGGCCGCTCGCGCGCCAAGCTGGTGACGCCGGAAACCGAGGTGCAGGTCACGTTCGAGGACGTGGCCGGCGTCGACGAGGCGAAGGCGGAGCTGCACGAGATCGTCGACTTCCTCAAGCGTCCGGACGAGTTCGGGCGGCTGGGCGCGCACATCCCCCGCGGCATCCTGCTCGTGGGGCCGCCGGGAACCGGCAAGACCCTGCTGGCCCGCGCGGTGGCGGGGGAGGCGGGGGTGCCGTTCTACTCGACCAACGGGGCCGAGTTCGTGGAGATGTTCGTGGGCGTGGGCGCCGCGCGGGTGCGCGACCTGTTCGAGCAGGCCCGCTCGACCGCGCCCTGCATCATCTTCATCGACGAGCTCGACGCGCTGGGGCGGGCGCGCGGCGTCTCCCCGGTCACGGGCCAGGATGAAAAGGAACAGACTCTCAACCAGTTGCTGGCGGAGATGGACGGGTTCGACCGGTCCGTCGCCATCGTCGTCCTGGCGGCCACCAACCGGCCGGAGATCCTGGATCCGGCGCTGCTGCGGGCCGGGCGGTTCGATCGGCAGGTGCTGGTGGACCGGCCGGACAAGAAGGGCCGGGTCGACGTGCTGCGGATCCACCTGGCGAAGCTGAAGCTCGCGCCGGACGTCAGCCTGGACGACATCGCCGGGCTGACGCCGGGCTTCACCGGGGCGGACCTCGCCAACCTGGCGAACGAGGCGGCGGTGCTGGCCACCCGCCGGGGCGCCGAGTCGATCGCGATGCAGGACTTCACCGGCGCGGTGGAGCGGATCGTCGCGGGGCTCGAGAAGAAATCCCGCATCCTGATCCCGAAGGAGCGCCGGATCGTCGCCTATCACGAGATGGGGCATGCGCTGGTGGCGCTGGCGATTCCGGGGACCGACCCGATCCAGAAGGTCTCGATCATCCCGCGCGGCATCGGCGCACTCGGCTACACGCTGCAGCGGCCGGTCGACGACCGGTTCCTGATGGGGCGGCAGGAGCTGGAGGACAAGATGGCCGTGCTGCTGGGCGGCCGCGCGGCGGAGATGCTGCTGGGCGACGACGTCTCGACGGGGGCGGCGGACGACCTGGCCAAGGCCACCGACATCGCGCGCGGCATGGTGCTTCGGTTCGGCATGGACGCGAAGCTGGGACCGGTCGCCTGGGATACGGAGCCGGGTCACTTCCTGGAACAGCAGCAGGGCGCCTACTGGCGGCCCCGGCGGTTCAGCGACGAGACGGCGCACGAGATCGACCGAGCGGTGCGGGCGCGGTTGGAGGGGGCTCTGGACCGCGCGGTCGGGATCCTGCGCGCCAATCGCGACGCGCTTGACGCGGGCGCGGGGGCGCTTCTTGCACGCGAGACGCTGTCGGCGGAGGACCTGCCTGCGGTGCGCGGGGAGGAGGGGAGGACGGTCTCGCCGGAGAGCGCCTGAGGGCGGGCCGGCGTTAACCTTTGGTCTGGCGGATTGCACGACGGTCGTGGTGCAAACTGCGGCGGTGCCGGGCGTAGGGGTGGAGTTCGGCTGGCTTGGTGCCTGGGGGCGTGGTCCTCGGTTCTTCAAACACGGAGGAAGAACGAGGGTCACGGAGGGCCATGGGAGTTCATCAGGGCTTGACGCGGCGTGGGCGCGACCGAGCGCATTCTTCCATCGTCAGGTCGGGCGTTCTTGGTCTGGGGGGCGCTTCATCGCCCTACGATCAGACCGGTGTCTCCTTCGAGCATTTCGCCCGATCAGCCGCATGCGCTCGGCCGCATCCCCTCCCATTATACGGATGGTTGCGCAGGAAACGATCAGGCGAGGATCACGTTGGCGGTCGGGTCAACCGCACATCACGGCGGTAATTTCGTCGGAAACGATCGTCCTCACGGCCCCCGACGCCGCGATCCGCCACCTCGCCCGCGCCGCTTCGACGGGTCGTAGCCCCCGCCGCCCGGCCCCAGCGGCTCCGGCGTGCGGTCCTTCTTCCCTGCCGGCCGCATCGAGGCGGAAGGCATCGGCGGAGGCTCGAGCCCCAGTTCCAAAGCCTCCAGCCGCTTGATCTCGTCGCGCAGCCGCGCCGCCTGCTCGAACTCCAGATCCGCGGCGGCGGCGCGCATGCGCTTCTCCAGATCCGCGATCGCCGCCTTCAGGTCCTTGCCGACGAACTCCGCGGCGCCCGTGTCCCTGATCGGGGCGACCGTGACGTAGTCCTGCTCGAACACGCTCTCCAGCACCTTGCCGATCTGCTTCTTCACCGAGGTCGGGGTGATGCCATGCGCCTCGTTCCACGCACGCTGCTTGTTGCGGCGGCGTTCGGTTTCCTCGATCGCGATGCGCAGGCTGTTGGTCATCGTGTCGGCGTAGAGGATCACGCGCCCCTCCACGTTGCGCGCGGCGCGGCCGATGGTCTGGATCAGCGAGGTCTGCGAGCGCAGGAAGCCTTCCTTGTCCGCATCCAGGATCGCGACCAGCGCGCATTCGGGAATGTCCAATCCCTCCCGCAGCAGGTTGATCCCCACCAGCACGTCGAACACGCCGAGGCGCAGGTCGCGGATGATCTCGATGCGCTCCAGCGTGTCGATGTCGGAGTGCAGGTAGCGCACCTTCACGTTGTGTTCGGTGAGGTACTCGGTCAGATCCTCCGCCATGCGCTTGGTCAGCGTGGTGACCAGCACGCGCCCGCCCTTGGCGGTCACGGTGCGGCACTCGGCCAGCAGGTCGTCGATCTGGTGCTCCACCGGCCGCACCTCGGTCACCGGGTCGATCAAGCCGGTCGGGCGGATCACCTGTTCGGCGAACACGCCGCCCGTGCGCTCCATCTCCCAGGGGCCAGGGGTCGCCGAGACGAACACCGTCTGCGGGCGGAACCGCTCCCACTCCTCGAACTTCAGCGGGCGGTTGTCGATGCAGGAGGGCAGGCGGAAGCCGAATTCCGACAGGATCGACTTGCGCGCGAAGTCGCCGCGATACATCCCGCCCAATTGCGGCACGGTCACGTGGCTCTCGTCCACGATCAGCAGCGCGTTCTCGGGCAGGTATTCGAACAGCGTCGGCGGCGGATCGCCCGCGTTGCGGCCCGAAAGATAGCGCGAGTAGTTCTCGATCCCTTTGCAGGAGCCGGTGGTCTCCATCATCTCGATGTCGAAGGTGGTGCGCTGCTGCAGGCGTTCGGCCTCCAGCAGCTTGCCCTCGGCGGTCAGCTCCGCCAGCCGCTCCTTCAGCTCGACCTTGATGTCGCGGATCGCCTGGGTCAGCGTCGGACGCGGCGTGACGTAGTGGCTGTTCGCGTAGACGGTGATCTCGTTCAGGCTCGCGGTCTTGTCGCCGGTCAGCGGGTCGAACTCGTGGATCGACTCGATCTCGTCCCCGAACAGGCTCACCCGCCACGCTCGGTCCTCGTAATGGCTGGGGAAGATGTCCACGACCTCCCCGCGCAGCCGGAACGTGCCGCGCTGGAACGCGGCGTCGTTGCGGCGGTATTGCAGCTCCACCAGGGCCTTCGCCAGCGCGTCACGGTCGATGCGGCCGCCGGCCTCCAGCTTCGCCACCATCTTGGCGTAGGTCTCGACCGACCCGATGCCGTAGATGCAGGAGACGGACGCCACGACGATCACGTCGTTCCGTTCGAGCAGCGACTGCGTCGCGGCGTGCCGCATGCGGTCGATCTGCTCGTTGATCTGCGCGTCCTTCTCGATATACGTGTCGGTGCGCGGGACGTAGGCTTCGGGCTGGTAATAGTCGTAGTAGCTGACGAAATACTCGACCGCGTTGTTCGGGAAGAACGCCTTCATCTCCCCATAGAGCTGGGCCGCCAGCGTCTTGTTGGGCGCAAGGACCAGGGCGGGCTTCTGCACCGCCTCGATCACCTTGGCCATGGTGAAGGTCTTGCCCGACCCGGTGACGCCCAGCAGCACCTGGTCGCGCTCCTCCGCCTGCACGCCGCGCACGAGTTCCGTGATCGCGGTGGGCTGGTCGCCGGCCGGCTGGTAGTCCGACACGACCTCGAGCCGGCGAGTCAGCGGCTTGGCCGGCTGCTTCTGCGGCATGAACAGCATCGGCATGGCCGCCGGCGGGCGCATCAAGGTCTGGGACATCACGGGGCTCCTCGGCAGCAGAGATGGACCCGAGGGGGCGCTGCGTCGAGGGGGCAGCCGCGCCGCCCGCGCCGGTCCGCCCACCGGTGCCTGACCGGCCGCCGCCTGCGCGAACGCATCAGGCCGGAACGAAACACGACCGTTCCATCCCCGATGGCGCAGCCTGGGCGCCGGACGATCACGAGTTCGAACAAGGCGGGGAAATCGCGCCCCATCACGCGGCTGGGACGCAACGCGGGCAGAGCCGCTTCGTTCGGTCTTCGGTCAAGGCCACTCGGCGGCACCACCGTGGCACGTCCTTCATGGCGGGAACGCGATCCCCGTCCTGGCGGCCGGCGCCGCGGCTTCACGCGATCGGAGACGAACATGCTGAAATGGGCTCTCATCTTCTTCGTAATTTCCATCATCGCCGGCTTCTTCGGTTTCTCGGGCGTCTCCGCCGCCACGGCCGGCATCGCCAAGTTCCTGTTCTTCCTGGCGATCGTGCTGTTCCTGATCTTCCTGGTGCTGACCTTCACGGCCGGTAGCGTCATCCTCTAAGCGCCGAAGGGGCGGCGCGCCTCCGTCTGGCCGGCGGAGGCGCGCCCGACCGGCGGCCGGAGAGGGTCACGCCCGAAAGGCGTGTGTTCGGCGGGCGGAGAGGGTCACGCCCGACCGGCCTGCGGTCGTGCGTCCGGCGGGCGCGCGACCGACCTCCACTGATGCGACGCGGCCCCCGCGCGACGCCGCGGCTGGCAGCGTGGCGGCGCCTGTCCGCTGCGAAGGCGCGAGAGCACGTGCCGGCGGGTCTCCCGCCCGCGTGACGGCCCGCGCCGCGGCCTCGTGCACCCATGACTTCAAGGAAACGGATCTGCCGGTGGCTGGGCGCGTCCCGCCGTGGCCGTCCCGCCGCTTGCGTCGGCGCGAAGGCGCGGCCGCGCCCGTCCCCATGCCCGGCTTTACGCGCGGAACGCAGGGGCGCGGCACGATGGGGCCGCCCGATCCGCGGTCACGCACCTGTTACTCAAACGCGAAATGACTCTTACTGCGTCGAAACCTACCTCCGTGTCATGAATCCTCTGCGCCGCTGACTGTGCCTTCACAGGGCAGAGGGTGTGAAGATTCAATCCAGTGCAAGTATCCGATCGTATGCCGCAGATCCATCCGCGCCATTGATTGTCATGCGTACCTGAGTCGCCTGGCGCAAGTCGTGCGGTGACGTGAGGGTCTGCCCTCGCGGAGACATCGTCGTGCAGATCGTCCAGCATTTGCGCACCTATACGCGCGGTCGTAGAAAACTGAGATTTCAGCACTTCATTGCTGACCTGCGATGCGGCGAACGGCCGCTGCGCATCATCGATATCGGCGGCACCGTCCCATTCTGGACCCGATGGTGGGGGCTGCGGGAGGAGGACGGCCTCCACGTCACCCTCGTCAACGACCACATCCAGGACGACACCGACGACGAGGACAGCAATGTCCCCTTCCTCGCGAACCTGCGGACGGACGCCACCACTCTTACCGAAGATGATTTCAGCCAATACGATTGCGTCTTCTCGAACAGCTGCGTCGAGCACCTCGCGACCTGGCGCGACCAGATGCGCATGGCGCGGACGATCATGGGGTCGCGGCTGCCCTACTTCGTCCAGGTGCCCAACAAGTTCGCGCCGATCGACCCGCATTATCCCCGGCCCTACGTGCCCTTCTTCGGCGCCTACCCGAAGGAAGTGCAGCGGCGACTGCTGACCGTGTCGGCCCTCGGATCGGGCGGGCGGCACACCTACGCAAGCGCGGGCGAACTCCTCACCTACTACAACCCGCTCGGCCCCGAGGACATGCGCCGGCTGTTCCCCGATGCGGAGGTGGTGGTCGAGCGGCCGATGGGCGTGCCGATGTCGATCCTCGCGATCCGGACCAAGGCCCGCGTCACCAGGCCGGAGGCCGCCACCCTGCTGCACCCGGTGGCCATGGGCGCGGCCTGAGCCGCGCCGCAGGGCCGATCAGCTGCGCACCGGGCGGGGACCGGCCCAAGGGAGCGGACCAAGGGAGCGGGCAGGGGCTCGGCCCAAGGGCGCGGGCCAAGGGCGCGGGCCGTGGGCGCGGGCCGGCCCGACGGTCCGCGCCCGGCAGGTCACGGTCCGTCCTGCGCCGCGATGTCCTGGCACAAGGCGTGCTGCCGTAACTGGCGGTAGACGGCGAGCTGCGCCGGACGAAGCGCGCCCGTCGCGTCCAGCGTGCCGACCAGCTGCTCCCCCGGCCGGTATCCCCACAGCCACCAGTTCGTGGACACGCCCTGTTCGGGGCCGCGGAAGGTCGGGCCGCCCTGGTCGCCCAGCCGGCCGTTCAGATAATCCACCAGCGTCTTCGCCCACACCCGGCTCTCGGCCACGGTCTCGTTCTCGTAGCTGCCGTCGAAATTGGCCCCCATCTCGCCGATCCAGACCGGGGCGATGCCGCGGCTTACCAGGTAGCCCCAGGTCCGGTTCATCGCCGCCACCTTTGCCGGTCCGCCCGCCGGCCGCGCGCCGGAGACGTAGGGCGGATAGTCGTGCACCGAGTAGACGAGCCGGTCGGGTACGGTCAGCCGCACCGGGGCGCGTTCCGCCAGGCTCAGGTCGCCCCACGGCGCCGGACCCACGCCGGCGGCGCTGCCGCGGTAGTTCTGTGGCCCCTCCGCGATGATCAGCACCTGCGGGTTGACCGCGAGAATCGCGTTGCCCACCCGCTCGTACATCAGGCGGATGTCGGTCTTCGGATCGCCGGTGCCCCAGGTGCTGCCGCCCCGGATCGCCAGCGGCTCGTTGCGCAGATCGAAGCCGATCACGGTGTCGGTGCCGGCATAGTGCCGCGCGACCGTCACCCAGTCCTCGAGGAAGCGCGCATCGGTGGTGGTCCCGCGATTGCCGCCGCCATCCGTCCCGTCGGATGCACCGCCCAGGTCGTACCACAGGCCGTTCTTCTGCTGGGCGCCCCAATTGTCCTGCGGACCGTGGCCAGGCTCGTTCGTGTGGTTCGCCAGGATGATCTTGACCCCATGCCGAGCCGCCGCTTCGACGACGGGGTCGAAGCGTTCCAGGTCCTGCGGCAGGGTCGCGTTCACCCACGACATGCGGACGGTGTTGAACCCGGCGCGGACGATCGCCGCCAGGGTATCGTCGGGCTGCGGGAAGCCTTCGAAATGGCCCACCGCGGCGATGCGGACCGGGATCCCGCGCTGGTCGACGATCTGCGATCCGGCGGTGCGGAGATAGCCCTGCGGCAGCAGCGTCGAGGGCAGCGCCCGCCGCGCCGCGGGATCGAGCGCGGAGCAGGCGGCGACACCCACCGGGGCGTCTTGGGCGTGCGCGAGGAGCGGCGTGCCGAGGGCCAGAAGGACGGCGGCGAGGAGTCCCGGCGAGGGTACAGCCCCGCGCAATCGACGGTGCCCCACCCATCCGCCTGCCGTCTCGGCACCGATCCCCATGCCGGCCTCCCGTTGAGCGGCGGGAATGATCCGGGAACCGCGCGCGCCGATCAAGCGGAGGAACGAGCATGGGCTGTCCCGCGTTTCGGTCCGGCATCATCGAGGAGGTCGTGACATGGCCGAGAAGGACAGCCGCAAGAAGCCCGACGCCGGCAACGCGGCGGAAGCGGAGCAGCTTGCGCGGGAAGCGCTGGAGGAGCGCCGCGGCGGCAACGAGGAGGAGGCGAAGTTCGTGCTCGACGAGGCGCGCGACCTCGATCGCGGCGCCGTCGAGAAGGTGCTGAAGGAGCAGACGGCGAAGGGCTGATCCCGCCTGCCCGAGCGGCGGGTTCTCCGCCGTTCGGGTTCCTCCAGGGCCGGTCGCCCGCGCGGGACGCCGGCCGATCCGTGGGGCGGTGTGCCCTCCCCCCGTCCTGTGCCGGCCGCCGCCGATGGTCCGGCGTCAGTCCCGGTCCACTTCCGGCCAGGCGCCCTCCCACGCAAGACCCAGCCAGGTCGCGAGCAGCCCGAGTTCGTCATGCAGCGCGGGCAGTGTCTCGGGGGGGGCGTCGGGCTCCAGGTGGATGGCGGGCACGAGCAGCCGCCCGGCCTGGCGGTCGGCCTTCGCGTCGACGCGGGCCACCAGACGTTCGTTCAGCAGGAAGGGCAGCACGTAGTAGCCGTGCTGGCGCTTCTCGGCCGGCGTGTAGATCTCGATCCGGTAGCGGAAACCGAACAGCCGTTCGGCCCGCGTGCGCTCCCACACCAGCGGATCGAACGGGGCGAGCAGCGCGCGGGCGGTGATGCGGCGGGGGCGGCGGGCATCGCGGTGCAGGTAGGCGGGCGGCAGGCCGGACACCTGGACGGGGCGCAGCACGCCGTCCTCGACCAGCGCCGCGATGGCGGGGTCGCCGTCCGCGGGCGAGAGCCGGAAATAGTCGCGCAGGTCCGCCGCGGTGGCGATCCCGAGGGCGCGGGCGGCGTGGGCGACGAGCCCGCGCTGCGCCTCGGCCGGGTCGGGCGTGGGCAGCGCGAGGACCGCCGGCGGGATCACCCGTTCGGTCAGGTCGTAGACCCGTTCGAAGCTGCGGCGGCGCGTCGCGGTGGTGACATGGCCGGCATAGAACAGCCACTCCAGCATGAGCTTGGGCTCGCTCCACTCCCACCAGCCCGGCCGGCCGCTCTCGAACTCCGACGCGGCGAGGGGCCCTTCCGCCCGGATGCGGGCGAGCAGCGCCAGCGCCTCGGCACGGCGTTCGGTGGCGACGACGCGCATGCGGCCATACCCGGCCTCGCCCCGGTCGGCGCGGTCCATGCGCCAGCGCAGCAGCGGGTGCAGCGCGAGCGGCAACAGCGACGCCTCGTGCGCCCAGTATTCGAACATCCGCCGTTCCCGGCGGGCGCCCCAGGCGGCGCGGTCGAGCCAGTCGGGATCGTAGGCGCCGAGGCGGGAGAACGCCGGCAGGTAATGCGCGCGGGCCAGCACGTTCACGCTGTCGATCTGGAACAGGTTGAGCCGGTCCAGCATGCGCCGGAGCTGCAGGGCGGTGGCCTGTGCGGGCCGCGGATCGGCGAAGCCCTGCGCGGCGAGCGCGATGCGACGGGCCTGGGGGAGGGGGATTCGTTCGGGCGTCACGGACGGCGCTGTGGGGCGGACTGCATGGGCGGAACGTGACCGTGCGGAGGTGGCGGGCTCCCCCCTTTGTGTCACGACCGGCGCGAGGCGGCCATCCACGATCCGTGAGACGTGTCGTGGCCGGACCGCGGATCCTCCGCGTCATGGCCACGCTACCCCTGTGTCGTGGCCACGCTCCCCCCGTGTCGTGGCGACGCTCCCCCCGTGTCGTGGCGACGCTCCCCCGTGTCGTGGCCGCGCTCTCCCGTGTCATGGCCGCGCTCCTCCCGTGTCGTTCCGCGCTCTCCCGTGTCGTGCCACGCTCCCCCGTGTCATGGCCGGCGCAGGCCGGCCAACCACGACTTCCGTGCGGCACGACAGTGTCGTGACCGGCACAGGACGCTCTACCCCAGGTTCACTGGGGCACGACGTCGTGGATGGCCGGCCTGCGCCGGCCATGACACGGGGGGGGCGCGGCGCGGCCACCACGCATGACACCGGAGGCGCCCGCCGCACAGGACACGGGCAACGCGCCCGTCGGACAGGATACGGGGAACGCGCGTGCCTCGCACGACACGGAGAGCCCGCGCCAAGCGGGCCGTCCGACCCTCCGCGCGTCAGGCGGTATCGAGCCGTCCCGCGCCCGCCACGGCCTGCTCGATCGGCGTCGTGTCCCGGCCGGCCGAAGCCCGATCACTCTCCCGATCGCTCGTGCGCGCCCGCGCCGCATCGCCCTCGGCCGCCCGCGCGGCATCCTCGCGCGGGGGCTGCTCGCCACCTTCACCCGCGTCGGGGAGCGTGGCCCCGATCGCACGTTCGGTCGCGGCGTCCTGGCGTGCCTGCTGCACGCTCCCGACCGGATCGGCCGAACCGGGACGCGGCCGGCGGTTCATGTCCTCCTGCATCGTGGTCTCCTCCCTGCGTGGGGTCAGGCGATCGGCTGCGGCATCTCCGGGCCGGGCGGCGACAGCGGCGGAATGTCCGGCCCCGGCGTGCCGGGTCCCGGCGCCGGCACGTCCGGCCCCGGACCCGGGATCGGGGCCGGGTTCGGATCCGGCATCGGCCGCTCCGGCCCAGGGGTCGGAGGAGACGCCGGCGTGGGGGATCCGGGGATTTCCGGGCTCTGCGCGAGCGGCAACTTGATCTCATAGGTATGCATGCCTCCAGAACGTGCGGGACCACCCCGCCGTTCCCCGCCGCGGGCGCGGTCCGACCCGCCCGCGATACGCCGCTCTCGCCGCGCTGCTCTCAACTCCGTGTCAAACCGGCAACGCGCCGCCCCCTGCCGCGCTACCCCGGCACGGATCGCCGCGACCGCGGCATGAGACTGGAGGAATGCGCATGAGCCGCGACAACGACGTGCCGGCCTTCGAAGGCCACAAGCCGCAGGCGCGCCGCCTCGCGGAGAAGGCGCTGGAGGCCTCCCGCGCGGGGGACGGCACCACCGCCGACGAACTGTTCGCCGAAGCCGAACGGCTCGATCCGCAGGCCGTGGCCGACGTGCTGGAGGAGGACCTCGCCACCGCGCGGCGTGGTGCCGCAGCCCAGCGCACCCCCACCCACTCCCCCGACCGCCCCGCCTCCAGCCCCGAAGCCGCCGCGCTCGGGCGCAACGCCGCGCCGGGCCAGGGCTTCCATAGCTGGGCCGCGCGCGGCTCCACGGGCGCGCCGCGCACGCCGCCCCGGCATCCCACCCGGCTCGCCATCGCGCTCGAGGTGAACGGACAGACGCATGCGATCACGGTCGACGTGCGCACCACGCTGCTGGATGCGCTGCGCGATCATCTCGGCCTGACCGGCAGCAAGAAGGGCTGCGCGCTCGGCCAGTGCGGCGCCTGCACCGTGCTGATGGACGGCAAGCGGGTGAATGCCTGCCTGACGCTCGCGGTGATGGCCGACAGCCATCCGATCACCACGATCGAGGGCCTCGCTGAGGACGGCGCTTTGCACCCGGTGCAGCAGGCCTTCGTCGAGCACGACGCGTTCCAGTGCGGCTACTGCACCTCGGGCCAGATCATGTCGGCCGTCGGGCTGCTGACCGAGGGACGCGGAACCAGCGATGCCGAGATCAAGGAACAGATGAGCGGCAATCTCTGCCGCTGCGGCGCCTACGCCAACATCGTGGACGCCATTCGCGCGGCGAAGGAGACCGTCTGATGCTCGCATTCGGCTATGCCCAGGCGAAGGATCTCGACGACGGGATCGAATTGCTGCGGGAGACACCGGCGGCCCTGCCGATCGCCGGCGGCACGGACGTGCTCCAGTTGCTGCAGGAGGGCGTGATCGCGCCGTCGGAGCTGGTGGACCTCAACCTGCTGCCGCTGCGGGGCATCGAGGAGGCGGGCCAGGGCCTGCGCATCGGCGCGCTGACCCGCCTGTCGGAGATCGCCGACGATCCGCGCGTCAAGGCGCGCTTCCCGGTGCTGGCGCGCGCGCTGGAGGAGACCGCGTCGCCGCAGGTGCGCAACATGGCGACCGCGGCGGGCAACCTGCTGCAACGCACGCGCTGCCTGTATTTCCGTGACGTCACCGTCCCCTGCAACAAGCGTGAGCCCGGCTCCGGCTGTCCGGCGATGGAGGGCGAGAACCGGATGAACGCGATCCTGGGCGGCAGCCCGTCCTGCATCGCGTCCTATCCCGGCGACATGGCGAACGCGCTGCTGGTGCTGGACGCGGAGCTGGAGGTGCAGGGGCCGGAGGGCAGCCGCCGGCTCGCCGTGGCCGACCTGCATCGCGAGCCCGGCGATACGCCGCACCTCGAGACGACGTTGCGGCCGGCCGAGATCATCACCGCGATCCATCTGCCCGCGACGCCGCGCAGCGCGAACTCGCACTACCTGAAGCTGCGCGACCGCGCGAGCTTCGAATGGGCGCTGGTTTCGGTGGCCGTCGCGCTCGAAATCAAGGACGGCGAGATCCGGTCCGCGCGCGTCGCGGCCGGCGCGGTCGGCACCACGCCCTGGCGGCTGCCGCTGGTGGAGCGGCGGCTGGAACGCGGACGGCTGGACGAGGCCGCGGCGGTCGCGGCGGCGGAGGCCGCGACGCATGGCGTGAGCCCGCGCCCGCGCAACGCTTTCAAGGTGAAGCTGCTGCGCGCGGCGGTGGAACGGGTGCTGCTGATGGCGGGAGGCCTGGCATGAACGCGATCATCGGACAACCGACCCCACGGGTGGACGGGCCCGCCAAGGTCACCGGCCAGGCCCGCTATGCGGCGGAGTTCCATCCTCACGGGCTCGCCTACGCGGCGCTCGTCACCTCGACGATCCCGCGCGGCCGGATCTCCGGCATCGACACCACGCAGGCCGACCGCGCGCCTGGCGTGCTCGCGATCATCCATTACGAGAACTGCGAGCGCCTGCCGTATCACGAGCTCGAACAGCGGCCGCAGGTCGATCCGCAGTCGGGCGACCAGCTGCGCGTGTTCCAGGGGCCCGAGGTGCTCTTCGTCGGCCAGCCGCTCGCGGTGGTCGTCGCCGAGAGCCAGCAGGAAGCCGAGGGTGCCGCGCGCCTCGTGCGCATCACCTACGAGCTCGAGGATCCGAGCGTCCTGTTCCAGCTCGACGATGGGAAGCCGCCGTCGGAGGGCAATGCGAAGGCGGGGCGCGTGCCGGAGAGCGAGCGCGGCGATGCCGATGCCGCGCTCGCCAAGGCGCCGGTGCAGCACGAGCTGTGGTGCAGCCACGCGCGCGAGCAGCACAATGCGATGGAGCCGCATGCCACGATCGCGGAGTGGGACGGCGACCGGCTGACGCTGTGGGACAAGTCGCAATGGGTCGACAACGTCCGGATGGAGATCGCGGCGATCTTCGGCATGGAGCAGGAGAAGATCCGCGTCATCTCGCCCTTCGTCGGCGGGGCGTTCGGCTCCGCGCTGCGCACCTGGCCGCACGTCACCATCGCCGCGCTCTGCGCGCGGCGGGTCGGGCGTGCGGTGCGGGTGGAGCTCACGCGGCGGCAGTGCTTCACCTCGATCGGCTTCCGCCCGCTGACGCGCATGCGCATCGCGCTGGGCGCCGGGGAGGACGGGCGGCTGAGCGCCATCGTGCACGAAGCGTGGGGCCAGACCTCGATGTACGAGGAATACGCCGAGACGACGCTCGAGCCGGCACGCACGACCTACTCCTGCCCGAACGTGCGCACGAAGTACCGGATGATTGAGCTGAACACGAACAGCCCGTGCCCGATGCGCGCGCCCGGCCAGTCCACCGGCACGCTCGCGGTCGAGATGGCGATGAACGAGCTGGCGGAGCGGATGGAGATCGACCCGCTGGAGCTGCGCCGGCGCAACTACGCCGATCGTGACGAGAGCGCGGACAAGCCGTGGACGAGCAACGCCCTGTCGCAATGCTACGAGGTGGGCGCGCGGCGCTTCGGCTGGACGACGCGTCCCCCGGCGCAGAGCCTGCGCGACGGGCGCTGGCGCATCGGCTGGGGCATGGCGACCGCGATCTACCATGCGCAGCGCAGCGCCTGCACCGCGCGGGTGACGCTGTATGCCGATGGGCGACTCGTGGTCCGCACCGCGACCAGCGACATGGGGCCCGGCACGTATACTGCGATGGCGCAGGTGGCGGCGGACACGCTGGACCTGCCGATCGACCGCATCGACGTGGAGATCGGCGACACCGAAATGCCGAAGGCGCCGGTGCATGGCGGCAGCACCACCATGGCGAGCGTCGGCCCCGCCGTGCGCGCCGCCTGCGAGGCGCTGCGGGAGAAGCTCGTCCCGCTGCGCGGCAACGACAAGGACGCGCCCGAGAGCGTGCTGCAGCGGCACGGGCTCGCGACGCTGGAGGCCGAGGCGGAGTCGAAGCCGGACCCGCAGGCGAAGGACTATGCGAGCGCCGCGTTCGGTGCGGTGTTCGCCGAGGTGCGGGTGGATCCGGCGCTGGGCATCGTGCGCGTGGCGCGGCTGGTGGGCGCCTACGACGTGGGGCGGGTGATCAACCCGTTGGTCGCGCGCAGCCAGTGCATCGGCGGCATGATGGGCGGCCTCGGCATGGCGCTGCACGAGAGCGCGGAATGGGATCCGGCCCTCGGGCGCGTGATGAACGCGAACCTGGCCGAGTATCTGGTGCCGGTCTGCGCCGACACGCCGGAACTCGACGTCTCCTTCGTGGGCGAGCCCGACCTCGTGCTCGACCCGCTGGGGGCCAAGGGCCTGGCCGAGGTCGCGCTGTGCGGCGTCGCCCCGGCGATCGCGGATGCGGTGTGGCACGCGACGGGCCGGCGGTTCCGCGACATGCCGATCCGGGTGGAGGACCTGCTCGCGGACGACTGATCCCGCGGGCTTGCGCTGGAGCGGGCGGGACGGGAGAGTACCCGACTCGCCTCGCTTCCACTCCTCAGCCGGTCCGGGGATGCCATGCGTCCCCGCGCGTTGGCCGGCGCCGCGCGCGAAAGGGCCGCCTGCGCTTGATCGAATTCCTCGCGATGATGAGCGACGTGCGCGTGCACGTCACCCTGGTCGCCGGCTTCGTGCTGGCGATCGGGGCGAGCCTGCACATCCTGCTGAACAAGCGCGACGTGGCCTCTGCGGTCGGCTGGATCGGCCTCGTCTGGCTCGCGCCCTTCCTGGGCGTGGCGACCTATCTCGTGTTCGGCATCAACCGCGTCCGCCGCCGTGCGCGGCAGGCGCGGGCCGGGACGCTGGATGCCGAGGCGGGGGCGGGATCGCGGTCGCTCGAAGTGCCGGACGGGCTGGCGCCGCTGGGCCGCGGTGTCGGCCGCATCACCGGCGCGCCGCTGGTGCGAGCCGCCGCGGTGGGCGTGTTCCACAACGGCGACGAGGCCTATCCGCCGATGCTGGCGGCGATCGAGGCGGCGCAGCACAGCGTCGGGCTGTCGTCCTACATCTTCCGCAACGATGAGTGGGGCGGGCGTTTCATCGAGGCGCTGACCGCGGCCCATCGGCGGGGCGTGGCGGTGCGCGTGCTGATCGACGGGATCGGCGGCGGCTGGCTGTTCTCCCCGGCGTATCACCGGCTGCGGCGCGCGGGCGTGCCGGCGGCGCGGTTCATGCATTCGCCGCTGCCCTGGCGCATGCCGTTCATCAACCTGCGCTGCCACAAGAAGATCCTGGTGGTGGACGGCGTGCTGGGGTTCACCGGCGGTCTGAACATCGGCGACGAGAACGTGCTGGCGACGCGGCCGCGCCATCCCGTGCAGGACATGCATTTCCGCATCGAGGGCCAGGTGGTGGGCCAGCTCACGCGCGCCTTCGCCGCGGACTGGCAGTTCGCGACCGGGGAGGACCTGCTGGGCGCGGCCTGGTTCCCCGGGATCGAGGAGAGCGACGGCGTGCTGGCGCGGGTGATCGATTCCGGGCCGGACGAGGACATCGAGAAGATCGAGTTCGCCGTGCTGCAGGCGGTGGCCTGTGCCCGCCGGTCGGTGCGGGTGATGACGCCCTATTTCCTGCCGGAGGAGCGGCTGGTCACCGCGCTCGCGCTCGCCGCGATGCGCGGGGTGGCGGTGGAGGTGGTGCTGCCGGCGCACGGCAACCACGTCCTGGTCGACTGGGCGAGCCGCGCCAATGTCGGCCCGCTGCTGGAGGCCGGGGTGCGGCTGACGCAGAGCCCGCCGCCGTTCCACCACGCCAAGCTGATGGTGGTGGACGAGGCGTGGTGCCTGATCGGCAGCTGCAACTGGGACATCCGCTCGTTCCGGCTGAATTTCGAGCTGTGCATGGAGCTCTACGACGATGCGCTGGCGCGGGTGCTGGCCGGGGTCATGGCCGGCGCGCGCGGCGCGGCGCTGACCCAGGCCGACATCGCCGCCCGCCCACTGCCAGTAAAGCTGCGCGACGCCGCCGCGCGGCTGATGCTGCCGTATCTGTGACCCGGGGGCCGGGCGTGGGGGCCGGGACGCGGGTGCGGGAGGACGCTGGCGCGCGTCACGGTCGGCCTCGTGCCGCGCCCCGTGTCATGGCCGGCCTTGTGCCGCGCCCGTGTCATGGCCGGCCTCGTGCCGGCCATCCACGACGTCGTGCCGCATGAAAAGTCGTGGATGGCCGCCCTGCGGCGGCCATGACACGCGGGGCAACCGCCATGACACGGCGGGTGGCGGTCAGCGCGTCTTCGGCATCTCGAACTTCGCGTTGCGCTCCACGTACTGCACGATCCGCGTCATGTCGTCCTGCGGCGAGCCGGCAAAGGCGGCGTTGTGGAACAGCTGGCGCACCGCCTGGCAGACCCACATCGGCACCGCCAGCTCCTCCCCGAGTTCGATCGCGAGGTCGATGTCCTTCAGCAGGATCTGCAGCGCGGCGCCGTAGCGGAAGCTGCGGTCCAGAACCGCCTTCGGGAACATGGTCTGCGTCGCCGTGTTGTTGCCGGTGCCCGCGTTGATCGCGCGCAGCATCACCTCGGGATCGAGGCCGGCCTTGGCGCCCATCACGAACGCCTCGGACGTGGCGGCCAGCGCGACGGCGCAGAGGATGTTGTTGGTGAGCTTCAGCACCTGCGCCGCCCCCGGCTTGTCGCCCGCGACCGTGAGCGTCGGGCCCCACAGCGCCAGCAGCGGGCGCACGGCGTCGATGGCGGCGGGGGCGCCGGAAACCATGACGGAGAGCGTGCCGGCCGCCGCGCCCGACGGGCCGCCGGAGATCGGGCTGTCGATCAGCGTGGCGCCGCCGGGGGCAAGCGCCGCCTCGATCTCGCGGATGAACCTCGTCCCCACCGTGCAGGTGTTCACGAGGTACTTCATCCGGCTCCCCTGCGCGAGCTCCGGCAGTACGGCGCGGAAGGCGGCGATGGTGGGCAGCGAGACGATCACCACCTCCGCGCGGTCGGCGAGGTCGCGGGGCGAAGCGGCCTGCTGTGCCTCCCGCGCGAGCAGCGGCGCCATCGCGGCGTCGTTGATATCGTGGATCAGCAGCGGGTGGCCGCCCTCCAGCAGCTTGCCCGCCATGGGCTGGCCCATCATGCCGACCCCCAGGAACCCGACCTGCATGGATTTGTCCGGCATGGCGCACCTCCCGCTGCATTGATCTCGGCAGGGGTAGCCGAGCGGTGGGGCGCTGGAAAGGTCGTCGGGTGCGACGTGAGGTGGGCGCAGCGAGGTTCCCGCAGCCAGGTTCCGTCGGTCAGGTCCCGGCGATCAGGTCCCGACCGCGGTGGTGCGATACGCGGCGGCGAGCGGGAGGGTGAGGTCGATGGACTCCAGGACGAGCATGTCCTCGCCGCGCAGCAGCAGCGGATCGGCAGGCCAGTTGCCGTCCGCGTCGCGGCGCAGCAGTTCGGCCTCGATCCGCGTGCTGCGCAGCGTCAGGATCTCCCGCACGCTGGGGATCGAGACATAGGCCCAGATGTTGGCGCGCGTCGCCGCCTCGTTGGACGGGGACAGGATCTCCACGATCAGCACGGGATCGGCGACGGTGGCTGCGTGGCTGGGCGGCGCGCAGGTGACGGCGAGGTCGGGCACGCGCACGTTCCAGTCGGCGCGCACCCGGGGCACCACCCCGGGTTCGGTGATGACGCGGCAGCGTGTGCCGCCGTCCGCCAAATGATTGCCGATCAACCGCGCCAGCTCCGCCTGGATCGCCCCATGCGTCTCGCTGCTCGGCGCCATCGCCACCGGAAGACCGTCGATCAGCGCCCACCGGCGGACCTCCCGGTCGTCGGGCTCCCAGGCGAGGAACTCGTCCACCGTCATCCAGCCGGGCGGTTCTGGTTTGCGCAGAGCGACCATGTCGGCAGTCTAGCACATCGCGGCGCGCGTGTCCGATCGCACGCGCGGCCGTTCAGCCCCACACCACGGTCGGCTGGCTTGCGCCCCGCAGGGGGCGGTCCTAACAGGGCGCAAACCCCAGGTGGAGACCAACCGATGGACCAGGCGCAGCTCGTCGACCCCCATACCGAGATCCGTGACGAGGTGAAGAAGCTCTGCGCGCGGTTCCCCGGCGAATACTGGCGCAAGCTCGACGAGCAGCGCGCCTACCCGACCGAGTTCGTCCGCGCGCTCACCGAAGGCGGCTATCTGGGCGCGCTGATCCCCGAGGAATACGGCGGCGCCGGCCTCAGCCTGTCCGCCGCCGCGGCCATCCTGGAGACGGTGCAGGCCGAAGGCTGCAACGGCGCCGCCTGCCACGCGCAGATGTACATCATGGGCACGATCCTGCGGCACGGCAGCGACGTGCAGAAGAAGACCTACCTGCCCAAGATCGCCTCGGGCGAGCTGCGCCTCCAGGCGTTCGGCGTCACCGAACCCACCAGCGGCACCGACACCACCTCGCTCCGCACTTTCGCGAAGAAGGAAGGCGACCATTACGTCGTCTTTGGGCAGAAGGTCTGGACCAGCCGCGCCGAACACTCCGACCTGATGCTGCTGCTCGCGCGCACGACGCCCAAGGACCAGGTGACGAAGCGGACCGAAGGCCTGTCCACCTTCATCGTCGACATGCGGGCGAGCCTGGGGAAGGGGCTCACGATCCGGCCGATCCGCTCGATGATGAACCACAACTCCACCGAGGTCTTCTTCGACAACATGATCGTCCCGGCCGAGAACCTGGTCGGCGTCGAGGGCCGCGGCTTCCGCTACATCCTGGACGGGATGAATGCCGAACGCCTGCTGATCGCGGCGGAGTGCATCGGCGACGCCAAGTGGTTCATCGAGAAGGCGACGGCCTATGCGCGCGACCGCGTCGTGTTCGGCCGGCCGATCGGCCAGAACCAGGGCATCCAGTTCCCGATCGCCCGCGCCTACGCGCAGATGCGTGCGGCGGAGCTGATGGTGCAGTCGGGGCTGGCGAAGTTCGAGGCCGGCCAGACGCCGGGCGAGGAGGCGAACATGGCGAAGATGCTCGCCGCCGACGCGTCCTGGGCGGCGGCCGAGGCCTGCATCCAGACCCACGGAGGCTTCGGCTTCGCCGAGGAATACGACGTGGAGCGCAAGTACCGCGAGGCGCGGCTCTACCAGGTGGCCCCGATCAGCACGAACCTGATCCTGTCCTACATCGCGGAACACGTTCTCGGGATGCCGCGCAGCTACTGAGCGGCGAACCCGATCGGGTTGAGCTGGATCATGGGCGGTCCCGGCACACCCCGTAAGGTGGGAGCATGTCGCAGCATGTTCCCGCCCCATCGCCCGTATCGACCCCGCGGACTGCCCCGCCCGCGCCGGACCCGCTGGAGGCGCCGCATGCGCTGACCGCCGCGGAGGTGCTGCGGCACCTCGGCGTCCGCGCCGAGGACGGGTTGCGGGACACCGAGGCACAGGCCCGCCTGGAGCGGGTCGGCCCCAACGCCCTCGCTACGCGCCGCACCGCCGGCTGGCTGCAACTCCTGCTCCACCAGTTCACCGGACCCGTGGTCTGGCTGCTGGGCGGCGCGGCGGCGCTCGCGCTGTGGTTCGGAGAGCGGGAGGACGCCGCCGCCATCCTGGTCGTGCTCGCCCTCAACGCACTGATCGGCTGGGTGACCGAACGCAAGGCCGCCCGCGCGATCGAGGCGTTGCGGGCCCTCGGCGGACACGCCGCGCGGGTCCGGCGGGACGGCGCCGAGCGGTCGGTCCCGGCCGAGACGCTGGTGCCGGGCGACATCGTCGTGCTTGACGCGGGCGATGCCGTGCCGGCGGATGTGCGCGTCGTGACGGCCTCGCGCCTCTCCGCCGACGAATCCACCCTCACCGGCGAGTCGGTGTCGGTCGACAAGGACACCGCGCCCGTCGCGGCGGACGCGCGTCTCGGCGATCGCAGCCCGATGCTGTTCAGGGGCTCCGCCGTGACGCGCGGCAGCGCGGTCGGCGTGGTCGTCGCAACCGGCCTCCACACCCAGCTCGGGCAGGTGACGCAGCTCGTGCTGCAGGCCGATGCGGGCCGCTCCCCGCTGGAGCGGCGCCTGGCGCGGCTGTCCGCCCAGCTCGTCTGGACGACGCTGCTGGTCGCCGCCGCGATCGCGGCGATCGGCCTGGCCGGCGGACGCGACCTGCTGCTGATGCTGGAGGCGGGCGTCGCCCTGGCCGTCGCGGCGATTCCCGAGGGACTGCCCATCGTGGCCACCCTCGCGCTCGCGCGCGGCATGTGGCGCATGGCGCGGCGGAACGCGCTGGTCGAGCGCCTTGCCGCGGTCGAGACGCTGGGGGCGACCACCGTCATCCTGACCGACAAGACCGGCACCCTGACCGAGAACCGCATGGCGGTGCGCCGGCTGCTCACCACGGCGGGGGAGGTGACACCCGCGCCGCCTGCCGCCCCGGCCGGATCGGCGGCCGCCGATCCATCTCCGGATCCGGCGGCGGCCGCAGCGGGTGGGGCTCCCGCGGCGCCGAACGCCGGCGTGGGTGGTGCGGCGGCCGAACGCGACGCCCTGCTGCGCCTCGCCGCGCTGTGCAATGACGCGCAGCTCGATTCCGGCGCCTCCGAGGGGCAGGGCGATCCCATGGAGGTCGCGCTGCTGCGCGCCAGCCGCGAGGGAGCGCTCGATCCGGCCGCGCTTCGCCGAGAGCACCCGCGCCTGCATACCCACGCCTTCGACCCTGCGCTGCGCATGATGGCGACGGTGCATGCAGAGGCGGATGGCGTGCTGGTGGCGGTGAAGGGCGCGCCCGAGGCGGTGATCGCCGCCGCGACCCGCGTTCTGGGCGGCGAAGGCGAGACGCCGCTCGACCCGGCCGCCCGTGCCGCCTGGTCGGATCACGCCGATCGTCTGGCGCGGCAGGGCCTGCGCGTCCTCGCCTGCGCGCGCAAGCGCGGCGTCGATCCCACGAGCGACCCGTTCGGCCACCTGACGCTGGTCGGGCTGATCGGGCTCGAGGACCCGCTGCGCCCCGACGTGCCCGATGCGATCCGTGCCTGCACCCGCGCCGGCGTGCGCGTCGTGATGGTGACCGGCGACCATGCCGTGACCGCGCGCAGCATCGGCCACGCGGCGGGACTGGCGGTGGGAGAGGACGAGGTGGTGGAGGGCGCGGCGATGACCGGCGTTCTCGCCGCGGGTCCCGCGGCGCTGCGCCGGGTCGCGATCTTCGCCCGCGTGAGCCCGGCCGAGAAGCTCGCATTGGTGAAGGCCTACCAGGAGGCCGGGGACGTGGTCGCGATGACGGGGGATGGCGTGAACGACGCGCCCGCGCTGCGGCAGGCCGATATCGGCGTCGCGATGGGGCGGCGGGGCACCGACGTCGCCCGCCAGGCCGCTGCCATGGTCCTGCTGGACGACGCGTTCCCCACCATCGTCATGGCGATCGGCCAGGGCCGCGTCATCTTCGAGAACATCCGCCGCTTCGTCGCCTATCTCCTCGGGTGCAACCTCAGCGAGGTCATGGTCGTGGGCCTGGCCGTGGCCACCGCGTTGCCCTTGCCGCTGCTGCCGCTCCAGATCCTCTACCTCAACCTGTCCACGGACGTGTTCCCCGCCTTCGCCCTCGCGCTTGGCGAAGGCGGGTCCGACCTGCTCGCACAGCCGCCGCGCCCCCCGAAGGCGCCGCTGCTGGGCCGGCGGGACTGGTTTGCGATCGTGCTGCACGGGGCGGCGATGACCGCCGGGACGTTCGCGGCCCTGGCCGCCGCCGAAGCGCTCTCGTTCGGGCCGCGGGAGTCGGTGACGGTCACCTTCCTGACGCTGGCCTTCGCCCAGCTCTGGCACGTGTTCGACATGCGCGGGCGGCAGTCGGGGCCGATCGTCAACGAGGTCACGCGCAATCCCTGGATCTGGGCGGCGCTGGGGCTCTGCGCGATCCTGCTCGCGGTGCCGCCCTACGTGCCGCCGGTCGCGGACCTGCTGCGGCTCACGCCGCTCGACGCGACGATGTGGGGGATCGTGCTGGCGTGCAGCCTCGCTCCGTTCGCCGTCTCGCAGGTGGTGATCGCCGTCCTGTCGCGACGCGGCGGCAGGGCGGACGGGCCGCGCCTTGAGTCGGCGCCGGCTTCGTGCGACTGAGCCTGCATGTCCGCTTCGCGTCCCCTGGCCGGCCTGACCGTCGTCTCCCTCGAGCAGGCGGTCGCCGCCCCGTATTGCAGCTCCCGCCTCGCCGATGCGGGTGCGCGCGTGATCAAGATCGAGCGGCCGGAGGGTGATTTCGCCCGCGGCTACGACAAGGCGGCCAAGGGCCTGTCGAGCTATTTCGTCTGGCTCAACCGCGGCAAGCAGTCGCTGGTGGCCGACATCAAGGATCCGGCGGATGCGGCCCTGCTGCACCGGATCCTGTCCAAGGCGGACGTGTTCATCCAGAACCTCGCCCCCGGCGCGGCCGCGCGCGCGGGTTTCGGCTCCGACGCGTTGCGGGCGCGCTACGAGCGGCTGATCACGGTCGACATCTCGGGCTATGGCGACAGCGGCGACTACGCGACCATGAAGGCCTACGACCTGCTGGTGCAGGCGGAATCGGGGCTCGCCATGATCACCGGGCACCCCGCCGGGCCGGGGCGCGTCGGCGTGTCCGCCTGCGACATTGCCTGCGGCATGGCGGCGCATGCGGGCGTGCTGGAGGCTCTGATCGCGCGCGGCATCACCGGCCAGGGGAAGGGGCTGGCGGTCAGCCTGTTCGACGGCATGGCCGACTGGATGAACGTGCCGCTGCTGTTCTTCGAAGGCACCGGCAAGGCGCCGGAGCGCCTGGGCCTCGCCCATCCCTCGATCTGCCCCTATGGCGCATTCGCCACCGCGGACGGCGCGCTGGTGCTGATCTCGATCCAGAACGAGCGCGAGTGGGCGGAGTTCTGCGCCAGGTTCCTGGAGGAGCCCGACCTGCCGCAGCGGGAGGGGTTCCAGACCAACGTGATCCGCGTCGCGCACCGCGCGATGGTGGACGCGCATGTGGGCGCCGCGTTCGCGAAGCTCACCCGCGCGGAGGTCGCGGCCAAGCTGCGCGCGGCCAACACCGCGTATGGGTTCGTCAACGACGTGGCCGCGTTCTCGCATCATCCGGCGCTGCGGCGGGTGGAGGTGGAGACGCCGAACGGGCCGGTCTCGCTGGCGGCGCCGCCGGTGCTGCTGAGCGACGGGGCGCGTGAACTGGGGCCGGTGCCGGCCGTGGGCGCCCACTCGGCGGCGATCCGCGCCGAGTTCGCCGGCTGACGCCTGCGCTTGGCCGGGGTTGGGCCGCAGGCTGGTCTGGTTCCGCGTGCTGGTGCGGGCGGGGCGGTCCGGCGCGGTGGCGGTCGACGTGGACCGGTGTGGCGGTCCCCGGCGCATGTCTGAAGCCTCATTTGCCTTCGGGCGGGGCGCGCGCCACATAGGCGGCATGAATCGCCGGTCCCTTCTGGTCTCCTCCCTGCTGCTGCCCTTCGTGGCCGCGACGGCCCAAGCACAGCCGCGTTTCGAGCCGACTCCGCAGGATCGCGCCGACATCGCGCGGATCGAGGCCTATCTGAATGGCATCCACACGCTGAAGGCGCACTTCCTGCAGGTCGCGCCTGACGGGCGGCTGAGCGAGGGGACGGCTTGGCTGCAGCGTCCGGGCCGGATGCGGTTCGAGTACAACCCGCCCGCGCCCTTCCTGCTGATCGCCAATAACGGGCTGCTGGTCTTCGTGGACAAGAAGCTCGCCCAGACCTCCAACATCCCCCTCGGCCGCACTCCCCTCGGCATTCTCCTGGCGGAGCAGGTGAAGCTCACGGGGGACGTGACGGTGACGGGGATGCAGCGCCAGCCGGGGCAGATTCAGGTCTCGCTGACGCGCACCGGTTCCCCTGGCGAGGGGACGCTGACGCTGGTCTTCGCCGACCAGCCGCTGACGCTGCGCCAATGGACGGTGCTGGACGCCCAGCGGCAGGAGACGCGGGTGACGCTATACAACGTCCAACTCGGCGGCACTTTCGACCAGACGCTGTTCGACGTACTGGAGTCCCCCTACGCCCCGCGCCGCGGCGGCTGAACCGGGCAGCGGGTGTGGCTCGTGCGGGCGGGCGGTCCTGCGAACGGGGTGCGTTCGGGAGGATTCTCAGCCGCGGGGCCGCATCGGGCGGCTGCCGGCCATGATCGGTGCGGCGCGATAGGCGTCGAGGTCGCGCCCGACCCCGGGCGCCCCGGCCGCGCCGCGGGCCATTGGCAAGATACGGACGCTCTCCCCCCGCTGGAAGGGTGGGACGATGCCGCGGGTCGCTCCCCAGGCCTGGGCCAGGGGGGAGACGGCGGGCCCCATCGTCATGGGGGCGGGCGCGCCCAGTTCCTCCGGCCACACGGCCATGACCTGTTTCTGGTAAGGCTCCCCGAATTCGGGGGTGCTGGAGTGGTAGGCGGCGGCGGCCTTGGTCCAGGAGCCGGTCTGATCGAACAGTCGTCGCAGGAAGCGGGCCGCGTAGTCGGCGTTCGTCGCGGGATCGAAGGCCTGTTCGAGCGAGGCGAACGCATCCGGGTGGTGCACCAGGTTCACCTGCATGCATCCGACGTCGATCGAGCGTACGCCGCGGGCCTGCAGGGTGCGGACGGTCGCAACGGCGGCGGCCTTGCTGGCGAAGAATTGGCCATCACCTTCCGCATTGATCGTCCAGGGCCAGGGATGAAGGCCGCCGGTCGCGGGATCGCGCCGTCCGCTTTCGATCCGGCCGATCGCAGCCAGCAGGGCGCGCGGGATCCCCTGCCCGCGCTCCGCCGCGGCGATCGCGGTACGGCAGAGCAGGCCGGGGGCGCCGGCGGATGGATCGGGAGCGAGCACGGCCATTGCCTCCCGACCGAGCAGGAGGAGGGCGAGCGCTGCGAGAAGGAGCATGCGCATGGCGCGAGGTTAGGCTCTCCGCGGTAAACGAGTGCTTAACGGCCCCGCGTCGTGCACCTCTGGGCGCACCTCACGATTTTGCGATGCTGCGGCGCGAAAAATCGCTTGCAGGCGAATGATCACCGAGCTAGGTTCCGTCTCGCAGCAATGCGGTCCCTGACCGCGCTGTTGCTTTCTTGGACGTTTCCTCCCTAAACTTGGCGGTGCTTTCGGGCACCGCCATTTTTTTTCGCGCGGGCCCGTTCAGCTTCACTGCATTTGCGGCCGGCCATCCGCCCACTCGCCGCGTCCTGCCGCACCGGCCGTCCGCGCACTTCGAACGGCATGGGCGCACCCGCTGTTACCTCCTCCTTCATCTTCGGCCGACACACTGGCCGCCATGTCGGCGCGCCGCCCCTTCCACGTCATGGCCACCGTGAACACCTTCGCCTTCGCCGGGATCGAGGCGGTCCCCGTCGAGGTGCAGGTGCAGATCTCCGCCGGAACGCCCGCCCTGCTGCTGGTCGGGCTCGCCGACAAGGCGGTGGCCGAGGCGAAGGAGCGGGTACGCGCCGCGCTCGCCGCCATGGGACTTTCGCTGCCGCCCCGTCGCGTGCTGATCAACCTCCGGCCCGCCGACCTGCTGAAGGAGGGCAGCCATTTCGACCTCCCCCTCGCGCTCGGCCTGCTCGCCGCCATGGACGTCCTGCCACGCGAGCAGATGCGGGAATACGCCGCACTCGGGGAGCTCTCGCTCGACGGCTCGCTGACCCCGGTCGCCGGCGTGCTCCCCGCGGCACTCGGCGCCTCCGCGCGCGATCTCGGGCTGATCTGCCCGGCGGCGCAGGGCGGGGAGGCCGCCTGGGCGGGCCGCATCACCGTGCTCGCCGCCCCCGACCTGCTCGCGCTGATCAACCATTTCCGCGGCCGGCAGGTGCTGAGCCCGCCGGACACCGCCGGCCTGGCGGAGGCCGCGCGCGATCCCGACCTCGCGGACGTGAAAGGGATGGAGATGCCCCGCCGCGCGCTGGAGATCGCCGCCGCCGGCCGGCACAACCTGCTGCTGGTCGGCCCGCCCGGCGCGGGCAAGTCCATGCTTGCCGCCCGACTGCCCGGGCTGCTGCCCGACCTCGCCCCCGAGGCGGCGCTCGAGGTCAGCATGGTGCACAGCGTCGCGGGCCTGCTCGCCGGCGGCCGGCTGCTCAAGCGGCCGCCCTTCCGGGAGCCGCACCACTCCGCGTCCCAGGCGGCGCTCAGCGGCGGCGGGCATCGCGCGCGGCCGGGCGAGGTGTCGCTCGCCCATCGCGGCGTGCTGTTCCTGGACGAGCTGCCGGAGTTCCCGCGCCCGGCGCTCGACTCGCTGCGCCAGCCGATGGAGACCGGGCGCACCACCGTCTCCCGCGCCACGGCGCACGTGACGTATCCGGCGCGGTTCCAACTCGTGGCGGCGATGAACCCGTGCCGTTGCGGGTGGCTGGGCGACGCGGCACAGGCCTGCGGGCGCGCGCCGCGCTGCGCGGAGGATTACCAGAGCCGGGTCAGCGGGCCCGTGCTCGACCGCATCGACCTGACCGTCGCGGTGCAGCCCGCCAGCGCGGCGGAGCTCGCCCATGCGCCGCCGGGGGAGCCGAGTGCGCCGGTTGCCGCGCGGGTCGCCGCCGCCCGCGCGCGGCAGGCGGCGCGGCTGGGGCCCAGCGTGACGAATGCGGAGGCGGATGGGGCGACGATCCGGCCCACCCCGGAGGCGCAGCGCCTGCTGGAACAGGCGATGGAGCGGCTGCGCCTCTCACCGCGCGGCTACACGAGGGTGCTGCGCGTGGCGCGCACGATCGCCGACCTGGCGGGGGAGGAGATGGTCGGGCGGGTGCACGTGGCAGAGGCGCTGAGCTTCCGGCATCGGCTCCCCGGGCGGGGGTAGGACGTGCCCCCCGGCCCGCACCGATGCGACGCCCGGGTCCCAGGCGGTCCGCTCAGCTCTCGCCGCGCATCCGCGGGTCGGTCGCGTCGCGCAGCCCGTCGCCCACCATGTTCAGCCCCAGCACCAGCACCAGGATCGCAAGGCCCGGCCAGACCGAGAGCCAGGGCGCGTCCAGGATGTTCTCGAACCCTTCCCGCATCATGCCGCCCCAGGTCGCGGTGGGCGGCTTCACGCCGAGGCCGATGAAAGACAGCGACGCCTCGGTCCGCACCGCCGTCGCCATCCAGAGCGAGCCCATCACCAGCACCTCGCTCAGGATGTTGGGCAGGACGTGCACGAACAGGATGCGCACGTGGGAAAAGCCGAGGGCGCGTCCGGCCTCGATGAAGGCGCGTTCCTTCAGCGTCAGCACGGGGGCGCGGGCGATGCGCGCGAACGGGGCGATGGCGGTCAGGGCGATGGCGAACACCAGGTTGCCGAGGTCCGGCCCCAGCAGCGCCACAACGATCAGGCCCAGGATCAGGCTCGGGAAGGACAGCAGCACGTCCATGCACTGCATGACGAACAGGTCGAACCGGCCGCCGACATAGGCGCTGACCATGCCGATCGTGCCGCCCACGGCGATCGCCGCGGCGATCGAGCTGACCGCGACCAGCAGCGAGATGCGCGCGCCGTAGAGGATGCGCGACAGCACGTCCCGGCCGTAGCTGTCGGTGCCGAACACGTAGTCCCCGCCGGGTGGCGCGAGCCGGTCGATGATGTGCTGGTCGTTCGGGTCGAACGGCGCGAGCCAGGGGGCGAACACCGCGGCGAACACGACCAGTGCGCACAGGAAGAAGCCCGCGGCGGTCGCGGGGTGCTGCCGGATGAAGCGCAGGGTGGCGCCCAGGACCCCGCGGCGGGCGCGCGGCGGCAGCGTGGCGGGCGATGCCGCGGCGGCGCCGGCCGGAGAGGTCGCCACGTCGCCGCTCATTGCTTCACCCGGGGGTCGATCAGGCCGTAGGTGAGGTCGGTGATCAGGTTCACGACCACGATCAGGAAGCAGTAGATCACCATCAGCCCCTGCAGCATCGTGTAGTCGCGCTGGTTGAGCGCGCCGACGATGATCTTGCCCAGGCCCGGTCGGTTGAACACGATCTCGGTCAGGACGGAATTGCCGATCAGGATGCCGATGTAGAGCCCGACCACGGTGACCACCGGCATCGCGGCGTTGCGCAGCCCGTGCCGCCAGACGACGCGGCGCCAGGGCACGCCCTTGGCGCGGGCGGTGCGGATGTAGTCCTCGCCCAGCACGGCCAGCATGGCGCTGCGCGTGACGCGGGTGATGTAGGCGGCCATCACGAGGCCCAGCGTGGCAGCGGGCAGCACGAGCTTGTCCAGCCGGTCCAGCGGGTCGTCGAGCCTGGCGTTGCCGATCACCGGGAACAGCCGCCAGTGCAGCGCGAAGACGAGCAGCACGAAGATGCCGGAGACGAAGACCGGGAAGGAGAGCCCGATCAGGGAGAGCAGCCGCGCGGCGTAGTCGATGGCGCGGTTGCGGTGCAGCGCCGCCCAGATGCCGACCGGGATGCCGATCACCGATCCGACCAGGAGGGAGGCGAGGGTGAGGTCGATCGTGTGCGGCAGCACGGCGCCGACATCGGACAGGATGGGCCGGCCGGTCACCATGGAGTGGCCGAAATCCCCGGTGAGCGAGTGGCCGAGGAATGTGGCGTATTGTGCCCAGAGCGGCTGGTCGAGGCCGAGTTTGGTGCGCAGGGCCGCGACGGCGTCGGGCGTCGCGCGGTCGCCCAGGATGGCGATGGCCGGGTCGCCCGGCACGATGCGCACGATGACGAAGACCAGCGTGAGCACGGCGAGCAGCGTGGGGACTGCCGCGAGCAGGCGGCGGAGGATGTAGAGGATCACGGGACGGCCACGCGAGCGGACCGGGCCCCGGCGCGCGCGGGACGGGGGACGATGGCAAGGCGGGACTGTGTGCCGGCACGTGCGTCGGCCGGAACACTCCCGTCATGGCCGGCCCTCAAGCCGGCGATCCCCACCGGCACCCTGCCGCCGGGGATGGCCGGGTCGAGCCCGGCCACGACGGAATGAGTGCCGGCCCTCGAGCCGGCCATCCTCACCGGCACCCTGCCGCCGGGGATGGCCGGGTCGAGCCCGGCCACGACGGAATGGGTGCCGGCCCTGGAGCCGGCGATCCCCACCGGCACCCTGCCGCCGGGCATGGCCGGGTCGAGCCCGGCCATGACGGAATGGGTGCCGGCCGTCGTGCCGGCGATCCCCACCGGTACCCTGCCGCCGGGGATGGCCGGGTCGAGCCCGGCCATGACGGAATGAGTGCCGGCCGGGATGTGGTGGGGGCACCCGCCGCGGCGAGCGTGCGCATCGCGGCAAGCGTGCGTGGCGCGGTCGGAGGGGGCGGCCATGCCCTACTGTGCCGCCGTCCAGCTTTCCGAGAACGCCAGCGCGGACGTGCTGAACGGCCGGCCGTCGCGCTGGGTCGGGAAGGGGCGGCCGCGTGCGGCCACGCCGTTCCGCGTGACGCGGGCGCCGAGTGCCGGGATCAGCACCGTGCAGACCCCGAAGGGCCGCGCCGGGGGCGGGCCGGGCTGGGTGTGGACCAGCAACGGCTCGCCCATCTGGTACCAGGTCAGGTCGATCGTCTCGCCATACGCCTCGAGCCGTTCGGTCCAGGCATCGCGCGCATCGCCCTGGCGGCTGAACCGTGCCTCCGAGACCGGGATGGTCGCGTCGGACAGGTCCTGGTTCAGCATTCCCTGGACGGTGGCCTGCAGCCAGCGCGTCATGGCGATGTTGTCGGACCAGATATGCCACCGGTCCTCGGTGAGCTCGCTCTTCATGTAGAGCACGTGGCCGGGCCCGGCGGGCGAGAACAGGATCCGCCAGAAGCTGGCGTTGGTACCGAGCGGTCCGCCCTCGGACTCGGAGAGGCGGATGAACGGGTTCTCGCCGGTCAGGATGACGCGGTGGCTGTCGATCGACATTGGAACTCCCCCTTTGGCCTGGCGCCGTCGGCGCGGTTCCCTGGCTTACTTGAAGTGCGTCGTTTCGGTGATCTGCGGGCCGAGAGACAGGGAGCCTTCGAGCTTGTAGCCGTAGTCGAGGTCGTCGTGGCGCGCGAAGACCAGCAGCGTCTCGAACATCGGCACGGCGCAGACATTGGCGATGATCTTCTTCTGCGCCTCGGCCCAGAGGGCGAGCTGCTTGGTACGGTCGGTCTCGACCCGTGCGGCATCGATCTCCTTGTCGGCGACGTTGCAGTGGCTGAAGTTGGTCACCGCGGTCGGCGTCTTGACGATGCTGCGGCTGTGGAAGAATTGGGTCAGCGTCACGTCGGCGATCGGGAAGCGCGCCGCCGAGTAGTAGACCATCGGGCTCAGGTCCTGGCGGATCTGCTGGTGGAAGGTGGCGTGTTCCACCACCTGCAGGTCGAGGTTGATCCCCGCCTTCTTGAGCTGCGCCTGGATGACCTGGGCGGCGGTCAGCATCTCGGGGAGCTGCGACTGGATCATCTTGACGGTGAGGCCGTCGGGGTAGCCTGCCTCCTTCAGCAATTCCTTGGCCTTGCCGACGTCGTTGCCGACCAGCCCGTTGTCGGCGGTGAAGCCGAGATAGCCGCGCGGCACCACGCTCTGCGCCTCACGGCTCACGTCCTTGCCGCGCCAGCGCACGAGTTCGGGGCGGTTGATCGCATAGGCCACCGCCTGGCGGACGCGGATGTCGTCGAACGGCTTCACCGTGGTGTTGAGGTGGAGCTGCGCCTCCTCGGCCGGCTCGAAGATGTCGACGATGGTGTGCGGCAGGGCCTTGGTCCGGTTCACCCAGGCCTGGTCGGCGCGACCGTAGTTCAGGTCGATCTCGCCGCTCTGGAAGGCCAGGTCGCGGGAGGCGTCGGACGGGATGAAGCGGTAGCTGATCGTCTTGATCTTGGGCGCGCCGCGGAAATACGCGTCGTTGGCGCGCAGTTCGAGCGACTGGTTCGGCGTGACCGAGACGAAGGCGAACGGGCCGCTGCCGACCGGGTTGCGCTTGAACGCGTCGCCTTTCCCCTCCACCGCCTTCTTCGGCACGATGAAGCCCTGGGCGTAGTTGGTGACGATGCCCAGCAGGTTGGGCACGTTCTCCTTCAGCACGAGGCGGACGGTGTAGGGGTCCACGGCCTCGATCGTCTGCACCGGACGGAGTTCGGAGGCGAAGGCCGAGGTCTTGGAGTCGCCCGCCTTCTTCAGGCTGAACACGACGTCGTCGGCGGTGACCTCGCCCAGGCCGCCCTGCCACTGCACGCCATGGCGGAGGTGGAAGGTCCAGGTGCGGCCATCGGGGGAGCTTTCCCAGCTCTCGGCCAGGTCGGGTTCGAGCCTGGCGGGATCGACGCTGCCGGGCGGGAAGCGCACGAGGCCGTTGAACATCCAGGCGGCGACGATGCGGTCGATGGTGGAGACGGCGAAGTGCGGGTCGAGCTGCCCCACGTCCTGGGCGGCGATGCCGACGGTGAGCGTCGTCTTCTCCGCCTGGGCGGGGGCGGATCCGACGAGGGCGGCGACGGCGAGGGACGTCGCCAGCAGGGCGGCGCGCAGCTTCATGAGTGAGTCTCCCGTTTTGTTGCCGGGAGTCGTAGCAGGAACTTGCGCCGGCCTGCCATGGGGGACGTCGCGGTGGTGCGGGCGGGCCCCCGAGCGGGTGACGGTTCCATACGCGGTGCCCGCACGTGATGGCGGTGTGCCGGGAGCAGGCGCCGGCGATGACGCAACCGCGTCCCGGGCATCACGTAGGGTGCCACCTGAACGGGTGAGTTCAGGTCTACCGGTTCGTGCGCGCCTCCGGGAAGGTCGGCAGTCCCGGTTCCAGCGTCACCCAGGGCAGGCGCGTGGCGGTCCGTGTCTGATCTGCCGGCGGCAGCGCTTCCGGGGTATCGAGGCTGCACGTGGTCACGTCGATCTCGTCCTGATGCTTGTCGCTCTCGAAGCTCAGCGGCGTGCCGCAGGTCGCGCAGAAGCGGCGCGTCGCATGCGCGCTCGAGCGGTAGGCGGCGGGTGTTGCGGCGGTGAAGCGGAATTCCGCGCGCGGCACGCTGAACCAGGTGACGTAAGCGGCGCCGGCGGCGCGGCGGCACATGCCGCAATGACAGTTCGTCTGGTGGTAGGGCGTGCCGGTCGCTTCATAGCGCGTGGCTCCGCACAGGCATCCGCCGGTCAGCATGACCCGTCCTCCCTCCTTCCCCGACATGAGGATAACGGATCCGCGCCGAACTCGTTGCGTTCGGCAGCGCAACCGCTGCACAGTGCCGCAACCCACGCTCCAGGAAACCCCATGCGCCTGTTGCAGCCCGACCCTGGAACCGCGTTGCGCGGTCTGCGCGCCATGAAGACCGTAGCGGCCGCCTCGGGGGCGATCGGTTCGGCGCAGCGCACCTTGCTCCAGGCGGTGCGCGACGTGCTCCTGCATCTCGAGCCGTCGCTCGACGATCTTGCCCCGATCGACCCCGCCGCCCTGGCGGCCGGCTTCCCCGAGGGGCCGCTCCGCCGGCAGTTCGTGGATGGCATGTTGGTGGTGGCGCTCGCCGACGGCGTACCCGACCGCGCGACGGTCGCGCAGGTCGAGGCCTTCGCCGCGGCGCTGGACGTCGACGCCGCCGAACTGCGCGACCTGCGCCGGTTGGCCGATCACCACATGCTGCTCTTCAAGCTCGACTTCCTGCGCCGCAGCCAGGTTGGCGACATCCTGCGCAACCAGCTCGACCAGCACGGGCTTCTCGGTCTCGCGCGCAGCGTGCTGGGCATGCGCGGCCTGATGGAGGACCCCGCCCTCGCCAGCCGCTATCATGCGTGGGAGCGCCTGCCCGACGACACACTCGGCCACCATCTCTGGCGCTACTATCGGCGCAACGGCTTCGGCCTGCCTGGGGAGCGTGGCGGGTTCCCCGAGGCCGGGGTCTATCACGACGTGTCCCACGTGCTCGCCGGCTACGGGACCGACGCGGAGGGGGAGATCGAGGTCGCGGCGTTCATTGCCGGCTACAAGACGCAGCGGCCGTTCTACGTCGTGCTGTTTGCGGTGCTGATCTTTAGTGCCGGCGTCAACATGCGTCCCACCCCAGGCGACGTGACCACCGGCGTTCTCGGGCGCCCCGGGATGGCGGAGCGGATGTTCGCGGCGCTCGAGCGCGGCGCGTCGGTGCGTGCCGACCTGTCGGACAAGTGGGATTACTGGCCCTGGGTTGGTCGGCCGATCGAGGAGGTACGCCAAGCCCTGGCCGTTCCGCCAGCCTGACCGGCTCTTCGCGCGCCGGGAGGGCGCTGTCAGACCGGCGCGCTCAACGTTTGACTCGCATGGAGCTCACCTCGGCGCGCGGTATTCTCTTGGCTTTTGGGCGTGGCCGCCCCACCAACCCCACGCCTGATACCGATGAGCAAAGGGCTCATCGGTATCATACCGGCCGTGCGTCAGGCGGCGAGGGCCAGGCGCCAACGATCCAGATCGGAGGCCGGCTTTTCGCCCAGGGCCGAGCTCCAGTAGGCGCGCGCGTCGGCCTTGCGGCCGCTCCGGACCAAGGCGTGGAAGTAGGTCTGGCGGAACAGGTCGACCTGCGCGTCGCTGCCGCCGCCGATGGTTGCAAGGGACATCACCGGATCGAGGAGCGCCGCCGCCTTTCGCGCATCGCCGGTGGCGAAAGCCGCCACGGCCTCGATCAGCGGGCCGCCGAACGTGGCCCAGCTCCTGGCGGCTTCGGCATCGCCGGACGCGGTGCGCCGCGCGACCTCCCGTTGCCAGGCCGCGACCGTGTCCGCCTGTCCGGCGCGGGCGAGCGCGTAGACGAAATGCGCGTCGAGGAACGGCATGTAGTGGCTGCCGAGATGGCCCGCGACATGCGCCGCGATCACGGGCCACAGCGCGTCCACCGAGGCCCCGGCCAGTTCCAGCCGCCAGAGCAGCGCGATCGCATCCACCTGCTCGAACACGAGGTCGGGGGCGATCCCCCAGACGTGGCGCCGGAACAGATCGAGCGCGCGGTCGCGGTCCAGCCGGTCGAGATGCGCCAGCGCCAGATGCCACCCGTTATGGCAATGCGCGAACCGCCCCGACGCGATCCAGCTCGGGAGGAACCCCTCGAGCGCCGCGATCCCGGCGTCCGCGTCCCCGCGGCGTAGATGGATGTGGGCGACGCAGTGATGCGCCCAGGGCTGGTCCGGGTCGATCGCAAGCGCGCGCCCGACCGTCGCCTCGGCCGCCGGCAGGTCGCCGCACAGCTCCTCGGCGAAGGCCGCCATCGCCAGGAGGTCGGCATCGTCCGGATTGGCCGGCACGAGCCGGTCCATGTGGGCGCGGAAGCGCGGCGCCTCATGCTCCTGCCCCAGCACGTAATAGAAGAACTCGGCGATCTTGGCGGCCAGCAGATCGGTGGGCCAGAGCGCGGTCAGCGCCTCCGCCTGATCCAGCGCGCCCAGATGGTCGTGCGCCAGCCAGCGCCGCAGCATCGCCTCCCACCGCCGCTCCCGGTCCGTTGCGCCGCGCAGCAGGGGCGCGGCGGCGTCCAGGTAGGCGCGGCCCGCCGCATCCGCAGCCGCCGTCTGCCCCAGCAGGCAGAAGGCCGCCGCGGCAAGCTGGATCATCGGGGTCTCGGGGAAGCTCTTCGCATCCTCCAGGATCGACTCGGCGCCGCGGTCCAGCCGGATCAGGCGCCGCGTGAACGTGTCGAGCGAGACGCGTTCGGCCGCGGAGCCGATCGTGGCGGGAAGCTTGCCGGCGGAGCCGGATGGGGAGCCGGACGGGGAGGCAAAGGGGGACATGGGCGTGATCCTTCTCGCGTGCGGATCGTGGTCAGTCGGCTTCCCCGCCCAGCTTGGCCGCGAGCGTCGGCATGCGCGACCGGCGCGGCGCCAGCCAGTGCTGCAGCCGGTCGAGATACAGGTAGATCACCGGCGTCGTGTAGAGCGTCAGGATCTGGCTGAGCGCGAGCCCGCCCACCATGGCGTAGCCCAGCGGCTTGCGGAACTCGGACCCGGCGCCGGAGCCCAGCATCAGCGGCAGGCCGGAGAGCAGCGCCGCCATGGTGGTCATCAGGATCGGGCGGAACCGCATCAGGCAGGCCTGGCGGATCGCCTCGAACGGCGGCAGCCCGTCCTTGCGTTCGGCGCTGATGGCGAAATCCACCATCATGATGCCGTTCTTCTTCACGATGCCGATCAGCAGGATCACGCCGATCAGCGCGATCACCGACAGGTCGTATTTCACCAGCATCAGCATGAGCAGCGCGCCGACGCCGGCCGACGGCAGGGTGGAGAGGATGGTCAGCGGCAGGATGTAGCTCTCGTACAGGATGCCGAGGATGATGTAGACCGTGATCAGCGCCGCCGCGATCAGGTAGGGCTGCGAGGCGAGCGAGGACTGGAACGCCTGCGCCGTGCCCTGGAACGTGCCGTTGACCGTGATCGGCGTGCCCATCTCCGCGACCGCGGCCTTGATCGCGTCCACCGCCTGTCCCAGCGCCGCGCCGGGCGCGAGATTGAAGGAGATGGTGACGGCCGGGAACTGGCTCTGGTGGCTGATCGACAGTGGCTGGACCGGCAGGGTGGACCATTTCGCGAAGGCCGAGAGCGGCACGGCCGCCCCGGTCGAGGACTTCACGTACAGCTTCTCGAGCGTGGCGACGTCGCCCTGCTGGTCGGGCAGCACCTCCAGGATCAGGTGGTAGGAGTTCACCTGGGTGAAGTACTGGGTGATCTGCCGCTGGCCGAACGCGTCGTACAGCGTGTCGTCGATCGCCTGCGGCTGGATGCCGAAGCGCGCGGCCTGGTCGCGGTCGATCACCAGCGTCGCGGTGGTGCCGCCCACCTGCTGGTCGCTGGTGACGTCGCGCAGCATCGGCAGGGAGCGCAGCTTGTCCAGGATGCGCGGCGCCCAGTGGAACAGTTCGGTCAGGTCGGCGTCCTGCAGCGTGTACTGGAACTCGGTCTTGGACAGCCGGCCGCCGACGCGCACGTCCTGGGCGGCCTGCAGGAACAGTGCCCCGCCCTCCACCTTCTGCAGCTTGGGCCGCAGCCGGTTGATGTAGGCCTGGGCGGAGCCGCCGACGCGCTGGTCCCATGGCTTGAGCGCGATGAAGATGCGGCCGTTGTTGACCGTCTGCCCGCCGATCCCGGCGCCGATGCTGGAGGCGAAGCCGGCCGTGTCGGGGTCGGACAGCACGACCTGCTGCAGCTTCTCCTGCACCTGCATCATGCGCTTGAAGGAGATGTCCTGCGCCCCCTCGGTGATGCCGATCACCACGCCCGTGTCCTGCGGCGGGAAGAACCCCTTCGGGATCTCGAGATAGAGGAAGACGGTCAGCCCGAGCGTCGCGAGGAAGGCGAGGAGGGTGACGAACTGGAAGCGCAGCGCGATGTCGAGGGTACGGCGGTAGCCGCCGACCAGCGCGTCGAAGAAACCCTCGATCACGCGGTAGAGCCGGCCGTGCTCGCCGTGCTGGTGCTGCAGGAAGCGGGAGCACATCATCGGCGTGAGCGTGAGCGAGACGACGGCCGAGACGAGCACCGCGATGGTGACGGTCATGGCGAATTCGCGGAACAGCCGGCCGACGATGCCGCCCATCAGCAGCAGCGGGATGAACACCGCGACCAGGGACAGGCTGATCGAGACGATGGTGAAGCCGATCTCGCTGGCGCCCTTGATGGCGGCCTCCATCGGCCGCATCCCCTCCTCGATGTGGCGGTAGATGTTCTCCAGCATGACGATGGCGTCGTCGACCACGAACCCGACCGCGATGGTCAGGGCCATCAGCGAGAGGTTGTCGAGCGAATAGCCCAGCAGGAACATGACCGCGAAGGTGCAGATCAGCGCCACGGGGACGGTGATGGAGGGGATGATCGTCGCCCAGACGCTGCGCAGGAACAGGAAGATCACCATCACCACGAGGCCGATCGACAGCATCAGGGTGAACTGCACGTCGTCGACCGAGGCGCGGATGGTCTGCGTGCGGTCCATGATGATGCCGACATGCACGGCGGGCGGGATGGAGGCCTCGAGCCGGGGCAGTGCGGCCTTGATGCGCTCCACCGTCTCGATGACGTTGGCGCCCGGCTGCTTGAACACCATCAGGATGATGCCGCGCTTGCCGTTCTGCCAGCCGGCGAGGAGCTGGTTCTCGGGCCCGTCGACCGCGCGGCCGATGTCGCGCACGCGGACCGGCGCGCCGTTGCGGTAGGCGAGCACGACGTCCTGGTATTCCGCCGCCTTGGTGAGCTGGTCGTTGGCGTAGATGGTGAAGGTGCGGTTCTCGCCGTTGATCGTGCCCTTGGGCGCGTTCACCGTGGCGTTGACCAGGCTGTAGCGCACGTCCTCCAGCGTCATGCCCATGGCGGCGAGCTTGGCCGGGTCGACCTGGACCCGCACGGCGCGCTTCTGCTCCCCGCCGATCAGCACCTGGGAGACGCCGGCGATCTGCGAGATCTGCTGCGAGAGCACGAGGTCGGCGTAGTCGTCCACGTCGATCAGCGGCACCGCGTCGGACTGCACCGACATGATCAGGATCGGCGATTCGGACGGGTTGACCTTCCAGTAGTTGGGCGCGGAGGGCAGGTTCTTCGGCAGCTGCCCCGAGGCGGCGTTGATCGCCGACTGCACGTCGGAGGCGGCGGCGTCGATGTTGCGGTCGAGATCGAACTGGATGGTGATCGAGGACTGGCCCTGCACGCTGATCGAGGTCATCTGCGAGATGCCGGAGATCGCGGCGAACTGCCGTTCCAGCGGCTGGGCGACGGTGCTCGCCATCGTCTCGGGGCTGGCGCCCGGATACTTCGCGTTGACGTTGATGGTCGGGAAGTCGACCCGGGGCAGGGGGGCCACGGGCAGGAACGGGTAGGCGGCGATGCCGACCAGCACCAGGGCCGCCATCAGCAGGGATGTGGCGATCGGCCGGCGGATGAACGGGGTCGAGATGCTCATTCGATGCGGCCTGGTGTTCGGGGGAGGGGCGTGGCGGGCGGCGTCAGGGTCCGGGTGTGGCGGATGGGGTCAGGTTCCGGGCTTGGCGGCGGTCCTGGTCGTGGCCACCGCGACCCGGGCGCCGGCCTGCAGGCGGGACTGGCCGTCCACGACCACGCGCTGGCCCTCCTGCACGCCGCGCGCGATGATCGCGGTCTCGCCGTCGTCGCGGGCCATCTCGACCGTCTCGCGGGCGACGGTGTCGTCGGGCTTCACGACGTAGACGTAGAGCCCGTTCGGTCCGTGCTGCACGGCGGGGGAGGGCACGGTGAGCACGTTCTCGTCGGTGCCCACCAGCACGCGGATATTGACGAACTGGCCGGGCCAGAGCCGGTTGTCCGGATTGGGGAAGGTCGCCTTGGCCCGGATCGTGCCGGTGGCCGCGTCGATCGCGTTGTCGACCGTGAGCAGGGTACCCTTGTCGAGCTCCGCCTTCTCGTCGCTGGACCGCGCCACGACCTCCGGCTTGCCGCGTGCCATCGCCGCGGCGAGCGCGGGCAGGTTGTCCTGCGGCACGGCGAAGGTGACGCTGATCGGCTTGAGCTGCGCCAGGGTCATGATGGCCGTGCCCTCGGCGGCGCGCACGAGGTTGCCGGGATCGACGGTGCGCAGCCCGACCCGGCCGTCGAACGGCGCGGTGATGTAGCAGTAGCTGAGGTTGAGCTGCGCGGCCTCGATCTGGGCGTCGTCACCGACGATCGCGGCGCGGAGCTGCTTGGCGAGCGCCATCACCACTTCGAGCTTCTGGCGGGAGGCCACTTCCTCCTTCGCGAGCGCGGTGTAGCGGGTGACGTCGGCGGAGGCGGTGGAGAGCTGCGCCTCGTCCTGCGCCTTCTTGGCCAGGGCGGCATCGAGCGCGGCCTGGTAGGGGCGGGGATCGATCACCGCGAGCACGTCGCCCTTGCGGACCTCCTGCCCCTCGGTGACCGGCACCTCGGTCAGGGTTCCGTCGACCCGGCTGCGGAGCTGGACCGCGTAGAAGGCCTGCACGGACCCGAGCGCGCGGATCCAGATCGGGACGTCCGCGCGGGTGACGGTGGCGACGCTGACCGGCACCCCGGCGGGGGCGGCATGTGGCGCCGACGAAGCGGTGGAGGTGGCCTGCGCGGCGGCGGGCGTGGGCGGGCTGGCGGACAGGAGGAGGAGCGCGGTCAGGACCACGCCGAGGCCGGTCGCATGACCGCCGCGCCTCACGCGTTCCCGCCCCGGCGTCGCATGTGGACCCCAAGCATGGTTCGATGGCCTTCGGTTCTCGGGGCCGCGCTGCGGCGAACGCAAGCGGTCCGTCCCTGCATCCCCAGGCGGTCATTGTCCGCGAAACCTCCCCGCCCCGCCAGGGGGATTCTCGCCGGCGCGCAGATTCGAGGCGGCAGCAACACTTTGATACGCGCCGGTCGGGAGCCGCAGGCGCACCGCCGGCCGGATCCGGGGCACGCGCCCTCCGCCCGCCGCCCGCGACATCCGGACCGCCCGCCCCGCCGGCGCCCGCCTGGCGCGGCGGTCCGACTGCTCGGATGGCGCGGCCTTGCTTGGCGGGGGGCGAGGGCGGCGGCGGTCAGGCCTCCGCGACGCCCAGGGCGCGGCGGAACCGGTCGCTCAGGTAGGCACCGTCGCGCGGCGGGAGGAAGCGCGGCTTCTCCTCGGGCGAGATGCGCAGCACCGCGAACAGCGGCTCGCTGCGGAGCCGGTCGCGCAGCAACTCGACCTCCGCCATGTCCCGCGCGATCGCCGTCTGCTGCCAGCCGCAGGCGGCGGCGACCGCGGCGAGGTCGGTGCCGAGGCCGGTATGGCTGCGCTGCGACCCGGTCTCGCCGAAGCGGGTGTTGTCGAGCACCGCGACGGCGAGGTTGGGCGCCGCCTGGGCGGCCAGCGTCGCGAGCGAGCCGATCCCCATCAGCATCTCGCCATCGCCGGTGATCACCAGCACGCGCCGGCGCGGCTGCGCGAGCGCGATCCCGAGGCCGATCATCGCGGCCCCGCCCATCGCGCCCCAGAGATAGAAGTTGGTCGGCCGGTCGCCGGCCGCGCCCACGTCGTAGGTGGCGGCGCCGAGCCCGCTGACGATCAGCAGGTCGCCGGGGTCGCGGAGCAGGGTGGCGACGACCTCCCGGCGGTCGAGGGTTCCTTCGTTCGGCAGGCTCATTTCACGAACACCTTGGCGCCGATCAGGCGCTGGGAGAACAGGACGGCGACGGCGATCTGGCTGTCGAAGGCCAGCGCCGCGGAGGCGGCCACCATCTCGGGTGCGTCCTCCGGCCGATCGGCGCGGCGGACATGCACGCCGGCCTCCTTCAGCACGCCGGGGGTGGCGGCGCCCATCGGCACCTGCCACGGATTGAACTCCCCCCACTCGCCCCGCATCGTCACCAGCGTGAGGAACGGCATGCGGCAATTGAGCGGCAGGGACAGCATGTTGATGGTGTTGCCGACGCCGGAGGACTGCATGAGCAGGGCGGCGCGCTGCCCGCCCAGCCAGGCGCCGGCGGCGAGCGCGATGCCCTCCTCCTCCGTGGTGAGCACGACGGCCTGCATGTCGGGGTCGGCGTGGGCGGCTTCGATCAGGTGGGCGTGGCCGGCGTCCGGCACGTAGCCGATCTGGGTGACGCGGGCGGCTTTCAGCGCGGCGTAGACGCCGGCCTGCCAGGTCGGATGGGCGGTCATGGGGTCTCCTCTGGTCCGGCATGCTGCCCGTGGCGGACGCGGAGGGCAAGCGAGCGGGACGAGCGGGACGGGGAAGGGGGGGGACGGGCGGGAGAGGTGGGGGCGCGACCGGCGCGAAGGACGGGCAGGGGTGAGGGACGGGCAGGGGTGTGGGACGGGCAGGGGTGTGGGACGGACAGGGGCGAGGCGCGGGCGGCGCCCTCCCTGTCATGGCCGCGCGCGTCGCGGCCATCCACGGCTGCGTGTGCTGCTGGACGTCGTGGATGGCCCGCCTTCGCGGGCCATGACACAGAGGGGGCGCGACCATGACACAGAGGCGCGCGGCCATCGCGCTCGGCCCTTCGACCGCCCCCGCGCCGAGGCCGCCCGTCAGGCCGCGGCGTAGGCGCCGCGGCCGAACATCCGGTCGAGCTTGTCCGCCTCCGCCTTGTCGTACGGGGTGGTGCGGGCGCGGACCTCCTCGACCTTGGCCAGCGCCGCCTGCACCGCGGGGCGGGCGGAGACCGTCTCCACCCAGCGCGTCATCGCGGGATACTTGGCCGCGACCTCCGGCCCCAGGATGTTCGGGAGCGCGCGCGCCCAGGGCAGGGTCGCGATGTCGGCGATCCCATACTCGGCACCACCCAGGAACGGCGTGGTCGAGAGCCGCTGCTCGATCGTCTCGAACACCCGGTGCACCTGCGTCGCGTAGCGGCTGCGGGCGTAGTCGTTGCCGTCGGGCGCGAAGCGCATGAAGTGCACGTACTGGCCGCACATCGGCCCGACCGTGCCCATCTGCACCATCAGCCACTGGATCGCATCAAACTTGCCGGTGCCGCTCGCCGGCAGCAGGCGGCCGGTCTTCTCGGCAAGGTAGAGCAGGATCGCACCCGACTCGAACACCGTGTAGGGCGTCCCGTCCGGACCGTCGGGATCGACGATCACCGGCACCTTCGCGAGCGGGTTGAGCTTGCGGAACGCCGCATCGAACTGCTGGCCGCTGAAGACGTCGACGGGCTTCACCTCGTAGGGAAGGCCGAGCTCCTCGAGCGCGATGTAGACCTTCACGACGTTCGGGCTGCCCATGCCGTAGAGCGTGATCATCTGGTCCCTCCTGACTGCGGCGGCAGCGTCGCACACCGGGCTGTGTGGCGGAAGAGCCGGGCGCGCGGGTAACGTTTCGTCAACCGATCGGGTGTATCGCCAGGGCTGCAGGCGGAGGCCGCCCATGTCGTTGCCCAGCAGGCCGAACGGCGCCGGCCCACCCCGTCCGGAGGCCCGCGACGCCGGCGACACCCCGGTGGCCAAGGCGCCGGAGGCTCGGCCTCCTGTGGCCCATCCCACCCCGCCGCGCGGCGCCGCCGACGCGGGCGTCCCGAACAGGGCCGGCGCGGACGGCGGCGGCCCCGGGGCCGTGTCCCGGCAGGCCGTCATCCGCCAGATCGGCGTCTCCATCGGCGAACTCGGGCGCCATCTCGCGACGCAGAAGGACGTCGCCGGCGCGGTCGCCGCGACCAGCGCGCGGGCGAAGGCCATCGCGTTCAAGGCGTGGCAGGTGCTGGTCGGCGGACCCGACGCACCGGAGGCGGCGCGGGCGCTGGCGCAGGATCTCGACCGGCTCTCGGCGGATCTCATCGGCCTGGCGGGCCGCGCGGAGCAGGAGGCGCTGCTGAGCTCCGATGCGGCGTCCATCCTGATGCTCGCCGCGGCCGAGTTCACCGCGATCGCGGGCGATCCCGCGGCGGTCGCGGACGTGCCGGCGCTGCGGGCGCGGCTGCGGCCGCTGGCCGAGAAGCTCGACACGATCCCGGCCCGCCTGCGCGAAGGCAAGGCGATCGCCCAGCTCTTCCACGCCGAAGCGCGGGCGGCGGCGGCGCTCGCCCAGCGCGGCAAGGCGCTGACCGGCCTGAAGCCGGGCCAGGTGGCGCAGGACGTCTACGACGCGATGGGGGCGCTGGCGGCCGAGACCGGACGCATGTCGGAGCGGATGATGGCGAACGCGGCGCGCGGGCAGCAGATCGCAACCAGCATGGCGACGCAGGTGCAGGACCTGGCCAAGCCCGCGCACGGCTGGAGCCAGAGCGCCGGGCGGCAGGAATTGTCATCCGTGATCGGACGGGGCGGGGCGATCGTCTGGTGAGGCGGCGCGGGTTCGTTTGCCCGTCGGCCGCCTGCCCGGGCACGTCGCCGCTCGCCGCTCAGCGCGCGTAGTCGGGCTCCTCGCGGTCCAGGATGCGGCGCCACGCGTCCAGGTGCAGGCGCGCGTCGAGCTTCTGCCCCCACGGGCCGTTCCAACGCCGGCGGCCCGTTTCGGGCAGGCTGCGCAGCTTCTGCCCGGTCGACAGCGCCGTGACCTGGTACATCGCGGTGCGTTCGGCGATGTAGCATTCGTCGAATGCGTCGTGGACGGTGGGGCCGACCACGGTCACGCCGTGTCCGCCCATGATCAGCGTCGACTTCTCGCCCAGTGCCGCGGCCAGCCGGTCTCCCTCCTGGTGGCTGTCGGCCGGCGCATCCCCGTGCTGGTCCACCGCGACCCGGTCGTTCAGCAGCAGGTTGTTGTGGTGCGCGAGCGCCAGCTCCGGCTGCTCCAGCAGCGACAGTGCCGTCAGGTATTGCGGGTGCACGTGGATGATGCAGGTCGCGGCCGGGTTCTGCAGATGGATGCGGCAATGAATGTGGAACGCGACCTTCCGCAGCTCGCCCTCACCGCGCAGCACCTTGCCGTCGAGGTCGCACACGATCAGCGAGCTCGCGGTCAGTTCCTGGAACAGGTAGCCGCGCGGGTTGATCAGGAAGGTCGGGCTGGCGTCGGGCCGCGCCTGCGGCAGCATCAGCGAGTTGTGGTTGCCGATCTGCTCGTTCCACCCCAGCCGGGCACCGATCCGGAACACGGCGGCCATGTCGCAGCGCAGGCGCCATTCCTCCCGTTCGGCGTCGGAGGAGGAGAGGGACTGAAGGATGGCGGCCATGGCGCGGCTCCGGGACCGGGATGGCGGATCGTGCGCCGAACGGCCGCTGCTGCCAAGCGTCGCCGCGCCCCGGTCCGCGCGATCCCTCGGTTCTCGCGACGCCTGTCGCGCCGCGCGAAGCGATGAGAACCCTCGCGCCGGGCGACGCGGCGACACCCCTCGCGCCACGCGATGCGATGGCACCCCTCGCGCCGCGCAACGCGGCGACGGCCCCCCACGGCCGCCCCGCCCGCGCGGCGTCCGGACCCGCGCGCGCTCACGCGGCGCGGATGCTCTCGACCAGCCGCGCCACCTCGCCGCGCAGCTTGGAGGCGTTGTCCGCCAGCCCGTCGGCGGCGCCGAGCACGAGGCTCGCCGCGGATCCGGTTTCGGCGGCGGTCTGGCTCACGCGGTCGATGTTGATCGTCACGTGCTGGGCCGCCTGCGCGGTCTGCTGCACGTTGCGGGCGATCTCGTTGGTGGCCGCACCCTGCTCCTCGACCGCGGAGGCAATCGTCGTCGCGATGGTGCTCACCTCCTCGATCGTGCCGGTGATCCCCTGGATCGCGTCGACCGCTTCCTTCGTCGCCGCCTGGATGCGGGTGATCTGGGCGCCGATCTCCTCGGTCGCCTTGCCCGTCTGGCTCGCCAGGTTCTTCACCTCCGAGGCGACCACGGCGAAGCCCTTGCCCGCGTCGCCGGCCCGCGCCGCCTCGATCGTGGCATTAAGCGCGAGCAGGTTGGTCTGCCCGGCAATCCCCGTGATCAGTTCCACCACCTGCCCGATCTGTTCGGCGTTCACCGCCAGCGCACGTACGATCGCATCGGTGCGGTGCGCGGCCTCGACCGCCTTCTCGGTGATCCGCGTCGTCTGCGTCACCTGCCGGCCGATCTCCTCGATCGAGGAGGACAGCTCCTCGGCCGAGGCGGCGACGGTCTGGGCGCTGGCGCTCGCTTCCGTCGCCGCGGCGGACACCTCGCCCGCACGGCTCGTGCTCTCGTCGGCGGAGCCGACCATGGTGCGCGCCGTGCCCTGGAGTTCGGTCGCGCGGCTGGCCACGTCGCCGATCATCCCGCCCACGGCCGCCTCGAACTCGCCGGCGAGCCGGTTCAGCATGGATTTGCGGGTCTCCGCGGCCTCCGCCTCCAGCGCGGCGCGCCGTTCCTCTCCGGCGGCCAGCTCCCGCGCCATGGCGCGGAGCGCATCGGCGAGCTGCCCGGTTTCGTCCGCGGCCTGGACTTCCAGCACCTGGTCACGCCGCCCGGCGGCGATGCCCGCCGCGAACCGCGCACTGGCCCGCAGCGGCACCGCGATCCGCCGCGCCGCGATCCAGCTCGCCCCGATGCCGACGACGGCCACCGCGAGGCCGATCAGCACCATCAGCAGCACGTCGGTCTCCCGATGGCTGGACAGCGTTCCGCCGAGCCGGTCGGCCTCCGCCAGTGCGACGGAGCGGGGGACCGAGACGAGCACCGACCAGGGCGTGCGGGTGCGTCCGATCACGATCGGGGAGAGCGCCTGGATCGTGTCGGACGCGGTATCGACGTCGATGCTGGCCTGGCCGGCCTGGATCCGGCCCAGATCCTCCTGCGCGTGGGGATCGAGCACGTCGAAGCGCTTGCCGACCAGGTCCGGACGCTCGCTGGATGCGACGACCAGGCCCATGTTGCTGACGATGGCGACCTTGCCCTTGCCGCCATAGACGTTCGCGGCCACGCGTTCGGCCAGCTTCTGCACGAAGGAGAGGTCGAAATCGGCGCCGGCGACGCCCAGGAACTTCTCGCCCGCCATGATCGGCACGGACATGGTGGCCAGGTAGACGGGCTTGCCCTGCACGATATACGGCAGCGGATCGAGGATGCTCTCCCCGCCGCCGCCCCGCGGGCCGAGATACCAGCCGCCCTTCACCACCCCGTTCGGGTGCCGTTCGGCGCTGTCGTATTCGACCAGCGGCTGCAGCGCCACGTGACCCTTGTCGTCCCGTGTCCAGTAGGAGAGGAAGCGGCCGGTCGCGTCCGTACCCGTCTCGGTCCGGCCGGAATAGGCCCGGTCCTGGTCGTCCAGCGCGTTCGGCTCCCACGCACTGTAGGTGCCGTTGAAACTCGGGTTCTGCTGCAGGACCTTGTAGAGGATGCCGTTCAGCAGCGGGCGGCGGTCATCCAGCGGCACCCCGCCCTGCGACGGGGCGACGGCGATCGCCTCGAACGCGCGGGCCATGGTGCGAGCGGCGTCGAACGCGCGCTCGAGCTCCGAACGGACGTTGCCCGCCTCGCGCGCGGCGACGCCCTGCAGGATCTGCTTCGCGTCCGCCTCCAGCAGCGCGCCGGTCTGCGTCGTGACGAAGCGCGAGGTCTGCACGCTGAACCACGTGCTGAAGCCCAGCAGCAGGACCGTCGCGCCGACCATGCAGAGCGCGGAGAGACTCGCGATCTTCGTCTGGATGGAATGGAACGTCATGGAAGCCTCGCTCGGGCGGTGACCCGGCGGGCACTCTAGGCAGTGGTTCTCTCCGATCCGTTAACGCCGACCCGCGTCCCCCAGCGGTCCGTCAGCGGTCAGCCAGCGGTCCGTCAGCGTGCGTTGGCGGCGGCCTCGGCCGGCCAGAGGGCCGCGCCCCACCGGACCGCGATCGCCGCGGTCAGGGTCAATCCGGCCAGGCAATACGCAGTGGCGGTGGCGACGAAGCCGATCCGGTCGATCAGGGCGCCTGCGAGCAGCAGCCCGATCGGCAGGCCGTAGATCGCGAGCATGCGCACGCCCATGATGCGGCCGCGGAAGCGCGCGCCGGCGCCGGCCAGCAGCATCACCGCCATCGGCACCATGCTGAAGCTCTGCGCCGCGCCGGCCAGCAGCAGCATCGCCCGCCCGCCGTTCGGGCCAGGCATCGCGACGAAGCCCAGCAGCATCAGGTACCATGCGAAGGAGAAGATCAGCATCATCCGCGCGGGGCGCAGCCGCGGTCCCATGATGCCGATCGCGATGGAGCCGATCAGCGCGCCGAGGGCAAAGCTCGCGACCAGGGTGCCGAGGCCGGTCTGGTCCATTCCGTACACGTCGCGGGCGACGAAGGGCAGCAGGCCGAGGGTCAGCGGGAAAGCGGTCAGGTTCACCAGGAAGGCGAGCAGCATCGCCGCGAGCGCCGCCGGCGTATCCCAGACCGTCTCGAGCCCCTCCCGCAGGTCGCGCAGCACCGAACGCCGCACCCCGGCCGTGGCGAACCCGCGGCCGCCGCCGACACCCAGCGTGAGCGCGAACCCCGTCGCGTAGATCGAGGCGATGGCGACATAGGCCGGACCGAGGCCGATCACGGCGAACAGCCCCGCCCCCGCGAGCGACCCCAGGGTGCGGGCGGAATCGGAGGTGGTGCGCGAGAGGCCCATCGTCGCCATCAGCCGGTCGGGGGGCATGGTTTCCGCGACCAGCGCGTTGCGCATGGCGAGGTCGGAGGGGCGGACCAGCCCGGCGAGTGCCGCGATCCCCAGCACATGGGCCGGCCGCAGCAGGCCGGTCAGCGCGAGCGTGGCGATCAGGCCGGCAAGCAGGGTGTACAGCAAGCGCAGGCCGCAGAGCACGCGACGATGGCCGACCCGGTCGCCGGCGAGCCCGAACAGCGGCGCGATCAGCGTTCCCAGGTATTGCAGCGCGCCGAAGACGGTCAGCAGGAGCACCGATCCCGTCTCGGTCAGGATGTACCAGCCGAGGATCAGCGTCTCCATCTCCGTGCCCCAGGAGGTCAGCAGGTCCGCAGGGAACTGGAACCGGAAGCTGCGGATTCCGAACGGGGCGAACAGCGCCGGCCACCGGGCGCGGCGCAGCGGCGGCGCTTCGGCCGCACGTGCTTGGGACGCTTCCATGCTGCCTGCATGGCAGGAAAGCGGCCGGCCGGCAAACCGGTGGGGCCGGCCGGCCGGGTGCGGGTCAGCGGAACGGGAAGGCGTACATCAGCCCGCCGCGGGTCCACAGGTCGTTGATGCCGCGCGGCAGTTTCAGCGGGCTCGCCATGCCGACGTTCCGCTCATAGCTCTCGCCGTAATTGCCCACCTGCTCGACCACCGCGAGCGCCCACTTGTCGTCGAGACCCATCAGCTTGCCGAAATCGCCGGTCTTGCCCAGCAGGCGCTGCACCGTCGGATTGGTGCTGTCGGCGGCGAGCTTCGCGGCGTTGGCGGAGGTCACGCCGGCTTCCTCGGCCTCGACCATCGCGAGCATGGTCCAGCGCACGACGTCGAGCCACTGGTCGTCGCCGCGCCGGACCATCGGTCCCAGCGGTTCCTTGCTGATGCGGTCGGGCAGGATCTCGAACTCGTCCGAGTTCGGCACGCCGGCGCCGCGGATCGAGGCGAGGTTGGAGCTGTCGGAGGAGGCGGCGTCGCAGCGGCCGGACAGCAGCACCTTGATCAGCACGTCGGTGGTGTCGAGCAGCACGATGTGGAATTCCGTGTCGTGCTGCTTCATCCAGTCGGCGAGGTTCATCTCGTGCGTGGAGCCCTGCAGCATGCAGATCGTGCCGCCGGCGAGATCCTTCAGGCTGTGGACGTTGGTGCTCTTGCGCACCAGGAAGCCCTGGCCGTCGTAGAAATTCACGCCGACCATGCGCAGGCCGATCGAGACGTCGCGCACGAACGTCAGGGTCGTGTTGCGCGAGAGGATGTCGATCTCGCCCGACTGCAGCGCGGTGAAGCGGCTGGTGCCGGTGGTGGGCACGTATTTCACCTTGGTCGCGTCGCCGAACACGGCCGCGGCGACGGCGCGGCAGACATCGACGTCGAGGCCGCGCCACACGCCCTGGCTGTCGGGCATGGAGAAGCCGCCGAGGCCCACGTTCACGCCGCAGCTCACCGCGCCGCGGGCGCGCACCGTGTCGAGCGTCGCGGCCTGCGCCGAGACGATGCCGCCGATCAGCAGCCAACCAAGTCCGAGGAGAAACCGCCGCATGTCCTGCTCCGATACCGTCGAAACCGCGAGCGTAACGGGAGGTTCGCCATCCGTGAATGCGGCTCACCGCCGTTCGGCGGCCACCCGTGCGCATCGGAGCTTCGAGGGACCCGGACGGACGCGCGGCGTCGCGGTCCGTTCGGTCGTCAGGGTTTCTCGACGAGCCATTTCGCCATGACGGTCCGCGGCGCGACCTCGAAACCCAGATGCTCGTAGAAGGAGACGACCTTCGTGTTCGTCTCCCGCACCAGGAGCTGCACCTTCACGACGCCGCGGTCACGGAGCCAGGCCTCGCCGGCCGCGACGATCTGGCGGCCGATGCCCTGGCCCTGGGCCGCGGGATCGGCCGCGACGTAGTAGAGCCAGCCACGATGGCCGTCATGCCCGACCATCACGCTGGCGACGACACGTCCGCCTTCGTCCTGTCCGACCAGGACGCCGGAGGCCAGGCCTGCCATGGCGAAGCGGAAATCCGCCGCTGGGTCGTTGTAGCTCGAGACCAGGCCGCAGTCGCGCCACAGCGCGATCACGCGGCCTTCGTCGTCGGGATGGGCGTCGCGAATCGTCAGGCGGAGCATGGTGCCTCGCTCGATGTGAACCGGATGCCGGTGTCCACGGCAATCCTACGCCCGGACGGCCGCGCGATCGGGCGGCTGGCGCGCGATTCGGATGCCGCGGCCGGCGAAGAAGCGCTCGAACGTCGCGAGCGGGAGGTGCGCCGCCTGCTGCGTCGCGCGGGTGTGGCCGGACGGGTTGTGGAAGGTGATGCCGTGCGCGTCCGCGGCGTAGACCAGCACGAGGTGGCCGCCGCGATGGGGCGGGTCCTGCTCCGGCCAGCGGATGGCGTGATGGACGGAGGCGATGAAGAACGCGTTGTCCCGCAGCAGGTCCGGCAGGTCGGCCGCGGTCACGTCGGTGACGACGCCGGCGTCCAGGCCGAACGCCTCGGCGACCCAGGGGACGAACGGCGCGTAGATCAGGCCGCGGATGGTGTCGGCGGCAGGGTCGACGACGTAGCCGCCCGCTTGGGTGCAGCCGCGCGCCAGGTCGAGGATCGGCACCACACGGCCGGTGCGCGCGGCCAGCACCATCTTGAGGCACGCCATGCCGCAGCAATGCAGCGCCCAGGTCGCGTATTCGTCGAGATCGGTCGCGCCCGAGTCGCGCCAGCGCGGGTCGCGGCGCAGCGCGGCCTCCCCTTCCGCGATGACGGCGGACGTGAGGTCGGGGGATTCCCACTGGCTGAAATACGGTACCTGCATGCGGCGCCTATAGCACGAGCGCGCCGAGGCCCGCCCCGGCCACCACGACCAGCCAGGGCGGCAGCGCCCAGAGCGTGAGGCCGAGGAACGCGGCGAGCGCCAGGCCGAAATCGGCGGGGCCGGTGACGGCGCCGGTCCAGATCGGCGTGTAGAGCGCGGCCAGCAGCACGCCGACCACCGCCGCGTTCACGCCGCGCAGCACGGCTTGGACGGCGGTGCGGCGGCGCAGCCCGTCCCAGAACGGCAGCAGCCCGCCGACCAGCAGGAAGGAGGGCGCGAAGATCGCGACGGTCCCGAGCGCCGCGCCGGCCCAGCCGTTCGGGGCGGGGGTCTCGATCGCGCCCAGATAGGCGGCGAAGGTGAAGATCGGGCCGGGCATGGCCTGGGTCGCGCCGTAGCCGGCGAGGAACGCGTCGTTGCCGACCCAGCCCGGCGGCACGACCGAGGCCTGCAACAGCGGCAGCACCACGTGCCCGCCGCCGAACACCAGCGCGCCCGCGCGATAGAACGCGTCGAACAGCGAGAGCGCATGCACGTCCGCGCCCCGGGCGAGCGGCGGCAGCGCCAGCAGCAGGCCGGCGAAGGCGACCAGCAGGGCGACGGCGACCGGGCGGGGGATCCCAAGGCCGATCCGGACGTCCGAGGCCGGCTGGGGGTCGGGCCGCGGCAGGACGAACAGCCCGGCGAGCCCGCCCAGGGCGATCGCCGCGAGCTGCCCGGGTGTCGAGGGGAGTGCGAGCGCGAGCAGGCAGGCGGCGACCGCCACGGTCGCGCGGGTGCGGTCCGGTGCGAGGCTGCGCGCCATTCCCCAGACGGCCTGCGCCACGATCGCCACGGCGACGAGCTTGAGCCCGTGCACCCAGCTCGCATGGCCGACATCGCCCAGCGCGCCGAGGCCGAGGGCGAACAGCGTCATGGCGACGGCGGAGGGAAGCGTGAACCCCACCCAGGCGGCGAGCATGCCGAGCGGGCCGGCATGCAGCACGCCGATCGCCATGCCGGTCTGGCTGGAGGCGGGGCCCGGCATGAACTGGCAGAGGGCGACGAGGTCGGCGAAGGTCGCCTCGTCCAGCCAGCGGCGGCGGGCGACGAACTCCGCGCGGAAATACCCGAGATGGGCGACGGGCCCGCCGAAGCTGGTCAGCCCCAGGCGGAGGAAGACGAGCAGCACCTGGAGCGCGCGGCCGAACATGATGGGTGCGTGCCGGATTTCGCGGGACGGGACAAGGTGGGAGATGTCCGACGGCGCTCCCCGCCACGAGCCCGCACGAGCCCCCCGCGACGTCACGCACCCGCTGCGCGCCCCGGCTGCCGCGGTCAGCCGCGCTCCAGCCAGTCGGCGTACTCGCTGCGGAGCCGCGCCTTCTGCACCTTGCCCGTGGCCGTGTGCGGCATCGCGTCGACGCAGATCACGTCGTCCGGCAGCCACCATTTGGCGACCTTGGGCGCGAGAAAGGCGAGCAGCTCCGCCTTGGTCACGCTGCGGCCCTCCTTGCAGGTCACCAGCAGCAGCGGGCGCTCCTGCCAGCGGGCGTGCCGCGCGGCGATCACCGCCGCTTCCTGCACGGCGGGGTGGCCGACCGCCAGGTTCTCGAGCTCGATCGAGCTGATCCATTCGCCGCCCGACTTCACCACGTCCTTCGCCCGGTCGGTGATCGTCAGGAACCCGTCCGCGTCCAGCGTGCCCACGTCGCCGGTGCCGAACCACCCATCGGCATCGACCGCCTGCCCGCCATCGCCCTTGAAGTAGCCGGACAAGACCCACGGGCCGCGCGCCTGGATCAGCCCGACGCTGGTGCCGTCCCGCGGCAAGGGACGGCCAGCTTCGTCCACGACCCGCAGCTCGATGCCGTAGATCGTGCGCCCCTGCTTGAGGCGGAGCGCCGTCCGTGCCTCCTCGTCCAGCGCGTCGTGCCGCGGCAGGAGGTTGCCGACGGTGCCGAGCGGCGAGAGTTCGGTCATGCCCCAGGCCTGCAGCAGCGTGGCGCCGAACCGGTCGCGCAAGGTGTCGATCACCACGCGGGGCACGGCGGTGCCTCCGGACAGCACGCGCCGCAGCTTCAGTGCGCCGGGGTTCAGATCGGCCTGCCGTTCCATCCACGCGAACAGCGTCAGCCACACGGTGGGCACGGCGGCCGCGAAGGTGACGCCCTCGTCGCGCAGCAGCTCCCACAGGCTCTCGCCGTCCAGCCGGCTGCCGGGCAGGACCAGCTTCGCGCCCGTGCCCGCGGCGGCGTAGGGAATGCCCCAGCAATTCACGTGGAACAGCGGCGCGCAGGGCAGCAGCGTCTCCCGCGCGGAGATCGCCATCGTGTCGACCGCCATCAGGGAGAAGGTGTGCAGCACGGTGGAGCGGTGGCTGTACAGCACGCCCTTCGGATTGCCCGTGGTCCCGGAGGTGTAGCAGAGCGAGGAGGCGCTGTTCTCGTCGAACATGGGCCAGGCGAAATCGCCGTCCTCGGCCGCGAGCAGGTCCTCGTACGCAAGCAGGTTCGGCAGGGCCAGGTCCGGCAGCTCGTCGCGGACTCCGAGCGCGACGTAGGTGTGGACCGTGGGGAGGTGAGGAGCGAGATCGGCGACCAGGCCGGCGAACTCCACGTCGAAGAACACCACCCCATTCTCCGCGTGGTCGATGATGTAGCGGAGCTGTTCGGGGAACAGGCGCGGATTGACCGTGTGCAGCACGATCCCGCTGCCGGTCACGCCGAAGAACAGTTCGAGATGGCGGTGCGTGTTCCAGGCCAGGGTCGCGACGCGAGCGCCGCGCCGGATGCCGAGGCGCTGCAGCGCCTGCGCGAGCCGGCGGGCGCGATCGGCGATGCCGCCCCAGCCGATGCGGTGCAGCGTTCCGTCCCGCAGGCGGGAGACCACTTCGACCCGCGGGTGGTAGGCCTCGGCGTAGTCGAGGAAGCTCGAGATCAGCAGCTCCCGCTGCTGCATCAATCCCAGCATGCGGCTCAGTCCCCCTGGTGCGCGCGGCGGTTGCTCCGCCTCGTCCTTGCCGGGGACTATGCCATGGCTGCCCGCGCCGGCGGGACTCTATCGTGAGGGGGCGACATCGTGTGGAGGCGACGGTGGTCGCGCGCATCGCATGGAGAGCGCCGCTGCCGGCCCGCGCGCGAGGCCGGTCAGCGCCGGCGCTTCTGTTCCTCCGCGCGCTGGGCGTCGACATAGGCGCGCAGCACCGCGTTCATGCGCGCCTGGTAGCCGCGGCCGGCGCGGCGGAACCACGTGATGACGCTCTCGTCCAGCCGCAGCGTGACCGAGACGCGCGGTTCCGGCCAGGTGACCGAGAGCTTGCGCCAGTTGCCCGTGCTGCGCACCGGCGGCGGGTCGGGCGGCGGTTCCTCCGACACACCGGCCATGGCCGCGGCCAGCTCCGCGTCGCTGAGCTCCGCGATGCGGCGGCCGTGCCAGAACGCCTCTTCCTGCGCCTCCAGCCGTTCGGGGCGGAACAGGTCGGCGACCTCCGGGCGCAAGCCGCCGATCAGGGGGGCGTTGGCGCCGTGCGCGGCGGGGGTGGGAGCATCCGGAGCGTCATTTCCCGAACCTGCGTGCCCGCATGCGTCGGGCGGGGCCGGGTGGCGTTCGGGGGCGGGGGACGGGCGCTGATCGGTCATGCTGTCACCGCGGTTGTTCCGGCCGCAGTGTCGCATGATGGCGGCGTCGCGGGAACGAAAGTCGAACCGCGGCCGGCCGTTCCAGTTCGCCCCGCCCTCCCGCGGGCCCGTGCAGAAGGGCGCGACGCCGCGACCGGACGACGCCGGCGTCAGACGACCACGCCATGGCCGGGCGCGGGATGCACCCAGCGGTCGGCCACGAGGCCGCGCACCGTCACCTGGCCCTCCCGCACGGCGCCGATCCGCGTGGCCAGCCGTTGGGAGGGCACGTTCCCGGGAAGGATGAAGCTGGCGAGCGTCGGCAGGCCGGCCTCGGCGAAGGCCCAGTCCCGAACCGCGGTCGCCGCCTCCTGCGCGAGCCCCTGCCCCCAGAAGGGGCGCGCCAGGGAATAGGCGAGCTCCGGCTCCGGCCAGTCGGCGGGATGCAGCACGCCGGCGAAGCCCCGGAATCCGCCGTCCTCGGCGTCGGTCAGCGCGAACATGCCGTAGCCGCGCAGCGGCCACTGGCCGAGAAGCAGCTGCAGCGAGGTCCAGGCCTGCTGGCGATCCAGCACGTTGCCGCCGCGGTGGCGCCGCACCTCGGGGTCGGCTTCCATCGCGGCGAAAGCCTCGACGTCGGCGCGGACGAAGCCGCGCAGCAGCAGCCGGGGCGTCCGGAGGGTCGGGGCAGCGAATGGAGGGCTCATGGGGGCTCCTGTGGGGGGCGGCGACTCGGGGCGACGGTCGTTCGAGCGGCGGTCGGTGGCAATGCCGCGTCCCGAGCGGGCTGTGGAGGCTGCCGGGGCGAGAGGTGGGGCGGGGCGGCGGACGGCGCGTGCCGCGGCGGGCGGGCCTCCGTACACCGCGGATGCGCGGTGATGCCGCACTGCGTTCCGTGCATGGGTCACGTTGACTTGAGGCAATCCTCCCCGACACGGAGGCGTCCGGAGGCGCCATGGGCGGGCGGCACGCGGCGGTGACGGCGGGGGCAGGGGCGGGCGATCGGCGGCCGGATCAGCCGCGGGAGCTACAAACCCGAGTATTTCCAGAGTGTTGCACCGGGGGTCGGCGCGGCGGCCGCGACGGCGTCCCGCGCGGTGGGATTGTGGTTTCGGCATCGTTCGGGATGCGGGGCTGATCACGCATGCGCGAGTGCTGTTGCCGGGCCGCCGAGGGGCTGTGTCATGGCGGCCACAGTGTGACTTGAACTACCTTGAGGCCCTCGTTTTCCGTTCTGCACGGCGCTATGGTTTTCTCAGCGAAAGGGGGCGGGGCACGGCATGACCTGGACCTGCACTGCCTGCGCGTCAATTAAGGCAAGGGAGTATCCCAAATGACTTTCCGCAGTGCGCTTCTGGCGGCCACGGTGGTGGCGCTGCCGCTCGCGGCAAAAGCTCAGCCGGTCACCGGTCTGTATGTCGGCGCCGGCGCGGGTGTGAACCTGCTGCAGGACGAGGACATCAAGTCCGTCTCTTCCCCGGGCCTCGGCACCGCCAACCTGGGCGGCGCGTCGGCCAAGTCGCATGTCGGTCCGGTCGTGGTGCTGAGCGCCGGCTGGGGCTTCGGCAACGGTCTGCGGGCCGAGGTCGAGGGCTCCTATCGCTACAACCCGTTCAGCGGGCTGAGCAACGCGGGCAACACCACGGTCACGAACTTCGGCGGCAACGAGCAGAAGTTCGGCGCGATGGTGAACGTGCTGTATGACTTCTACGGCCTCGTTCCCGCCGTCGTCCCCTACATCGGTGCCGGCGTCGGCTACCAGTGGGCGATGGACCGGAACCTGCACGGCTCGTTCCCGGGCGGCAGCTTCAGCAGCGGCACGTCCACCAAGGGCGCGTTCGCCTATCAGGCGATCATCGGTGCGGCTCTGCCGATCGCGGCGGCTCCCGGCCTGGCGCTCACCGCCGAGTACCGGTTCATGGGCATGACCGGCGACCGCAGCTACAACGTGAACTTCACCAGCGGTGGCGTCACCACCCCGGCGAGCTTCAAGTTCAACGACGAGTACAACCACTCCGTCCTGATCGGTCTGCGCTACAACTTCGGTGTCGCTCCGCCGCCGGCCCCGGCGCCGATCGCCGCCCCGGTCGCCCCGGTGGCGCCGGCCCGCTCCTACCTGGTGTTCTTCGATTGGGACAAGGCGACCCTCACGGATCGCGCGCGCCAGATCATCTCGGAAGCGGCGCAGAATTCCACCAAGGTGCAGTACACCCGCATCGAGGTGAACGGCTACACCGACACGTCGGGCACGCCGAAGTACAACCAGGGCCTGTCGGTGCGTCGCGCCCAGGCGGTCGCCGCCGAACTCGTCAAGGACGGCGTGCCGAAGAACGCGATCTCCATCCAGGGCTTTGGCGAGACCCACCTGCTGGTTCCGACCGGCCCGGGCGTCCGCGAGCCGCAGAACCGCCGCGTCGAGATCATCATCCGCTGATCTCCCTCGGCTACGAGGACACGACGGATCGGGGCGCCGCAAGGCGCCCCTTTTCGTATCGGCCCCCCTTTCCCCGGCCGGCCAATCGCGTATCCTGCCGATCGTTCCCTTTCCGACCTGGTTGCGCAACGCTGGCGACAGGGACGTTCTTTTTGCCGACGTCACCAAAAAGCCGCAGTAATTTCAATGGGACAGCCGGAATTTGGCCGAAATGGGACAACCAGCCGTGAGGCCGTCACTGGTGACTTGCGGGACGCCCCCTCATCCGCATTTATCCGACGCACCGCTGACGCCGCCTCGGTGACCAGCGACGATCACGACAGGAGACGACGCATGCGATACCGGAGTGCACTGCTGGCCACGGCACTGCTCGCCACGCCGCTGGCCGCCCAGGCCCAGCCGGTCCAGGGGCTCTATGTCGGCGCTGGCATCGGCCTGCAGATCCCGCAGGATCCGCGCGTCTCCGCCGCGCCTGGCTTCGGCGGCATGACCCACATCACCGAAGACCTCGGCTTCCAGGGTCTCGGCAGCGTCGGCTGGGGCTTCGGCAACGGCCTGCGCCTCGAGGTTGAGGGCAACTACACCCGCAACGGCATCCACAAGCTGAGCGGCACGCCGTTCCCGACCAAGGCGGACGGGAACCTGCAGAACTATGGCGTGATGGCCAATGCCATCTTCGACATGGATGTCGGCTTCCCCTGGATGTACCCGTATATCGGGGCGGGCGCCGGCTACCAGTGGACCAACCTGAACGGGGTGAGCTTCACCAACCCCGGCGGCGCGTTCACCTACTCCACCAACGACACGTCCGGCGCCTTCGCCTGGCAGGCCATCATCGGCGCGTCCTTCCCGATCCCGAACATGCCCGGCCTGTCCGCCACCGTGGACTACCGGTTCATGGACATCCTGGGCGGGGCGAAGTTCAGCGGGTCGGAGACGGTCGGTGGCGTGACGTCGCCCACCACCATCCAGCTCCACAACCAGTTCAACCACACCGTGGTGTTCGGCGTCCGCTACGCCTTCAACACCCCGGCCCCGGCGGTGGCGCCCGCGCCGATGCCGGTGGCCGCGCCGGCCCCCGCGCCGTCGCGCTCCTACCTGGTGTTCTTCGATTGGGACAAGGCGACCCTGACCGATCGGGCCCGCCAGATCATCAAGGAGGCGGCGGACAATTCGACCCGCGTCCAGTACACGCGGATCGAGGTGAACGGCTACACCGACACGTCGGGCACGCCGAAGTACAACCAGGGCCTGTCCGTGCGGCGCGCCCAGGCGGTGGCTGGCGAGCTGGTGCGCAACGGCGTGCCGAAGAACGCGATCTCCATCCAGGGCTTCGGCGAGACCAACCTGCTGGTGCCGACCGGCCCGGGCGTTCGCGAGCCGCAGAACCGCCGCGTCGAGATCATCATCCGCTGATCTCCCCCGGCACGAGCATCATGACGGGAAAGGGCGCCGCGAGGCGCCCTTTTTCGTGCCCGCGCCCCACCGGGAACTCGCCGCAAGCCGCGGATGGCGCGGTGGCGCGGAGCGGCCCAGAGTGAGGCCATGTCGGACACGCTTCTCGGGCCAGACACCGCGTCACGCCCAGACCCTCTCCCGGACGAGCATCTCTGGGAGCGGGTCGTCACCCGCCAGCCTGGCGACTTCCTCTACGCCGTCACGACGATGGGCGTGTATTGCCGCCCCGGCTGCCCGTCCCCGCGCCCGCTGCGCCGCAACGTGCGCTTCTTTCCCACCGTGGATGCGGCGGAGGAGGCGGGCTTCCGCGCCTGCAAGCGCTGCGATCCCAAGGGAGAGCGCGCGCGGATCGCCAAGGCGGTGGTCGAGGCCGCCTGCGCGCAGATCGAGGCGTCGGAGACCATCCCCTCGCTCGAGGCGCTGGCCGCGCGGGCCGGCTACTCCCGGTTCCACTTCCTGCGCCTGTTCCGGGACCATACCGGCGTGACGCCCCGCAGCTACGCGGAAGGCGTGCGGGCGCGGCGCCTCTCGGCCGCGCTCGCCGGCGGCACGCGGGTGGCCGATGCGGTCGCCGATGCGGGCTACGGGTCGGAGAGCCGCGTCTACGAGAAGACCGGCACGCTCCTCGGCATGACGCCCGGCGCGGTGCGGCGGGGCGGGGCAGGGGAGAGCATCCGCACCGCCTTCGCCGACTGCCCGTTCGGGCGGCTGCTGGTCGGGGCGACGGACAAGGGGGTGTGCTTCCTCGGCTTCGCCGAACCGGACGAGGCGTTGATGGGCGATCTGCGCCGCCGCTTCCCGCGGGCGCAGGTCGTGGCGGACGATGCGGCGCTCGCCGACACGGTCCGCGCCGTGCTCGCCTTCCTGGAGGAGCCGAAGCAGGCGCTCGACCTGCCGCTCGATCTGCGCGGGACGGCGTTCCAGCAGCGCGTCTGGCAGGCGCTGTGCCGCATCCCGGCCGGCGAGACGCGCAGCTATGCGCAGCTTGCCGAGATGGTGGGGAATCCGGCGGCGGTGCGGGCGGTCGCGCGCTCCTGCGCGACCAATCCGGTGTCGCTGGCGGTCCCGTGCCACCGGGTGGTGGGGAGCGACGGCGATCTCACCGGGTATCGCTGGGGCGTGCCGCGCAAGCGGGCCCTGCTCGAGCGGGAACGGTCGGCGCGCGGCGGCTGACCCGCCGCCCACGGCAGGGCTCATCCCGCTCCGTCCCTCCGTCCGGAAGGGCGGGGCTGGAGCCGCAAACCGGGTTGATGGTCGTCCGGGGGTGGTCGACGGCGTGCCGGGGCTGCGCCCGCTGGCTGCGTCGCCTCCCACGCACGCCGCTGCGGGCGTCGGCCCGCGCACCGCCGCACGCATCGTCGCTCGTGCCGCGGCATGCATCGTCCCGCCGCGCATACCGCTCCTCGAGCCGCTACGCGCGACGCACCTCCCAACGATTTCAGCAGAATTGCGACTGACTCTCATTTTCGCCTATTGTGGCCCTTAGCCGGCCTGTGTACACCATGCAACTGCGAGTCACTTGCATATCAAGCATAGATAATCGACCGCAGGAGAACCAAGCCGTGCCGGCCGCCGCCCAAACTCGTCGATTCTCGACCGTTCCCTCCCTCCGCCGCGTGGCGGGTGGTGTCCTCTCCATGGCCATTGCCGGCACCGCCCAGGCCCAGAGCAGCGGAAATTCCGGTGATCCCGTCCAGCTTGCGCCCGTCTCCGTGGAGGGCGTGCAGGGCACCGGCTACCAGGCGACGACCCCGCGCCTGCCGAAGCTGACCGAACCCCTGCTCGACACGCCGCAATCGATCACCGTCGTGCCGCGTCAGCTGATCGACGACCAGAACGACATCACCGTGCGCGACGCGCTGCGCAACGTGCCGGGAATCAGCCTCGCGGCCGGGGAGGGCGGAGCCCAGGGCGACAGCCTGACGATCCGTGGCTTCAGCGCGCGCAACGACTTCTTCCTCGACGGCATGCGCGATTTCGGCAGCTACACGCGCGATCCGTTCGACCTCGAGAGCATCGAGGTGCTGAAGGGGCCGGCCGCCGTGATCTTCGGCCGCGGCTCGACCGGCGGCGTGGTCAACCAGGTCAGCAAGGAGGCCAGGCTCGCGCCGGTCACGGCGGGCAGCGTGACCCTCGGCACCGACGGGACGAAGCGCTTCACCGCCGATGTCGGCCGCCCGATCGAGGGGCTCGACGGCGCGGCGCTGCGGCTGAACGTGATGGGCAACCTGAACGGGGTGGTCGGCCGCGATCAGGCGGAGTATCGCCGTTTCGGCATCGCGCCCTCGGTCGCGTTCGGCCTGGGGTCGCCGACCCGCGTCGTGATCAACTACCTGCACCAGCAGGAATACGACACGCCGGATTACGGCCTGCCATGGCTGTATGGCCGCCCCGCCGCGACGTCCCGCGCGAGCTGGTACGGCTTCGCCGATTCCGACTACCTGCAGACGATCGTCGATATCGGCACGATCCGCATCGAGCACGACATCAACGAGAACCTGATGCTGCGCAGCCAGTTCCGCTACGGGAATTACGAGCGCGGCACCCGGGTGACCGAACCGCAGGTCAACTACAGCGGCATCTCGGTGGCGACCTCGCTCGCGGCGATCAGCGTCAACCGCAACATGATCGCGGTGCAGAGCACCGAGACTTTCCTGCAGAACCAGACCGACGCGACCTGGCGGTTCAGCACCGGCCCGCTCGACCACGCGCTGGTGGCGGGGTGGGAGGTCGGGAAGGAAACCTCCTCGCCCAACCGCTTCACATACACTGGGGTGCCGAGCACGAATCTGCTGTTCCCGGTGGAGGTGCCGTTCACCGCGCCGTCCCGCCTCAGCACGGCGGCGCGCACGACGTCCAACACCGCGGCGCTGAGTGCGATCGACACCGTCAAGCTGGGCGAGTTCTGGGAAGTCATCGGCGGCGTGCGCTGGGACAATTTCGACACCAGCTATTACCAGAACATCGCGCCCACGAGTTATTTCCACCGCACCGATTCGATGCTCAGCGGCCGCGCCGGCCTCGTGTTCAAGCCCGCGCCGAACGGCAGCCTGTATTTCGCCTGGGGCACCTCGTTCAACCCGTCGGCCGAAGGGCTGTCGCTCGCGAGTTCCACCGCGGATCTCGCGCCGGAGGAGAACGAGACCTACGAGGTCGGCACCAAGTGGGACGTGCTGGACCGCAAGCTCAGCCTGACCGGCGCGCTGTTCCAGATCACCAAGAACAATGCGCGGGTGCCCGATCCGAACAACCCCGGGTTCAACATGCTGGGCGGAAAGCAGCAGGTGCGCGGCTTCGAACTCGGCGTGGCCGGCCACCTGACCGAGGCGTGGGAGATCTTCGCCGGCTACGCCTACCTGGCGAGCCAGGTGCTATCCTCGACCCAGCCGGCCTCGGTGGGCGAACCGCTCGCCAACGTCCCGCGGCACACGTTGAACATCTGGAGCACCTACGTGCTGCCCTGGTACGACATCCAGGTCGGCGGCGGGATGAACTACGTCTCCAGCCGCTGGGCGAGCTCCACGCCCAACACGGCGAGCGGGCGCTACAACATCGCGCCCGGCTACGTGACCTTCCAGGCGATGGCGAAGATGCCGGTGCGGCCCGGCCTGTCGCTGCAGGTCAACGCCACCAACCTGGCCGACGTCAAATACTACGACCTGCTGCATCCCGGCCACGTGGTGCCGGGCAGCGGCCGGACCTTCCTGTTCTCCGCCAATTTCGCGCTGTGAGCCGCCCGTGCTGATGGAAATCCCGGCCGTGCTGTCCCCGGAGCGCGCAGCGTCCATGCGGGCGCGGCTGGAGGAGGCCGCGTGGATCGACGGGCGCGTGACCGCCGGCTACCAGGCGCAGCGCGTCAAGACCAACGAGCAGATGGCGGAGCACCATCCGCTGGCGCGCGAACTGGGCGATGCGATCCTGGCGGTGCTCGAACGGACGCCGACATTCATCTCGGCGGCGCTGCCGCTCAAGGTCTACCCGCCGATGTTCAATCGCTACCAGGGCGGCGGGCGGTTCGGCACGCATGTCGACACCGCGATCCGATCGGTGCCGGGGACGCCGGTGCGGGTACGCAGCGACCTGTCGGCGACCTTGTTCCTGACGCCGCCCGAGGAGTACGAGGGCGGGGAGCTGGTGGTGGAGGACAGCTACGGCGCGCATGCCGTGAAGCTGCCGGCCGGCCACATGGTGCTGTATCCCTCGGGCAGCCTGCACGACGTGCGGCCGGTGACGCGGGGCGCGCGCATCAGCGCGTTCTTCTGGATCCAGAGCATGGTGCGCGACGATTCCGCGCGGACCATGCTGTTCGACCTCGACACCGCGATCCAGTCCGTCGCCACGGACCATCCGGAGCACGGGTCGATCATCCCGTTGACCGGCGTGTACCACAATCTGCTGCGACGCTGGGCGGACACCTGACATGGCGCCCATGCCCGCGTCCCTGTCCACGAGCACGTCCCGATCCGCGCGGCCCGCATCCGCGCAAGGCGGCGTGCGCGGCCCGCTTCGCGTCGCACATCGCTGGATCGGCCTGGTGCTCGCCTTGCCGATCGCCGTGCAGGGACTGACCGGCGCGGTGCTCGCGCTCGAGCCCTGGCTGCCGGCTGCCGGTCCGGCCGTGTCGGGCGCCGCGGCGCAGCCTGCCTCGGCCATCGTCGCCGCGGCCGAACACGCCACCGGTCCGCAGGCGCGGGCCCAGCGCTACGTCCCGGCCGAGGGCGGCGCTCCGGCCCAGGTGCAGGTGCGCCGGCCGGACGGACCACCGCGCACCTTGCTCGTCGATCCCGGCGACCTGCGCGTCGTCGGGGAGGCCAGCCCCGCCTGGGCGTGGCTGCGTGGCCTGCACGTGCAGTTCTCGGTTCCCGACTGGGGCGGGCGCAGCATCGGCGGCTGGTGCGGGATCGCCCTCGTCCTTCTGCTGCTCAGCGGGATCCCGATCTGGTGGCCGCGTCCCGGCGGCTGGCGCGAGGCAGCGTCCGTGGCGTGGCGTGCGCGCGGGGTGCGGTTCCATCGCAGCCTGCATGGCGCCGCGGGGATCTGGACCGTCGCGATCCTGCTGGTGCTCGCCGCGACCGGCGTGGTGCTCGCCTTCCCCCGCACCTCGCGTGGATTGCTGGGCCTCGAAGGCGGCGGGCCGCCGCGGGCCATGCGGATCGCCGGTCCGGCGGCGGTCACGACGCCCGATCTGGACCGCGCGCTCGCGCTCGCCAGGGCGGCCGCGCCGGGGGCGCATCTGCGCGCGGCCTTCCTGCCGGCCACGCCGGGGGAGGCGATCCGCGTCTTCCTCCTGGCGGAGGGTGGGGAGGGCGCGGCCTCCGCCATCGCGGTGCAGGTCGCGCCGGATGCCGGCCGCGTGCTCGCCGTGCAGGACGCGCGGCGGCAACCCCCCGCCGACCGCGCCTATCGCTGGATGCACGACCTGCACGAAGGCGCGGGCCTCGGCCCGCTCTGGCGTGCGGCGTCCGTGATCGGCGGGCTCGCCCTGCCGCTCTTCGCCGTCACCGGCCCCCTGCTGTGGTGGCTGCGCCGCCGCAACCGCCGCCGCCTCGACCACGTCCGCGCCGCCGCCCTGCAGCGCGGGGCGTGACCCTTTCGGAGACAAACGCCGTGCCGAATGCCGTCCTGCCGCCCACCGGCCTCCCCCACGCCGCGCTCACGCCCTGGCAGATGGTGGTCACCGCCGACCCCATCGTGCAGGGCGTGATGGCGCTGCTGCTGCTCGCCTCGATCGCCACCTGGACGCTGCTGGTCGCCAAGGGCCTGGAACTGCTCGCCGCGCGGCGGGAGCTGCGCGCCGCGCTCGTCGCGGTGAACGCGGCTCCCGGCCTGCCCGACCGGACGGAACAGCCGATCGCGCGTCGTCTCGTCGATGCGGCCCGCGCCGAGATCGCGTGCTCCGCCGACCTGCCGGCCGACGGGGTGAAGGAGCGGATCGCGCTGCATCTGCGCCGGATCGACCACCAGGCGGGCCGGCATCTCGGCCGCGGCACCGGGCTGCTCGCCAGCATCGGCGCCTGCGGGCCGTTCATCGGGCTGTTCGGCACGGTCTGGGGGATCATGAACAGCTTCGTCGGCATCTCCGAGGCGCAGACCACCAACCTCGCCGTGGTCGCGCCTGGAATCGCGGAGGCGCTGCTGGCGACCGCCACCGGCCTCGCCGCGGCGATCCCGGCGGTGCTCGTCTACAACCTGTTCGCCCGGATGCTGGCGGGCTACCGCGCGGGGCTCGCGGATCTCTCGACGGTGGTGCTCGCCCACGCCGCGCGCGACCTGGACCGCGCGCATGCCGTGCGCGACCTCGACCGCGGGAGAGCCGCGACGGCTGGGCGCGGCGAGGCCGGCCCGCTCCGGCGTCCCCTGCATCGCGCGGCGGAGTAGCGCCATGGCCGGCGGAACCGGGTTCGGGCTCGACGAGGACGGGCCCGAGGAAACCCACGAGATCAACGTCACGCCGTTCATCGACGTGATCCTGGTGCTGCTGATCATCTTCATGGTCGCCGCCCCGCTCGCGACGGTGGACGTGAAGGTGGAGCTGCCGACCAGCGCCGCCACCCCGCAGCCGCGCCCCGACCACCCGCAATTCCTGACGCTACGGTCCGACCTCTCGCTGATCCTCGGCGACACGCCGGTGGATGCGAGCGGGCTGGGCGCGGCCCTGGATGCGGCCACCGGGGCGGACAAGGAGACCCGCGTCTTCCTGCGCGCGGACAAGGGCGTGAGCTACGGCGACCTGATGGGCGCGATGGATGCGCTGCGGGCGGCCGGCTACCTGAAGCTCGCCCTGGTCGGGTTGGAGCACGCGCCGGCGGTGGCGCAAGCCGGCGCTGCAGCGCCGCAAGCCGCGTCGGGAGAGCCGTCCACCGTCCCCGGCGCGACCGCTTCGCCCGCTGCCCCGGTCGCCGGCGGCGGGACGCCGTGATCGCTGCGACGGATCGTCCGGCGCTGCCGCGCTGGGCCACGGGCGCCGGGGTGGCGATCGCGCTGCATGCCATGGGGGTGCTGCTGCTCTGGCGCCTGCCGCCGCTGCCCGCCGCCGAGATGCCGGCGCTGCTGGTCGACCTCGCCCCCGTGGCGGAGGCGCCTCCCGCGGACCCGGATCCCGCGCCCGCCGAACCGGAGACGCCGCCGCAGGAGGCGAGCCCCGCGCCGACGGTGACCCCACCGGCTCCCGCGCCCGCCGAACCCCCGCCCCCGGAACCGGCGCCACCCGAAGCCGCGCCCCCAGAAGCCGCGCCCCCGCAAGCCGCGCCGGAGCCGCCGCCGCCCGAACTGCCGCCGCCCGATCCGGTGATCCCGCCGCCGGAGCCACCCCCGCCGCTCGACCTCGCGGTGCCGGCCGCCCCGCCGCTGCCCGCGCCGCCCGTGCCCGTTCCGCCGCCTCCGCCGCCGCGGCCCGCGCCCCGTCCGGCGCCCCGTCCCGACCCTCGGCCGGTCAAGGCGCCGCCGGTCCCGACCGCCGCGCCGCCGCCCGCCGCCGCGCCGCCGCAAGCCGCTGCGCCCGTGGCGTCGCGCATCTCGGCCACTGCCGCCGCGGACTGGCGTGCGCGGCTCGTCGCGCATCTCAACCGCTTCAAGCGCTATCCGCCGGCCGCGCAGATGCGCCGCCAGCAAGGCGTCGCCTATGTGCACCTGATCCTGCTGCCCGACGGATCGGTGCAGGCCGTCCGGCTGCAGAAGCCGAGTGGGGTGGAACTGCTGGACGAGGAAGCGACGGCGCTGGTGCATCGCGCCGCACCGCTGCCGCCGCCGCCGGAGGGGGGACGGATCGAGCTGATCGTGCCGATCCAGTTCACGCTGCGGTAGACCCTGCGCCCCAGCCGGGACGCCGCAGCCGGGGCGCGGCGGGACCTGCAGCCAAGAAGGGGCGGGAGGTGCGGCGGCGGGCGGCGCGGTCTACATCGATCGCGACGTCCGGGAGACATGCGATGACCGACACGCCGCAGAGCCGCGCCCAAGCCTATGTCCTGCCGGTGGAGGACACCGACTTCCTGCTACGCGACGAGATGCGCCCGGTGCGCTTCGCGCTCGAATACGCGAAGGCCGAGTTGCTGCTGCGGGACTGGGGCATCCGCAGCACGGTGGTGGTGTTCGGCAGCGCGCGGGTGCCGTCCCCGGAACAGCGCGATGCCGCGCGGGCGCAGCCGGCGGACGATGCGGCGCGGTCGGCGCTGGCGACGATGGAGCAGCGGGGCGGCTGGTACGACGCGGCCCGCGCGTTCGGCCGGACCGTCTCGGAGCGCGGCGGCGCCTTCGCCCCGCACGACCGCTGGCGCGACAACGTGGTGGCGACCGGCGGCGGGCCGGGGATCATGGAAGCGGCGAACCGGGGCGCGTTCGAGGTCGGCGCCCCGTCCATCGGCTTCAACATCACCCTGCCCCGGGAGCAGGAGCCGAACCGCTACACCACGCCGGAACTCACCTTTCGCTTCCATTATTTCGCGATGCGCAAGATGCACCTCGCGATGCGCGCGCGGGCGCTCGTGGTGTTTCCCGGCGGGTTCGGCACGCTGGACGAGATGTTCGAGGTGCTGACGCTCACCCAGACCGGCAAGGCGCCGCACGTCCCGGTGGTGCTGTTCGACCAGGCCTATTGGCGCCGCGTGGTCGATTTCGACTTCCTGGCGGCGCAGGGGATGGTCGACCAGGCCGATCTGGGCCTGTTCCACTATGCCGACACGGCGGAGGAGGCATGGGCGGCCCTGCTCGCCGCCGGTCTGCGCACGGACGGCCGTCCGGGGTGAGGCGCGGCGGTCGGTCGGGGAAGTTCCGGCGCGGGCTGTGTTTCGGGCCCGCTCGAGAGGTACGCCGCTCGGGCAGATCGGGATGAAACCGCAGATGCACGCAGATGCACGCAGATGGCTCCCTGCGGCACGATCCGCTCGGCGTTCCATGGGATGAATCCGAGCGGCTCGGTACGCCCGTTGCTTATCGAGGCGACAGCCGCTTTCCGACCGGAGCATGGTCGAGCGGTCTCGACCGCCTGAGATCGACGATCGTCCGCATTCGGAGCGGCTCTCGCGCGTGCGGGCCGTTGCCCAACGTTCTGATGAATCTCAGCCGCCGGCTCGGCGTGATCGAGCCTCGTCGTTTCGCGTTGCACCGGCCCATCAGCGGAAATCAGCGTGCATCAGCGGTTCCAACGCCGCCGCCCGCCGCACCGCAGCATCACCGGTTCCAACGCCGCCGCCCCGCGCACCGCAGCATCAGCGGTCGCTAACGCAGCCGCCCGCCGCACCGCAGCAGCAGCCCGACATGACCCCTCGAACGCAGTCCTTGGGCGGACTCGCCCCAGGCGCTACATCTGACCCATGCCGCACGCCGAATTCGTCCACCTCCGCGTCCATTCCGCGTACTCGCTCAGCGAGGGCGCCATCAAGGCGGACAAGATCGCGGCCATGGCGCGGGAGGCCGGGATGCCGGCCGTCGCCATCACGGATACCGCCAACATGTTCGGCGCGCTGGAGTTCTCCCAGGCCTGCACCGGCAAGGGCGTGCAGCCGATCGTCGGCTGCCAGGTCGCGCTCGCGCGCACCGACAACCCCCGGCTGCCCCCCGATCCGATCGTCCTGCTCGCGCAGGATGCGGCGGGGCTTGCCAACCTGCAGCGCCTCTCCTCCCGCGGGTTCCTCGACACCGACCCCAGCCTGAAGCCGCAGCTCCCGTTCGAGGTGATCGCGGAGCACGCCCAGGGCCTGATCCTGCTGACCGGCGGCACGACCGGCCCGATCGGGCGGCTGCTGGCCGAGGGGCAGAAGCCGGAAGCCGAACGGCTGCTCGCCGCCTTCGCCGAGGCGTTTCCCGACCGCACGGTGATGGAGTTGCACCGCCACGGGCTCGCCGTCGACCGTGCGATCGAGCCGGGGATGATCGGGCTCGCCGATGCGCGGGGCCTGCCGCTGGCGGCCACCAACGACTGCTACTTCGCCAAGCCCGCGATGCACGGGCCGCATTCCGCGCTGCTGTGCATCGCCGAGGGGCGGGTGCTGTCCGATCCCGACCGCCGCCAGGTCACGCCGGAGCACTGGTTCAAGCCGGCCGCCGAGATGCGCGCGCTGTTCGCCGACCTGCCGGAGGCCTGCGACAACACGCTGGCGATCGCGCGGCGCTGCGCGGTGATGGCCGAAAGCCGCAAGCCGCTGCTGCCGGTCTGCCCCAAGGTGCGCGAGGGCGCCACCGAGGAGGAGACGGTGCGCGCCATGGCGATCGAAGGCCTGGACGCGCGCATGGACGCGGTGGGCGCCGATGCCGCGACGCGGGCGCGCTATCGCGAGCGGCTCGACTACGAGCTCGACGTGATCGCGAAGATGGGGTTCTCGGGATACTTCCTGATCGTCGCGGACTTCATCCAGTGGTCGAAGGCGCACGGTATCCCGGTCGGACCCGGCCGCGGATCGGGCGCGGGCTCGCTCGCCGCCTGGGCGCTGACGATCACCGATCTGGACCCGATGCGCTTCAACCTGCTGTTCGAGCGCTTCCTCAACCCCGAACGCGTGTCGATGCCGGACTTCGACATCGATTTCTGCCAGGAAGGCCGCGACCGGGTCATCGACTACGTCCGCAAGGAGTATGGCGGCGACCGGGTCGCGCAGATCATCACCTACGGAAAGCTGCAGGCCCGCGCCGCGGTGCGCGACGTGGGCCGCGTGCTGGGGCTGCCCTTCGGCCAGGTCAACAAGGTCTGCGAGCTGATCCCGAACAACCCGGCCAAGCCCGTCACGTTGCAGCAGGCGGTGGACGGGGAGCCGCGGCTGCAGGCGATGCGCGACGGGGACGAGGCGGTGGCCCGCCTGCTGGAGATCGCGCTCCAGCTCGAGGGGCTGTACCGCCACGCCTCCACCCATGCCGCGGGCGTGGTGATCGGCGACCGGCCCCTGGTCGAGCTCGTGCCGCTCTACCGCGATCCGAAATCCGACTTCCTGGTCACGCAGTACTCGATGAAGCACGTCGAGCAGGCGGGGCTCGTGAAGTTCGACTTCCTCGGCCTGACCACGCTGACCATCCTCCGCCGCGCGGAGGGGTTCCTCGAGCAATTGGGCACGCCGGTCGACCTCAACCGCCTGCCGCTCGACGACACCCGCACCTACGAGATGCTGGCGCGGGGCGATGCCGGCGGGGTGTTCCAGCTCGAAGGCCAGGGCATGCGCGACACGCTGCGCCAGATGCGCCCCGACCGGTTCGAGGACCTGATCGCGGCCGTCGCCCTGTATCGCCCGGGCCCGATGGCCAACATCCCCGACTATTGCCGGCGCAAGCACGGCGAGGCGTGGGAGGCGCCGCACCCCGAGATCCACGACATCCTGTCCGAGACCTACGGCATCATGGTCTACCAGGAACAGGTGATGCAGATCGCCCAGAAGATGGCGGGCTACAGCCTGGGCGGCGCCGACCTGCTGCGCCGCGCCATGGGCAAGAAGATCGCCGCCGAGATGGAGGCGCAGCGCGAGATCTTCACCAAGGGCGCGATCGCGCGCGGCATCGACCCCGAGAAGGCCAAGGAGGTGTTCGACCTCATGGCCAAGTTCGCCGATTACGGGTTCAACAAGTCGCACGCGGCGGCCTACGCGCTGGTCGCCTACCAGACGGCGTGGCTGAAGGCGAACCACCCGGAAGTGTTCCTCGCCGCCTGCATGAGCCTCGCGATCAACAACACCGACCGGCTGGCCGCGCTGAAGCAGGAGGCGGAGCGGGCCGGGATCAAGGTGCTGCCGCCCGACATCAACCTCTCGGGCGCCGATTTCGGGGTCGAGCGGCTGGACGACGGCAAGCTCGCCATCCGCTACGCGCTGGCCGCGGTGAAGAAGGTCGGCGCGACGGCCATGGAGTCGGTGGTCGCGGTGCGCGGCGACCGGCCGTTCGCCGATCTCGCCGACTTCGCCGCGCGGATCGACCCCCGCCAGCTCAACCGCATGCAGGTCGAGAACCTGGTCCGCGCCGGCGCCTTCGACCGCATCGACGACAATCGCGCGAAGCTGTTCGCCGCGGCGGAGACGATCATCCGCCGCGCCCAGGCCCAGCTCGAGGAGAAGGAGAGCGGCCAGATCGCCCTGTTCGGCGGCGCGGCCAGCAAGCCCGAACCGCTGCGCCTGTCCGACATGCCCGATTGGGCGCCGCTCGACCGGTTGTCCTTCGAGGCGGAGGCGGTGGGCTTCCATCTCACCGCCCATCCGCTCGATGCCTATGCCCAGGCGCTGCGCCGGCTGGGGGTCGTCTCCACCGCGCAGGTGGAGCTGCGGGCGCAGGCCGGGGTGAGCCGGGTGAAGCTCGCGGGGACCGTGGTCGCGGTGAAGGAGCGGATCACCCGGACCGGCAGCCGCATGGCCTGGGTGCGCATCACCGACGTCAGCGGGTCCTGCGAGGTGACGCTGTTCTCCGAGGTGCTGAACCGCGCGCGCCCGCTGATCGCCAACGGGTCGAACGTGCTGGTCACCGCCGACCTGAAGACCGAGGGCGATGCGCTGCGCATCACCGCGGGCGACGTGCAGGCGCTGGATCAGGCCGCGGCGAGCGCCGGCGCCGCGATCCGGGTGTGGCTGCGGGAGACCGGGTCGCTGCCGCACATCCGCGACCTGCTGGGCCGCGAGGCCGGCGGGCGTGGCCGGGTGATCCTGGTGCCGCGGGTGAACGATACCCAGAGCGTGGAGATCGCCTTGCCGGGCAGCTTCAACGTGACCCCCCGGCTCGCGCAGGCACTGAAGGTGCTGCGCGGGGTGGAGCAGGTCGAGGAGCTGTAGGACGCCCCGCCGCGCGTCAGGCGTTGGTCCAGCGGTGGGAGAGGACCTCTGACGGCGCCGCAGCCCGCGCCGCCAGGCAGTCCTGGACGCGCTGCAGCAGTTCGGCGAACGCCTCCTCGGAGACGCCATCGCTCCGCATCAGCATCCGCGTCAGCGGATCCTGCAGCAGCGTGGTCACGGTGAGCGTGCCGCAATTCGTCATGCACATCACTGTCACTTCCCCTTCGAAGTTGCGTTTCTACCGGGCCGACTGTGTGAGCGTGGCAATGAATTGTGTCTTAACGTTGCCCATCCTCGGGCAATTCGCTGCGGTCGCGTGGAATCGCGGTGGCCTTCGCGTGATCTGCCCGTCAGTCCGCCGGGTGAGGTCCCGTGCGGCCGCATCCTATCGGCGCGTGCCGCCATCTTCTCGGACGATCCCGCGGTGAGCGTTCTTCCCGTCGCAGGAGCCGTCAGGCCGGCCCGGTCGAGGAAGGCTTCCAGGCCGGCCTGACAGGGGCGCCAGGCCGGCCTGACAGGGGCGCCAGGCCGGCCTGACAGGGGCGCCAGGCCGGCCGCGCAGGGCATCATGGCGGAGCGAACGAACCCCGCTCGCCGAAAACCGCCGGGACCCGGGGATCCCGTGCTGTTCGTGGAAGCCCGGCGCGCGTTCCCCGCCTCTATTCGCCTCCGAGCGGCTTCATGTTGCGTTCGGTGGCGCGGCGGAGGAGGGCGGCGGTGCGGTACACGCCGTGGACCATCTTGGAGTAGGGCAGGGCGACGAACAGCGACAGGATCACGCCCAGATGGACGGCCAGCGCGATCCCCATCGCGCCCGTGCCGCGCAGGGCCAGCAGCACGAGGCCGGTGAGCGCGGCGAGCGCGAGCAGCATCAGCAGCGCCACGTCGGCGCCCAGCAGGTTGCGGGCGGCCGGCATCGGATCGTCGACCAGCTTCATGGCGAACAGGCCGACCGTGCCCACGAGCAGCAGCAGGCCCCCAACGGTGCCCAGCAGGACGGGGACGCTGGTCAGCGCGTAGGGCGCCTCCCACCCGAACAGCGTGCCGTAGACGAACGCCGTGCAGGTCGCGGCGAAGCACAGGAAGAAGCCGTAGAACATTGCGTGGTGCAGCCAGCGCCGCCGCATCGAGAACCGTTCGGAGGCGTCGTTGCAGCCGTGTCCGCCGCCGCCCAGGTTTTTGAGCGTCAGCACGTCCCACAGCGCGATGCCGAGGGCGACCGGGCCAGGGCGTTCGCGCGGGCCGGCGTCACGCCAGAAATTGCGGGCCCCCATGGCAAGCGCGATCAACGAGAAGCCGAAGGTCAGGATGCCGGTCGCCTGCATCGCCCAGAGCGGGATCACCGCGTAGAACGAGCCCGGCACGACGGGATGCGCACGATACAGCGCGTCCGGATCGACCAGGCCGGCTGCCAGCATCAGCACCAGCGCGATGCCGAGTGCGGTCACGAGCGAGACGATCGTCCCGTTCCGGTCGAAGAGCTGGGCGAAGCGGCGGGGCCAGGCGTATTCGGCGTAGGTTTCCGCCCGCAGCTCCTGGAAGGTGCGGGGGACGTTGATGCCCCATTCGTGCGGCGGCGCGTACTGGCACGCGTAGTAGCAGCCGCGGCAGTTGTGGCAGAGATTCGCAAGGTAGCTCAGGTCGCCCGCGCTGAACTCGCGGCGCAGCTCCATGGCGGGGAAGACGGCGCAGAAGCCTTCGCAGTAGCGGCAGGCATTGCAGATCTCCATCTCCCGCCGCGCATTGGCGAGGGCGTCAGTTTCGCGCATGTCGTGCCGCCTCTTGTCCTGCGATGCGGCCGAACACCGTGCCGATCGTCATCCCGAACCCGGCCAGGTAGCCGCGGCCGAGGATGTTGCCTGCCATGATCTCGCCCGAGGCGTAGAGATTGCCGGCCGGCTGGCCGTTCTCCATCAGCACCTGCGCCCGCTCGTTCACCCGCACGCCGAGATAGGTGAAGGTGATGCCGGGCCGCAGCGGGTAGCCGTAGAAGGGCGGCTTGTCGATGGTGCGCGCCCAGTTGGTCTTGTCGGGCGTGAGCCCCTTGGTGCGGTTGCCGTCGAGCTTCGTGTTGTCGAAGCTCTGGCCGGGCACGACGGCGGCGTTGTAGGCGGCGACGGTGGCCTGCACCTTGTCCGGGTCGAGCTTCAGCTTCGCCGCGAGTTCGGCGAGTGTGTCCGCCTTGATCGCCGGATAGACGGACGGCATGAACAGCGGGAACGCCTTGGCGTCGCAGATCGAATAGGCGATCTGCTCCGGCTGCTGGGCGATCAGCCGGCCCCAGATGGCGTAGCGCTTGGGCCAGACGTCCTCGCCCTCGTCGTAGAAGCGTTCCCCCAGCTGGTTCACGACGATGCTGAAGGGCACGCTGTCGAGACGGGTGGTGATGCCGCCGTCGAACTTGGGCGCGCGGGCGTCGAGCGCCACCGCGTGGCACTGCGTGGGATCGCCGATCGAGGCCACGCCCTGGTCCAGCAGGTTCTTCAGCACGCGGCCCCGATTGTAGGGCGTGCCGCGGATGACGAAGTTGTCGACTGCGTCGCCCCAGTTCTGGCGCATCCAGTCGAGATTGGCCTGGAACCCGCCCGAGGCCGCGACGACGCAGCGCGCGTGCAGCGTCTCGGGGAAGCCGCGATAGGTGATGTCCACCGAACGGACGGCGCCGTCGTCGAGGTTCAGGGACAGGACCTCGGTGTCGTAGAGGATCTCGATGCCCAGGCGTTCGGCGGTGACGTAGTAGGCGTTCACCAGCGCCTTGCCGCCGCCCAGGAAGAAGGCGTTGGTGCGGCCGAGGTTGAGCGTGCCGGTGAGCGAGGGCTGGAAGCGCACGCCGTTGGCCTGCATCCAGCCGAACACGCCGGAGGAGGCGCGGATGGTCATGCGCGCCAGCGCCTCGTCGGTGTTGCCGCCCGTGACGCGCAGCAGGTCGTCCCAGTATTCGTCTTCCGGATAGGCGTCGGTCAGGACGTCGTTGGGCTTGTCGTGCATGGCGCGCAGGTTGCGCGTATGCCGGCTGTTGCCGCCGCGGAAGGCGCGCGGGGCGCTTTCGAGCAGGATGACGCTGGCGCCGGCCTGCCGCGCGGTGATCGCGGCGCAGAGGGCTGCGTTGCCGCCGCCGGCGATCAGCACGTCGTATGTCTTCGTTCGGTCCGGCATTCGTCCTCTCCGCCCCTTCGCCCGTGTCTAAGCGATTCGAACGGGGGCGCAAGGGGGACGGGCGGGGCGTCTCCACCGCCCGATCTCCGGCGCGCCCCGCGTCACGCGCCCTCGGGGACCGGCCGGCGTGCGCGCATTGCCTCCGCGCCCCAGTCGTGCGACGTCGGCAGGCCCGAGAGCGGGGAAGGAACGATCATGCCAGCCGATACAAGCGCAGCCGACACGCGGGCCGCCGCCGGCACCTGGTGGGAGATCACGCGGGACGTGCTGAAGCGCCAGCGCGTCAGCCTCGTCACCTACGTGCCCGACAACGTGCTCCGCCCCCTGATCGAGGCGATTCACGCCGACCCGTTCTTCACCGCCTTCGCCGTCGCGCGGGAGGAAGAGGGGGTCGGCATCGTCGCCGGCGCCTGGATGGGCGGCACCCGCGGCATCCTGCTGATGCAGACCTCGGGCTTCGCCACGCTGCCCAACGTGCTCGCCTCGCTCTCCGTGCCGTTCCAGATCCCGACGCTGATGATCGTCTCCGAACGCGGCACGCTGGGGGAGTTCAACATCGGCCAGTCCCTCGTCGCCCGCACCATGCGGCCCGTGCTCGACAGTCTCGCGATCGAGCACCACACGATGACGCGGCTCGACGAGGCCGAATTCATCCTCGACCGCAGCATCACCCAGGCCGTCGCCACCCAGGCGCCGGTCTGCTTCATCCTCTCGCCGCTGCTGACCGGCGGCAAAGTCTTCGCGAAGTAAGGGGGCAGGGATGGCACATCTTGCGAACCACCCGGCCACGCGCGCGCAGGCCAAGGTGATGAACCGCTTCGACCTCACCCAGCGCATGGTGGCGCTGCTGCGGCAGGACGAGGCGGTGATCGGCGGTATCGGCTACACCAATTTCGACCTCTGGGCGGCGTCGGGCCGGCCCGACGGCAGCCGCCGCACCCAGAACTTCTACATGCTGGGCAGCATGGGCCTCGCGGTCCCGATCGCGCTCGGCGTCGCCATCGCCCAGCCCACCCGCCGCGTCATCGCCCTCGAAGGCGACGGCTCCATCCTCATGCAGCTCGGGGCCCTCGGCACCGTGGCGACCAGGGGGCAGAAGAACCTCGCGATCGTGATCATGGACAATGGCGCCTACCAGATCACCGGCGGCCAGAAGACCCACACCGAGACGGGCAGCGATATCGTGGCGATCGCCCGCGCCTCCGGTCTCGCGCAGAGCGCCTGGGCGGCGGACGAGGCCGCGTTCGAGGAGCTGATCCGCCTCGCGATCACCGAGGACGGGCCCTGGTTGATCGGGTGCTGCATCGACACCGGCAAGCCGCAGGACACCACCGAACGGGATCCGGCGCGGATCCGCGACCAGTTCATGCGCGGCCTCGGCGTGCGTCGATAGGCGATGACGGTCCTGATCGCCGGGGCCGGGATCGCCGGCCTGACCGCCGCGCTCAGCCTGCACCAGGTCGGCGTGCCCTGCCGCGTCTTCGAGTCGGTCGACCGGCTCGAGCCGCTGGGCGTCGGCATCAACGTCCTGCCGCATGCGGTGCGCGAGCTCACGGAACTCGGGCTGCAGGACCGGCTGGCGGACACGGCGATCGCGACCGAGGCGCTGGTCTACCACAACAAGCGTGGCCAGCGGATCTGGGGCGAGCCGCGCGGGCTCGCGGCCGGGTATCGCTGGCCGCAATTCTCCATCCATCGCAGCGAGCTGCAGATGCTCCTGCTCGAGGCGGTGCGGGATCGGCTGGGCGCGGACGCCGTCGTCACGGGTCATCACCTGGCCGGGTGGGAGACGACGGCGCGCGGCGTGCGGGCGAGCTTCGTCGACCGCCGCCGGAGCACACGGCTGGACGGCGTGGAGGGCAGCCTGCTGGTGGGGGCTGACGGCATCCACTCGGCGGTGCGCGGCCGGCTCTACCCCGAAGAGGGGCCGCCGATCTGGAACGGCGCGATCCTGTGGCGCGGCGTGACTTGCGCCGCGCCGTTCCTGGGCGGGCGGACCATGATCATGGCCGGCCACGAGTTCCAGAAATTCGTCGCCTACCCGATCTCCCGCCGCGCGGCGGAGGGCGGGGCGGCGATGGTCAACTGGATCGCCGAACGCAAGTTCGCCCCCGACCACGGCTGGCGGCGGGAAGACTGGAACCGCCCCGGCGTGCTGAGCGACTTCCTGCCCCAGTTCGCCGACTGGCGGTTCGACTGGCTGGACGTGCCCGGACTGATCCGCGGCGCGGACGGCTGCTTCGAATACCCGATGGTCGACCGCGACCCGCTGCCGCGCTGGAGCTTCGGGCCCGTGACGCTGCTGGGCGACGCGGCACATGCGATGTATCCGATCGGCTCGAACGGCGCGTCCCAGGGGATCCTGGACGCACGTGTGCTGGCGCGCGCAATCCGCACGCATGGGGCCACGGAGGCGGCGCTCGTGGAGTATGAGGCGGAGCGCCGGCCCGCCACCGCGGCGATCGTGCTCGCGAACCGCCGCAACGGGCCCGAACAGGTGATGCAGCTCGTGGAGGAGCGCGCGCCGGAGGGGTTCGCGCGGATCGAGGACGTGCTGAGCCCCGCCGAACTCGAGGAGGCGGCCAGCGGCTACAAGCGGCTCGCCGGTTTCGACCGGGACGCGCTGAACGCACGCCCGCCGATCCTCGCCGCCGGCTGACGTCGCGCCGCGGTCGAGCCTGGCCGGAGCGGCTGCCGGCAGCTGTCCGGCGGCATGTCCGGACGCGCAACGCCGTGACCCGGCAGCGGCCTGCACGGGCCCGCGTGGAAACGCATTCGCGATTTCACCGTTCGAGGTCCACGCCCCACCTCTGGGTCGTCATGCAAGGCGTTCTCGCCATCCGCTCGGCCCGCTGGGCCTGGGCTGCGGTCCTGCTGTTGCTCCCGCTCGCGGCCTGCGGCGGCACGCCCCAGGATGCCGCGCCGAAGAAGAACCCGATCGACTGCGTCTTCAACGGGCCCTGCACCGGGAAGTGAGGTCGGGGCCGCCCCGAACCCCGGCCGAGGCCGGAAGGAGCCGCGATGCCATTCGATGCCCCGATCGCCCCTGCCTTGACAGGCCTGCCGGACCATCGCGCCGTCGTGCCGGTCGCGACGCGCGTCCTGGAGGCGCATCGCAAGGCGCAGCTCCGCCGCTTCGGCCCGAATGCGTGGCATCGGCATCGGCGAAGCGTCGCGGCCGTGCTGCTGGGGCTGATGGGGATGATGGGCGCCTCCGCCGCCTGGGCGCCCGCCGGCTTGCCCCGGCTCCTCGGATGCGCGCTGCCCTTCCTCGTCTTGGCTGGCTTCGCGGTGCTCGTGGCCGCGGGCCGGCTCCGCATGCGCGGCGGGGCCGAATGGCAGGAGCGGTGGATCGCGCCCGCGGCCCTTGCCGCCGCCGGGGTGCCGGCGGAGATCGCCGGACTTGCGCGCCGGATGCAGGCCGAACGGCCGGCGGCGCGCCTGGTGCTGGGGGAGCTGGTCGAGGACGCGGCCGTCCTGGACCCGTACCTGCTGCTCGAGCAGGACGGGGCGCGTGTCTGCCTGGGCATCTGGGACGAGACCGGCATCGTCGCGCGCGCCAGCTGAGGCAGCGCACCAAGGGCCGATCGGCGGACGCCGGACGCGTCAGGTCTCCGCGGGCGAACCAAGGCGGTTGGTGAACCGCGCATTTCCCAGGCCGGTGCCGATCGTCAGCACGCCCCACCGCGCGACATCGGTCTGGAAGGGACGTTCGCTCAATCCCTGGACCACCGCATCGTTGTGCATCAGCACCACCGGCGGCTGCCCGCCGACCTCGCGCAGCATGGCGCTGATGCGATCGGGCAGGCGGAATGCCGCCTCCGTCCAGTCGCCCGGCAGGTTCTGGCCGCCGCGCCGGATCCGCCCGTCGGGTCCGATCAGCCCCGGGCACCCGATGCCGACGAACGGGGCGAGGCACAGCCCGTCCCGGCCGGCACGCCGGACCAGAGCCTGGAGCATGCTGCCCAGGCGGTCCACCGCCGCGTCGCGGGTCGGGCGCTCGTCCGCGTGGCGCCAGGCGTCGAGTGCGACGACCCGCGCGGCCGAGAGGTCCGCGGCTTCGCCCAGCTCCGGGGCGACGATGCCGCACCGGATGCTGGTGCCGCCGATATCGACCGCGAGGAAGGCGTCGCGTCCCTGGAACAGGCCGGCGGGAGCGAGATGGGCCGCACCGATCAGGGCCGCCTCGTCCGGATCATGGCGGATCGGGGCGAGGGCGGGCCCCTGCGCGCCCGCCTGCCGCAGCAGATTGCCCGCGCGGAAAATCGCGAGCGCGCCGACCCGGCTGGCCCGCAGCCCCCCGCCGACCACGATCCGTTCGGTGCCGGCCCACGCCTCGAGCGCGAGGAAGCGGCGGACCACGTCGGCGAGCGCCTGGGCGAAATCCTCGACCGCCCCATGCACCACGGCAGCCGCTTCCGGATCGTCGGCGACGAGGGTCCGGTCGATCCGCTGCTTCGACACGTCCTGGTTCGGCGCGCCGCCGAACGGATCGCCCGCCGTGCGACGCGCGAGGTCACGCCAGGCCTCCAGGATTGCCTGGAACGCGCGCTTGCTGGCGCGATCGCCCACGAAACCCTCCGGATCGCGGAGTTCGGCGTTGTAGGCGTCGACCGTGACGGAGGGCAGCCGATCGTCGGCGTGTCGGGGTGTCGCGGGCTGGCCCGGAGCGGGAGAGGGACCGAGGGACATGATAGTGGCTCCTGCGCGGCGGGAGGCCGAACCACCGAGGAGATACGCGGCGGCATGGACGGGGTTGCCGCCGGGGCGAGGTGCGACGGAGCGGCCGCGGGGAGCGCCGCTCAACCTTGCTCGATCGGGGCTCGACGCCCCGACGAGCGAAGCCGACATCGTTCCGGTCGAAGGTCGTGCGCCATGGGTCTGGCGAAACCGGTCCGCGTACGCCTAGGGTGGCGAAAATTGGAGGATTCACCGGATGGCGAAGAAGACCGAAGCCAAGGCGACCGAAGCCAAGGCGAAGTCACCGGCGCGCTCTGCGAAGCCGAAGGATGGTGGCGGCGAGGCGGGGCGCAAGGCCGCCAGCGGCAAGCCGAATGCGTTGCAGCAGCCGCTGCAGCCGTCGAAGGAGCTGGCCGCGGTGGTCGGCGAAGGGAAGCTCTCGCGTGGCGAGGCGGTGAAGAAGGTCTGGGCCTACATTCACGCCAACAACCTGCAGAATCCCGAGAACAAGCGCGAGATCATCGCCGACGACAAGCTGCGGCAGGTCTTCGGCCGTGATCGCGCGACGATGTTCGAGATGAACAAGTATCTCGCGCAGCACCTCGCGTAACGGAAGCGCCTGATCCTCGGGTCATGACGAAACGCGCGGTCGAGGGGTCCTCGACCGCGCGATTCGCATGGGCGTTCCGGCTGGAGCGAGGGCCTGGCGGGGGCGGCCACATGGGCCGCCCGCCAGGTCGGGTCCGTCAGCCGGAACCGGCGCTGAGGTTCCCGGCGCTGGGGCTCCCGGCGCTGGACTTAGTGCCGGCCGGCCAGCGCCTGCGCCATCTGCAGATGCTGCTGCAGGGTCGGGAGGTATTGCTGGGCGAACGCCTTCACGTCGGGGTCGCTGCCGCTTTGCGCCTCGGTCTGGAAGGCCTGTACCGCCATCTGGTGGTCCTGAACCTGCCCGTCGATATAGGCGCGGTCGAACGCGCGGCCCTTCAGGCCCTGCAGCTGCTGGTAAAGCTGCTCATGCCGCATATCCATGCTGGAGGGCGGCGTCATCTGCTTGCGCTGCGCCAGTGCCTCGAGCTGCTGGTTCACCATGGTGTGATCGGTCACCATCTGCCGCGCGAAGCGGCGCACCGCGGCGCTGTTCGCCTTCGTCTCGGCGAGCTGCGCGAAGGTCACTTCCTCGATCCCGGCCGTGCCGGCCATGTTGATGAAGGTCGCATCGGTCGTGGACAGGGTCGGCGTGGTCTGCGCCTGCGCCGCGGACTGCACCGTCGTCGCGGCATTCTCGGCGCGCTGGCTGCACGCGGCCAGCGAGAGCAGGGCGACACCGGCGATCAGGGCGGCGCGAGGGGTAAAGGCCATGCACGGTCTCCTTGGAGGGGAACCGCTCGCTAACGCATGGCCGGCGCCGGGGTTCGGCGCGATGCCGCGAGATATGCGTCCACCCTGGCCTTTCTTCCGGCCCGGACGGGCCGTGGCGCACCCTCTGGCCCGCATCGTCCGAGGATCGATGCCGGCCGTCGGATTTGCGCAGCAACGATGACGAACGCGTGCAGGCGGTGCTCGTTTCGGGGTAGGATCACGCTTCTGGCCGTTCGGCCGTCCGTCTTTCATGGGTTCGTCCCGCTTTTCGGGTCCGTCATTCGTGTCCTCCGCTTCCCCTGGCTTCCGCACGATGTCCTGGCGCCGCAACGTCGCGGAAGCGCTGCTGTTCGGCGGCATCGTGCTCTGCGCCGGCGCCGTGTCCTATCTGTTCGACCTCGACGGAAGCGGCCTGCCGGGTCCTCAGATCGACTTCGACGAGTTGCTGGGCCTCGCGGCGGTGTTCCTCGCCACGTTCTCCCTGTTCGCCTGGCGGCGGATCGCGGAGCTGGAGACCGAGGTGTCGCGGCGCCGCAAGGCGGAGGAGCAGGCGCGCTTCCTCAGCGAGCACGACGCGCTGACGGGGCTCGCCAACCGCCGGCAGTTCGAGCAGGCGCTGCGCCAGGTGGTCGGGCAGGCGCCCGCGCCGGCGCGACTCCATGCCTTGTTCGTGCTCGACCTGAACGGCTTCAAGAAGGTGAACGACCGCTGGGGCCATGCGGAGGGGGATGCGGTGCTGCAGGCGGCGGCGCAGCGGCTGAAGGGCGCGGTACGCGGCGGCGACCTGCTGGTGCGGCTGGGCGGTGACGAGTTCGCGATCGTGGCGGCGGACGTGGAGGGCGAGCGCGGCGCGTCCGCCCTCGCGCGGCGGATCACCGATTCGCTCGCCGCACCGATCGTGGTGAACGGCCGGTCGCACCAGATCGGCACCGGGATCGGCATCGCCCTCGTGCCGCGGGACGGCCAGGACCCGCAGGCGCTGATGCGCCGCGCCGATCTCGCGCTGTATGCGGCGAAGGCGCGGGGCATCGCGGCCCCGGTGTTCTTCGAGCCGCAGCTCGAAGCCGCGGCCCCGGCCGAGGCCTGACCCACCGGCGCGTTTCCTTGCATCCGGCGGACGCGCTATATCATCACCGCGGCATCCGGGCCGCGCGCTGCCTGACCGGGGGAGGCTTGTGATGGCTGGACCGATGGTCCTCGGCGTCATTTTCGGCCTGGTGATCCTGCCGATCGCGCTGGTCGTCATGTGGAACGACGTGTTCCAGGCGATCGCCAGCATCCGCTGGGGCCGCCTGTTCGGCCGCCGGCCGGCGCCGGTCCGAGCGCCGCAAGGGGAGCCGCGGGACGCCTGGCAGACGCTCACCGCCGACGCGGCGCGGAGATCGGCCGACCCGTGATGCGGCCACCCGCGGCCACGCGGGGCGGGGCGCTGCGGCCGGCGCGGCAATTGCCGGGGTCGTGCAAACTTGTCATATGGCCTGGACAAGTTGTGTCCGAGGCACCAGATGACCGCGCCACAAGCGACCCCCGGCTCCGAGACCAGCACCGCGCCGCGGACCTTGTTCGAGAAGGTCTGGGCCAGCCACGCGATCCTGACGCGCGAGGATGGGACCGCGCTGCTCTGGATCGACCGCCATTTCGTCCACGAGGGCAGTTTCCACGGGTTCGGCATGCTGGAGCATTCCGGCCGCCCGCTTGCGCGACCGGACCTGACGATCGCCGTGGCCGACCACTACGTGCCATCGCATGCGCGGACCGAACCGATCCGCGATCCCGAGGTCGCGGGGATGATCACGACCTTGCGGCGCAATGCGGAACGGCATGGGGTCGACCTGCTGGATCTCGACGACCCCCGGCAGGGGATCGTGCACGTGATCGGGCCGGAGCAGGGCTTGACCTTGCCGGGGCTGACCGTGGTCTGCGGCGACTCCCACACCTCGACGCATGGCGCGTTCGGGGCGCTCGCCTTCGGCATCGGCGCGTCCGAGGTCAGCCACGTGCTGGCGACGCAGACGTTGTGGCAGCGCCGGCCGAAGACCATGCGCATCACGGTGGACGGCACGCTCTCTCCGCACGTGGCGGGCAAGGACGTGATCCTGGCGATCATCGGCCGCATCGGCGCGGGCGGGGCGGTCGGCCACGTGATCGAGTATGCCGGCAGCGCGATCCGGTCCCTGCCGATGGAGGGGCGGCTGACCGTCTGCAACATGTCGATCGAGGCGGGGGCGCGGGCCGGCATGATCGCGCCGGACGAGACGACCTTCGCCTGGGTGGAGGGGCGGCCACGCGCGCCCAAGAGCGACGCCTTCGCCGCTGCCGTCGCGGCCTGGCGCCGCCTGCCGACCGAGGAGGGCGCGCGCTTCGACCGGGACGTCGTGCTGGACGCGGCCGAGATCGCGCCCACCGTGACCTGGGGCACCTCGCCCGAGACCGCCTTGCCGGTGACGGGCGTCGTGCCCGACCCCGCCACTGCGACGGATGCCGCCAAGCGCGCGCGGATCGCCGACCAGCTCGACTACATGGGCCTCGCGCCGGGGCGGCCGCTGGAGGGCATCCCGGTGGACCGGGTCTTCATCGGCAGTTGCACCAACGCCCGCCTGCCGGACCTGCGCGCCGCCGCCGCTGTGCTGCGCGGGCAGCGCGCGGTGGTGCCGGGCCTGGTCGTCGCGGGATCGGTGCCGGTGAAGCGCGCCGCGGAAGCCGAGGGGCTGGACCGCGTTTTCCGCGACGCCGGCCTGACCTGGGGGGAGCCCGGTTGCTCCATGTGCGTCGGCATGAACGGTGACCTGGTGAAGCCCGGCGAGCGCTGCGCCGCGACCAGCAACCGCAACTTCCAGGGACGCCAGGGACCGGGTGCGCGCACCCACCTGATGTCGCCGGCCATGGCCGCGGCCGCCGCGCTGCGCGGCGCGATCACCGACGTGCGGAGGGTCGCATGACCCCGTTCACGACCCTGGACGGCCTCGCCGTCGCGCTCGACCGCAGCAACGTCGACACCGACCAGATCATTCCGGCGCGCTTCCTGCGCAAGCCGCGCAGCGCGGGGTACCAGAACTTCCTGTTCCACGATGTGCGCGAGGCGGAGCCCGACTTCCCGCTGAACGGGCGCGCGCCGGCGATCCTGGTGGCGGACGCCAATTTCGGCTGCGGGTCGTCCCGCGAGGGCGCGGTCTATGCGCTGGTCGATGCCGGGATCCGCTGCGTGATCGCGCCCAGCTTCGGCGACATCTTCGCCGGCAATGCGGGGAAGAACGGGCTGCTGACGGTGGTCCTGGCGCCCGACCTGGCCGCGGCCCTGCGGGCGCAGCTGCCCGCCTCGATGCGGGTCGACCTGCCGGCGCAGCAGGTCCGCTTCCCCGATGGCAGCGTGCATGGCTTCGCGATCGACGCGTTCCGCAAGCGCTGCCTCGTGGAAGGTCTGGACGATATCGGCCTGACGCTGGCGCATGCGGGGGAGATCGCGGCCTTCCAGGACGCCGACCGCGCGGCGCGTCCCTGGGCGATGCCGGCGTGAGCTGCGCATGAGCGACGACGGCGGGCCGCTGCCGCTCTATCACCGCGTCTACCTGCTGCTGCGCCAGCAGATCGCGGAAGGCGCGTGGCCGCCGGAACTCGCGATGCCGGGTGAGCACGAGCTGGCCGAGACGCATGGCGTGTCGCGCATCACGATCCGCCGTGCGCTGCAGCGGCTGGAGCAGGAGGGGCTGGTGCTGCGCCGACGCGGCGCCGGCACCTATGCCCGACCGCCGCAGCCGCCCAAGCGGCGGGAGAACCTGCGCGGGTTGCTCGAGAACCTGCTGGCCATGGGGCTGCGTACCCGGGTGCGGCTGCTGAGCTTCGACTATGTCGCCGCCCCGCCGGAGGTCGCCGCCTGGCTCGAGTTGCCGATCGGGTCGGTGGTGCAGAAATCCGTCCGGGTCCGGTCGGTGAAGAATACGCCGTTCAGCCACCTCACCGCCTGGGTTCCGGCGGAGGTGGGGCGCCGCTTCCGCGCCGAGGACCTGGCCGAACGTCCGCTGCTGCATCTGCTGGAGGCGGCCGGCGCGCATCCGGCTCGCGCGGAGCAGGTGATCTCCGCGCGGCTCGCCGATGCGACGGTGGCCCCGCTGCTGCGGGTGGAGGTGGGCAGCCCGCTGCTGTGGGTGCGCCGCCAGGTGCGGGAGACCGGCGGGCGGGTGATCGAGGCGATCGAGGCGTTGTACCGGCCCGACATGTACGAGTACCAGATCGCATTGGTCCGGGAGGACGGCGTGTGGGACGTGCAGCGGGAGACCGCCGACGCGGAGGCTGAACCGGCGGTCTGAGCGGTGCGCCGCCGCGTCGTGGCCGCCGCGTTCGCCCCGTGTCATGGCCGCGCGCCCCCGTGTCATCGCCGGGCACCCCGTGTCCTGGCCGAGCACCCCCGTGTCCTGGCCGGGCGCCCCAGTGTCATGGCCGGCGCAGGCCGGCCATCCATGACTTTCCGTGCCGCACGACGTCGTGGATGGCCGCGACGAGCGCGGCCATGACACGGGGTGCGCGCGCCCCCATGACAGAGGCGCACGACGAGCGCGCCCGTGACAGAGAGCGGGGCCGCCGGCGGAGACGCTCCATCCGCGGAACAGCCCGCTTCAACCATGCACCCGGTTCCGCCATAACCACGCCGGAACGGACGGGAAGCGCACAGTGCCGGCCTGGCTCGACAATCTCATCCCGATCAAGGCGCCGCGCCTCGATCATCGACAGCTCGCGGGCTGGGAACCGACCCATCCCGCCGCGCAGGGCCTCGGCTGCCGGCTGCTCGCCGATCAGCGCATCCCGATGGCGGACGGCGTCACCCTCTCAGGCGACCTCTATTTGCCGCGCAAGCCGGGACGCTACCCGGTCATCGTGCAGTTCGCCGCCTACACGCGGGAGCTGCACACCGCCGGCATGCCGACCGGCAGCAACGAGATCGGCTGCCCGCCCGTGTTCACCAATCGCGGCTATGCCCAGCTCGTGCTGATGCGGCGCGGCATGGGGCGGTCGGGGGGCGAGCAGCAGGGCTTTCTCAGCGACGCCGATGTCGACGACCACGAAGCTTGCATCGCCTGGGCGGCGGCGCAGCCCTGGTGCGACGGGCGTGTCGTGCTGTTCGGCACGTCCTATTACGGCATGACGCAGCCGCTGGTGGCGGTGCGCCGCCCGCCGGCACTGAAGGCGTTCTTCTGCAACGAGATCTGCACCGACTACTACCGTCATCTGGCGCGCTTCGGCGGCACGCCCAATTTGTATTTCTTCTCCCTCTGGATGGGCGCGAACTTCACCGAGGCGATGGTGCGCCTGCGGGTGCCGCCGGTGCTGCGCGCCGCCCTCAGTCACCTGACCAACTCCCGCCTCCAGCCGCTCTGGCAGAAGCTGCTGATGCGCCGCGTGGACGCGCTGTATCGCGCGTTCATGCAGAAGACGCCGATCGCCTCGGTGCGGCGGCAATACGTGAACTGGCTGGTCGACGCGACCACGCGCGCCGCCTGCAGCCTTCCCGACGGCCCGTCCCGCAAGCTGGGCGACATCGAAATCCCGTTCGTCGTCGTGCAGAACCTGGGCTACTTCAACCTGCACCAGTTCGGCTGCTACGACCTGTTCGAGAACGCCGGCACGCCCGCCGACCGCAAGTGGATGATCCTCGCCGCGCCGCATTACGGCCTGCCCGTCTACGACTGGCAGCTCGAGGCACTGGCGTTCTTCGATCACGTGCTGTTCGGGGCGGAGAACGGCTACGCCGCGCAACCGCCCGTCCGCTACTGGCTCGACGGTGCCGATCGCTGGGCCGGCGCGACGGCTTTCCCGCCGCCCGAGGCGCGCAAGCTGCGGCTGTTCCTCGCCTCCGGCGGGGCCGACGCCGCGACGCATGCGCTGTGCCCGGTCGCCCCGAGCAGCGGGGGGAATGCGTGGGCGGCGGTCCCGATCGGCGTGCCGCAGCTGGGCGGGCTCGAGGACGTGATGAACCAGGTGCTGCGGTGGGAGTTCACCGCCCCCGAACCGCTGCACCTCGCCGGGGCGGTGACGCTGGCGCTTCGCTTCGCCTGCAACGAGATCGACTCCCAGGTCGTCGCGCGGCTGAGCCGGGTCGATACCGCGGGCCGCGCGCATCTGCTCTCGATGGGTACGATCCGCTCGGCCCGCCGCCGCATCGACGCCGCCGCCGGGTCGGCCTGCGAGATCGCGATCGACACCGACACGCCGGACCCGCTGACGCCGGGTGTGCCGGTCGATCTTCGCTTCAGTCTCACGCCGGGCCCGACGCTGGTGCAGCAGGGCGAGCGCCTCCGGCTCGACGTCGCCAGCCGGACGGACCTGCTCAAGAGCGATGTCGGGCAGGGCTACGTGCATTTCGACCTGCCGGTGCCGCCCTATTTCTCCCGCAACACCGTGCTCTACGGCCCGGAAACCTGGCTCGAACTCGACATGCTCCCCGGTTGATGCAGGTCAACGAGTTCGGCCGCGGGCGCGCCTAGGGTCCGGCAACCGCCGGATCCGCCCGATGAAACGCTTCGTCCCCCTGATCGTCCTTCTGCTCCTGCTTGCCGGGGGCGGGTGGCTGCTGGTCCAGCGCCTGGCCGCGGTGCCGGATCCCGGCACGCTGTATGGGAACGTGGAAATCCGCCAGGTCGACCTCGCCTTCAACGCCGAGGGGACCGTGCTCACGATGCCCAAGCACGAGGGCGATCGCGTCGCGGCCGGGGAACTGGTCGCCGCGCTCGATCCGGCGACCTATCGCAGCGCGACCGACCTCGCGCGGGCGCGGCGCGATGCGGCGCAGGCGCAGCTCGACCTGCTGCTGGCCGGGACGCGGCCCGAACAGATCGACCAGGCGCGGGCGAACCTGGCGGCGGCGCAGGCCTCCCTTGCGAACGCCGAGGCGACCTTCGCGCGGCAGAAGGACCTGGCCGCGCGGGCGGTCGCCTCGCAACAGGCGCTGGACGATGCGCGCATGGCGCTGGATGGCGCACGTGCGCGGGTCGGGCAGACTCATGCCGCGCTCGCCGAGGCAATCAACGGTCCGCGCGCCGAAGACATCGCCGCGGCGCGGGCGCAGCTGCGAGCGGCGGAAGCGACGCTCGCACTGGCCGAGACGCAGCTCGCGCGGACGGAGCTGCATGCGCCCGCCAGCGGCGTGGTGATGACGCGGGTGATCGAGCCGGGCACCGTCGTGCTGCCGGCCGCCGCCATCTATTCGATCGCGCTCGACGACGAGGTCTGGGTACGCAGCTTCGCCCCCGAACCGCTGCTGGGCCGGCTGGCCCCGGGGACCGAGGTGACGGTGACCACCGATGGCGGCGGCCGCTATGCGGGGCGGATCGGCTACGTCTCCCCCTCCGCCGAGTTCACGCCGAAGACGGTGGAGACACCGGAACTGCGCACGCAGCTCGTCTACCGCCTGCGCATCCGCATCGAGCATCCCGACGCCGCGATCCGCCAGGGCATGCCGGTGACGATCCACCTGCCCGCGGCGGGTTGAGGATGAGCTCGCACGAATCTCCCCCTCCCCTTGCGGGAGGGGGCTGGGGGGAGGGGGCGCCGCGCGGCGTCCCACTGGCAGTGCGTGCGCCCCGAACGCCCCCTCACCCCGGCCCTCTCCCGCGAGGGGAGAGGGGGGTTCGTGCCGTTCCGGCGGTGGTGCGTGCGCCCCGATCGCCCCCTCACCCCGGCCCTCTCCCGCGAGGGGAGAGGGGGGTTCGTGCCGTTCCGGCGGTGGTGCGTGCGCCCCGATCGCCCCCTCACCCCGGCCCTCTCCCGCGAGGGGAGAGGGGGGTTCGTGCCGTTCCGGGCGTCCGATGACCGCGCTCGTGGAACTCTCCGGCCTGCAGCACCGGTTCGGAACGGCGCAGGCGCTCGCGGGCGTCGAGGCGACCATCGCGGCGGGCCAGGTCACCGGCCTCGTGGGTCCCGATGCCGCCGGGAAGACCACGTTGTTGCGGCTGATCGCCGGGCTGCTGCGGCCCACTGCCGGCCGTGTCACGGTGCTGGGGCACGACATGGCGCACGCCGCCGCCGCGGCGCATCCGCAGATCGGCTACATGCCCCAGCGCTTCGGCCTGTACGAGGACCTGAGCGTCGCCGAGAATCTCGACCTGTTCGCCGACCTGCACGCGATGCCACAGGCGATCCGTGCCGAACGGATCGCGCGGCTGCTGTCATTCACCGGCCTCGCCCCGTTCACCGCGCGGCTCGCCGGCCAGCTCTCCGGCGGCATGAAGCAGAAACTCGGCCTTGCCTGTGCGCTGCTCTCCCGCCCGCGGCTGCTGCTGCTGGACGAACCCTCCGTCGGCGTCGACCCGGCCTCCCGCCGCGAACTCTGGGCGATCGTCACCGCCATGCTGGCGGAAGGCCGCGCGGAGGGCATGGGTGTCGTCTGGGCCACCGCCTATCTGGACGAGGCGGCCCGCTGCGACCGCGTGCTGCTGCTGCATGAGGGGCGGCTGCTGGCCGATGCGCCGCCCGCGACGTTCCTCGCGCCGCTGCAGGGACGGGTGTTCCGCATGACCGTGCCGCAGGCCGGTCGCCGATCCATCGCCCGCGCCGCGGCGCGCGACCCGGCTGTGCTCGACGCGCTTGTCACCGGGGACACGCTGCGCCTCGTCCTGCGGGAGGGCGCGGCGTCCCCCGATCCGGCGCGCCTCGGCGGTTCGGCGCTCGAGAGCGTCCCGCCGCGCTTCGAGGACGGCTTCGTGGCGAGGCTCGCGCCCAGCTCGGCCGCGCCCAGCTCGCCCGCGCCCACCGCCGCCGTCTCCGCCGTCCCGGCGTCGCCGCCCGCCATCACGGGCGAGGGGCCGGCGATCGCGGTGCGCGACCTGGTGCGCCGCTTCGGCAGCTTCACCGCGGTGGACCACGTCACGTTCTCCGTCGGGCGCGGGGAGATCTTCGGCCTGCTGGGTCCCAACGGCGCGGGGAAGTCGACCACGTTCCGCATGTTGTGCGGCCTGTTGCGCCCGAGCGGAGGGGAGGCGCGGGTGGCGGGGCGGGATCTGCTGCTCGCGCCGGCGGCCGCGCGGGCGCGGATCGGCTACATGGCGCAGCGCTTCTCGCTCTATGCCGAACTCTCCACCCGCGAGAACCTGCGCTTCTTCGCGCGCGTGTATGGGCTGGACCGCACCGCCCAGTCCCGCGCGATCGCCGAGGCGCTGGACCGCTTCGACCTCTCCGCCATCGCCGACGCCCCGTCGCGCGACCTGCCGCTGGGCCTGAAGCAGCGCCTGGCGCTGGCGGCGGCGCTGCTGCACCGGCCGGAGATCCTGTTCCTGGACGAGCCCACTTCGGGCGTCGATCCGCTGACCCGGCGCGACTTCTGGACCCGCATCGGCCTGCTCGCGGAGTCCGGCGTCACGATCCTGGTGACCAGCCACTTCATGGACGAAGCCGAGTATTGCGACCGCATCGGCATCGTCAGCCAGGGCCGCCTGCGGGCCCTCGGCACCCCGGCGGAGTTGCGCGCGCGGGTCCGCTCGCCGGACCTGCCGGACCCCACGCTGGAGGACGCGTTCATCGCGTTGGCGGCATGAGCGGAACCGCGATGCGGCTGCGCGGCCTGGTGCGCAAGGAGACGAAGCAGATCCTGCGCGATCCCTCCGCCATCCTGATCGCCTTCCTGCTGCCGGTCGTCCTGCTGGTGGTGAACGGCTTCGGCCTCTCGCTCGATGCGCGCGACATGCGGATCGCCGTGGTCATCGAGGCGCCGGAGGAGACCGCGCGCGGCCTGCTGCAGGCGATCGACGCGTCTCCCTACCTCGCCGCGCAGCCCGCCCCGGACTTTCCCGCTGCCGAGGCCGCGCTGACCGCCGGGCGGGTCCGCGGCATCCTGACGGTGCGGGAGGATTTCGTCCCCCGCCTGCGCCGGGACGGCGCGGCGCGCGGCCAGGCGGCGCTCGCGGTCAATGCGACGGATCCGAACTCGGCCCGCCTGCTCGAGGGCTATGTCTCGGGCGCCCTGTCCGCCTGGCTGGTCGGCGAGGCGCGCGAGCGGCGCCGGCTGCCCTCCGGCGGGATCGAGCTCGCGGTGCGGGACTGGTTCAACCCGGAACTCCGGTCGACCGCCTTCATCGTGCCGGGGGTGATCGCGATGGTCATGACCATGACCGGTACGCTGCTCACCGCGCTGATCGTCGCGCGGGAGTGGGAGCGGGGGACGATGGAGGCGATGCTCGCCTCCCCCGCTCACATGGCCGAACTGATCGCGGCCAAGCTCGCCTGCTACTTCGTCCTCGGCATGCTCAGCATGGCGATGGCGATGGCGCTGGCCGTGACGGTGTTCGACGTCCCGTTCCGCGGCAGCCTGGGCGCACTCGGGGCCGCCGCCGCATTGTTCCTCGTCTTCGCACTCGGCCTCGGCCTGTTCATCTCGACCCTGGCGCGCAACCAGTTCGTCGCGTCCCAGCTCGCGTTCCTGACGACCATGATGCCGGCGATGATGCTGTCGGGGATGCTGTTCGACATCGCCGCGATGCCGCGATGGCTGCAGCTCGTGACGTTCCTCGCCCCCGCCCGCTACCTGGTCTCCATCCTGCAGACCCTGTTCCTGGCGGGCGATATCTGGCCCGTGCTGCTGCCCAACCTGGCAGGCCTGGGCGCCGCGGCGCTGGCGGCGATCGGGCTCACCCTGCTGGTCACGCGCAGGAGGCTCGATTGATGCTGCGCCGCGTCCTCGCGCTGGTCCGCAAGGAGCTCGCCGGTCTGTGGAAGGATCCCAAGACCCGGATGGTCCTGCTGATCCCGCCGCTGATCCAGGTCTTCCTGTTCGCCTACGCGGCGACCTACGACGTCGTGCACGCGCCGCTCGCGATCTGGAACGAGGATGCGGGGGCCGAGAGCGCGGAGCTGGTGCGGCGGTTCGATTTCTCCCCCGCCTTCCGCGTGATCGCGGCGGTGCAGTCGCCCGGCCAGGCCCGCGCGTTGCTGGACGCCAAGACGGCGGCGGCCGTGCTGCATCTGCCGCAGGACTTCTCCGCCGACCTGCTCGCCCATCGCACCGCGCAGGTGCAACTGCTCGTGGATGCGCGGCGGTCCAACACCGCGCTGATGCTGCAGGGCTATGCCGCCACCATCGTCGCGACCTACGCCGCCGAACGCAGCGGCGGGCGCGGCCAGGTCACGCTGCAGACGCGGGACTGGTTCAACCCGACGCTGGAGAGCACCTGGTTCATCCTCCCCGGCCTCGTCTGCGTGCTGTCCTTCATGATGGCGCTGCTGGTTGCCGCACTCTCGCTCGCGCGGGAGCGGGAACTCGGCACGTTCGAGCAGTTGCTGGTCACGCCGCTCCGCCCGATCGAGATCATGATCGGCAAGGCGATCCCCGGCGTGGTCGTGGGCATGGTGGACGCGACGCTGGTCACCGCCGCCGCCCTGCTCTGGTTCCGCCTGCCCTTCCGCGGTGACCCCCTGCTGCTCGGCCTCATGCTGGTGCTCTACGGCCTGGGCGGGGTGGGGATCGGGCTCGTGCTGTCCTGCCTGGCCAAGACGCAGCAGCAGGCCATGCTGGGCGTGTTCGTCGTCGCCGCCCCGCTGATCGTGCTGTCCGGCTTCGCGGCCCCGATCGAGAACATGCCCAAGCTGGTGGAACTGCTGAGCCGAGCCGATCCGGTGCGCTACATGCTGGTGATCGCCCGCGGCCTGTTCCTGCAGGACCTGCCGGTCGCGGTCGTGCTGGCCCAGGCCTGGCCCATGGCGCTGATCGCGCTGATCACGCTGGGGGGCGCGACGGTGACCGTGCGACGGGCGGTGGGATGACGCGCGACGATCCGCTAGATTGCAACAAACACCCGCTGCGGAGGACTCTCCCATGGCTGCCGACCGGTCCGGCAACCCCGCCTATCTGGACGGGCTCGACAAGAACCAGGCGAACCACGCCGCCCTGACGCCGCTGACCTTCCTGGAACGGGCGGCCTACGTCTATCCGCAGAAGCTCTCGGTCGTGCATGGCGCGCAGCGCTTCACCTGGAAGCAGACCTACGACCGCTGCCGGCGGCTCGCCTCCGCCCTGGCGCGGCGCGGGATCGGCAAGAACGACACGGTCGCGGTGATGGCGCCGAACACGCCGCCCATGTACGAGGCCCATTTCGGCGTGCCGATGTGCGGGGCGGTGCTGAACACGCTGAACACGCGGCTCGATCCCGAGAGCGTCGCGTTCATGCTGCAGCACGGCGGCGCGCGGGTGCTGATCACCGACCGGGAGTTCTCGGCCACCGTGGAGAAGGCGCTCGCGCTGCTCCCCGATCCGCCGCTGGTGGTCGACATCGACGATCCCGCCGCCCCGGAGGGCAAGTTGCTGGGCGCCATCGAATACGAGGCGTTCCTGGCCGAGGGCGATTCCGAATACGAGTGGCAGCCGCCGGCCGACGAGTGGGATGCGATCGCGCTGAACTACACCTCCGGCACGACGGGCGATCCGAAGGGCGTCGTCTACCACCATCGCGGCGCGCATCTGAACGCGGTGAGCAACGTGCTGAACTGGGGCATGCCGCACCACGCCGTGTATCTGTGGACCTTGCCGATGTTCCACTGCAACGGCTGGTGCTTCCCCTGGAGCGTCGCGGAACGCGCCGGCATCTCGGTCTGCCTGCGGAAGGTTGAGGCCAAGGCCTGCTGGGACGCGATCCGCGCGGAGCACGTGACCCACATGTGCGGCGCGCCGATCGTCTACGCGATGCTGATCAACTCGCCCGAGGAGCTGCGGGCCGGCATCGGGCACCGCATCGCCGGCCAGGTCGCCGGCGCCGCGCCGCCCGCCGCGATCATCGAAGGTGCCGAGAAGGTCGGCATCGACCTGACGCATGTCTACGGCCTGACGGAGGTGTATGGGCCGGCCAGCGTCTGCGCCAAGCACGAGTCCTGGACGCACATGCCGATCGACAAGCGCGCCGAACGCAACGGCCGCCAGGGCGTGCGCGTGCCGCTGCAGGACGCAATGACGGTGCTGGACCCCGAGACGATGCAGCCCGTGCCCTGGGACGGGGAGACCATGGGCGAGATCATGTTCCGCGGGAACATCACCATGAAGGGCTACCTGAAGAACCCCGGCGCGACCGAGAAGGCGTTCGCGGGCGGGTGGTTCCACACCGGCGACCTCGCGGTGATGCAGCCCGACGGCTACGTGAAGATCCGCGACCGTTCCAAGGACATCATCATTTCGGGCGGCGAGAACATCTCCTCGCTCGAGGTGGAGGAGGCGTTGTATCGCCACCCTGCGGTGATGAGTGCCGCGGTCGTCGCCCAGCCCGACGAGAAATGGGGCGAGACGCCCTGCGCCTTCGTGGAACTGAAGTTCGGCGCGAGCGTCACCGCCGACGAGCTGCGCGACTTCTGCCGCACGCAGCTCGCGCGCTTCAAGGTTCCCAAGACCATCGTCTTCCGCGAGTTGCCGAAGACGTCGACCGGCAAGATCCAGAAATTCGCGTTGCGGGAGCTGGCGAAATCCGCGAGTGCGATCGAGTAGGGGGCTCTCCCCCCCGGTGTCATGGCCCGCGAAGGCGGGCCATCCACGACTTCCGGGGGCACGGGACGTCGTGGATGGCCGCCCTGCGGCGGCCATGACACGGAGGCCCTCACGACACGCCCCCCCCCCGACGCCGACCAACACCACAGGAGCCTTCCATGACCGACTACGCAGCCCCAGTTCGCGACATGCGCTTCGTGCTGCAGGAACTCGTCGGGCTCGACCGCATCGCCGCCCTGCCGGACTGCGAGTCCCTCACGCCCGACCTGGTCGACGCCATCCTCGACGAGGCGTCGAAATTCGCGGGTGAGGTCCTGGGTCCGCTCAACAAGCCCGGCGACCAGGTGGGCAGCACGTGGGATGACGGTGCGGTCAGCACGCCGGCCGGCTTCCGCGACGCCTACGCACAATTCGTCGCCGGCGGCTGGAACGCGCTCGGCGGCGATCCGGACTATGGCGGGCAGGGCCTGCCCGCCGTGCTGTCCACCGCCGTGAAGGAGATGTGGAACGCCGCCAACATGTCCTTCGCGCTGTGCCCGCTGCTGACCACCGGCGCAATCGAGGCGCTGCACGTCGCCGGCACCGAGGCACAGAAGCAGCTCTATCTGCCGCGGATGGTGGAAGGTACCTGGACCGGCACGATGAACCTGACCGAACCGCAGGCGGGATCTGACCTCGCTGCCGTTCGCACCCGCGCCGAACCGGATGGCGACCGGTATCGCATCCGCGGGCAGAAGATCTACATCACCTATGGCGAGCACGACTTCACCGAGAACATCGTGCACCTCGTGCTCGCCCGCCTGCCGGACGCGCCCGAGGGCGTGAAGGGCATCTCGCTCTTCGTCGTGCCCAAGTTCCTGGTCAACCCCGACGGCTCCCTGGGCGCGCGCAACGATGTCCGCTGCCTGTCGATCGAGCACAAGCTGGGCATCCATGCGAGCCCGACCGCGGTGATGGCGTACGGCGAAACGGACGGCGCGATCGGCGAACTCGTGGGGGAGCCCAATCGCGGCCTGGAATACATGTTCATCATGATGAACCGTGCACGGTTCGACGTCGGGCTGCAGGGGGTCGCGATCAGCGACCGCGCCTACCAGCAGGCGCTCGACTACGCGCGCACCCGGACCCAGGGTACCGAAGCGGGGGTGCGGGGCGGACCGCGCGTGCCGATCATCCGCCACCCAGACGTACGGCGCATGTTGTTGCGCATGAAATCTCAGACCGAGGCGTCCCGCGCGCTCGCGTACACGGTCGCATCCTGGCTCGACATCGCGGAGCGCCATCCGGACACTGCCGAACGCGCGCGCTGGCAGGCGCTGGTCGACCTGCTGATTCCCGTCGTGAAGGGCTGGAGCACGGAGCTCTCGATCGAGGTCGCCTCGACCGGCGTGCAGGTGCATGGCGGCATGGGCTTCATCGAGGAGACGGGCGCCGCGCAATTCCTGCGCGATGCGCAGATCACCACGATCTACGAGGGGACCACCGGCATCCAGGCGAACGACCTGGTCGGCCGCAAGATCGCGCGCGACAAGGGCGAGGTGGCCCGCGCGGCGCTGTCCCTGATGCAGGAGATGGTCGCTGCGCTGGAGGGCGCGGCCGGCGAGGATTTCGCCGCGATGCGCACCGCCCTGCAGGCGGCACTGGCCAGGCTCGACCAGGTGATCGCCTGGATCGTCGCCACCTGGCCGGCCGACCAGCAATCCGTGCTCGCGGGTGCGGTGCCCACGCTGAAGCTGTTCGGGACGGTGGCGGGTGGCTGGCAGGCCGCGCGCGCCGCGCTGGTCGCGCAGGCCGCCCTGGATCGCGGCGACAACGAGGATCCCGCCTTCTACCGCGCCAAGATCAACACCGCGCGGTTCTATGCCGACCACGTGCTGGCGCAGGCCGAGGGGCTCGCCCACGCCGCGATGGCGGGCAGCGCCGGCGTCCTGGCGCTGAGCGAGGAGGAGGCATTCGCCTGACCTCGTCCGCGTTCCCCGTATCGAGGCGGCGTTCCCCGTATCGAGGCGGCGTTCCCCGTGTCGGGGCGGGCACCTCCCGTGTCATGGCCGCCGAAGGGCGGCCATCCACGACGTCCCGTAAGGCACGAAGCCGTGGATGGCCGCGACAAGCGCGGCCATGACACAGGGGCAGCCGCGCGGCCAGGGCACAGGGGCAGGCGCGCGGCCATGACACAGGGGCAGCCGCGCGGCCATGGCACAGGCGCATCCGCACGGCCATGGCACAGCGGCAGCCGCGCGGCCATGGCACGTAGGCGTTGACGACCGAAAATAGCTGACTAAAGTCAGGCATCATGATCGATGCCATCGCTCGGGTCCGCCGCTTCAATCGCGCCGTCACCACCGAGGTCGGCGCCCTCGACACCTCCTTCCTCGGTCGCGACCGGCCGCTCGGGGCCGCCCGCGTCCTCAACCTGATCGGCCACGGCCAGGGCGACGTGGCCGCGATCCGCGCCACGCTCGATCTCGATTCCGGCCTGATGAGCCGCCTGCTGCGCGGCCTGGAGGAGGAGGGGCTGGTCGCAACCGACCCGCACCCGGACGATGCGCGCCGCCGCATCGCCCGCCTGACCCAGGCAGGCCGTCGCGAGTTCAAGGCCTATGAGCGCCTGTCCGACGCACAGGCCACCACGATCCTCGGCCGCTGCGTGCGCCGGGACGACGTGCTGGCCGCGATGGACCTGCTCGCCACCGTGCTGGGCCAGGCGCGCATCACGGTCGAGGAGACCGATCCCCGTGGTCCGGCCGCGCGTCACTGCCTGGGCGAGTACTACGCCGAACTCGCACGCCGCTTCCCGAACGGCTTCGACGTCTCGCTCTCGCGCGATCCGGAGGCGGCCGACATGATCCGCCCCCGTGGCGTGTTCCTGCTCGCGATGTCGGACGGCCTGCCGATCGGCTGCGTCGGCCTGAAGGGGGGAGCGGCCGGAACCGCCGAGGTCAAGCGCCTCTGGGTCGCGCCGGCCGCGCGCGGGATCGGCCTCGCGCGGCGACTCATGACCGCGGTGGAGACCGCGGCGCGGGAGCTGGACATCACGCTGCTCCGCCTCGACACCAACCGCGTCCTGACCGAGGCGATGCAGCTCTACGCCCGCACCGGCTGGACCGAGATCCCCCGCTTCAACGACGATCCCTATCCGGATGCGTTCTTCGAGAAGCGATTGTAGCGCACGAAATCACCCCGTGCCGGCGCGCGAAACGATCCTCCCGGCCCCTCACCACGCGGTCTGGTAACCCTGGAACGGCGTCGGGATCGCCTGGATTTCCGCGATCACCTCGCGCGGCACGTCGTCGCCTGCAGCGCCCTCCGCACGCAGGCTGATCGCGTCGGACAGGCCGCCGAAGCGCTCCGCGATGCGCGCGGCGATCTCCCGATACGTGCCCACGGCGGCGAATTCATGCACGAGCGCGTCGGGCACGCGGCTCGCCATCTCCGCCCACTTCCCTTGCTTGGACATCGCGTTCAGCTCGCGGCCGAGATCGCCGTGGCCGTGCATCTCCAGCACGCCCCAGTAGCCGGGGGTCGATCCATAGAAGGCGACCCGGCCGCGCACCGCCTCGAACGCCCGCGCGACGGCGTCGGCATCCTTGCCGGTCGCCACGAACCCGCCGCCGGTGATCTCGAACCGATCGCGCTGGCGCCCCGATCGCGCCATGCCCTCCGCGAGCCGGGGCAGGATTTCGTCGGTGAGGTAGGCCCGCGTGCAGAACGGGTGCAGGCGGATGCCGTCCGCCACCTCACCCGCGAGACGCAGCGTGTTCGGGCCGACGCCGGCCAGCGTGACGGGCACCATCTTCTGCCCCATCGAGGGCGGCACGAAATAGGGCGGCATCAGCGTGAACGTGTAGTGCTCGCCGCGGAAGTCGAGCTTCTCGCCGCGCTCCCACGTGGTCCAGATCGCCCGCAGCGCATGGACGTACTCGCGCAGCCGCGGCGCCGGCGCGGTCCAGGGCACGCTGAAGCGCTTCTCGTTATGCGGGCGGATCTGCGGCCCGATGCCGAGGACGAAGCGTCCGCGGGAGGCGTTCTGCAAATCCCAGCACGCGTTCGCCACCACCATCGGGCTGCGCGGGAAGGCGATCGCGACGGAGGTGCCGAGCTCGATGCGGTCGGTCGAGATTGCGGCGATCGCATGCGCGAGGAACGGGTCGTGCTTGTTCTCCATCGTCAGCGCCGCATCGTAGCCGGCGGCTTCCGCCGCCCGTGCCGCTTCGGCGGTCTTGCGCAGGTCCGCCTGCGGCAGCGTGGTCAGGACGCGCATCGCCTCAGCGCCCCTTGAACACGGGCTTGCGCTTCTCCTTGAAGGCCGCGACCGCCTCGCGGTGATCCTCCGTCTGCGAGCAGCGCGCCTGGTGGAACGCCTCCAGGTCGATCAGCGTCGCGAAGGGTTCGGTCTCCGCCGCGTTGAGGTTGCGCTTCATATAGTGCAGCGCGACGCGCGGGCTGTCGGCGATGCGGCGGGCCATCGCCATGGTCGCGGTGGCGAGGTCGGCATCGTCGACCACGCGGGTCACGAGGCCGATCGACAGCGCCTCCTCCGCCTTCACCATGTCGCCCAGGAAGAACAGCTCGCGCGCCTTCGCGGTGCCGACGAGCTGGGTCAGCGACCACGTGCCGCCCCAGTCCCCGGACAGTCCGATCTTCAGGAAGCCGGTCCCGAAGCGCGCGGACGCCGCGGCCACGCGCAGGTCGCAGGCCATCGCCATGCTCATGCCGGCCCCAACCGCGACGCCGTTGATCATGCCGATGATCACCTTGGGGCAGGCGCGCATCGCCGCCGGTACGCGGCCGGAGAACTGGATGCCCGCGGCGCGCGCCTCGAAGCCGGCGGCCGACCGGTCGGCCATGCTCTTCACGTCGCCGCCCGCGCAGAACCCGCGGCCCGCCCCGGTGAGCACGATGCAGCCGACGTTGTCGTCCTTGCCCAGACGGTCGAGCGCCTCCAGCAGGCCGTGGCGGATCTCCATCGACAGCGCGTTCAGCGCCTCGGGCCGGTTCAGCGTCAGCGTCGCGACGCCGTCTTCGATGGTTTCCAGCAGGTCGGGCACGGCATCCTCCTCGGGTCTCGTTGGGGCGCGAGATTGGCGGCCCGGCGGCCCGGCTGCAACATGGCGGCCTCGCCGCGATGCGGCGCAACCGGAGGAACCCGGCCATGGCCTTGCAGCTCGAGGACCGACTGCGCATCGGCATCCAGACGATCCATCGCCGGACGGAACCCGCGACCGGCCCATGGGAGCCGCGCATCGACGAGCTCGTGTCGCTGGTCGAGCTGGTGGATCGCAGCGGCTACGACTCGCTCTGGACGGGCGACCACATCTCCTTCGCCGTACCGATCCTCGATCCGTTGCTGCAGCTCGCGCAGGCGGCGGTGGTGAGCCGGCGGCTGACACTGGGGACGTCCGTGCTGCTGCTGCCGCTCCGGCATCCGACGCCGGTCGCGAAGCAGGTGACCACGCTCGACCATCTCACCGAAGGGCGCCTGGTGCTGGGCGTGGGCGTGGGGGGCGAGTTCCCGCGCGAATACGAGGCCTGCGACGTGCCGCTGAAGGAACGCGGGGCGCGGCTCGCCGAAGGGGTCGAGGTGCTGCGGAAGTTCTTCAGCGGCGAGGCGGTGACGCATCACGGCCGGTTCTACGGCCCGTTCGCCGACGTGCCGATGCGTCCGCCGCCGCGGCAGCCGGGCGGGCCGCCCATCTGGTTCGCCGGTCGGAAGGAGCCGGCGCTCCGCCGCATCGGCCGCCTGGGCGACGGCTACCTCTCCTACGTGATCACGCCCGACATGTATCGCGCGGCCCTGCAGACGATCGAGGCCGGCGCTGCGGACTCCGGCCGCACGCTTGGCAGGTTCGGCACCGGGCATCTGCTGTTCACCCGTCTGGACCGCAGCTACGAGGCGGCGCTGGACCGCGCGACCGAGACGCTGTCGGTCCGCTACGCCATGGATTTCCGCAAGGCGGCGCAGCGCTACTGCGCGCTGGGCACGGCGCCGCAGGTGGCGGAGACGATCCGCTCCTTCCACGCGGCGGGCGTGCGCCACGTCATCCTCGATCTGCTGGGCCCGTATGAGGAGCGCGACCGCCAGATCGCGGAGGTCGCCGCCGAGGTGCTGCCATTGCTGCGCGACCTGACCCAGGGATAGGCTGGCGCAAACGGGGGAGGGACCAGGATGAAGCTCGCATTCTTCGACGATTTCCGGCTGGGCGTCGTCACCGGCGACCGCATCGTCGACGTGTCCGCCGCGGTGCGCGACGTCCGGCACACCGGGCCGGGCGACCTGATCTCCAACCTGATCGAGCGTTTCGCGGACTACCGCGCCAAGCTGGAGCAAGCGGCTTCGGGCGGCGGCGTGCCGCTGTCCCAGGTGCGGCTGCGTCCGCCGCTGCCGAAGCCCGGCAACATCGTCTGCATGGCGGTGAACTACATGGAAAACGGCACGCTCGCGAAGCCGGCGCCGATCAACGCGTTCCACAAGGCGCCGACCGCGATCATCGGGCCGAACGACACGATGGTGCTGCCCGACGTGCCCGCCACGATCTTCGAGGGCGAGGCCGAGATGGCGCTGGTGATCGGCAAGCGCGCGAGCAACGTGCCCGCCGCGCAGGCGATGGACCACGTGTTCGGCTACGTCAACTTCATCGACGGCTCCGCGCGCGGGCTGCCGCCGCAGAGCTTCTTCCACATGAAGTCGCGCGACACGTTCGCGCCGATCGGCCCGTATCTCGTCACCAAGGACGAGATCGCCGACCCGCAGAAGCTGCCGATCAGGCTGTGGGTCAACGGCGAACTGAAGCAGGACTTCAACACCGACGACATGGCGCACAATATCGCGCGCTGCATCGAATGGGTCAGCTCGATCCACACGCTGCTGCCGGGCGACATCCTGGCGACCGGCACCAACCATCGCGGCCTGTCGAGCTTCATGGACGGCGACACGGTGGAGCTGGAAACCGAAGGTCTCGGCCGGCTGCGCTTCAGTGTCAGCGATCAGCTGAAGCGGACCTGGTCGCGGGAGACGCGGCAGGACCGCAAGGAGAAGGGGCAGGAGGGCCCGACGCCCCAGCTCACCGGCAAATACGCGCCATCCACCTGATTGTTGCAGGTGAAACCGGGAGGATCCCGCATGAGTGACTCCGAGATCGCCGCGCTGAAGGCGCAGATCCGCAACCGCCCGCGCGTCACGGACCTCGCCCAGCGGCGGGCCGATTCCGACGCGCGCGGACGTGCCTTCGGCGTCCCGCAGGGCGTGACCATCGCGCCCGTCGACGCCGGCGGGGTGAAGGCCGAATGGGCGACGCCCCTCGATGCCGACGACCGGCGCGCCGTGCTGTACCTGCACGGCGGCGGCTACGTGATCGGATCCTGCGAGAGCCATCGCCATCTCTCGGCCGAGATCGCCCGCACCGCCGGCATGCGCGTGCTGACGATCGACTACCGGCTCGCTCCCGAACATCCGTTCCCCGCCCCCGTCGAGGACACCATCGCCGCCTACCGCTTCCTGCTCGGACAGGGGCTCGCCGCGACCGATATCGCGCTCGCCGGCGACAGCGCGGGCGGCGGGCTGGTGGTGGGCGCGATGCTCGCGATCCGCGAGGCCGGCCTGCCGCTTCCCGGCGCCGGCTGGTGCATCTCTCCCTGGGTCGACATGGAGCTGACCGGCCACTCCTACGTGGATCGCGCGGAGGCCGATCCGATGGTCGGCCGCGACGGGATCCAGGAGATGGTCCGCCACTACATGGGCGATGCCGACCTGCGCGCACCGCACGCCTCGCCCATCCACGGCGACCTGCGCGGCCTGCCGCCGCTGCTGATCCAGGTCGGCGCGTCGGAAACGCTGCTCGACGATTCCCTGATGCTCGCCCGCGCGGCCGGCGCCGCCGACGTGCCGGTGGAGCTGCAGATCTGGCCCGAGATGGTCCACATCTGGCACATCTTCTACCCGATGCTCGGCGCCGGACGGCGCGCGATCGGATCGGGTGCCTCCTTCCTCCGCAGCACTCTGAAAGGATCGTAGCCCATGACCGTTCGCTTCGACGACCGCGTCGCCATCGTCACCGGGGCCGGCGCCGGCCTCGGCCGCGCGCATGCCCTGCTGCTTGCCTCCCGCGGCGCCAAGGTCGTCGTGAACGATCCGGGCGGATCGGTCGACGGCACCGGCGGCGCCAACGCGGTGGCCGACAAGGTGGTGGCCGAAATCCGCGAGGCGGGTGGGGAGGCCGTGGCGAGCTACGCCTCCGTCGCCGACGAGGCGGCCGCGGCCAGCATCGTCCAGACCGCCATGGACAAGTGGGGCCGGGTCGACGCGCTGGTGTGCAACGCCGGCATCCTGCGCGACAAGGCCTTCAACAACATGTCCATGGAGGACTACGTCTTCGTCAACCAGGTGCACCATTTCGGCACCGCGTTCTGCGTCAAGGCCGCCTGGCCGGTCATGCGCAAGCAGCAATACGGCCGCATCGTGGTCACCACCTCGAGCTCCGGCACGGTCGGCAATTTCGGCCAGGCCAATTACGGCGCGGCCAAGATGGCGGTGAACGGGCTGATCAACGTGCTGCGGCTCGAAGGCGCCAAGTACAACATCCGCGCCAATGCGATCTCGCCCTCGGCCTATACCCGCATGACGGAATCGCTGCTGCCGCCCGACATCGCGCCCTGGATGAAGCCCGAACTCGTCTCCCCCATGGTGGCCTGGCTTTGCAGCGAGGAATGCGACCAGAACGGTGAGATCTTCGCCGCGAGCGCCGGCAACTTCGCGCGGGTTCAGTATTTCGCGACCGAGGGCGTGCAGTTCGACCCCTCGGAGCCGGTCTCGATCGAGATGATCCGCGACAGCCTCGGCAAGATCCGCGACCTGGATACGGCCCGCCCGTATACCGGCCTGTTCGGCATGGTCGTCGAGAAGCTGCGCGCGATGGGCCGCATCAAGTAGCCGCATCGCGACACCACGACCCTGGAGACCGCTCGCCGCGGCGGCCGGTCTCCCGGGAGCCGGTGCCATGGCAAAGCCGGACGCGCTCGTGTAGCGTCCGGCCGCGATGCGCCCGCGCTACCGCCTCGGTCCGATCGTGATCGTCCTGCTGGCCCTGCTGCTCGCGCCGTTTGGGCAGGCGATCGGCGCGCCGGGAGGAACGGTCGCAGCGGCCTCATTCATCGTCGCGGGCACGGCGGCCGAACCACCCGCCGGCCTGCCGCTCTGTCGCGCGCGCGATGCCTCGGCACCCTCCACACCGCCCGCGCATCACACCGCCTGCCGCCACTGTCCCGCGTGTCTCCTCCGGACGGGATCGGCCGGCCTGCTCGCCGCAGGGCCAACACCGCCGCCGCCGCCGCGCCGAGGCTGGGACGTGGCCGCTGAACGGCCCGATCCTCGCCCGCCGCTGATCCCCGCACGTCCGCCAAGCGGCTTCGCCCGAGCGCCCCCGAACGGCTGAAGCGGCCGGACTGTCCGGCCGCGCCGCGCCGCGCCTCGTTCCGCTCGCCTGGCTGACCGCTGGAGCCCCGAGATGCCGACCCGTTCCCGTCGACCCGCCGGTCGATCGGGCCCGCCCCGCCGCCGGATGCCACCCGCATCGGGCACCGCGCTCGCCGCCGCGCCGGTCCGGCCCTCCGCGCCGCACCCCTTGGTGCGACTCCGTGGCGCCCTCCGCCGCCGCGACCCCGGCGCATGAGCCCGGAGGTGGCGCTGCTCGCCGCCCTGCGCGCGGCCCATGTCGCGGCGTTGCTCGTCGCGTTCGGCGCCCTGCTGCTGCCCACCGTGGCGGGCCGCGCGACGGGGCTGGTGGAGCGCACCACGCATCGGCTCGCCGGCGGCGGTCTCGTCTTGGCCTTCGCGACCGGCAGCCTCTGGTTCGTGCTCCAGGCCGCCTCGTTCGCCAATGCGACCGACGCCGGAGCGGTGATCGACGCCCTGCCGGGCACCGCCGGGACCCGCTTCGGGCAGGTGCTGCTCCTCCGGCTCGTCCTGCTCCTCGGCGCACTCGCGCTCCATCGCCCGCGCTGTCCGGCCTGGCTCGCCCCCGTCCCGGCCGGGATCGCCGTCGCGCTGCAGCCGCTGCTTGGGCATGCCGGGGCGCAATCCGGCTTGCTGGGCTGGTCGCTGTGCGGCACCGAGGCCGTTCACCTGCTTGCCGCCGGGGCCTGGATCGGTGCGCTGCCGCCGCTGCTCGTCGCCGTCGCCCGCCTGCCGACGCCGATGGCCGCGACCCTGTGCCGACGCTTCTCGCCGATCGGGATCGGCGCGGTGGCGCTGCTCGCAGGCACGGGCCTCGCGCAGGGGAGCGCGCTGATCGGCGGCATGCCCGGGCTGTTCGGGACGCCGTATGGCCGGCTCGCCCTGGTCAAGCTCGCATTGTTCGTCCTGATGCTGGGGCTGGCCGCCGCCAACCGGCTGTGGCTGGTCGACCGGCTGGACGGGCCGCGGCCGGCCCGGGCCCGCGCCGTGCTGCGCAATGCCATCCTCGGCGAAACCGCGCTGGGCGGGCTCGTGGTGATCGCGGCCGCCAGCATGGCGAACCTGCCGCCGGGGCTGCATGAGCAGCCGCTCTGGCCCTTCGCCTGGCAGATCAGCGGCCTCGCGTTGCGCGACGAGGATCTCCGGGTCGAGATCGCGAATGCGCTGCTGATGGTCGGGCTGAGCGTCGCGCTGCTGGCCAATGCGCTCTATTGGGGGCGGCTCCGCCTGGTCGCGGTGCTGATCTCCGGCGGACTGCTGGCGACCTGGCTGCCGTCCTTCGGCCTGTTCCTGGTCCCGGCCCACCCGACCAGCTTCTACACCTCCCCGACCCGCTTCGCGGTGCAGGACATCGTGCAGGGACAGGCTCTGTTCCGGGAGAACTGCGTCTCCTGCCACGGCGCCGACGGATCGGGCGCCGGGGCGCAAACGACGGGCGCCAGCATCCGGCCGGCGGACCTGACCGCCCCGCATCTGTTCGATCATCCGGACGGGGAGATGTTCTGGTGGCTGACCGACGGCATCCGCGCGCCCGACGGGTCGGCGGCCATGCCCGCCTTCGCCGAAACGCTGTCGGAGGCGGATCGCTGGGACCTGATCGACTACCTGCGCGCGCACAATGCCGGCCTCGCGTTCCGTGGCTCCGGCGCGCCGCCCGTTCCGATCCCCGCCCCCGACCTTCCGGTGCGGTGCCCCGATCCGCGGATCGCGCGGCTCGCGGATCTGCGCGGCGGGCTCGTCGTCCTGGTGGCGGACGACCCGTCGCTCCCCGCGCCGACGACGATCCCGCCGCAGGAGGGTCTGCCCGTCACGGTCGTCCGGCTGCGCTTCGGCCAGGAGGGATGCAGCGCGCTCAGCGCGGATGCCTGGCCCGCTTTCGCGATCCTTGCCGGGCTGCGGCCCGAAACCCTGGCGGGGACGACGTTCCTGGTGGATGCGGATGGCTGGCTCCGCGCGATCCATCATCCCGCCGGCCCGCCGGCCTGGTCCGATCCCGCGCGGATCGGGGCGGAGCTGCGCGACATCTGCACCCAACCCCTCACTCACTCCGCAGGAGGTCTGCATGACCACTCCCACTGAGCCGACGCGCACCGCCGGGGGCGGCGGACGCGTCCTGATCGCGCTGACGGGCGTGGTGCTCGCCGTGCTGCTGATCGGGGTCGGCGGCTATCTCTGGCTCAGCAACGGCGAGGGCGGCCCGACCGCACTCGGCGGTCCCTTCACGCTGGAGAACGGGAACGGCAAGACGGTGACCGACCGCGATTTCCGCGGCCGCTACATGCTGGTCTATTTCGGCTACACCTTCTGCCCGGACGTCTGCCCGACCACGCTGAACGCGGTCGCCGACGCGATGGACAAGCTGGGGCCGAAGGCCGACCGGGTGCAGCCGGTGTTCATCACGGTCGACCCGAAGCGCGACACGCCCGCGGTGGTGAAGCAATACGCCGCGGCGTTCGGGTCACGGATCGAGGGCCTGACCGGCACCCCGGAGGAGATCGCGAAGGTCGCGAAGGAATACCGCGTCTACTATGCCGAACACCGCACCGGGCCCGGTCCCAACGACTACACGATGGACCACAGCTCCATCCTGTACCTGATGGGCCCCGACGGGCGCTTCATCGCCCCGGTGCGGGCGGACCAGTCGGGCGACGAGATGGCCGCGGTGCTGGCGCGCTTGATTTCCTGAGCCTCGTCGCGGGGCCGGCGCGGGGCATGATGCCGTCGCGTCCGGCCATTCCGTCGCCGTGCGATGGCCCCGCTGGCGGGCCATTCCGCCCTCGTGTGGTGGCCCGCGCAGGCGGACCCTCCACGACGTCGACGCCAAGCCCCGACCGCAGGCGGGCCCCTACCAGCGGCGCCAGCCCCAGCCGCGGCCCCATCCGCCGCCCACGCCGATCGACACCGACGTTCCCGGATATCCGTAGTACGGATAGGGGTAGGGGGACGGGTAGGCGTAGCCGTACGGGTAGGGATACGTCGTGACCGGATAGGGCGCGGCATAGGCCACGTACCCCGATGGCGCGCTCTGCACCGAATCGCCGCGCGCGTACATGCACTGCGTGTAGGCGATGTCGTAGCTCTGCTGCGCGCTGGCCCCCGCATACTGCGCCTGGTTCGCCCCCACCGCGCTGCCGGCGAGCAGGCCGGTGGCGCCGCCGATCGCCGCACCCGCACCCACCGCCCCGCCGACCGACCCCAGCGCGGCGCCCACGCCGGCGCCGAGCGCGGTGCCGACCACGGCGCTGGTCACCGCCTGGTTGGTGGCGGCCTGGGAGGCGGCGGCCCCGCCGCTCGCCTGCATCGCGTAGCCGCGGCAGGTGACATCGTCCTGCTGGAAGGCGTCGAAGCTCTTTCCCTGGCCGGGCAGCGCCATCACCGTCGGGCCCGAGGGGGGCGGCACGGTGCAGCCCGCCAGGGCAGCGGCCGCCAGCGGCAGGATGACAAGGGTGGGGCGCATGCGAACGGGTCTCCCGGACCGGGGGCCTGCGGCCGACGCCACAGGCCTGGATGGCTACGATCTACATAGTGCGTCCCCGTGGCGGCATCGAGGCGGAGGCGCAGCAAACCGCGCGGTTGAGGCAGGTCAATGCGCCCGCCCCATCAGGCGCGCATGAGGCAGGCGCGCAACGACGGATTGAGACGGCGATGGATACGGCGACGGAGTACGGGCGGGAGAAATACAAGCTTGTGCTGGCAATGGCGCAGCGCCTGCCACCCGTCCCGACCGCGGTCGTGCATCCCTGCGACACCGTCTCCCTCCGCGGCGCCGTCGAGGCCGCGCGGCTCGGGCTCATCGCGCCGATCCTGGTCGCGCCGCCGCACCGGCTGCAGGCCACGGCCGTGGAGGCCGGCCTCGACCTTCAGGGCCTGCCCGTGGTCGCCAGCGAGCACAGCCACGACTCCGCCGAGAAGGCCGTCGCCCTGGTGCGGGAGGCGAAGGCCGAAGCCCTGATGAAGGGCAGCCTGCACACCGACGAGGTCATGGGCGCGGTGGTCGCGCACGGCACCGGCCTGCGCACCGCGCGGCGGATCAGCCATTGCTTCATCATGGACGTGCCGGGCTATGCCGCACCGCTGATCATCACCGATGCGGCGGTGAACATCGCGCCCACGCTCGAGGAAAAGGTCGACATCGTGCAGAACGCGATCGACCTCGCCCATGCGCTGGGGATGGACCAGGTGCGGGTCGCGATCCTCTCGGCGATGGAGACGGTGAACCCCAAGGTGCCCTCGACGATCGAGGCGGCGGCGCTCTGCAAGATGGCGGATCGCGGCCAGATCACCGGCGCGGTGCTGGAAGGCCCGCTCGCGCTCGACAACGCGATCGACCCGAAGGCGGCGGCGATCAAGCACATCGTCTCCCCGGTCGCGGGGCGCGCGAACGTCCTGGTCGTGCCGGATCTCGAGGCGGGCAACATGCTCGCGAAGAGCCTCTCCTTCCTCGCGGGGGCGGAATGCGCCGGCGTCGTGCTGGGGGCGCGGGTTCCGGTGATCCTGACCAGCCGCGCGGATTCCGTGGTGACCCGGCTCGCGTCCTGCGCGGTGGCGTCACTGGTCGCGGCGTGGCGGCGGCGTCCGACGGACCGGCACCTCCGCCACGCCTGACCGCGCCCATCCGACCACGCCCATCACGAGCACGGCGACGCCGACCCGCCGGATGCACGCGGCACGGGTGCGGGGATGGCGAGGGTGGATGAAGCGGCGGGTCAGCGCCCGCGCAGCCGTCGCGCGGTCTGCAGCAGGAGCTGGCGGTCTTCGGGCGTGCATTCCCGGTAGAGACGCAGCATCGCGAGTTCGTCGCCCGATGTCGCCTCCGCCGGCCCGCGCTTGTCCTGCCCGTACATCAGGTACTCGACGCCGACCTGCAGCGCGGCGGCGATCCGTGTCAGATTGCCGGTGATCTGGCCGGCGCGGCCCGTTTCCCATTGCGCAACGGCGCTGCGTGACACGCCGACGGCGAGGGCGAGCTGATCCTGGGTCCAGCCACGCTCACGCCGGACTTCGCGGATGCGGGCGCCCATCTGCATGGGGTCGGTCATGGGCGTTAGTATAGCTGCCATCCGCGGGAGCGCCAGAGCATGCGACGCCCCGGCTTCATCGCGATTTCACCGGAGCAAGCCGGCTTCGGCACGGGAATGCGGCCGCTAGGGCCGCGCGGAAGCGCCATCGCTGATTGTTATTTTCATTGACGGATAATGTCATCAAAGATAACAAGTCTGCGGACACGATCCGGAGACGCCACATGCCCAAGAAGATCGAATGGACCGACGCCCAGGACATGCAGATCCGGCGGATGCGGGCCGAGGGCGCTTCCTGGGATGCGATCGCCGCCGTGCTGGGGGTGACCCGCTGGACCGTGATCGAGCGCGGCCGCCGGATCGGCGCGCGGCGGCCGCCACCGGATCATCGCCCGCCGCCGGAGAGCCCGTTGCGCGATCCGCTGCCGGCCGGTCACCCGCGAAGCTGGGGCGCGCTGACGCAGGGGACGGTGCTGGAGGGCACGTCCTATCCCATGCCCGTCTTCGCGCGCTGAGGGGAGGGACCGATGCACCCGACCGCAACCTCCCCCGCGATGCGCATCGCACCCGCCGCGGGATCACCGTCGCGCCTGGCGCGCGCCATGCCGCTCGCCGCCTCCGGGTCGGACCGTCCGGCCGACCCCGAGTACGTGATCTATCGGCTGGAGGAAGCGGGCGCCGCGCTGCTCGCCTTGCCCCACACCGGGTGGACGACGAAGCTGCGCAGCGGCTCGCTCGAGATCGTGCGCAGTGCGGCCGAGGCGTATGGCTGGGTCGAGTCACGCATCCGGCCGCCCGTGCCCTCGGCGGAGCGGATCACCCGCATGGACGAGGCGATGGGATGGCTGCAGGCGATCCCGGAGGACCGGTACGTGCTGCGGCGGATCGTCGGCGCCCGCAGCCTGGTGCACCCCATCACTGAACGGCACCTGTTCACCTGGCGGCGGCTGGGAACCGCGATCGGCGCGGACCACAAGGCGGTGCAGCGCTGGCACGCCGAGGGGATCGACCTGATCGTGGCCGCGCTGAACGGCCGTGCCGGCCCACCGGCACGGCGTGTCGGCCGGCGCTGACCCGTCATCGGGGCGGCCAGGCCATCCGCCCCGTCCGTCATCCTGCATCCGTCCCGCCCTCAGGCAGCGCTCCGCAGTCCGGCCTGCCGCCCTAGCGGGCGGGGTCGCTCCGCGGTCGCGGGACGGAGGACGCCAGCCCGGGCAGAAGGACGGTCAGGGCTGCTTGTGGATCGGATCGACCCAGAAGACGCTCTCGGGCTTCTCGACGGGTTCGATGTCGAGGTTGACCACCACCGCCTCGTTGTCGCTGCGGACCAGGACGCATTCCAGCGTCTCGTCCGAACTGGCGTTGATTTCCTGGTGCGGCACGTAGGGGGGCACGAAGATGAAGTCGCCCGCCTCGGCCTCGGCCACGAACTCCAGCTTCTCGCCCCAGCGCATCCGCGCCTTGCCGCGCACCACGTAGATCACGCTCTCCAGCGCGCCATGATGATGCGCACCGGTCTTCGCGTTCGCGTGGATGTGCACCGTGCCGGCCCAGATCTTCTGCGCGCCGACCCGCGCCGCATTGATCGCGGCGGCGCGGTTCATCCCCGGGGTCTGGGCGGTGTTGGCGTCGAGCTGGTTCGCCTTGATGACCCGGACGCCGTTCAGCTTCCAGTCGGTGGTGCCGGGCGCCGGCGCCGCGTCGCCATGGTCGTGCGGCTCTGCGTGCCCATGGCTTCCGTGCCCATGGTCGTGGTCATGGTCGTGGTCATGGTCATGGTCATGGTCATGGTCGTGGCTCATCTCGCGTCCTCATCTAAGGCGGGCGTTGACCCGGTTGCGCCTTTGTCGCGCGTCCGCGCCGGATCGGAAACCCCGCCACCTCGCCACCCCCCGTCCCGTCGCCACCCCGGTCACGCCGTCACCCCCGCCGCGTCACGAATCCCTTCGAGGGCGCGATCCGATCACCGTCGCACCGAGGCGATGCATCGCGCATAAGGCGACGCATCGCCCCATGAAGGCGACGGCAGCGACGGAGCGGGCGCATGGACGACTGGGTGGTGCATGAGCTTGCGGCGGCGCCGCGGGTGCAGGTGACGCGCGGCATGCCGGACCTGCCGGCCGCGCTCGACGCCACCGTGGAGGCGCTGTGGCGGCAGGCTGCGGCGCGGGTCGCGGCGGGTGGGGCAGGGCGGCTGTTCAACGGCCGGGTATTCAGCGCCGATCGCATCACGCCCGATGCGATCACCGGCCATCTCACGGAATTCCGCCGCATCGTCGCGCAGATGGAGCGCCCCGACCTGTTCGGCGACCTGGCGCTCCGCCCGCTGGCCGTCTGCGGCGTCCTGCGCTGCGCCGGCGGCGTCGCGATCGGCCGCCGCCCCGCCGCGGCGATCTACCAGCCAGGAATGTGGCAATTGCCGCCGGCGGGAAGCGTCGATGCCGGCGCGGTCGGGCCGGACGGGTCGGTCGACCTCGCGCGCCAGGTGCTGGCCGAGGCGGCGGAGGAGATCGGTCTGCCCGCCGACGCGCTGGCGCCGCCGCGACCTCTCTGCGTGGTCGAGCATCCGGGGAGCCATGTCTCGGATGTGGGCCTGCTGCTGGAGACGCCGCTCGACGCGGCCGCCGTGCTCGCGGCCCATCGCGCCGCGGGCAACGGCGAATATGATCCGCTGCGCATCGTGGCGGAGGCCGACCTGCCGGACGTCGTCGTCGCGATCGGCGCCCGCCTCGTGCCGCCGGCGCGGGTGTTCCTCGCGCGTCTGGGCCTGCTGCCCGCGTCCGCCGCCGACCTGCAGGGCGCGCGGCACACGGTCACGGAGTGATCGGGCGCCCCTGCCGCGGGGGCGGGGCCGTGCGCCGAACCCCGCCCGCCGCGACGAGGCGCTGGATCATGCCAGCGGGCGGTGCGCGGTTTCCCGCAGGCGCAGGATCACCAGGAAACTGATCGCGGCGGCCAGCATGACATAGGCCGTGGGCGCCATCCGGGAGCCGGTCAGGTCGATCATCGCCTGGGCGACATAGGGCGCGAAGCCGCCGAATATCGCCACGGCCAGCGCGTAGGAGGAGGACATCCAGGTGGAGCGCCCGCGCGTCGGAAAGATTTCCGCGATCGCCGCGGGGCCGGGCCCCGAGAACAGCGCGATCGCCACCGCGAAGACCAGCTGCACCAGCACGACGACCCAGAACCCCGAGGCATGGGTGAGCACCCAGAAGGCCGGAATGGGGATCACGAAGCAGGCCGCGCAGGAGGCGAGCAGCAGCGGCTTGCGCCCGATCCGGTCGGAGAGCGCGCCCATGATCGGCACCAGGACGACCAGCGCCAGCAGGCTCACGGTGGAGGCCCAGAGCGACTGCGCCGCGGACAGCTTCAGCTGCGTCCGCGTGTAGGTCGGCATGTAGGTCAGGAAGGTATAGTACGACACGGTCCACAGGATGGTGAACCCGAACGCCTGCGCCGCCTCGCCGAAGCCGGAGCTCGGGGTGGCGGCCGTCTCGCCCTCCTCCGCGACTTCCCGATAGGGCGGCGTCTCGTCCACCTCCCGGCGGAGCCACAGCCCGATCGGCCCGAACAGGCCCCCGACCAGGAACGGGATACGCCAGCCCCAGTCGTTCATCCCCTCGGGCCCGAGCAGGGAGGTGAGAAGGGCGGCAAAGCCGGAGCCCAGCAGGCCGCCGCCGGCGACCGACATCTGCTGCAGGCTGGTGTAGAAGCCGCGCCGGCCTTCCTCGGACCATTCCGCCATGAATGCGGTGGCGCCGCCCCACTCCCCGCCGGTCGAGAACCCCTGCAGCAGCCGCGCAAGCAGCAGCAGCACGGGCGCCGCGATCCCGACGCTGGCATAGGTGGGCAGCACGCCGATGATCACCGTGCCGGCGGCCATCAGCAGGATGGTGAGCACGAGGGCCGGCTTGCGCCCGCGCGTATCGCCCATGCGGCCGATCACGATGCCGCCCAGCGGGCGGAAGATCAGGCCGACGCCGAAGATCAGGAAGGTGTTGAGCAGGCCGGTGCTGGGATCTTCCTTCGGGAAGAAGTTCAGCGCGAGCGCGCCGGCCAGATAGCCGAACACGCCGAAATCATACCACTCCATGACGTTGCCGATCGTCGCGGCGTAGATCGCCTTGCGACTCTCGGCAGCCGTCGGACCGCGCGATGCGGCGGCTGGGCCCTCTGTGCCGGATGCCATGCGCTCGTCCTTCCCCTTCGGTTCACGGAGAAGGATGCAAACACGGGGCCGCACCGCGCCGGAAGGGGTCCGCGCCAGGGGCCTCCGCCAACGGCGTCGGCGGTGGCCACGAGATCACGGGGCCGGTGCGTGCGGCGACTGCGCCGCACGCACGCGCATCACCGATGCCAGAAGGCCTTGTTGGCCTCGTGTTCGGCCTCGGAGTAGCTGACGCCAATATCCTTCAGCATCCGCCCGTCCAGCTCCGCGATCGCCTGCCGCGTGCGACGCCGCAGCAGCATCTCCCGCATCCCGTCCTGGAGACGTCCCAGGGACCGGCGCCAGGCGGTGGCCCAGGGACCGGATCCTCCCCGGCCGCCGTTGCCGCGGCGGCGCGGCGTGAACGGCTCGAGATCCCAGGGCGCACGGCGCGCCTCGGCCAGGGCCATCTCATGCGTGAGGCCGACATCGGCGAGGCTGCGCTCGTCGAGCTCGACGAGATCGCGGCGGCTCGCGACCGTGCGCAGGGCCAGGGCTGCGGTGGCGCGCGCCGCAAGCAGGCGGTTGCGCAGGGCCGGCTCCCGGGGCAGGGCCGGCTCGAACCCCTCCAGAACCCGATACGACATCTCGAACTCTCCACGTTCCGACGTTGCTGACCAGCGGAACATGGGCGAGGCGGGGTCATTAGAAAAACGAATTGCCTGAATGATGGGATCAAGTATGCTGATGAACATGAGTGATCCCGGCATCCCGCGGAATCTGGGGCTGGACATCGACCTGCTCCGGTCCTTCGTTCTGATCGTGGATTGCGGCAGCTTCACCCAGGCAGGCAGCCTGGTCGGGCGCACGCAGTCGGCGATTTCCATGCAGATCAAGCGACTGGAGGAGATGCTGGGCCAGACGCTGCTGCGGCGCGGCCGGGGCGGCACGATCGAGCCGACGCCGCACGGGCGGTTGCTGCTCGACCGCGCGCGGGAGATGCTGGCGCTGAACGACACCGTGGTCGCGGCGTTCCGGGAGCCGCCGCTCTCCGGCACCGTGCGGCTGGGCACGCCGGACGACTACGCCTTCGCCTACATCCCGGCGATCCTGCGCCGCTTCGCGGAGACGCATCCCGCGGTGCAGGTGGACGTCATGTGCCTGCCATCGGACGAGCTGATGCGCGAGCTCACGGCCGAGACGCTGGACCTCGCTTTGGTCTCCGAGGGGCACGACACGGGCGAGCTGGTGGCGAAACGGCTGTGGCGCGGGCCGCTGCACTGGATCACCGCCTCGCGTTATGCGCCGCACCGGCAGGATCCGCTGCCGCTCGCGCTCGCCGATCGTGAGCATTTCCAGCGGCGGGGTCGCGATTGCGAGTGGGCCAACGCGGCGATCGAGGCGCTGGAACGGGCGGGGCGTCGCTACCGGATCGCCTATACCTCGGCCTCCCAGGTCGGGACGCATGCGCCGGTGATGGCGGGGCTGGCGGTGACGGTGTCCACCCTGTCCTGGCTGCCCGAAGGGTTGCGGGCCGCTCGGCCGGACGAGGGCCTGCCGCAATTGCCGGATTTCGGGATCATGCTGGTGCAGGCGAAACGCCCGCGCACCCCGGCGCGCGCCTTGGCGCAACATATCGAGGAGAGCTTCCGGCTGCAGATCGACCAGACGCCGCGCAGCTATCTGGCGGCCGAGTAACCGGCGGGACCTGCAGCGGGCGTACATCGGCTCTACGCCGGTTTCACTGGGCGTGTCCAAATACTGGCGGAATCTCCTGCTGGCAGGACGCAGCGTATCTTGGATTGGGACGCGGCTGTGGTTGCCGCAGCGAAGTCCTCGCGGATGACTATGGCGGCGCTGCCCCCCCGGCAGGCCTCACGCGCGGGCAAGGGACGGGGCGCGGGGTCCGGACGCATGCGGTGGGGCGATCCGGGCGGCGATGTAGGCCGGCGGGCGAGCGGAGGTGCGCCGAGGCTTGACCGTCGGTGCGGTGGCGACCGGGGCGGATCGCTTCCTTGACTCACTGGGACAGGGTGCCTAGAACACCGCCTCTGCGCCGCCGCCGGGGGTCCCGGCTGGCGGCTTTTATACCGTGTCAACAGTAAAACGAGCTCATGGCCAATACTGCTTCCGCGCGCAAGCGCATTCGTCAGACCGAGCGGCGGACCGCGCGCAACCAGGCGCGGAAGTCGCGGATGCGGACCTTCATCAAGAAGGTCGAGAAGGCCATCGCCGGGGGCGACAAGGCCGCCGCGGCCGAAGCCCTGCGGGAGGCGCAGCCCGAGATGCAGCGGGCGGCCGGCAAGGGCGTTACGCACGCGAACACGGTGGCGCGCAAGCTGTCGCGGCTGTCGGCGCGGATCAAGGCGCTCGCGACCGCCTGATCAAACGCCGCGGACGGTCAGCCAAACGGTTGACCGTCTCGGACGGCGCGTGTAGAAATGAATTTCGTCAAATTCCTGTCGTAATTTGACTGCGCAGCGTGAGCGCCGCGGGCGTGTTGCGTCGTTTCCCTTTTTTCGGAAATCACGATAAAATAATGGCACCGGTCAATACTTTGATCGGTCGTGGCGATTACTGATCGTTCCTCATTATTCGCGATTTTCGCATTGCCAGCGACCGGGCCTCGGCTTAATCTGGGCTCCATCGAAGCTGGTTCGACCGGCAAGCAGCCACCGTCATCCGATCGCCTGTAGCCCAGGCGACAAGCGTTTTGCCACGGCGTGACGCCGCGGCGCATGCTGAGTCATGGGCGGCCGAAAACGGCCGTCGCAAAGGGGACGTAGGAATGCCCACGACGACGGAGCAGGACCTCGTGGAAACACCCCAACTCGCCGCACAATGGGCTCGGATCCGCGGCAGGCTGCAACACGAAGTCGGCGAAGTCGAATACCGCACCTGGCTGCGCCAGATGACGCTGGCAGGCGTCGATGGCGACGAGGTCACCGTCCACCTGCCCACGCGATTCCTGCGCGACTGGGTACGCAGCCGCTACGGCGACCGGCTGAGCGCGCTGTGGCACGCCGAAGCGCCGGCCATCCGCCGCGTGGAAATCCGCGTCGGCGGCAATATCGGCCCGATCGCTCCCCTCGCCGAACCGGTCGCGCCCCCGCCCGATCCGCCGCCCGCCCCCAATGGCGCCGCTGCTCCGCGGGAGGAACGCAACGAGTCACGCGGCGACCTCACCGCCGCGCTCGACCCGCGCTTCACCTTCGATGGCTTCGTCGTCGGCAAGCCGAACGAATTCGCCTATGCCTGCGCGCGCCGTGTGGCCGAACGCCCCGCCAGCCAAGGCTTCAACCCGCTCTTCCTCTACGGCGGCGTCGGGCTCGGCAAGACCCACCTGATGCACGCGATCGCCTGGGAACTCGTGGGGCGCGACGGCGGACGGCGGCCCGTCACGGTCGCCTACATGTCGGCCGAGAAGTTCATGTACCGCTTCATCGCCGCGATCCGCAGCCAGGCGACGATGGAGTTCAAGGAAACGCTTCGCAGCGTCGACGTGCTGATGATCGACGACCTGCAGTTCCTGATCGGCAAGGACAACACGCAGGAAGAGTTCTTCCACACGTTCAACGCCCTGGTCGATGCCGGCCGGCAGATCGTCGTCTCGGCCGACAAGTCGCCCTCCGACCTGTCGGGCCTCGAAGACCGGCTCCGCACCCGGCTGGGGTGCGGCATGGTCGCCGACCTGCATGCGACGACGTTCGAACTCCGCATCTCCATCCTGGAATCCAAGGCCTCCCGCGCCGGTGTCCCGGTGCCGGGCCGCGTCATGGAGTTCCTGGCGCACAAGATCACCTCGAACGTCCGCGAACTGGAAGGCGCGCTGAACCGGCTGATCGCGCATGCCAACCTGTTCGGCCGGCCGGTGACGCTGGAAACCGCGCAGGAGGTGCTGCACGACATCCTCAAGGCGCATGACCGGCGCGTCACGATCGAGGAAATCCAGCGCAAGGTCGCGGAGCACTACAACATCCGCCTGACCGACATGTCCTCCGCCCGTCGCGCCCGCGCGGTCGCGCGCCCGCGCCAGGTCGCGATGTATCTCGCGAAGCAGCTCACCAGCCGCAGCCTGCCGGAGATCGGCCGGAAGTTCGGCAATCGCGATCACACGACCGTAATGCACGCGGTCAGCCGGATCGGCGAGCTGATGGAACGTGACGGCAGCTTCGCCGAAGATGTGGAACTGCTGCGGCGCATGCTGGAATCCTGACCAGGCCGGCCGAACGCGCCGGCCTGCCTCTCCTCGCCGGCAGGTTCCTCGACCCCTTCCAGCCACACCCGGCCGCCGGTCGGCTGCTTGGCCGCGCTGATCCGGTTGACCTGGGTCAAGGCGCAGGCGCACGCAACCCTGCATCGTCCGCCCGACCAGGAGGTGCAGTGGTGTTCAAGCTGATCCTGTTGCCGCTGCGGGGTGACCCCGCGGAAGCGCCCGCCGTGGCCACCGCCCTGTCCGTCGCGCGCCTGTTCGACGCCCATGTCACCGCCCTGCACGTCCGGCCCGATGTCGAGCAGGACATGGCCGCGCTCGCTGCCGCCGACATGGGCATGGCAGCCGGGCTGGAGCCGGCGCTGAGCCGCATGGAAAAGGAGGCCGAGGCGCACGAACAGGCCGCGGTCGCGACCTGGAAGGCGCTCTGCACGGAGGGCGGGTTCACGGAGGCGAACCATCCGGGCCCGCCGGGCCCGACAGCCGCCTTCCAGGCCGAAACCGGGGACGAGGCCGAATGGGTCGCGAGCCTCGGTCGCACCGCCGACCTGATCGTGGCCGGACGCGGCGACGACGCCCCGGGCGATATCGGGATCCTGGAGACGGCGCTGCTGCAGAGCGGCAAGCCCCTGCTGATCGCGCCCGACCGGACCCCGGCCGCCGGCCTCTCCCTGGCGGGTACGGTCGGGATTGCCTGGAAGGATGGGCGGGAGGCGGCGATCGCGGTCGCTGCGGCCCTTCCGTTCCTGCACCATGCACGCCGCGTCCTGATCTTCTGCGTGCCGGAGGACGGCGAGGCGCCGGATGCCACGCCGGCGCGTCTCGCCCACGCGCTACGCTGGCACGCGCCGGACGTGGCGGTGAAGCTGTTGCCGCGCGGCACGCGCAGCCCCGCTGCCGTGCTGCTGGAGGCGGCGGCCGAACTCGGCTGCGGATTGCTGGTGATGGGCGGCTATGGCCACGGGCGGCTGCGGGAAGCCGTGTTCGGCGGCTTCACCCGCGCGGTGCTGCAGGCGGCGCCGATGCCGGTGCTGATGGCCCACTGACGGGCCGGCACGTCATCTCGCGGGCGGGCGCATCAACGCGCCGGCGCGGCCGCCCGTTCCGCGGGCGGATAGCGGCGCAGCAGGCGCAGCATGAGTCCCATCGCAGGCAGCGCGGCGAACAGGCACAGCGTGTAGAACTCCTTCCACCCCAACTGCGCCGCGAGCACGCCCGAGAACCCGCCCAGGGTATGGATGGCGATCGCCGCGAGCGATGAGAGCAGGGCGTAGTGGGTCGCCGCGAAGCTGCGCGTGCACAGGCCGGAGAGGAACGTGAGGAACGCGGCGTCGGCCATGCCCTGCGCGAACGCCTCGATGGTCACGGTGAGATAGAGCATCGGCACGTTGCCGGGCGTCCAGGCGAGCGCGAGATACATCCCCATCGCCAGCGTCTGCGCCCATCCGGTGCGAAGCAGCGCACGCCCGACCCCGATCCGCGCCACCAGCAGGCCGCCCAGGGCGATGCCGGTCAGGGTGCCGAACAGGGAGAACAGGCCGGTGCCGCCGATCTCGGCGCGGTCGAAGCCCAAAGCGCGGTAGTACGGCGCGGTCATGATCCCGGCCATCGCCTCGCCCAGCTTGAACAGGGCGACGAAGGCCAGCACGGTCCAGGCGCCGGGCCGGGACAGGAACTCGGTCAGCGGATCGAGCAGGGCATGCCGCACCCGCGCCAGCATGCCGCTGGGGGCCGGCAAGGGCTCCGCGACCGGTTCGGGTGCGGCGAGCGTCACCAGCAGGCCGGCACCGATCAGCGCGGCGATGCCGAACAGCGCAACCCGCCAGCCGACGAAGCCGGCCGCCCAGATAGCGCCGCTGGTGGCAATCAGCAGCGCGACACGGTACCCCCAGACATACACGGCGAGCGCCGCGCCCTGCAGGTGCGTCGGGAACAGCTCGATGCGCCAGGCATCCACCACGATGTCCTGGCTCGCCGACAGCCACGCGATCAGCGCCGCCGCGGCGATTGCCCAGAACGGCGCCTGGGCCGGGCTGGTCAGCGCGAGCGCGACCGCCGCGAGCGCGAGCGCGGGTTGGATCACGGCGAGCCAGCCGCGGCGCCGCCCGAGGCGACGGAGCGGTCCGGGCGGCGGGACGTGGTCGAGCAGCGGCGCCCAGAGGAACTTCAGCGAATAGGCCAGGCCGATATTCGCGGTAATGCCGATGATGGCGAGCGTGACCCCGCTTTCGGACAGCCAGAGCCGCAGGGTGAACCCGGAGAGCGGCAGCGGCAGCCCGGCGACGAAGCCATAGGCCGCCATGGCCCAGAGCCGCCGGTCGAAGCCGCTGCGGGGAGGGTCGGTATCGCTCATCGGTTCGCTGCCGGAGTGGGCGCCCCGGTCGCCGCGGGGCGCGCCGTGTGGCACGGACTCCGCCTGCGCGCGGGGGGCGGGGGCGAGGGGAGCAGGGATGGCCGGCTCAGGCGGGGATGTTGGCGTCGCCACGGCCGAGGGGCCGCTGCATCGTGACCACGTCCACCCAGCGGCCGAACTTGATGCCGACCGCGCGCATCGTGCCGACCATCTGGAACCCCAGGCTGGCATGCACGCCGATGGAGCCGACGTTCTCGGAATCGCCGATCACCGCGATCATCTGGCGCATGCCGGCGGCGGTCGCGTCGTCGATCAGCCGCGCGACCAGCGACTTGCCCACGCCCTGGCCGCGGACGTCCTCTCGCACGTAGATGCTGTCTTCCGCGCAGAACCGGTAGGCCGACCGGTCCCGGAACTGGGCGTAGTAGGCGAAGCCCAGGATGCCCGAGGCGTCCTCCGACACCAGCCAGCTCCAGCCGTGATCGACGACCTTGCGGAAGCGCTGCTGCATCTCCTCGACCGAGGGTGGGACCTCCTCGAACGTGCCGGTGCCGGTCAGCACGTGATGCGCATAGATCGCCTGCATGGCGGGCACGTCGGCGTCGGTGGCGGGGCGGATCTCCATCCGGGTCAGCATCCTTGCATATGCATCTGCGCGCCTCTCCGGGCGCATGCGTCGTCGTGTGGGCGCCCCGGGAGGCCGTGCGGGTCCGGTGGTCCGACCGAACAGGTGACAAGGTGTTCGGCGGCGGCCGGCGCGACTCGGGATCAGGCCGACATGGTCGCCATCATGGCGCGATCGGCGCTGACGGGACAGCCTCCGTTTCCCGGCTGCCGGTGGCCGGGCAACCCGGGTCGGCGCCTCGCGTTGGCGCGTGGAGAGGAGTGCGCCATGGCAGACGAACGCACGACGTCCCCGGCCGGCTCGACGACCGGCACGCTCGGCGCCCCCGGCGGGACGAGCACCCGGGCGGCCGCCGTGGAGAGCGGGTCGGGTGAGATGGCGCCGGGCGACGAGGTGCCGCCAGAGACCCCGGGATCGGGCGAGGACGTATGCCCGGATTGCGCCGGAACGGGCGGGCAGGGTGGTGATCCCTGTCCGACCTGCGAAGGTACCGGGCGGATCACCCGCGCGATCGGCGGGGCATAGCGCGGCCCGGTAGGCGTCACGCCGCCTCGGCAGGCGGTGCTGATCACGGGGCTGACTGCGATCGGCCGGCTTTAAGCCTGCATTAAGGTCGACGGCGCATCCTCACCTCACGGCTTGCGAGAGGCTGTGGGATGGGCGTGGAACGCACGCAAGGGGCTGGGCTGGTGGCGGGTTGGTCACCGGTGGGGGCGTGTCCGGTGGCCGAACGCGGCCCTGGCAACCCGATCCGCCTGTGCAACCCGCACCTGACGGTCACGCGCAGGTTCGGCCATATCGTCCCGCGCCGGCCGGGGCCGCGGGGTGTGGCCCTGGTGCGATCCCTGATCGGGCCGGTGACCCTCCTGCTGGCGCTGGCCGTCGTTGCGGCCGGGCTCTATGTCGCCGCGGTGTTCCTGCTGGTGGTGGTGGTAGGATCGACGTTGCGGCCGAGCCGGTTCCACGCCGCTGGTGGTGACGATGGTGTCCGGCTCGCCGGAAGCGGGCGCACGAGGCTGCGCCGTCCGGCCGGCGAACGGCCGCTGCGGCCGCTCCGCGTGGCAGGCGAGGGTTCGGCCCTCCAGAGCTGGCCGCGCGAGACAACGGCCCTCGGGTGGAGGGCACACGCGTCCGGTCGGTCGGCCCATGGCGGGGTGAGCGGCGGTGGCATCGTCCGAGGCAATGGCGTGGTCCGAGGCACTGGCGTCAGGCAGCCATGGGGCATGGGTTCTGGATCAGCGCCGCGATTGCCTGGATCGCCGCTTCGATCCGGTCGTGACGGCCGAGACGCACGAACTGGTCGCGGGCCACCATGGCGAGGATGATGGTCGCGCCTTCGACGTGCAGGGTGAAGACCGGGGTGTCTTCGCACTCTGTCCGCGCCGAGATCGTGGCGAAGACCGATCGGTCGCAGTCCTCCTGGTGGTCGAGGTCCCAGTCGGGGAGGAGGCGCGCGAGGCTGGTCCGTGCACGCCGGAGGTCGATATCGGTCAGACCAGTAGGCCGCGGCACGACGCGCAGGCTCGAGCGTTGCAAGCTTGTGAAATGCGTCAAGGCACCAGCTCCCGTCTTGGTCCCAACCCCACCGATTCGGGGTTCGACATGCGCAAGCGTGCGCTCGCGAGGTTAATGGCCGGTTAATTTCCCCCGATGGGGCGTTCCGCATTCACGCAAATTCACGCTGGCGCGGGGTGGACGCGTCTTTGGGGGCTGTTCCGTTGGCAGCGCCTGGTTGGTTTGGGGCGGCGCGCCTGCCTTCGGGGCCCGGTGGCCATGACACGGGGCCCACGGGCGCGTTGGGTGCGCTCGCTCGGGCACGGATGGTGCGCCCGCTATGGTACGCGGGGCGTCCGCGATGGCACGCGCGGTGCGCCCGCTATGGCGTGCCGGTTGCCGATGAGCGGAGGAGCTCATCGGAGGTCATGACCCGCCGGAGCGGTCCAGATCGACGAGTCTGGGGCCGAACGGCTTTGCAGGCTCGTCCGCCTCGGGTGCCGCGGCGAGCAGTTCCGAAACCTTGCGCGCCAGTTGCGTGCGGCTGAACGGTTTGGCCAGCAGCGCGACGCCCGGGTCCAATCGCCCGTGGTGGACGATGGAGTTCTCCGTGTAGCCCGACATGTAGAGCACCGGCAGGCCGGGGCGGAGCGCGGCGATCTGGTCGGCGATGTCCCGTCCGCGGACGCGCCCCGACAGGACCACGTCGGTCAGCACGAGGTCGATCGAAGGCCCGTGCTGCCCGAACAGGCGCAGCGCTTCCTCGCCATCCGCGGCCTCCACCACACGATATCCCAGCTCCTGCAGCATCGTGGCGGCGACCTCGCGGACCGCGGCCTCGTCCTCGACCACCAGGATGGTCGCGGATCCGCGTGGCAGCGACACCGGGCTGCCGGCCCGCGGCAGGGCGCCCGCTTCCTGCGCACGGGGCAGGTAGAGCCGGATCGTGGTCCCCTCCTGCGGCTCCGAGTAGATGTTCAGGTGGCCCCCCGACTGCTTGATGAAGCCGAACACCATGGCGAGCCCGAGGCCGGTTCCCTTGCCGTCCGGCTTGGTCGTGAAGAACGGCTCGAGGGCGCGCGCGAGCACGTCGGGGCTCATGCCGTGGCCGGTGTCGGAGACGGCGAGCATGACGTATTCGCCTGGCCGGACCTCGACATGCGAGGCGGCGTAGGCCTCGTCCAGCACCGTGTTGGCGAGTTCGATGGTGAGCCGTCCGCCGCCCGGCATGGCGTCGCGTGCATTCAGGGCGAGGTTGAGCAGCGCGCTCTCCAGCTGGGCGGCGTCGGCCATCGCGGGCCAGAGCCCACCCGCCTCGACGTAGCGCACCTCGATATGCTCGCCGAGGGTCCGGCGCAGCACGGGCACCATGTCCTGTACGCTTTCCACGAGGTTGATCGGTTGGGGGGCCAGCGCCTGCCGCCGCGCGAAGGCGAGCAACTGGCTGGTGAGCATGGCGCCGCGCTGGGCCGCCCAGGCGGCACGCTCGAGCCGGCCTGCCTGCGGGTGGTCGGCCCCGAGCCGCGCTTGCGCGACTTCGAGATTGCCCAGGATCACGGTGAGCAGGTTGTTGAAGTCGTGCGCGATGCCGCCGGTGAGCTGGCCGATCGCCTGCATCTTCTGCGCCTCGCGCAGCACCCCCTCGGCCTGGGCGCGCTTCGTCATGTCGGAGATGGTGAGCACGAACCCGCCACCCGGGGTGGGCGTCCGCCGCAGCTCGAACGTGTGTCCGCCCTGGCGCGTCCGCTCGTAGGTGATCGGTTCGCCCTTGCGGGACGGGCCGAACCGCACCTGCTCGCCGGTTTCCAGGAAATCCGGGCTGTCGCCGTTCGTCTTGGCGACGATCGCCTCATATCGCGTGCCGACGTCCAGCAGGGGGTCGGGCAGGTCCAGCAACTGCGCGAAGCAGGGATTCCAGTTGAGCAGGCGATGGTCGGGCGAGAAGACCGCGACGCCCTGGCTGAGGCTGTCGAGCGAGGCGCGAAGCTGCTGGGCGAGATTGCGCTGTTCGGCCTCCGCGACGTAGGAGCGCTGCCAGGCCAGATTCAGCATGCGCGCGGCCCAGCCGAGCCCGATGATCGCCAGTAATGTGCCGACGCCCATCCAGACGCGGACCCATGCCGTGCGGGCCTGCAGGGTGGCGACCCGGTCCGCGAGCAGCGTCCGTTCCGTCTCCCGCATCCGGTCCAGCTGGGTTGCGATCTGGCGCATGTAGTCGAGGCCGGTATCGGTGCGCACCACGGCGAGCGCCGCGTCCAATCCCACCGTGCGCCGGAGCTGGATGGTCTGGGCGAGCTCTTCGAGCTTGCGCTGCACGAGCGGGCCGAGGGCCTGGATCCGGGGTTGCTGGACGGGATTGTCGGCGGTGAGGTGGACCAGCTCCCCCTGCAGCGCGTTGACCTCGTTCATCGCGTTCCGGTACGGCGCCAGGTAATCCTCGTCGCCGGTGAGCAGGAACCCGCGCTGGCCCGATTCGGCCGACCGCAGGGCCCGCTGCAGGGCGCCGATCGTGTCCATCACCTCGTAGGCATGCAGCGACCAGCGGCGCGCATCCCGGGTGGAGTCCATGCGCTCCCAGGTGAGCCCGCCGGCGAGGAGCACGAGACCCATCAGCACGCCCAGGACGAGGATGTTGGCGCGCGTGATGACGTAGCGGGTCATGAGTGGATCACGGGTGGGATTCCTGCGGATCGTCCCGCACTCTTGTCACGGTTCGGCGCCGAAGTCCCATGCTGGTTGCACATCCCCGCGTGCAGGCCAGGGCCTCCCACGGCGAAGTGGCGCGCGATCCTGCCAGCGAGCACCGCCTGGCGGGGGCCGGCCGGCCCCCGGTCGCTCAAGCGCGTCGCCGCAGCCTGCGAGGCGGCGCGACGCGTTCCAGCAGGGGAGAAAGGAAACGGCCGGTATGGCTCTCGGGGTTGGCGACGATGTCCTCGGGCGTGCCTTCGGCCACGATGCGTCCGCCGCCCTCGCCGCCTTCCGGGCCGAGGTCCAGGATCCAGTCGGCGGTCTTGATGACTTCGAGGTTGTGCTCGATCACCACGACCGTGTTGCCCTGGTCGACCAGCGCGTGCAGCACCTCCAGCAGCTTGCGCACGTCCTCGAAATGCAGGCCGGTGGTCGGCTCGTCGAGGATGTACAGCGTGCGTCCGGTGGCACGGCGGGCGAGTTCCTTGGACAGCTTCACGCGCTGCGCCTCGCCGCCCGACAGCGTGGTGGCCTGCTGGCCCAGGGCCACGTAGCCCAGCCCGACCTGCTGCAGGATCTTGAGCCGGTCGTGGATGCGGGTCTGGGCGGAGAAATACGGCACCGCCTCGTCCACCGTCATCGCCAACACGTCGGCGATCGACTTGTCGCGGAACTTGATCTCGAGCGTTTCGCGATTGTAGCGCTTGCCCTTGCAGGTGTCGCAGGTGACGTAGACGTCGGGCAGGAAGTGCATCTCGATCTTCAGCACGCCATCGCCCTGGCATGCCTCGCATCGTCCGCCCTTGACGTTGAAGCTGAACCGTCCCGGCTTGTAGCCGCGCGCGCGGCTGTCCGGGAGTTCGGCGAACCAGTCGCGGATCGGCGCGAACAGGTCCGTGTAGGTGGCGGGATTGGACCGCGGCGTGCGGCCGATCGGCGACTGGTCGATGTCGATGATCTTGTCGAGCAGTTCCAGCCCGTCGATGCGCTCGTGCGGGGCAGGGACCTCGCCCGACCCCATCAGCTTGCGCGCCGCCGCCTTGTAGAGCGTGTCGATCACCAGCGTGGACTTGCCGCCGCCGGAGACGCCGGTCACGCAGGTGAAGGTGCCGAGCGGGAAGGCGGCGCTGACCTGCTTGAGGTTGTTGCCGCGGGCGCCGATCACGCGGACGACGCGGTCCTTCTGCACCGGGCGGCGCATCGCCGGCACCTCGATCCGGCGCCGGCCGGAAAGGTAGTCGCCGGTGAGGGATCTCGGGTTGGCGGCGACCTCGGCGGGCGTGCCCTGGGCGATGACGTGCCCGCCATTGATCCCGGCGGCCGGCCCCATGTCGATCAGGTGGTCGGCGGCGCGGATCGCGTCCTCGTCATGCTCCACCACCAGCACGGTATTGCCCAGGTCGCGCAGGCGGCGGAGGGTGCCGAGCAGCCGGTCGTTGTCGCGCTGGTGCAGGCCGATCGAGGGCTCGTCCAGGACGTACAGCACGCCGGTGAGGCCGGAGCCGATCTGGCTCGCGAGCCGGATGCGCTGCGACTCGCCGCCCGACAGCGTGGCGGAGCCGCGCGCCAGGGTCAGGTAGTCGAGCCCGACATCCACCAGGAACTGCAGCCGGTCCACGATCTCGCGCAGGATGCGGCGCGCGATCTCGGCGCGCTGCGGCGTCAGCGTGGGCAGCACGGTCTGGAACCACTCGAGCGCCCTGCGGATCGACAGGTCCGAGGCCTCGGCGATGTTCTTGCCGGCGACGCGCACCGACAGCGCCTCGGGCTTGAGGCGGGCGCCCGCGCAGACGGCGCAGGGTTTCTCGGCCTGGTACCGCTGCAGTTCCTCGCGCACCCAGACGCTGTCGGTCTCCTGCAGGCGGCGCTGCAGGTTCTTCAGCACGCCCTCGAACGGCTTGGTGACGGTGTAGGCGCGGACGCCATCCTTGTAGGTGAAGGCGACGGGCTCGTCCCCGGTGCCCAGCAGGATCGCGTCGCGCACCTGGGCGGGCAGGTCGCGCCAGGGGATCTTGGAGTCGATCCGGTAGTGCTTCGCCAGGCTCTGCAGGGTCTGGTCGTAATAGGGCGACTGCGCGCCGGTCCAGGGCGCGACCGCGCCCTCCAGCAGGCCGATGCGCTCGTCCGGGACCACCAGCAGCGGGTCGAAGAAGCTCTCCAGGCCCAGCCCGTCGCAGGCGGGGCAGGCGCCATGCGGGGAATTGAAGCTGAACAGCCGGGGCTCGATCTCCTCGATCGTGAAGCCGGAGACCGGGCAGGCGAAGCGGGAGGAGAACACCGTGCGCTCCCCGCTGTCGGCGTTCTCCGTGTAGGCGACGCCGTCGGACAGGGCGAGCGCGGTCTCGAAACTGTCGGCGAGGCGCGGTGCGATGCCGTCGCGAACGACGACGCGGTCCACCACCGCCTCGATCTCGTGCTTGATCTTGCGGTTGAGCGCCGGGACCTCGCCGATCTCGTACAGCGTGCCGTCCACCTTCACCCGGGTGAAGCCGCGGCGCTGCAGTTCGGCCAGTTCCTTGCGGTATTCCCCCTTGCGGTCGCGCACCACGGGCGCGAGCAGCAGCAGGCGCGTGCTCTCCGGCATCGCCATCACGCGGTCGACCATCTGCGAGACGGTCTGCGCCTCGATCGGCAGGCCGGTGGCGGGCGAGTAGGGCACGCCGGCGCGCGCCCAGAGCAGGCGCATGTAGTCGTGGATCTCGGTGACCGTGCCGACGGTGGAGCGTGGGTTCTTCGAGGTGGTCTTCTGCTCGATCGAGATCGCCGGGGAGAGCCCGTCGATCGCGTCGACGTCCGGCTTGCCCATCAGTTCCAGGAACTGCCGCGCATAGGCCGACAGCGACTCGACGTAGCGGCGCTGGCCCTCGGCATAGATCGTGTCGAAGGCGAGGGAGGACTTGCCGGACCCGGACAGGCCGGTGATGACGGTGAGTGCGTCGCGCGGGATTTCGACGTCCACGTTCTTCAGGTTGTGCTCGCGGGCGCCGCGAACGTGGATGACGCCGGCCATGCGACTTTCTGCCTTTCGGGTCTGGCTGGTTGTTCGCGAGATGTTCCGCGACTATAGGCGGGTCCCGCAGATGAAGGAAGCGGCGAAGAGCGAGCGGGCGACGGAAGGACACACCAACGAGGGGGGAACGAAGGGAGGCGTTAACCTTCCGGCGCTACCCAGGTAGGCTGTGCGTTTCGGGTCCGCCCCTTCGGGCAGAGAGGAATGTGGTGCGATGGCAGGCAGCGTCAACAAGGTGATCCTGGTGGGCAACCTGGGGAAGGACCCGGAGGTGCGTACCACGCAGGACGGCTCGAAGATCGTGAACCTGACGCTCGCCACCAGCGAGACCTGGAACGATCGCGGGTCGGGGGAGCGGAAGGAGCGGACCGAGTGGCACCGCGTCGTCATCTTCAACGACCGGATCGGCGACGTCGCTGAACGATTCCTGCGCAAGGGCCGCAAGGTCTATGTCGAGGGCGCGCTGCAGACGCGGAAATGGACCGACCAGCAAGGGCAGGAGCGCTACACGACCGAGGTCGTGATCGGCCGCTTCCGGGGCGAGCTCGTGCTGCTGGACAGCAACCGCGGTGAGGACGGCGGCATGGGCGAGGGCGGCGGCTGGAGCGGCGGTGCCTCCGGCGGCGGCGGGGGCGGTGGTGGCTACGGCGGCGGTTCTGGCGGCGGGCGTTCGGGGGGCGGGTCTGGCGGCGGTGGCCGCGGCTCGTCCGGCGGCGGCCGGAGCGGTGGCGGCGGCGGTGGTGGCGGGGGTCCGTCCTGGGATGCGCCTCGCGGCGGCGACCTGGACGACGAAATCCCGTTCTGAGGGAAGCGGCCGCGCTGCCCCTGGCGGCGCGGCCCTGCGGTCAGACGCCGAGTGCGCCGATGTCCGCTGGATCGAGTCCCCAGGACGCCAGCTCCGCGCGGGCATCGATCTCGCCGGGCGCGCGCGGCGTCGGCAGCGGCGTGCCCTGGAAGCGCGGCGCCGGGCCTGGCTGGACCATCCCGTCCACCTCAATGAACGCGCCGCGCGCCTGGTTGTGCCGGTGCGCCGCCGCCTCGTCCATCGCCAGCACCGGGGCGAAGCAGACGTCCGTGCCTTCGAGGCGCGCGCACCATTCGTCGCGGGTGCGGGTGCGGAACACCGCCGTCATCCGTTCCTTCATCGCCGGCCAGTGCGCGCGGTCATGCTGCGGCGGCAGCGTGGACGGATCGATCTCCAGCCGCTCGATCAGTTCCGCATGGAACTTCTCCTCGATCGAGGCGATCGAGATGAAGCGCCCGTCGGCGCATTCGTAGACCTCGTAGAAATAAGCCCCCGAATCCAGCGTGTTGTTACCCCGTTCGGCGGGGAACCGCCCGGCTTCCTTCATCGCGTAGATCGGCGTCATCAGCGACAGCGCGCCGTCGACCATGGCGGCATCGACCACCTGGCCCTTCCCGTTGCCCCGCGCCGCGATGATCCCGGCCAGCACGCCGGTCACCAGGTACATCGCGCCGCCGCCGTAATCGCCCACCAGGTTGAGCGGCGGCGTCGGCTTCTGCCCGTCGCGCCCGATCGCGTGCAGCGCACCGGTGAGCGCGATGTAATTCAGGTCATGCCCCGCCGCGTGCGCCAGCGGTCCTTCCTGGCCCCATCCCGTGATGCGGCCATAGACCAGCCGCGGATTGCGGGCGAGGCACACCTCCGGGCCGAGACCGATCCGCTCCATGACGCCGGGGCGGAAGCCCTCGATCAGCCCGTCGGCCTGGCCGATCAGCTTGAGCGCGAGCGCCACCGCGTCGGGCCGCTTCAGGTCCAACCCAAGGGTGATGCGGTTGCGCCGCGTGAAATCGTGCCGGGGCGGAACGGGCAGGCCGAGCCCCGAGTCCGCCACACGGTCGATCCGCAGCACCTGCGCGCCCATGTCGGCGAGCAGCATGGCCGCCAGCGGCCCCGGGCCGATGCCGGCAAATTCGACGATCTTGACGCCTGCGAGAGGTCCCATGACCGGAGGTTAGCGCGCTGCCGTCCCAAGGCAAGTCGCGCGCCCGGCGGACCGGGCCGCGCACGGCGGCCCCTCGGTGAACGGCAAGCCCGCGGCGGACGGCGGCCCGCGGCGAATGGCCGTTCCGCGGCGGGCGGCCCGGCCGTGATGTCGTTACTGGCGGATCTTCCACTCGCCCTTCGCATCCGGGCACCAGGTCAAGTTGTACACCGCGGGCTTCGCCCAGCTCGGCGCTTCGATTTCATGATGGATCACGTGGCACGTCGTCGAGCCGATCTTGCGCACGGAGGTCACCTTCGACGTGCCATGCGCGCCGGTCGCGGAATTGGACCAGGTCTCCTGCGCGCCGGGCTTCACGTTCGGAGCCTTGTTCAGCTTGTCCACGCTCGCGAACAGCTGGGTCATGTCGCTCTGCTGCAGGGGCTTTCCCGGCGCGTTGGAGTTGTTGAACGGGTTGATCTGCGCCGCCGCGGGCAGGATTCCGGCCACGAACACGCCGGCAAGGGCCAGCAGGGCAAGGCGAGGGGCACGGACTGCGACACGCATGAGCAAACTCCTTTGCGAATTCCCGCAGACCGTTGCGGGAGAGAGGTCACACTCACTCTGAACGTCCCGGGCTGATCTCACAATCGTGCGCAGCGCGCGCCTGCGATGTCGTTCCGCCAGTGGCCGGATCGGCGGCGGCGCCCTTGCCACCGCAACGAACCACGTCGAGCATGCATCGCATGCCCACCGTCCGCCGCTTCGCCTCCCTTCGGGCGCTGCCCCTGCCCAGCCTGAGCCCGACCATGCAGGCCATGGCCTGGATGGCGGCCTCGGGGTTCGTGTTCGCGATCCTGAACGCGTTCCTCCGGCTGATCTCGATGCAGATGGATCCTCTGCAGGTGCAGTTCCTGCGCTACGCCGCGGGCCTTCTGGTGATGACGCCGTTCATCATGCGAGTCGGGCTGCGCGCCTACGCGCCCAACGGCCTCATCGGCCAGCTCTGGCGCGGCGTCATCCACACCGCCGGCATGGTGCTGTGGTACATGGCCCTGCCGCACCTCACCCTGGCGGACACCACGGCGATCGGCTTCACCGGCCCGATCTTCGTCATGGCCGGCGCCGTCCTCGCCTTCGGGGAGAAGATGGTGTGGGAGCGCTGGGTGTCGGCCGGCATCGGCTTCGTCGGCGTGCTCATCGTGGTCGGCCCCAAGCTCAGCGCGACCGGCGGCTTCTACGACCTCCTGATGCTCGGCTCCGCCCCGCTGTTCGCCGCCTCGGCGCTGATCACCAAGGCGCTGACGAAGCGTGACCGGCCGGAGGTGATCGTGGTCTGGCAATGCATCACGATCAGCCTGTTCTCCCTCCCTGCGGCGCTGCTGCACTGGAGCTGGCCGAGCCTCGGCCAGTGGGTGTTCTTCCTGGCGACGGGCGTGCTGGGCAGTGCCGGCCATTACTGCGTCACGCGCGCGCTTGGCGCGGCGGACGCGACCGCGAGCCAGAGCGTGAAGTTCCTGGACCTGATCTGGATGACGTTCCTCGGGCTGCTGATCTTCGGCGATCAGCCGACGCTCTCGACCCTGATCGGCGGGTTGGTGATCGTCGGTGCCACCACCTGGCTCGCCCGGCGGGAGAGCCGCGCGCGGCGGCGGGTCCCGGTCGATCAGGGGCGGGCGCGGAACCCGGTGGCGATGACGTAGAGCTCGCTCGATTCCTTGCGGCTGGCCGGCGGCTTGGCGTGGCGCACGGTGGTGAAGGCCCGTTTAAGCCGGTCGAGCATCTGCTTCTCCGACCCGCCCTGGAACACCTTGGCGACGAACCCGCCGCCCTCGGCCAGCACCTCGAAGGCGAACTCCGCCGCCATTTCGGCCAGCGCCATAATCCGCAGGTGATCGGTCGCCGCGTGCCCGCTGGTGTTGGGCGCCATGTCCGACAGCACGAGGTCGGCCTTGCCCCCCAGCGTGGCGGCGAGCGTGTCCGGCATGGCGGGATCGGTGAAATCCCCCTGCAGCAGGGTCGCGCCGGGGATCGGGTCGATAGCCAGCAGGTCGACGCCCACCACCGCGCTCGCGCCGCGCCGCACCGCGACCTGGGTCCAGCCGCCCGGTGCGGCGCCGAGGTCGATCACGCGAGTGCCCTTGTGGATCAGCCGGTACTTGTCATCGAGCTCGATCAGCTTGAACGCCGCGCGCGATCGCCAGCCCTGCTGGCGCGCCGCCGCGACATAGGGATCGTTCAGCTGCCGCGCGAGCCAGCGCTGCGAGGACGCGCTGCGCTTTCCCGCCGTGCGGAGCTGGACGGAGAGGCCGCGCGGGCTGGCGGCCGGACGCTTGGGTCCGCCGTCCCGGCTGGAAGGAGGCTTGCTCATGCGCCGGCCCGCGGCTCCGGTGCCCGTGGCGCACGGGCATGCCGCGCGCGGTCGGCGCGGATCATCCGCAGCAGCATCCCTTCGCGCAGGCCGCGATCCGCCACGACGATCTCGGGGGCCGGCCAGAGCCGGGTGATCGCGGCGAAGACGGCGCAGCCGGGCAAGACAAAATCCACCCGCTCCGGCCCGACGCACGGATGCTGCATGAGGCCGTCGCGCCCCATGGCGTGCAGGCGGGCGACCGCATCCGCCGCCTCCGCCGCGCGCAGGGCGACGCCGTCGACCAGCGGGCGCCGGTAGCGCTGCAGGCCGAGGGCGACGCCCGCGAGCGTGGTGACGGTGCCGCTGGTGCCCAGGAGCCGGACGCCGCCGTTGCGGATCTCATGGCCGATGCAGTGGATCGACTCGAAGGCGGCGAGGCGGGCGGCGACGTCGTCGACCATGTCGCCGAACCCGTCGGCGCTGAACCCGGCATCGCCCCAGCGTTCGGCCAGCGTCACCACGCCGACCGGCAGCGAGTCGTAGCCGATCAGGGTGGGGCCGGTCTCGGACAGCCGCACCCAGGCGAGTTCGGTCGAGCCGCCGCCGATGTCGAACAGCAGGGCCCGGTGACCGTCCCCGGCGAGCAGCGGGGCGCAGGATTCGAGCGCGAGCTCCGCCTCCTCCCGCGTGGAGATCACGCCGATCTCGAGCCCGGTCTCGGCCTTGACCCGGGCCAGGAATTCCCGCCCGTTCACGGCGCGCCGGCAGGCCTCGGTTGCGATGGCGCGGATCCGCCGCACCGGCCGGCGCTCCAGCCGCGCGGCGCAGGCCTGCAATGCCGCGACGGCCCGATCCATCGCCCCGGCCGAGAGGCGGCCGGTGTGATGTAGCCCTTCGCCGAGCCGGACGATGCGGGAGAAGCTGTCGAGGACGCGAAAACCGTCGCCGGACGGGGCGCCCACCAGCATGCGGCAATTGTTGGTCCCGAGGTCGAGCGCGGCGAAGGCGGGGCCGGAGAACCGGCGCACCTGATCCGCCCGCGGGGCGGCCGGATGATCCGCGTATGAGCCCTGCCGCTGCATCATCATTTCATTCTCCGCCCCCGCGGGCGGACCCGGCAAGCGCGGAATGCGGAGAGGAGGGACGGCTTGCCGAGAATTCACGTGAGCAGCGGGAGCGCTCAGCGGTCTGGCAGGAGCTCGACCCGCCAGCCCGCACCGCCGGTCCGCTTCACCTCCAGCGCGGCCGCTCGGGCGCGCTGCAGCAGCTTCTCGGCCGGCTCGTCGTATCGGGGCTCACGTGCCGCGATCCCGATCGAGAATGTCTGGTTCACGCCAACGCCGGCGGTGAAGGTCTCCGGCAGGATCAGCCGGCGCTCCTGCAGGCTTTCCGCCCGCTCCGCCGCGGTCAGGTGGTCCATGCCCGCCAGCCACAACGCGAATTCGTCGCCGTCGACGCGCGACACGAGGTCGGCGGGACGCACCATCGCACGCAGCAGGAACGCCGTCCGGGTCAGCAGCCAGTCGCCGGCGGCGCGTCCATACAGCGCGTTGACCCGGCGCAGATCGTCGAGATCGACCAGCAGGATGGTGCCGGGCAGTCCGTCGGTGTCGAGCCGCTCGATGTGACGGTCGACCTCGTCGAGGAAGTATCGCCGGTTCGGCAATCCGGTGAGGCGGTCGATCCCGCTCTCGGCCGGAGAGTGGACGAGCATTTCGAGCAGCAGGCAGCCGGCGGCGGAGGCCAGGGCCCGGTCGCGTGTCTCCCAGGCGCGGCCGCCCGGCATCCGCCAGAGCACGAGGCCGCCGGGGCGCCCCGGCGGGATCACCCAGGGATAGACCATGACGGGCCGCCGGTCGGGCCCGACCTGATGGGCCGGACCGCGCATGGGACGGCGCAGCATGGCGGCCGCGGTCGGTGCCGTTTCCGTGCCACCCAGCCCGGCCTCGTAGAGGATCGTCAGTTCCCCGCCGGGGCCGCCCGTCTCGACGACCGCCACGCCCTCCAGCCCGACCTCGCGCCGCAGGGCGTGCAAGGCGTTGCCGATCCATGCGGCCGAAGTCGTCTCCTGCATCTCGATCTGACCTCGTACTTGTTCGGCTACCGTTCATCGGGGGGTAACGATCATTTGATTCAATCGCAACCATCATGGCCGGGAATCCCGGATCCACGTGCGGCAGGACGTTCGGGGCGCCATGCGCCCCGTCCCCTGGTCCAGCCCTCGGCCCGCGTTACGGGGTGTTCGCGGCCGAAAAGCGGCCGGACGCGCATCTCCTCGCGAGCAAGTCCGTTGCGGCGATCGGGAGGGTTCCTCGTCCGCGTTGACAGGAGTGACGACGGCGATGCGGCAGGCGACCTTCCCCCGTGCGGCGCCCTGGCCCGCCTCTCCCCCACTCGCAGTGCGCCGACAGGCGAGACGGCGGCGGCGCAGGCGTGCCTTCCAAGGTCACCACGGTGTGACCCCCGCTTGCTCGTGACGTGGCGTAACGACATTCTGTGGTTATCGCCATGCTGATGCGCACCCTTTTCAGACATCGCCGTTCGCCGCCGCCGGCTCCCCCGGTGGAGCCGCGGCCGACCGCGCGCGACGTGCATGATCTGCGCGCGATGGTGCTCGCCACCTTGCGCGAGCTGGAGCAGGCGGCTGCGCTCCGCCTCGTCCAGGTCAGGGTCGCGCTGCCCGAGGAGTTGATCGCCGCCACCGCCATGCCGGACCTGCAGGATACGTTCCGCGCCGTGCTGGAAGCCGCGATCGGCCGCGCCACCGGTGGGGCGGTGCTGGTGACCGGCCAGCGGAGCGGCGCGGTCCTGGAGGTGTCGATCCTCGATGACGGGCCGCCGCGTTCGCGGGAGGCGCTGCTCGCCGCGCTGCGGCCTGATGCCGATCGGCTCGCGGCGCATGGCTGCGCACTCGACGTTCCGGCCGGCGATGCGGGCGGGAGCACGGTGGTGCTGCGCGTTCCGGCGGGCGGGATGCCGGCGCCATTGGCCTGGGAGCGCCCGCGGCCCGGGGACGTTCGGCTGCCGCGCCCGTTCGGGGAGGGGTAGAGCGGTCCGGCCGGCCCTCGGAGGCAGACCGCATGCGACACACGAGCCGCTGCCGCCTTGGCCTCATCCCTGCCGGCATCTTCGGGCCGATCGTCGACCCGTCATCAGCGATACGCCGCAGCCGATACACTGGTGCCGTTGCGGAGCGAACCGTCCGTCTCACTAGCCCGGTGAACGGGTCCGTTCGGGCGCGATCGGTCCCGCCTCTTGTCCTGTCCCGAGACCTGGAGTGCTCCATGCGGCTAAGTGACTTCGCCGTGCTCACCTTCGACTGCTACGGCACGCTGATCGATTGGGAGAGCGGCATTCACGCGGCGTTGCAGCCGTTGGTGCGGAAGGCGGGCACCACCCTGTCGCGCGACGCCGTGCTGCAGAGCTTCGCGCGGCACGAGTCCGAGGCCGAAGCCGACACGCCGGGTCTGCTCTACTCGGCGCTGCTGTCCGAGGTTCACCGGCGCCTGTCCCGCGACTGGGGCGTCGAGCCCGATCCGGCAGCCGAGGCCGCCTTCGGTGCCTCCGTGCCCGACTGGCCAGCCTTTCCGGACAGCGCGTCCGCGCTGGCCTATTTGAAGGGCTTCTACAAGCTGGTCATCCTGTCCAACGTCGACCGGAAAAGCTTCGCCGGCAGCGCCAGGCGGCTCGGCGTGGCGTTCGACGCCGTCTACACGGCCGAGGATATCGGCTCCTACAAGCCCGATCCGCGCAACTTCCGCTACATGCTGGACCATCTGGCAGCCGAGGGCATCCAGCCAGGCGCCATCCTGCACACGGCGCAAAGTCTGTTCCATGACCACGCACCCGCCCAGGCGCTCGGACTGGCGACGGCCTGGATCGACCGGCGCCATGCCGAGGGCGGGTGGGGCGCGACCCCGCCGCAGCCGGATGCGAAATACGACCTCCGGTTCACCAGCCTGGAAGAGATGGCGGCCGCACACCGGGCGGAGATGGCAAGCCGGTAGGGTCCGTCAGGCAGACCGAACCGGCGGAGCCTCGCCGGGGCGGGGGCCCGCGTGGCGACGTCGCGTCAGTGCGGCGCAGCCACGTCCGGCGGGCGCCAGTCGGGCGCCGTGTCGTGGTCCGGGTGCTGCAGGTCGACGATGGTGCGGAGATCGTCCGGCGGGTCGACCGCTCCGCTCTCGGTCGCCGGCCGCGTCTCCAGCAGGGTCGCGCACCATGACAGCCGGCTCTCGACTCCCATGACATGCATGGGTTCCACCGCGTCGGGATGGTCCAGGCTGCCCAGGGAAACGTCGATCGCCTCAAGTCGGCTCAGGTAGCGGAAGCTGAGCGGCGTGCCGCATGCCGCGCAGAACCCGCGCTCCGCTACCGAGGAACTGCGGAACGTGGCCGGGCGCCCGCGGGTCCAGACGAGATCGGCGGCGGGCACGCCGGCCCAGGCGAAGAACGGACCGCCCACCGCCTTCTGGCACATCCGGCAGTGACAGATCCCCACCTTCTCGGGCGCGGCATACAGCGCGTAGCGCACGGCGCCGCATTGGCATCCGCCGGTCATCACCTGGGTTCGATCGGAGTCCGCCATGATCCGTCTCCTTTCGTCCGAGAATGCCGCAACCGCGTCGCCCGCGGCATCACGAAGCGTCCAGCCCCCGAGACACCGCCGTCCGCACGTTCGAGCGCGGCGACCGGTCGGCCGGCGTGCCCGAGAAGATGCGCGGTCGGTGGGGCCGCTCAGGCGGGCGGCACGGCCTGCGGGAAGCGGAACACGAAGTCCGGATCGAGCCGCCGTTTGACCTGCCGCAGCCGTGGGAGGTTGGCGCCGTAATAGGCTTCCCCCCAGGACTCGAGCGACGGGTCGACGAAGTTCTGGAACGCGCCCCCCGCGACCTTGCGGCAGATCGCCGCATAGAGCGCGGCCTGCCAAGCGAGGGCCGCGGCCACGGCCTCCGGCCCATCTTCCGCGGTCCACTGCACCTCCAGGCTGAACAGCCAGTCGCTGCCGCGATGCACGAAGGCCGTGGCGTCTGCGGCCACCCGGTTGATCGCCCCGCCGGTCTGGAAGAACTTCGCCTCCACGGGCAGCGAGAGCGGCGGCGGGGCCGCGAGGTGGCGCAGGATCTCGGGCAGCACCGAAACCGCCTCGGCCTGCGTCATGAAGCGGGACCGTTCCTGGTAGTAGCCCGACGCGCCGGGTTCGGAGAGGCGGTCCTGCGCGGTCCAGTACGGCTCGACCACGAGCGTCTGCGCGACGGGCGGCGCGGCGCGCAGGGCCGGGGCGAGCAGATCCTGCAAGCCGCCTGGCGTGCCCTCGAACTGCCCCATCAGGAACGCCTCGATCCGCGGCTGCACGGCCGCGCCCCGGCCGGCCGTGGCGGCGAGGGTCAGCTTGCTGCCCATCCCGTCGGGCCCTGCGGGGATGGCGGTGAGCAGCGCCTGCGCGACCGCCTCGATCCGTTCCGTCCAGCGCAGGTCGAAGCGGCACAGATCGCCGACCTCGAAGGTCTGGAGGCGGAACCCCGTGTGGATCCCGAGATTGCCGCCGCCGATGCCGCGGCTCGCCCAGAACAGGTCGGCGTTCTCCCGCGGGTCGGCGGTGAGGATGGTGCCGTCGGGCGCCACCATCTCCAGGCCGGTGACACGGTCGCAGCCGACGCCGTGCCGGCGCATGTTGAACCCGATGCCGCCGCCCAGCAGGAACGCCGCGACCCCCACGCCGAGGCAGCGGCCATGCGTGATGCTGACATTCTGCCGGCGCAGCACCGAGGCGGCGCCGCCGTTGCGCACCCCGCCCGCGAGGGTGGCCACGCCGTCCGGACCCACAGTGATCGCAGTCATCAGCGAGAGATCGACCATCAGGCCGGAGGTGGAGGAGTAGCCGGCATAGGAGTGCCCGCCCGACCTGGCCGCCAGCACCGTCGCGGTGTCACGTGCCCACAGGATCGCGGCCCGCACGTCCTCGGTGGTGCGGCAGCGTGCGATCCCGGCCGGGCGGATCGCGGCGTAACGCAGGTTGCTGGGGCGGATCAGCCGGTCGAACCCGGCATCCTCGGGCCGCACCACGCCGCCCGAGATCCGCTGCGCCAGTGCCCGCCATGCGGCCTCGCTGGCCGTGGCCGGCGGCCGCGGGGTCGCATGTGCGACGCGCGCGCCGCCCGTGGCGAGCCATCCGAGGCCACCCAGGAATCCGCGTCGCCCCACCCCGACCAGGGGTCGCCTCCCGTGCCGCCCGCCCTCGACCATCGGCCGTCCCCCACGTCGTCCGTCACGGCGCCGTGATGACAGATCGGCCGCCAAAAGCAACGTCCTCGTGGCCTCGGCGGGGGCGGGTACAGGCTGTATGCTGCGGACCGATCGAACGGGGGAGGGGACGATGCGGGCGGTCTGGTACGACCGGCAGGGACCGGCGCGCGAGGTGCTGCAGACCGGGGAATTGCCCACGCCGGAACCGCAGCTGGGCGAGGTGCGCGTGCGGCTGGAGACCGCCGGGATCAACCCATCCGACACCTATCGCCGCGGCGGCGCGGCCGTCATGGAATATGCGCGCGTGATCCCCAGCAGCGACGGGGCGGGCACGATCGACAAGGTCGGGCCGGGCGTGGCCGAACACTGGGTCGGCCGGCGGGTGTGGCTCTACAACGGCCAGCGCAACGGGCGATGGATGGGCACGGGCTGCGAGTACATCGCGCTCAACGTCGATCTCGTGACCCCGCTTCCCGACCATGTCTCCTTCGCCGAGGGCGCCACGCTGGGCATTCCCGCCATGACCGCGCATCGCTGCGTCTTCGTGGCCGGGCCGGTGCAGGGGCGCGTGGTGCTCGTGACCGGCGGCGCCGGCGCGGTGGGGCACTACGCCGTGCAGCTCGCGTCCTGGGCCGGGGCGGAGGTGATCGCGACCGTCAGTTCGGAGGAGAAGGCGGCGCGCGCGCGGGCCGGTGGCGCCGCGCACGTGGTCAACTACCGGCAGGAGGATGTGGCGGCGCGCGTCCGGGAGATCACGCGCGGGGCCGGCGTCGATCATGTGGTGGACGTCGACCTGGGCGGCAATCTCGCGACGGTGCTCGCCTCGGTGCGCGACAACGGCTCGATCGCCTACTACGCCACGAACGGCGCGCGTACCCCCGCGGTGGACCTGCGGCTGCTGATGCAGAAGAACCTGGCCGTGCATGGCATGGTGCTGCCGACCAGCCCGCATGAGAGCCGCAAGCGCGCCCTGTCCGACCTTGCTCGCTGGAGCGCGACGCCCGGCCGGATCATGTCCGTGGCCGCGCGGTTCCCGCTGTTCGAGGTGGCCGCGGCGCACGAGGCGGTGGAGCGGGGCGACAAGGTGGGCACGGTCGTGCTGGACTGCGCGCGATAAGGGCGGAGAAGGAGCAGGACATGGCCGAAAACCCAATCGCGCTGGTGGTGGGCGCCAATCGCGGCATCGGCCTCGGCGTGGTGAAGGAGCTGCTGTCGCGCGGCTGGGACGTGATCGCGACGGCGCGGCGTCCGGCCGAGGCGGCCGACCTGATCGCGCTTGCCGCCGCGCATCCGAACCGGGTGACGATCCGCCCGCTCGACATGAACGATCCCGCCCAGCTCGACGCCTTCGCCACGCGCCTCGGCGACCGCAAGCTGAACCTGGCGCTGGTGAACGCGGGGGTTTCGGGGCCGGCGCACCGCAGCGCCGATAAGGCGACGGCCGAGGAGATCGGCGCGCTGATGTTCACCAACGCCATTGCGCCGATCCGGCTCGCGCGCCACCTGCTCGACCGGCTGACCCCGCGGGAGGGCGTGCTCGCCTTCACCAGTTCGGTGATGGGCAGCGTCGCCGGCAACACCGGCGGGCACGAGCTGTACCGCGCCAGCAAGGCCGCGCTGAACTCCCTGACGCGCGGCCTGTGGACGGAGATGTCGGGCAAGCGGCTCACGCTGCTGACGCTGCATCCCGGCTGGGTGCGCACCGACATGGGCGGGCCCAGCGCGGCGGTCAGCGTGGAGGACAGCGCGCGCGGGATGGTGGACGTGATGACCCGCGAGGCGGGGCACCACGAGCACCTGTATCTCGACTACACCGGCAAGCAGATCCCCTGGTGATCGGGCGGGCGGCGAACGCCGCCGCGTCCGCCGGTCAGGTCGCGGGGCGCCGCCGCAGCGCCATCGCGGCAGCGGCCAGCATCAGCACCATGCCGGCGAGATCGCCCCAGTCCAGCTTCTCCTCGAACCAGGCGCAGCCGACGACCACGGCGATGACCGGGGAGATGAACGCATAGGTGCCGGTCTTGCTCGCGCCCCAGTCACGCACCAGCAGGAAGTAGATCGTCGTGGAGATCAGCGCGCCCGGAACCAGCAGGTAGAACCAGCCCAGCCAGGCCTTCCATCCCCAATCGAGCGACAGCGCGTCCCATGCGCCGGGCTCCACCACCAGCGAGGCACCCAGCAGGATGCCGCCGCCGATCAGGTCGGTGAGCCCGGCCATCTGGACCGGCGCCAGCGTGTGCATCATCGGCCGCGCCATGACGGAGCCGAAGGAGTAGCAGAGGCAGCCGATGATCACGCCCAGCGCGCCGATCAGCTGCCAGACGTCCAGCGTGCCGGCGATCGCGGCCGGGCCGAACAGCACGAACACGCCGACCACGCCCAGCGCGATCGCGCCGGCCTGGCGTGGCGTGAACCGCTCCTGCCCCAGCAGGACGGAGAAGCCCAGCAGGGCGATGGGCGTCAGCGCCGAACTGATCACCGCGGCGAGGCCCGCGGTGATGTATTTCAGCCCGTAGAGCTGGATCACCTGGTTCAGGGTCACCATCAGCAGCGAGACCACCACGAGCCGTCCGATCAGGCGCGGCGGCGGGCGCACGATCTCCCCGGCGGCGCGGCGGATCCCCAGCAGCACGAGGCCGGCGACGGTCCAGCGCAGGCCGGCGAACACGCCGGGGGGCACGGTCGCGATGCCGACCTTCATGGCGAGCCAGGTGGTGCCCCAGACGAAGCACAGGCAGGCGAACATCCAGCGCGCGCGGCTCATCCCGATCGGGGCGGGGGCTGCGATCGGCGTGGGAACGACGGTCGCGCTCATTGCGGGGCGATCGCGTAGGCCGCCTGCACCAGGTCCATCGCCGCGGCATTGTCGGCCAGGTCGGCGATCGGCGGGCGCCCGTCCCGCAGGCGCTGCAGCGTGTCGCGCACGAAGGTCGGGTAGAAGTGGACGTTGGTCAGCTTCATCGCGCGGCTCGAATGCTGCCGGTCATCGGTGACGATCTCCAGAGTAGCGTCGTCGCGCGCGGCGAAATGATGGCGCGTGCTGCGGATGCTGTAATGCAGGTCGAAGACGGAATTCGGGGCGGGGTAGAGGTAGCCGGTCTCCACCAGGCAGGACGCGCCGCCGCCCTGCAGCAGCACCGCCGCGTGGTCCTCGATCGACAGGCCGGCGGTGCGGTGGCCGATCGCGGCGCCCGTCACCGTCAGCGCCGCGTCGTCGAGCAGCCAGCGGCACAGATCCATGAAGTGGATGCCGAGGTTGAGCAGCGCGCCGCCGCCGGCGGTGCGGCGATCGAGCATCCACTCGACCCGCTGCTCCCGGTAGCGGTCGACCATGCCGCCGACGAACTTGAAGCTCAGATACTGCAGCGCCTCGTCCCGCGCGATCTCCCGGATGGTGTCGCGCAGGGGGGAGTAGCGGATCACGAACGGCACGGCGGCGAACAGGCCCGCCGCCTTCGCGCGGGCGGCGACGTCGTGTGCCTCGGCGCTGGTCAGCGCGCAGGGCTTCTCCATGGCGAAGGGGATATTCTGTGCAATCAGAAAGCGCGCGGTCTCGGCCATGTCGCAATGGCGCCCGAGCGCGAAGGCGAAGTCGGGGCGCAGGCGCGCGCACATGTCCTGGAAGTCGGTGAAGACGGGGCACCTGGCCTGCGCGGCGAAGGGGGCGGCGCGGTCCGGGTCGGGATCGCTCACGCCGACCACGGCGACGTCCGGAAGGTCGAGCAGAGGATCGAGGTAGAATGGCGTGTGCCAGTGCGACACGCCGATCAGCACGATGCGCATGGACGCCTCTTCCCTGGGCCTGTCTCGGGGCCCTGTCCCTGGGCCCTGTCCGTGGGACCCTTTCGCCGCCGCGCTCTATGGCGCATCGTCACGCGCGCAACCACCGAGGATTTCGGTCATGCGCCCCGCGTTTCCCGCACGGGTGGTCCGACGATGATCGTGCTGTCGGAGAATTTCCGCGCGCTGTTCTACGCCCCGTTCTACGCCGCGCATGCGATCGGCGCGTATGCCGCCGAGGGCGTCGAGGTCGAGTTGCGGTCGTCCCCCGATCCGGCACGGACGGCCGCGGACCTCGTGGCGGGGCGGATCGACGTGATGTGGGGCGGTCCGCTTCGCGTACTGCTGACCCATGCGGCCGATCCCGCCTCGGACGTGGTGTGCTTCTGCGACGTGGTCGCGCGCGACCCGTTCTTCGTGATCGGCCGCACGCCGCGGCCGGAGTTCCGCCTCGCCGACCTGCGCGGAGTGCGGTTCGCCTCCGTCGCGGAAGTGCCGACGCCCTGGCTGTGCCTGCAGGACGACCTGCGGCGTGCCGGTGTCGACCCGGCCGGGATCAACCGGGTGAGCGGTCCGTCGATGGCCGAAGCCGCGGCGGCGCTCGAGGCGGGGCGGCTGGACGCGGTGCAGCTGTTCCAGCCGCATGCCGAGGCGTTGCTTCGCTCCGGTGCGGGCCATCTGTGGTACGCGGCCTCGACGCGCGGGCTGACCGCCTACACGACCCTGGTCACCCGCCGGACCGTGCTGGCCGCGCGCTCGGACGAACTGCGCGCGATGGTGCGGGCGATGGCGCGCGTGCTTCGCTGGATCGCCGCGACGCCGGGGACGGAGATCGCGGCGAGGCTCGCCTCGTTCTTCCCCGACCATCCGCCGGCGCTGGTCGCGGCGGCGCTCGACCGCTACCGCGCGGCGGGGCTGTATGCGTCGGATCCGGTCCTGCGGCAGGAGGGGTTCGATCGGCTGGCGGCGGCGATGGTGTCGGGCGGTGCGCTCGCGGTGCCGATCCCGTTCGTGCGGTGCGTGGACAACAGCCTGGCCGAGGCGGTGGTGGCCGAGGGCTGAGGCGAGGGCGGGCTCGGCCGGCTCCGGGCGAACTCAGCCGGCGCGCCGTGCCTCCCGATCATCGTCGATCGCCGCCATCACGGCCTCCTCGGTGATGCGTGCCATGCCGTCCGCCTTGCTGATGCCGCCGGGCGGCAGGATCGGGACGATGCGGCTCGAGTGATGGAAAGGCGGCACCGCCCCGAACAGCCCGTAGGTGCGCAACCCGACCGCCGCCGCGAGGTTCATCACGCCGGTGTCGTTGCCCACGTAGAACGCCGACTCGGCGAACAGCGCCGCGACCTCTGGCAGCGGCCAGCCGATGGCGAGTTGTCCGGATCCGCTCTCGGCGCGGATCGCCTCCCCCAGTTCCTGTTCGGCGGGACCGCCGACCAGCACGGGCTCCGGCCAGCCGGCCGCCTGCAGGCGGCGGACCAGGGCGGCGAAGCGCGCCGCGCCCCATTGCTTGTAGGCCTCGCTGCTGCCGATCCCGATCGCGACGGGGCTGCGTCCGCCCAGCCGGGTGCGGATCGCGGCGCGCAACTCGGCGTCGACCGGCAGGATCGGTTCCGCTTCCCCCATCGGAATGCCGGCGGCGGCGAGCCAGTCGGTCGCCTGGTCGAAGGGGTGGCGCCAGAAGGTCGCGCGCGGCAGGTAGGGGCCGCGGTTCAGGAACAGCCGGTCCATGCCGTAGCCGTAGCCATGCCGCGCCGGGATGCCCGCCGCCGCGAGCAGGAACGCGAGCGAGCGGCTGTGGTGCAGCAGATAGGCGCGGGTGAACCGCCGCGCCCGCAGGGCGGAGACCAGCCGCAGCCAGCCCCGGCCGCCATCGTGCCGGCCCTGCCGCCGTTCCGGATTGCGGTCCAGCCAGAGCACGTCGCGCACGGTGGCCTCGGCCTGGAAGAGCTGGTCGGCGAGCGAGCGGGGTTTGGCGAGCAGGGTGACCGGCCCGCCCACGGACGCCGCGATGGCGCGGATGTGCGGCAGGTGCCAGACCATGTCGCCGATCCCCGGCAGGGGCTGCACCACCAGGACGTTCTCGGCCGCCGCGGTCAGGGGACCGCGTCCCGGTTCTGCCAGCGCGCCTCGGCCATGCCCCAGCCCAGCAGGAAGAAGAACCACCCGCCCATGGGCATGGAGGTGAAGCCGCTGGTGGAGGCGAAGGGCCAGAGCTGGATGAAGGCGGCCGCGAACAGCCCGACCCGCAGCGGGTCCGGCCGCTTCCACAGGCCGCGCCCGAGCGGAACCATCCAGGCGACGGCGAGGGCGGCGAAGAGGAGGAAGCCGACGATGCCCCCGTTCACCAGCGCTTCCATGTAGGGGTTGTGCGGGTGGCTGGCGCAGATCACGGTCCCCCCGCCATTGGCGACCGCGCCATCGAGCGTGGGGCGGAAGTAGCGGGGGTTGGGGCAGCCATAGCGGAACCCGTCGCCGCCGAGGCCGGTGAACGGGTGCTGCCGCCCGATCTCCGCCGCGCGGGTGTACAGCTCCCCGTAATGGCTGCTGGGGAAGTGGATGAGCTGCTGGCTGGTCAGCTCCACCAGCCGGTCGTGGATGCCGGGCGCGAACGCCACCGACCCGGCCACCAGCACGACGACCGTGACGCCGGCGGCGAGCACGAGCAGTCGCAGGCGCGGCAGCAGCAGGCCGGCGACCAGCAGGCCGAGGCCGGTCAGCGCGAGCGGCATGCGCTGGTTGATCAGCACCATGACGGCGACGCCGGCCAGGACCAGGGCGAGCGCGCCGGCCTTGCCCGCCAGTCCGCGGCGGTCGAGCAGGCGGGCGACGGGCGGCATCAGCACGGGGATCAGGATGCGCGAGAGCGGCGGGCCGGCGCGCGGCTTGCCGAACGGGCCGGTCAGGATGTCGCCCCAGGCGGCGGCGTGGCCATACAGGTTGCGCCCGAAGGCGAACTGCACGACCGACTGGACCGAGATGTAGATCGCGCAGGCGCAGATCAGCCCATACAGCCAGCGCCGCACCGTCTCCGTGCGCAACGCCATGTGCTCCATGGCCGCGATCAGCACCAGGAAACGCAGGTTGGCGAGTGCCTGCACCAGGGAGGGCGTGCCGCCCTCGCCAAGCCCGAGGGACGGGACGGGGAGGGAGCCCAGCACGACCCAGGCCCACCAGGCGAGGCCAAGCCGCATCCATGCCGGGCGCAGCCAACTCCACTCCCGGGTGATGGCGGCGCGCGCCAGAAAGCAGACGTCGGCGATGGCCACCGCGCCCTCGGCGATGCCATGCGCGTGCATCAGCAACAACGGGATCAGCAGCACGCTGACGACGGCCGCTCGGTCGAGCCCACGCAGGAGCTGCGCGTTCGGCGCGGGACGCGCCGGCTCGAAGGTCGATGCACGGGCCATGGCGCGGGCTCCTACCAGCCACCCCCGCCCGCCACAAGGCGCCGCTCCGTCACGCAGACGCGCGCCCGCCGCCCCCGTGTCATGGCCGGGCTCGTCCCGGCCATCCACGACGCCGGCCCCCGGACCACCGCGACGTCACACGCGCCGGCGTCCCGTCACCCACCCACACGCGCGCGGATCATCGCGAAGGCATGCGCCACGGTCGCCGCGCGAATGCCGGCGCGGTCCCCCGGAAAAACCTGCCGTTCAGTCGCGACCGGCCGCCCGCGTTCCGCCAGGCCGAAGCACACCAGCCCCACGGGCTTGGCCGCCGTCCCGCCGCCCGGCCCCGCGACCCCGGTGACCGACACCGCGATCCCGGCGCGGGAGCGGCCGAGGGCGCCCTCGGCCATCGCCCGCGCCACCTCCTCGCTGACCGCCCCATGCGCCGCGATCAGGTCGGCCGGGACGCCCACCAGGTCCTGCTTCGCCTCGTTCGAGTAGGTCACGAAGCCGCGGTCCACCACGTCCGAGGATCCGGCGATCGCGGTCAGCGCGGCCGCGATCAGCCCGCCGGTGCAGCTTTCCGCGGTCGCGAGCATCACGCCCCGCGCGCGGCAGGCAGCCAGCAGCGTCTCGGCCTCGTGCAGCAGGGCGTCGGAGATCATGCGCGGGTCCTCCTCGGATCGGGCGGGCATTCACCCAGGGACGCGCGCGCCGCGCAAGCTACCGCCCGATCGCGGCCCCGGCCGGGCGCCGCGAATCCATCGCGCCATACAGCAGCCCGGGCCGGGTCGCGCCGCTCGCCGCCGAGTCCGGAATCGCCTGCATGGCCGCCGGAGCCTGCGCCTGCCCGACCGCCACCAGCGCGACCGCGCCCCAGGGAGGGTTGATCCGGATGTGGTAGCCCATCGCCTCCAGCCGCTGGCGCGTATCCGGCGACAGGGCGCGCGGTTCGGCGAACAGCACGTCCGGCTGGCCCTGGTCGTGCAGCCGGGGCGCGTCCACCGCTTCCTGCGGCGCCATGCCGTGGTCGACCAGGTTGAGGATCGTCTCGAGCACCGTGGTGATGATGCGCGACCCGCCTGGCGACCCCAGGACCGCCACGAGGTGCCCGTCGCGCAGGACGATCGTGGGCGTCATGGAGGAGAGCGGGCGCTTGCCGGGCGCGATCGCGTTCGCTTCGCCCTGCACCAGCCCGAACATGTTGGGCCGGCCGGGGGCGGTGGTGAAATCGTCCATTTCGTCGTTCATCAGCACGCCGGTGCCCGGCGCGACCACGCCCGCGCCGAACGCGCCGTTCAGCGTGGTGGTCAGCGCGACGGCGTTGCCGGCTGCGTCCACGACCGAGAGATGGGTCGTCTCCGTCTTCTCCGGCGCTTGCGGCGCGGCCGACCCCTGGGTCCCGGCCGCGATGCGCGCGCGGATCTCGGCCGCATGGGCCGGCGAGAGGAGGTCGGCGACCGGGTTGTCGACGAAAGCCGGGTCGCCCAGCTTCGTGTTGCGATCGGCATAGACGTGGCGCATGGCCTCGACCATCACGTGGACCGCGTCGGCGCCGTGGAATCCCATCGCGCGCAGGTCGTAGCCCTCCAGCACGCCCAGCAACTCGCACAGCGCCGTGCCGCCGGAGGACGGCGGCGGGGCCGACAGGATCGCGTAGCCCCGATAGGTGCATGCGACCGGCGGGGCTTCCGTGACCCGATACGCGGCGAAGTCCGCGGCGGTGAGGATGCCGTTCGCGGCATCGGAAGCGGCTTCGGCCGCCTTGGGCAGCGCGCCCTCGTAGAACGCGGCCGGCCCGCGGTCGGCGATCGCCGCGAGCGTCGCGGCCAGCGCCGGCTGCACCAGCCGGTCACCCGGCCGGGGGGCGCTGCCGTCGGGACGGAGGAAGATGGCCGCGGTCGCCGTGTCGCGCCGCAGCCGTGAGGCAGCGCGGGCGATGATGTCGGTATCGCCGCGCGTCAGCACGAAGCCCTCGCGGGCGAGGCGGATCGCGGGCGCCATCACCCGCTCCCGCGGCAGGGTGCCCCAGCGGGCGAGCGCGGTGTCGAGCCCCAGCACGCTGCCCGGCACCGCCACCGCGCGCCAGCCGTTCAGGCTGGCCCCGGCGGGCACGGTGCCGTCGGCCGCCTGGTACATCGTGCGGGTGGAAGCGGCGGGCGCGGTCTCACGGAAATTCAGGAAGACGGTGCGACCGTCGGCGAGGCGGGCGGTGAGGAAGCCGCCACCGCCGAGGTTGCCGCAGCACGGGTTGGTCACGGCCTCGGCGTACGCGACTGCCACCGCGGCGTCGATCGCGTTGCCGCCCTGGCGGAGCATGTCCGCGCCCGCCTCGGCGGCGAGGCGCTGGGCGGCGACGACCATGAACCGGTCGGACTCGACCGCGGGCGGGGAGGCGGCGAAGGCGGGGGCCGCGGACCCTCCCGCGGCTGCCCAGATGGCCAGCAAGGCGGCACGGGCGAGGGCCGGCCGGATGGCCGCGCCGCTCAGCACGGCACGGCCCACGGCCGACGGGGCGCGGTCCCGGCCGGCGGGCACCGCGGAAGCAGGCATGCCGCGTCGCGCACGAGGCGGCATGCCGGTCTCATGCCGGATCTACTTCCACTTCGAGAGATAGAAGCGCGGCAGCTCGTCGGGGTAGGGCTTGAACTCGAGCTGCTTCGAGAACCCGTAGGTGATCGCGTAGGTGTACATCGGCAGCCAGTAGGCGTTCTCGGTAATCCGCTTGATCGCCGCGCTGTAGGCCTTTCGCCGCTTGTCCGGATCGACCGTGGCGCCGCCTTCCTGCACCAGCTTCTGCACTTCGGGGTCACGCGTGTAGTCCGCGGGGCCGAAGTTGAAATACTGCGGCAGGATGGCCGAGACGTCGTTGATCGAGTAGCTGCCCCAGTCGCCGGCATCGAGCGGGTTCTTGCCCTCGCCGCTGCGCTGGACCTGGGCGGACACCTGCAGCAGGGTCAGCTTCGCGTTGATGCCGACCGCCTTGAGGTAGCCCTGCATGGCGCCGGCCCATTGCGGCAGCACGTAGGTGACGAGTTCGGTGTCGAACCCGTTCGGATACCCGGCCTCGGCCAGCAGCTTCTTCGCCTGGGCCGGGTCGTAGTCGTAGTGCACGGCGGAGGCCGCGTCACAGCCGAACTGGGTCGGGTAGCAGGGCGTGTCCAGCGGGCGGGAGCCGCCCTGCACGAGCTGCTTCGCCATGGTGGCGCGGTCGATCGCGTGGAAGATCGCCTGGCGGACCTTGAGCTTGGTCAGCGGATTGTCCGCCCCCGTGCGCCCCGCGCTGTCCATGTTGATGTAGCCGATCCGCATCGACTCGGACCGCGCCGCCTGCAGCGTCGGCATGCGCGCCACCGCGTCGAACTGGTCCGGGCTGAACTTCCAGATCCAGTCGGCGCGGCCGCCCAGCAGTTCGGCCATCTCGGTCGCGGAGTCGGGCACCTCGTGGATCACCAGCTTGCGGATCGCCGGCTTGCCCTTCGGGCTGTCGGCGTAATAGCCGTCATACCGCTCGAAATCGATCTGGGTGACGCCGTCGACCTTGGTGATCTTGTACGGGCCGGCGCCGATCGGATGCTTCGAGTATTCGCTGACGCCGACCTTCTCGCGATAGGCCTTCGGCAGGATCGGCATCGTCATCGCCATGTATTCGAGGGCGGCGGGGAAGATCCGCTTCAGCTTCACCCGCACCGTCTTGTCGTCGACCTTCTCCGCTCGGTCGATGAAGCTGTAATTGCTGGGCACCGAGACCAGCTTGTCGGTCAGGATCGAGTTGAGCGTGTAGACCACGTCGTCCGCGGTGACCGGGTCGCCGTTGTGGAACGTGGCGTTCGGCCGCATGACGAACTCGAGCGTGGTGTCGTCCACCCACTTGAACGACGAGGCGAGCAGCGGCTTGATCTGGAACGTCTCGGGGTCGCGGTAGACCAGCCCGTCCCACGCCTGGTGGGAGATCACGATGCCCGTCCGCAACTGATTGTAGTACGGCGTGATGTCCGGCAGGGCGTCCCGCCATGTGATGCGCAGCGTGTCGGCCGATTTCTGCGCCGCGGCAGGCGTTGCCGCCGCCAATCCGGCCGCAAGGACCGTTCCCGTCAACCAACCCGACACACGCATCACGTATTCCCCTACGATTGTCTCCCGCGCGGCACGGTAGGGTGCGCTGCAACACCGGACAAGTCGGGATGTGCGGCGGATCGGGTTCATTCGCGTTTGCCCGACCCGCCCGCGCTCAGCTCCAGCCCGCCCCCGTTCAGCTCCAGCCCGGCGGGCTCTGCTCCAGCCCGGCGGGCTCTGCTCCAGCCCGGCGGGCTCTGCTCCAGCCCGGCCGCGCTCAGCTCCAGCCCGGCGGGGCCTGGAAGCCGCGCCATGCCTGCTCGAGCAGGCCGGCCACCCCGATCGTGGTGCGGTCGCCGTAGAGCGGACCCACGATCTGCACGCCGATCGGCAATCCGTCCGCCCCGACGCCGATCGGGGCGACCGTCGCCGGCAGGTGGTAACCGCCGGTCAGGCCCGGCCAGAACAGCATGTCGTTGTACGGGATCTCGCGCGCATCCACGGTGTGCCGCCGCTCCCAGGTCGGGCCCTGCTGCATGTGCGGCAGGGCCGGGGTCGCGATCGCCGGGCAGAGCAGCACGTCCCAGGCCTGGAAGAACGCCCCCCAGAGCCGCCGCAGCCGGTGCCGCCGCTCGTTCAGCCGCAGCCACTCGCGATGGGAGATGTCGGTCGCGCGGATCATCACCGCGTCGGCACGCATGTCCTCGGGATGGAGCGCCGCCGCGGCTTCGCGCTTCTCGGCCAGGAACTCCTCGGTCAGCCGCGCGCTCCAGGCGGCGTCGAGCAGTTGCAGGTAGAGGTGGAACGCCTCCGTCGCGTCGAACGCGGGCCGTGCCGAACGGCTGACATGGGCGCCCGCATGCTCGAGGAAGTCGGCCAGCGCCTCGATCTGCGCCGTCGTCTCCTGCGAGGTCGCATGACCGGCTTCGGCCGACCACACCGCCACGCGCAGGTCGGAGATCCGCGTCGGCCGGGGCGGCGGCAGGGTGACGGCGAGGGCCGTCTCGTCCGGATCCGGCCCGGCCAGCAGGCCGACCGCGAGGTCGAGGTCGGCGGCGGAGCGTGCGAGGGGGCCGATGACCGCGATGTCGGTGGGCGCGGAGGCGGTGGTGGCCGGGTTCCCCGCGTTGCCGCACAGGCCCCAGGTCGGCTTGTGCCCGAACACGCCGCAATAATGCGCCGGCACGCGGATCGACCCGCCGATGTCGCTGCCCATCTCCAGGCCGCACAGACCCGCGGCCAGCGCTGCCGCCGACCCGCCGGAGGAGCCGCCGGGCGTGTGGTTCGTGTTCCACGGGTTGGACGTTGCCCCGTAGATCGGGTTGAAGCTCTGCCAGTCGGCCAGGTCCACCGGCACGTTCGTCTTGCCGAAGATCACCGCGCCCGCGGCCTCCAGCCGCCGGATGGAGAGCGAGGAGACCGTCACCGGCTGCTCCCGGAGCGCCGCGTGCCCCCGCGTCGTGGGGAGGCCCGCGACGTCGAAGCTCTCCTTCACCGTCATCGGCACGCCGAACAGCGGCGCCGTGCGGTCGGCATGGGAGTCGAGCGCCCGTGCCCGTGCGCGGGCACGCTCGAAATCGGTGACGACGACGGCGTTGATCCGCGGGTCCAGCCGCTCCACGCGGGCGATGAAGTGATCCAGCAGCTCGAGGCAGCCGATCCGTCCGCTTCGCGTCAGCGCGGCCAGCGCGGTGGCCGGGAGGAAGCCGAGGTCCTGATCGCTGTCCATGGAGGTCCTCCAGTCGAAGGCCGGCCAGCACAGCACCGCGTCTGCGCGCCCACAACCCGCTTCTGGTAATCTGGCGTGGGCCGTGCGAGGCATGCCCAGCATCCCGCCAGACGAAAGGGTCGATGTTCGATGACTTCGGCGAACCCATCCGCCATCCGAGAGGCGGTCGAGGCGCAACGTGACTTCGTGACCCGGCTGTTCGACCGGCTCCGCGCGGACGGTCTGGACGAACCTGGGGTCAGCCGCGACCCGTACGGGCCGGGGGAACAGCGCGGCCACGCGACGGCGGCGGAGGCCGGCCGGAGCCTGGGGCTCGCGATCGGGCACGACCCGGCGGCCAACCTCTACATGAGCTGGGCGGGATCGGCGCCCGACGCGCCCGCGGTGATGATGGGGTCGCATTTGGATTCCGTGCCGCATGGCGGGAATTTCGACGGTGCGGCGGGGGTGGTCGCGGGGCTCGCCGCGATTGCGGCGCTGCAGCGTCTGGGGATCACGCCGCGCCCCACCGTCACCGTCATGGGCATCCGCGCCGAAGAGAGCGTCTGGTTCGAAGTCTCCTATATCGGCAGCCGCGGCGCGCTGGGTGCGCTGCCGGACGGGGCGATGGGGGCACGGCGGCGCGACACCGGCCGGACCCTCGCGGAGCACATCCGTGAGTGCGGCGGGGATCCGGATGCGCTCGCCGCCGGCGTCCGGCACCTGGACCCGGCGAAGATCGCGGCCTTCCTGGAACTGCACATCGAGCAGGCGCCGAGCCTGGTGGCGGCTGATCGGGCGGTGGCCGTGGCGACGGGCATCCCGGGGAACTTCCGCTACCCGAACGCGGTGATCCTCGGGCAGCACGACCATGTCGGCCTGCCGCGCCGGTTCCGCTACGACGCGGTGATGGCCGGTGCCGAGTTCGCCATGGCGCTGGACGCGCTATGGGAGGAGCACGAGGCGCGCGGCATCGCCATGGCCTGCACGCTGGGCCGCTTCCACACCGACCCGGCGGCGCACGGGCTCACCATCGTGCCGGGCGCGCTGCATTTCAGCCTGGACGTGCGGGCCTATGACGAGGCGGTGCTGGCCGAACTGGACGAGCGCGTCAGCCGCATCATCGCCGGGATCGAGCAGCGCCGCGGCGTCCGTTTCGAGCTGGGCGCGAAGGCGCGCGCGGCGGTGGGACCGGTCGATCCCGCGATCACCGCCGCCCTGCATCGCGGGGCGCAGGCGCTGGACATCCCCGTCATCGATCTCGGCAGCCCGGCCTCGCACGATGCGGCGGCCTTCGCCGCGGCCGGCGTGCCGGTCGGGATGCTGTTCGTCCGGAACGAGAACGGCAGCCACAACCCGCGGGAGGCGATGACGATCGACGACTTCCTTGCCGGCACCAGCATCCTGGCGCATTGGCTGGCCGAAACCGTCGCCTGATCCCATGGCGGGAGACGCGAACGCCGAACGGCAGCAAGGGGCGGCGCTGCCGGCCCCGACCCTGCTCGTCCGGGTCCTGCTGCTGCCGGCGATCTACCTGTGCTGCGCCTTCGCCTTCGTCACCGACGTGACCTACGACAACAGGCTGGCCTTCGGCATCGCCTATGTCCCCGGCATCTGCACGGCGGTCGCCTATCGCCGCGCCTCCGCCGTCTGGTGGCTGACGGGGCTCGCGATCCTGCTGGTCGCCGTCGGCTACTTCTTCCCGGTGGTGAACGCCGACCTGGTCGAGTCGCTGGGCAACCGCATGCTGTCGCTGGGCGCGATCGTGGTCACGGCGGCGCTGGTCCGTTACTCGCGCCACATCCAGGAGCAGCTTGCGGCCCAGACGCTGCGCGCCGAGGCGGCGGAGCGGGCGAAGACCGAACTGTTCACCAATCTGAGCCAGGAAATCCGGACGCCGCTGCACTCGATCATCGGCTTCGCCGAACTGATGACCGCGAACTGCCGGCCGGACCAGAAGGCGCCGCTGGCGCAGATGCAGATCGGGGGCAAGCGGCTGCTGGCCACGATCGACAACGTCATCGACCTGACGGTGATCGAAGGCCGCAGGTTCCGCCGCGAGCCCGTCGCGCTGCAGCCCCTCCTGCGGGATCTCGTGGCTGCCGCCCAGACCTGGGCGTCGGAGCGTGACGTCGCGCTGTCGATGCAGGAAGGCGGCTCACGCGCGGCGGTGGAGACCGATGCCTGGGCCGTGCGGCGCATCGTCGAGAACCTGCTCTCGAACGCGCTGAAATTCACCCAGAAGGGCGGGACGGTGGTGCTGCGGCTGGCGCAGCAGGACGGGCGCGCGACGATCGAGGTGGACGACACCGGGGTGGGGCTGTCGCCCGGGCTGCACGACCTGCTGCAGGTGCCGACCACGCTGCCCGAAGTCGGGCCGGGGGCCGGATTGCTCCTTACCCGGCGCCTCGCGGCCGCGATCGGCGCGACGCTGGAGTTCGAGAGCGAGCACGGCCGAGGCACCCTCGTGCGGCTCACGCTCCCCGCCTGACGATCCCGGCTGGAGCCTGTCCGGCTCGCTCCCGCGGGCGCCGGGCAGGAGCATGCCCGCCTCGCTCCCGCGGGCCGGTCACGCTCCAGCCGCTGGTCTGGTCGCGACACTCCCAGCGCCGGCCCGTCCGCCTGCGCCGATCGCGCGTCAGCCTGCCTCCAGCAACGCCATGGGGAAGCGGCCCAGAAGGTCGGCCAAACGCACCGGCTCCCCGGTGGCCGGGCATGACGCCCCGGATAGCCGATCGGTCCAGCCGCCCGCGGGCAACGTAAGCGTGGTCCCCTCCCACGCCTCCGGCGGCACCGTGATTGACTCCGCTCGGAGCAGCGCGTGCGGCAGCCGCGGCACCACAACGACGACCCGCGTGCCGCCGCCCTCCCGCAGGAAGGCGATCACGCGGTCGGCCTGCGGGCCACTGGCCTGGAGCGGCACATAGCTGTCGCCTGCGAATGGGGCCGGCGCGGCGCGGCGCAGGGCGAGCACGCGCAGGATCACCGCCTGCTTGACCCGACCATCCTGCCAGGCGGCGGCGAGGGCGGCAGGCTCTTCCGCGGTCTCGGCCGCGGCGATCCGCGCCTCGAAATCGACCGGCCTGCGATTGTCCGGATCGACCAGGCTGAAATCCCAGAACTCGGTGCCCTGGAAGAAGTCCGGCACGCCGGGCGCGGTCGCCTTCAGCAGCGCCTGGGAGAGCCCGTTCACCGCACCGGCCGGTCCGATACGCCGCACGAAGGCGGCGACATCCGACAGGAACGTGGACCCCGGCGCGAGGATCGCGGTGAGGAAGCCGCGGGCGGCGTCCTCATAGGCGGCGTTGGGCGTGGTCCAGTTGGTCTCGAGCTTGGCTTCGCGCAGCGCCTTCTCCTGCCAGCCCGCCAGGCGTTCGGCGAAGGTGCTGACGCCGGCGGCATCCTCGGGGGCCAGATCGGCCGGCCAGGCCCCGACGATCATCTGGTACAGCATGGCCTCGTCGCCCGGAGAGGGCAGGCCTTGAGCCTTGTGGCCGGCGTTCATCGCGCGCCAGCGGCCGATCGCCTCGTCCCAGATCCCAGGGATCTCGCTCAGCACGGCAAGGCGCGCACGCACGTCCTCCCCACGCTTGTGGTCGTGGGTGGCGGTGGCGAGCAGGGCCCGCGGGAACTGCGCGGCCTTCTCGGCACAGGTGGCGTGGAAGGCGGCGGCGTCGCTGCCGAGCCGCGCGGCATCGAAGCCCACGTCGTTGCGGGAGAGCAGGCGGCCGTAGCGGTAGAATGCGGTGTCCTCCACCGCCTTGGCCGCGACCGGGGCACTGAGTTGCTGGAAGCGCGTGGCGGCGCGGGCGTAGAGCGGCACCTGTCCTGGCGGCGGCGCAACCCCGCCCAGCCAGGCGTCGAGCCGGTCCAGGACCGGATGCAGCACGGTCGGGCTGTCGGCCTTCGCAGCCGGCAAGGCCTTGGCGAAGGCCGCGTCGTCCTGGGCGGAGCGCTTCCGGCCGGCATCATACGAACGGTAGACCGGGAAATGCGCGAGCAGCGCGATTAGGGCGCGACGGATCGCGACGCGGGAGATGTCGCGGGTGGCGAGGTCCTGGCGGGCGACCTCGTGCAGGGCGGCGGCGGTGGCGTCGAGCTGGGCGAAGAAATTGCCGGTCAGGATCTCGCGGCGGGCGCGGGTCTCCTCTGGCTCGAACGTCGCGGACCGGCCGCTGACCGCGGCCCAGGCGCCCTCAAGCGCCGGCGCGGCGGCGGGGTCGTGCTGCACCAGGCTGACGGCATCCATGAAATCGTAGCCGCTGGTGCCGTCGACGGCCCAATCATCCGGCATGGGCTCGCCCACGCCCAGGATCTTCTCCACGACGAGGTAGGCAGGACCGCTGGCGGCCTCGGCGGGACGCGAGGCGGCGAGTTCCTCCAGGCGCTGGCGCAGGCGTCGGCAGTAGCCGGGCGGGTCGGACAACCCGTCCACGTGGTCGACACGCACGCCGTCGATCATCCCCTCGGCGTAAAGGCGCAGCAGGGTTGCGTGCGTCGCCTCGAACACCTCGTCCTGCTCGATGCGCAACCCGACCAGGCCGTTGATGTCGAAGAAGCGGCGCCAGTTGATCTCGTCGGCCGCGGCGCCCCACCAGGCCAGCCGGTAATGCTGGCGTTCCAGCAGGGCGTGCAGGGCCTCGCGGCCAGCCGGGGTCGCGGAGTCGAATCGGGCATCGTCCGAGGCAGGGGCGTCGTCCCAGGTGTCCGGGTCGATCGGATAGATTGCGTCGTAGTAGCGGATCACCGGCAGGCCGCCCTCACGGCCCAGCGACAGTTCGCCGGCGGCGAGCGCCTCCCCGTACGGTTTGCCCAGGAACGGCGCGAGCACCTTGCCGCGCAGCGACGGGTCCGCCGACTCCCAGTCGATGTCGAAGAAACCGGCATAGCGGCTGGCCTGGCCGAGGCGCAGCACGTCGTACCACCACGGGTTGTCGTGGCCGACGGCCATGTGGTTCGGCACGATGTCGACGATGAGGCCGAGACCCGCCGCGCGCAGCGCCTTCACCAGGGCGCGCAGGCCGTCTTCGCCGCCCAGTTCCGGGTTCACGTCCGTCGGGTTGGTGACATCGTAGCCGTGCATCGACCCGCTGCGCGCCGTCAGGATCGGCGAGGCGTACAGGTGGCTGACCCCCAGCGTGTGCAGATAGGGGACGACGCGCGTCGCATCGGCGAAGGTGAACTCGCGATGGAGCTGCAGGCGCATCGTCGCCTGCGGGATCGAAGCGATGGGGCCGCTCACTGGCGGGGCCTGATGGTCGCGATCGTCTCGATGCGGCGGGTGATGGTGGGATCGTCGAACAACGATGTCACGTCAGTCTCCAGTCGGCGGCGCCAATTCGGGTACTCGTCGACGGTGCCGGGCAGGTTGGGCTGCTCCGGGGTGCCGCTGACATCCTCCAGGGGCAGGAGGCAGAGTGGGCTTTCGGTGCGCGCGACGAACTGCAGCGCCGCGTCCACCACGGTTTCGGGGGTCTCCGGGGCGGGTGGCGGCCCGGAGGTCAGGCCGGCCTCGACCATCGCCGTCCAGAGCAGCGGCCGATCCTGGGCGCGTTCCGCGGCGACGGTCTCCGGCTTCACGCCCTCCCCGAGCCGATGGTGTTCGGCGCGGATCTCGATGTCGCGGCCGGTCCACCAGCCTGCGATGGTCGGCAGGTCATGGGTGGACGGCATCGCGACCGCCGTCCGCTGCCAGGAGTCGGGTTGGCCGAAGCCTTCCTCGTCGCGCTCGAACCACAGCACGCGCATGCCATGCACGCCCGCCTGCTCGAGCTGCGCGTGGAAGCCGGCGGGCACGGTCCCGAGATCCTCGCCGATGACTACGGCGCCGTGGCGCGAGGATTCGAGCGCGAGGAGGCGGAGCAGGTCCGTCACCGGATAGGTGAGGTAGGCACCATCGGCCGGGGACGCCCCATCCGGCACCAGCCACAGCCGGGTCAGCCCCATCGCGTGGTCGACCCGGATGCCGCCCACGTTGCGCATCACCGCACGCATGGTGGCGATGAAGGGCGCATAGCCGCCTTCGGTCAGGGCGCGGGGCGAGAAGCTGGTGAGACCCCATTCCTGCCCACGCGGGTTCAGGAGGTCGGGGGGCGCGCCGATCGTCAGTCCCAGGAGCACGTCGGCCTGGCGGCTCCAGGCATGGCTGCCGGATGGGGCCATGCCGACCGCCATGTCGCCGATCAGCCCAACGCGCATCCCGGCTTCCCGCGCGCGCTCCTGCGCCAGGCCGAGGGAGCGGTCGGCCACCCATTGCAGGAAAGCGTGGAACAGCACCTCGCGCCGGCGTGCCTGGGCGAAGGCGGCGACGGCCGCGCTGGCGGGGTTCCGCAGATCCACCGGCCATTCCCGCCAATCCGACATCGGCATCTGCTCGGCATGCAGCGCCTCGAAGCAGGTGTGCTCCGCCAGCAGCGGACCGCCTTCGGCACGGAAGCGCGCGAAGTCGGCCCCGAGCGGACCGTCGAGTTCGGGGCCGTCGACGAACAGGTCGAAAAGGGCGCGGAGCAGGCCGAGTTTCGCCTCCGCGGCCGCCGGCCAGTCGATCAGCGCCTTGTCTTCCTGGGCGGCAAGGGCGGCTTGCACGCCGGAATCCGCCAGGGCCTGACGCATCATGGAGGCGTCGAACACGAGGCCCGGCGCGGCGTGCAGCGGGTTGAGGAAGAGGCGGCTCGACGGCGCGTAGGGCCCGAACCGCGCCGGCTCCGCGGTAAACAGGGCATGCAGCGGGCTGAGCGCCATCGCGTCGGCGCCACGGCCCGCGGCCGCTTCGGCGAGTCGCGCGATGCCCGAGGCGTCCCCGATGCCGCCATCACCGGCATGGCGCAGGCCGTAGACCTGGGTGGCCAGGCCCCAGAGCCGCCCGTCCGGCACGACGTCGTCCACCTCCCGGCAGCGCGGCGGCGCGACGGCGAGAACGATCTCCCGGTCTTCGATCAGCAGCCGGTGGTAGCCCGTCTCGGTGATCGCCGGGACACGCAGCCGGCCGCGCGCGGGCACCAGGGAAATGTCGCGGGTGCCGCCGCGCTCCAGCTTGATCTGCGCGGGCTGGGCTTCGTTGCCGCCGATGTCGAGGCGGGTCGGACGGCCCGAGGTGGCGGTGACCAGTGGGGCGAGGTCGGCCACGCTGCTGCGTCGGGACAGGGCGCGCCGGCTGGCGGCGAGCTCGCCGCGGGTATCGGCTGGCAGGCCCAGGGCGGCAAGCATGCGGCGCAGCACGTCCGGTGAGACGACGTGGGGCTTCCCGGCGAAGTCCTCCCACTCGGTGGCGATCCCGGCGCGCCGGGCAAGGTCTTTCAGCGCGTCGTCGTTCATCGCCCTCTTTCCACGTTGACGATCGTGCAAAAGCCAGGGAGCCCGTCGGGCCCGTCTTGCGAGGCGAAGATCCGCCGTCCGGGCAGATCGGGAAGCGGCACGGCGGCCGCGTCGAGGTTGCAGGCGATCGACCAGAGGCTACCGTCCCGCAGGCGCCAACGCGCGACGACGGCCTTGGGCCCGATCACGTCACCGCCCTCGCTGCGCGCCCCATCCAGGAAGGGGGCGAGTTCCTCGGCCCGAAGCGCGAGCAGGCGCTGGTAGAGGCCGCGGCGGGCCGGGCCCTGCTCCGGATCGGGCTGCGGGACGGAGGCGGAGAAGGTCTCGGGGGCGTTCGGGTCGGGGATCGTCTCCCGCTTCTCGGGATCGGCGAAGGCGGCGAAGCTCGCGAACTCTTCCCGCCGGCCCTTGCGCACCGCTTCGGCCAACTCCGGACCATGGTCCGTGAAGAACAGGAACGGGGTCCGGCTCGCGTCCTCCTCGCCCATGAAGATCAGCGGGATCTGCGGGCACAGCAGTTGCAGCGCGATCGCCGCTTCCAGGGCGGCGGGCTCGCAGAGGACGGTGAGGCGCTCCCCGAAGGCACGGTTGCCGGTCTGGTCGTGGTTCTGCACGAACAGGACGTGCGCGGTGGGCGGCAGGTGGGCGGAGGGCGTGCCGCGATCGCCCTTCAGGTAGTCGGAATGCTGGCCCTGATAGACCCACCCCTCGCTCAGGCAGCGCAGCAGCTTCGCCGCGGTGTCCTCGGCGTAGTCGGCGTAGTAGCCGCCCGTCTCGTCGGTGAGTAGGACGTGCAGCACGTTGTGTGCGTCGTCATTCCATTGCGCATCGACCTGCCGCTCGAGATGCGAGGCCTCGTTGTGGTGCTCGAGCACGAGGTGGATCTGCCGGTCGGGGAACGCGGCGCGAACCCGGGCGGCCATTTCGTCCACCCAGTCCTGTTCGGTGATCGCGTGGACCGCATCGAAGCGCAGCCCGTCGAAGTGATACTCGGACAGCCACATCAGCACGTTGTCGGTGAAGTAGCTGCGCACTTCCGGGCGGCGGAAGTCGATCGCGGAGCCCCAGGGGGTCTTCACGTCGGAGCGGAAGAACTGCGGGGCGTAGAGGGAGATGTAGTTCCCGTCCGGGCCGAAGTGATTGTACACGACGTCCAGGAACACCATCATGTCCTGGGCGTGCGCCGCGTCCACCAGGGCGCGCAGATCGTCCGGCGAGCCATAGGCGCGGTCGGGCGCGTAGGGCAGGACCCCGTCATAGCCCCAGTTGTGCCGGCCGGGGAAATCGTTCACCGGCATGATCTCGATCGCGGTGATGCCGAGCGCGCGGAGATCGGCAAGGCGGTCTTGCACGCCCTTGAAGCCCCCCATCGTCCCGGCATGCAGCTCGTAGATCACCGCATCGCGCCAGGGCTTCCCCGTCCAGCCGGCGTCGGCCCACGCATGTCGCGCGGGATCCACCACCATGCTGGGGCCGTGCACGTCGTCCTGTTGGGCGCGGGAGGCAGGGTCGGGCACCTCCATGCCGTCGGAGAGGCGGAACCGATAGGCCGTCCCGGCGGAGCAGTCGGTTTCGGCCGTGAACCATCCGTCCGGGCTGCGGTCCATCGGCACAAGCGGGCCGCCCTCAATGGCCACCGAAACGCTTTCCTGCGCCGGAGCCCACAGCGCGAACGCGACTCGTCCGCCGGGGAGCACCGTCGCACCGTGGCGGTGGCCGGAGGCGCCGTGTCGCTGCGCCGGGCTTGCGGTCGCGCTCACGCCCGGCCTCCGGGCCGGTTGGTCCGGAGGCCGTGGATCGGGGACGAGGGACAGGCCACTGTCGCTGACGGGATCGGCACTCGGGCGTTCCTACTGGGTTCGGTGGGACGCAAACGCGGCGCCGCACCGCCCGTTCCATGTGGAGGGCGCAATCGCCGTTGCATGAAACAGGCGTCAGGCCTCAGCTTTGAGGAACAAGGTCGCGAGCGGTGGTAACGTGAGCATGAGCGACTGCGCCTCGCCGTGGCGCTGCTCGCCGACGGTGTGGACGCCGCCGCCGTTCCCGATGTTGCCGCCGCCGTATTCCCCGCCGTCGGTGTTCAGCAGTTCCCGCCAGTAGCCCGGTCGTGGAACGCCGACGGCGTAGCCCGACCGGGGAACGGGGGTCATGTTGCAGACGACCAGCATCGGACAGGACTCGTCGTCGGCGTAGCGCAGGAAGGCGAAAACCGAGTTTTCACGATCGTCGCCGACCACCCAGCGGAAGCCGGTCCCCTCCGCGTCGCGCCGGTGAAGGGCCGGTTCGCTGCGATAGAGGTGGTTGAGGTCGCGCAGCAGCTTCTGCACCCCGCGGTGCCGGTCCTGGTCGAGCAGGTCCCAGTCGATGCTGTGATCGTGGCTCCACTCGCTCCATTGCGCGATCTCGCCGCCCATGAAGATGAGCTTCTTGCCCGGATGCGCCCACATGAAGCCGAAATAGGCGCGCAGGTTGGCGAAGCGCTGCCAGTCGTCGCCGGGCATCTTCCGGATCAGCGAGCCTTTGCCGTACACCACCTCGTCGTGCGACAGCGGCAGCACGAAGTTCTCCGACCAGGCGTAGAGCAGGCCGAAGGTGATCTGGTCGTGATGCCAGCGCCGATAGATCGTGTCGGTTTCCATGTAGTGGAGCGTGTCGTGCATCCACCCCATGTTCCACTTGTAGTTGAAGCCGAGGCCACCTTCGCTGATCGGCCGTGACACGCCGGGCCAGGCCGTCGATTCTTCCGCGATGGTGATCGCGCCGGGGCAGCGCTCCCCGACCACGGCGTTGAAGTGGCGCAGGAAACCGATCGCCTCCAGGTTCTCGCGCCCGCCATAGATGTTCGGGACCCACTCGCCCGCGTTGCGGCTGTAGTCGCGGTAGAGCATCGAGGCGACGGCATCGACGCGCAGGCCGTCAATGTGGAAATGCTCCAGCCAGTGGATGCCGCTGGCGATCAGGAAGCCCTGCACCTCGCGGCGGCCGAAATTGTAGATGTAGGTGTTCCAGTCCTGGTGGTAGCCTTCCTTCGGATCGGCATGCTCGTAGAGCGCGGTGCCGTCGAAGCGCGCGAGCCCGTGGGAGTCGGTCGGAAAGTGCGCCGGCACCCAGTCCACGATCACGCCGATGCCGGCCTGGTGGCAGGTGTCCACGAAGCGGGCGAAGCCTTCGATCGGTCCGAACCGGCCGGAGGGGGCGAACAGGCCCAGCGGCTGATAGCCCCAGGAGCCGCCGAACGGGTGTTCGGCCACGGGCATCAACTCGACATGGGTGAAGCCCATCTGCAGCACGTAAGGCACCAGGCGTTCGGCCAGCTCGTCCCAGCTCGCGGTCTGATCCGGGCCGGGCCGGAACCAGGAGGCCGCATGCACCTCGTACACGCTGACCGGCGCATGGACACTCTGGCGCTCGCGGCGGCTCTCCATCCAGGCATCGTCATGCCAGACGAACGGATCGTTGCTCGCGACGACCGAGGCGGTGGCGGGCGGCTCCTCGGTGGCGCGGGCCAGCGGATCTGCCTTGTCGGGCAGGCGATTGCCCCACTGGTCGAGCAGCGAGAACTTGTAGCGGGTGCCAGGCCGCAGGCGGGGCACGAACAGCTCCCACACGCCGGAAGGATGGCGCAGCCGCATGGGATGGCGGCGGCGGTCCCAGGTGTTGAAGTCGCCGATCACCGACACGGCGCGGGCGTTGGGCGCCCAGAGCGCAAAGCGCACGCCGCGCACGCCCTCGATCGTCACCTCGTTCGCGCCCAGCGTGAAGGCCAGTTCGAAGAGCCGCCCTTCGTTGAACAGGTGCAGGTCGTTCTCGCTCAGCAAGACACCGAACGAAAACGGATCCTCGGTCTCCTGCACCGCGCCGGGCCACTGGATGCGCAGCAGGTAGGGTTCGTCGCTCTCGATCCAGCCGGCGAAGCAGCCTTCCGGGGCGCTCGCCGTGAGACGACCCAGCGGATGGCGGTCGGCGCGGGAGAGGACTTCGACGCCGCGCGCACCCGGCAGGAAAGTGCGCAGCAGCCGCCGTCCGGCGATGCGGACCGGGCCGAGCACGGAGAAGGGATCGTGCAGGGCGGCGTTTTCGAGCTGCCAGGAGATGTCCGGCGGCAGGCCGGCGGATTCGAGGTCCGGCTGCCCGCCGGGGGGATCATACATGTCGTTCATGTCGGGCGGTCTTCCGAAAGGACGCGGCCGGCAAGGACCGTGAGGCCGCGCAGCGGCACGTCGATCCAGGTCGGTCGGTTGGCCGCCTCGTAGGTGATCTCGTAGGCGGCCTTCTCGATCAGGAACAGGTCGAGCAGCGCGGAGTCGTCCGCGCCGGCATAGCCCTCGGTCGCCGCGCGATAGCCTTCGAGGAAGGACTCGCTCGAATGGCGGACGAAGCTGTCGAGGAACTCTGCGACCGTGGCGTCGGGCACGTGGGCGTGGCTCGCGGTGCTCTTCCGCTGCACGAAGGCGGCGGCGTAGTCGAAGGAGCGCAGCACGCCGGCGACGTCGCGCCACCGGCTGTTCTTGGCGCGGCGCTGCTCCACCGGCTTCGCGGGCTCACCCTCGAAGTCGATGATGAACACGTCGCCGTTCGCGACCAGCACCTGGCCGAGATGCAGGTCGCCGTGCACGCGGGTTCGCAGTCCGCCGATGCCGCGGCGCGCCAGGGTGCGCAGCGCGTCCGCGAGTTGCGGGCGCATGGACGCGAGGTGGTCGCGCTCCTCCGGGTTCACGGGCGCATCGGCGGGCGGTGCGGCAAGCGCCTGCAAGGCCGCGTCGAGCTGTGCTTCGGCCGCCTCGGCCCACTGGGCCGCACTCTCCTCCTCCAGCGGTTCGGGATCGAAGGCAGGATTGGGCGAGGACCGCGCGAGCACCATGTGCATCTCGCCCACGCGCTGCCCGAGCAGGCGCGCGAAGACGCGGTAGTCCTCGTGGCGCAGGGCGTCCGCGGCGGCGGCTTCGTCGCCGCCGGTCAGGTCGGACAGCTCGCGCACCAGGAGGTCCAGCGTCCAGGTCCACGCATCGCCCTGGTTGCGGATGAAACCTTGCGCGATGGCGAGCGCGTGGCGCGTGCCGTCCTTGTCCTCCCGCACGATCTCGCCCAGCAGTGGCGGAACGGCGGCGTAGTCCTGTTCCGTGAGGTAGCGGCACATCTCGGCTTCGGGATGCGGGCCGTCCGTCACGCGGCGGAAGATCTTCACCATCGCCGCCGAACCCACGATCAGCGAGGAGTTCGACTGTTCGGCCGAGAGCCAGTTGATCTCGTCGGCCTGGCTGATCTCCACATCCTTGATCCGGTCGGTTGGCTCGCAGCGGATCGTGCCGTCGGGCCCCTCGAACACGCGGCCGGCGGCGAGCGCGGCCATGATGCCGTGGGCGAACTCCGGCAGGGAGAAGGCGTCCGTCAGCAGCCCGACATTGGGGCCGCGGCGGACGCGGGCGAGCGCGAGCTGGCTTTGCAGCGGCGTGCCCGGCTTGTCCTCCCACGCGATGCCGAGAGGCAGGAGCCAACGTTGCCGCCCGCCCTCGGTCTCTGTCTCCACCTCGGTCAGCAGCAGCTCACCGGTCGGGGACGACGCGCCCAGGACGATGCGCACGGAGCGCAGCGTCTGGTCCTTCTGTGCAAACCAGCGGCGCTTGCCGAGATAGGCCGGCAACGCCTCGCGCTCCAGCACGCCGCGGGAAGCCGCGAGCGCGGAGGTGAGGTCGTGCCGCATGACGATCGTCTGGTATTCGGGCATGGGCTCCGGCGCCGGTGTGTGATGGGTCGGCCATTCCGTCTCGGCAGCGAGCGAGAACCAGTAGAATCCGTAAGGCGGTAACGTCAGGAGATAGGTCAGTTGCCCGACCGGCGGAAAAATTGATCCGCCCTCGAGCTCGATCGGCACGCGTCCGGCGAATTCCGACAGATCGAGTTCCACGGCCTGCGGGGTGCGGGCGAGGTTCGCGACGCAGAGCAGCGCGCTCTCCTCATCCTCGCGCAGATAGGCGAGGATCTTGCGGTTCTTGGGATACAGCAGCCGGAACGTGCCGCGCCCGAACGCCTTGTACTGGCGCCGCGTCGCGATCGTACGGCGCATCCACATCAGCAAGGAATGCGGGTCGGCCGCCTGTGCCTCGACGTTCACCGCCTCGTAGCCGTAGAGCGGATCCATGATCGTGGGCAGCACGAGCCGCGACGGATCGGGCACGCGGGAGAAGCCGCCATTGCGGTCGGGCGACCACTGCATGGGCGTGCGGACACCGTCACGATCGCCGAGATGGATGTTGTCGCCCATCCCGATCTCGTCGCCGTAGTAGATCACCGGCGTGCCGGGCATCGACAGCAGCAGGTTGTTCATCAGTTCGATGCGTCGGCGGTCACGCTCGAGCAGCGGCGCGAGACGGCGCCGGATGCCGAGGTTCAGTCGCGCGCGACGGTCGGCGGCATAGGTCTCCCACAGGAAGTCGCGCTCCGACTGCGTCACCATCTCGAGCGTCAGCTCGTCATGGTTGCGCAGGAAGATCGCCCATTGGCTGTTGGGCGGAATGTCCGGGGTCTGTCGCAGAATATCGGTGATCGGGAAACGGTCCTCCCGCGCGATCGCCATGTACATGCGCGGCATCAGCGGGAAGTGGAATGCCATGTGGCATTCGTCGTCGTTGCCGAAATACTCCTTCGTATCCTCGGGCCACTGGTTCGCCTCGGCGAGCAACATGCGGCCGGGATAATGGGTGTCGATTTCAGACCGGATCCGGCGCAGCACCTCGTGCGTCTCGGGGAGGTTCTCGTTGTTGGTGCCTTCGCGCTCCACCAGGTACGGAACGGCGTCGAGGCGCAGCCCGTCCACGCCCAGTTCGGCCCAGTAGCGCAGCACCGACAGCACCTCGCGCAGCACGCGCGGGTTGTCGAAGTTCAGGTCCGGCTGGTGGGAATAGAAGCGATGCCAGTAATAGGCGCCGGCGACCGGGTCCCAGGTCCAGTTCGAGCGTTCGGTGTCGACGAAGATGATGCGCGTGCCGGCGTATTTCTGATCGCTGTCGGACCAGACGTAGAAGTCGCGATGCACCGATCCCGGCTTCGCGCGGCGCGCACGCTGGAACCACGGATGCTGGTCGGAGGTATGGTTGACCACCAGTTCGGTGATCACCTTGATGCCCCGGTCATGCGCGGCGTTGATGAAGCGCTTGACGTCCGACAGGGACCCGTAATCCGGGTGGACACCGCGATAGTCAGCGATGTCGTATCCGTCGTCGAGCCGCGGCGACGGGTAGAAGGGCAACAGCCAGATGACGTTGACCCCAAGCTCCTGGATGTAGTCGAGCTTGGAGATCAGGCCGGGAAAATCGCCGATCCCGTCGTTGTTCGCGTCGAAGAACGACTTGACGTGGATCTGGTAGATGATCGCGTCCTTGTACCACAACGGGTCGGCGCTGACCTTCGCCTCGTCGGGACGCATACGGATGGTGGCGACGTTCATGCGCCGGCTCCAGCGGGGGTGACCTGAAGGATTGTGAAAGGCAGGCGTGCGGGATCAAGTCGCAGTCGCTGCCACTTGCCATGCCAGGTGAAACGCGTGTCCGTCATCAGGTCGCGCACGGTCACGCTCGCGTCGTCCGGCAGCCCGAGTTGCCACAGCGGCACCTCGATCGCCGACTCCTGTGGGGTGTGCGGGTCGAGGCTGACCGCCACCAGGATGATCTCCCGGTCGCCGGGTCGCTGTTTGCCATAGAGGATGACCTGGTCATTGTCCGCCGCATAGAAGGTGACCCCGAGATGCGTCTGCAGCGCGGGATGGGCGCGACGGATACGGTTCAGCGCGGTGATCTCCGCCACGATGTTGCCGGGCGCTTCGAAGTTGCGCACGCGGATCTCGTACTTCTCCGAGTCGAGGTATTCCTCGCGGCCGGGCAGCGGCGCCGCCTCGCAGATCTCGAACCCCGAATACATCCCCCACAGCCCCGACAACGTCGTCGCGAGGGCCGCTCGGATCAGGAACCCTGGCCGGCCCGATGTCTGCAGGTAGACCGGGTTGATGTCGGGCGTGTTGACGAAGAAGTTCGGCCGGAAGCAGTCGCGCGCCGGCGGACGGTTCAGCTCCGTCAGATAATCGGTCAGCTCCTGCTTCGTGTTCCGCCATGTGAAGTAGGTATAGGACTGGCTGAAGCCGACCTTCGCGAGCCGGTACATCACTTTCGGGCGCGTGAACGCCTCCGACAGGAACAGCACGTCCGGGTGCCGCGCCTGCACGCTGCCGATCATCCAGCGCCAGAAGGGCAGGGGTTTCGTGTGCGGGTTGTCCACGCGGAACGTGCGCACGCCCTGCTCGATCCAGAACAGGATCACGTCACGCAACGCGATCCACAAGGAAGGCATCGACGCGTCGGCGTAGAAGTCCGGGTTGACGATGTCCTCGTACTTCTTCGGCGGGTTCTCGGCGTAGCGGATGGAGCCATCCGGCCGATAGCGGAACCAGTCCGGATGCTGCTTCAGCCATGGGTGGTCGGGCGAGCACTGGATCGCGAAATCCAGCGCGATCTCCATCCCATGATCCCGCGCCGCCGCGAGCAGGGCGCGGAAGTCCTCGAGCGTGCCCAGTTGCGGGTGTACCGCGTCATGCCCGCCATCCTCGCTGCCGATCGCGTAAGGGCTGCCGACGTCCTGCGGACCCGGCGTCAGGCTGTTGTTGCGTCCCTTCCGGTTCTTGCGCCCGATCGGATTGATCGGCGGGAAGTAGAGAACGTCGAAGCCCATGTCGCGGATAGCGGGCAGCCGCGCGATCACGTCGCGGAACGTGCCATGCCGCGCCGGGTCGCCGGTGACGGAGCGCGGGAACAGCTCGTACCAGCTCGCGAAGCCGGCCTGCGGACGGTCCACATGCAGCCGGCGCGGCGCCGGGAGTGTCGCCAGGAAGGGTTTGCGGTCGGCCGCCTGCATCAGCGCCAGCGTCTCGGGGGCGAGCAGCAGGCCGACCTTCGCCGCATCGTCGCCCTGCTGCAGCCGCTCCAGCAAGCGGTCCAGGTCGGTCGCGACCTCGCCCGCGGCGTGCTTGCGGGCACTTTCGATCAGGCCGCGCGCTTCCTGGATCTCGAGCCCGAGGGCCTGGTTGGCTTGGCGCTTCAGGTGCAGGTCGTGGCGGAAGCTCGCCCAAACGTCCCACCACGCCTCGACGGAATACTCGTGGGCGCCGACGCGCATCGGGGTGAAGGTCGCTTCCCAACGGTCGTTGCCGGTGGGGTGCATCGTCACCCGGTGCCACTCGGTCTCGTCGGCGGCGCGCCAGAGCAGGTTGGCGGCGAGCATGTCGTGGCCGTCGGCGAAGACGTCCGCACCCACGGTCAGGGCGGCACCGGCGATCCATTTCACCGGGAAGTCGTCATCCGGCACGGACGGCGTCACCGCCTCGATCGCGACGCGGGTGCGCATCATCTCCGCCGCGTCGGGGGCGGCCGGGAGTGCCGGGGCCTCCACATTGCCCAGGCGGCGGTAGGCGAGCACCCGGACCTCCTCGGGCCCGAGCGGCGCGGAGGGTGCGCTGCTCGAGTCGAGCGGGGTGGGCTCGCCGAACGCAGCGCCGGCCTGTGGTGGAAGAGCGTCCTCCGACAGGGGCGGTGTGGTCCCGTGGGTCGCAGGGTTGACCACGACGACGGCCGCCACGCGCGCATCGCGCACGTCCACGGTGTCGGCGCGGAGGAAGGACGTCGTGGCGGCGCCGGGCGGGGTGAGTGCGCGGATCGCGCCGTCCACGTGCAGTTCGGCAAGCTGGTCCGAAAGCTGCGCCACCTCGCCGAAATCGTCACTCAGGTCGCCGAGAGCCTCCGCTCGGGCGCGCTCGAAATCCTCCGGTCGCGCGCGGCTGGGGTCGAAGGCGATCCGGGTGGCGTATTCGAAACCCATCGGGACGAAGACGCCGTTGCCGATCGCCGCGGCGAGCCGGAGCGCCTGGCGGCAGGCGCGCACCGGGTCGGCTTCGGGCGGCAGATGTGCGGCGAGCCGATCGACGAAGGATGGTTCGGGGCTGCCGATCAACGGGGCAACGCGGCGCAGCGACTCCGCTTCTTCCACGAACCAGGCGGCGCGGCGGTCCCACCAGGGAAGGGAGGGCGCGACCCGGTCGAAACCGACCCCGGACAGCGCGGCGATGGCGCTTCGATCCACGCCCGGTGTCCAGCCGAGGCACAGGACCGTCGGGTCGGCGCGCCGGACCTCCGTCACGATGCGGCGCCAGACGGCCGCCGGGACGCGCGCCGGCGCCAGGCACCGGATGCCGGCGATGCCCTGGGTGACGAGGCGCGCGAGGCGCTGCGACCACCAGCCGGCGATCGCGTCGGCCACCTCCGTCTGGTCCAGCCGGGCATAACCCGCGTCGAAACGCCGCGGCGAGCGCCGTGGATCGGGGGTGGTTTCGGCCAGCCCATCGCTGAACCAGTCCGGGTGCTGCTGCCGGATCGCGGCGTCCCGCGCGACCCGGTCGATCTGCACGTCCAGCATCAGCCGCAGCCCGTGCGCCGCAGCCTGTTCCACGATGAACCGGATGCCCGACTCGGCGCCTTCCCGCCAGCCCAGCGCAGGGTGCAGCATCTCCCAGTTCCCGGTCAGGAAGATGTCCCCGGTCTCCCCCGGGGCGAACGGAGGCGCCAGGCAGACCCAGTTGAAGCCCAGGCCGGCGATCCGGGCGAAATGCCCCGGCCAGGCATCCAGCGGACCAGCCACGAGCGGGTGGAGGTAATAGATTTTCGGGGCGACGCCCTGAATCTGCGCATCCATCAGCGTGGCTCGCGTCGGTTGGGGGTGGGAAGGGAAAGGCCCCCGGCGCGGAGGCTGGTGCGGCGGCATGTCATGCCCGGGCGTAACGGAATCGGCCGGCTTCGGTTCCCAACCGGCCAAGCGCGTCGGCGTGATTCCTCCCGCGAGCCCGGGCGCGGACATTGGACGATCGTCCGAGCGGTGCCGCGAAGGATGCGGGAACCAGGCGGTTTCTCTCCCGCCCCCCGCCTCAGGCGAGCAGGGTCGGCCAGATCGACTGGATGGCGATCAGCAGGGCCGCCGCGATCAGGCCGGCGATCACGTCGTCGCCGATGATGCCGAACGGACCGTGCTGCCGGTCCGCCCACCCGACCGGCCCGAGCTTGGTGATGTCCAGCAGCCGGAACAGGACGAACGCGAGCAGGAGACCGGCGGCCGTGACGTGGGCGAGGCCCAGCAGGGTGATGAACTGGCCGGCATATTCGTCGATGACGACCCAGCCGGGATCGCCTTCGATGCGGACGTGGCGGATGGCCCAGATGCCCCCGACCGTCGCCGCGACGGCGGCAATCGCGAGCAGGGTGGGGGAAATCAGCATGAGACCGGCGCCCACCAGGGTGGCGACGGCAGAGGCCGCCGTTCCGGCCGCGACCGGCACCAGGCCCACGCCGAAGCCGTTGGCGATCAGCCGTGCTGGCTGGAGCGTCATGCCGAGCACCTCACCGGGGCGGACAGGGTGCGACCCGGCGGGTCACTTGGACCATTGGGCCAGCAGCGTCGGCGTATCCTCGTTCAGCTTGGCGCGATAGATCACGACGTTCTCCAGCACGCGCTGCACGTAGTTCCGCGTCTCGGAGATCGGGATCAGCTCCAGCCAGTCGATCATCGCCACCGGCCCGGCACGCGGGTCCCCCATCTCCCGCAGCCACTGGTCCACCCGGCTCGGCCCCGCATTGTACGCGGCGACGGCGAGCGGGAGGGCGTCGTCGAAGCGGTTCAGCATCTCCTCAAGATACGAGGTGCCCAACCGCATGTTGTGGTCGGGGTCGCCGGTCAGGCTCGCGAGCGAGGTCTGGATGCCAAGCTTCTTGGCGACGCCCTGGGCGGTGAAGGGCATGAGCTGCATCAACCCGCGCGCGCCGGAAGGGCTGATCGCGCCGACGTCGAAGCTGCTCTCCTGCCGCATGATCCCAAGCGCCACGGCGGGATCGAGCGGCCCGGGCGGCGTGTAGGGCACCGGCCATCCGGCCTGGGGCAGGGCACTGCCGTCCCGTCCAACCCGGCGGGCGACGAAGACCGCCGTGTCGGGCAGGCCGAGGCGCAGGGCGAGGTCGGCGGTGAGAGTCCGCTCGCCCGCCACGGGGGCAAGGTCGTCCATCTGCAGCAGGAAGGCGCGGGCGCGATGCGGCTCCCCCAGTGCGACCAGCCAGAGGGCGGCACGCACGACCTCGTGGCCGGCGAAGATCTGCGCCGCTTCCGAGGTGAAGACCGGATCGTGCAGGCCGCGGATCCGTCGCGCGAGGGCCGCGGCGTCGTCACCCAGGGCGATCGCGGCGAGCTGGCCGTAGAACGTGGTCGGCCAGGCCGCCGCGTGCTTGTATGCGCGCGTGGGGTCCTTGCCGGCGGCGGCTTCCGCGCGGGCCACCCAGTACCAGGCGCGTCCCTGGGTGATCGCCGCGTGCGACGAGGCGGCGAGCGTGCGGAAATGCGCCTCGGCCTGGGCCGGCTGGTTCAGCCGCCGGAGGGCGATGAAGCCGGCGAGGAATTCGGCGTCGGCCCGCTGTTCCGCGCCGGTCTGGCCATGCGCGGCGACGATCGCGTAGGCGCCTGCGTCGTCCCCGGTCTGCAGCAGCTTGCGGGCGAGCACGTTGCGTTCGGCCCAGAATGCCGCGAGATGCGCCGGGGCCGCTTGCTGCGCCTGCGCGCCGGCCCGCAGCCAGAGGGCACGTGCCTCCGGCAGGTGGTCGGTGCGCCTCAAGGACCGAACGTGGTCCAGCATCATGCCCGGATCGTCCTGGGCATCGGCGGGGAGGGCGGCGACGAGGCTTTCCGCCCGTGGGTCGTCGCGTCGCAAGGCGAGCCGCGCCTCGGCTGCCGCGCGATACGGCGCCGCCAGTCGCTGGAGCTGCCGCGTCGCGCCCGACGTGTCGGACCAGGCGAGGCGCTGGAACCGCGCCCACTCGTCCTCCGGCGTGGGGATGCCCGCCCAGCGATGCAGGAAAGCGGTTTCGGCGGCGCCGCTGCCGACGGCGTCCACCCACGCCCTGCGGGCGATCGCGACGGCGTCGTCCTGCCGGCCGGCATTGGCCAGCGCCTCCGCGCAGCGGAGCATGGCGGCCGCGAGGGTGGGGAGACGCGCGGCGCATTGCGCGAGCACGATGGCCTGGTCCGGTTCGGTGGCGATCGCCTCCTGCCGGCGCCGCTCCAGCGTCGCCTGGTTGGGCCAGTCCGGGTTGCGGGTCATGAAGTCGGCGATCTCGGGGGCGGTGGCCGCGCCGGGCGCCAGGAGGCGGTAGTAGAGGACCAGCTTCGCGGTCACCGGGTCGGCGAAGCGGCTGGCGAGCGACTGGGCGTCCTGCCACCGGTCCGCCCGCACCGCCGCCATCGGGTTCTGCGCCGGATCGCGCAGGTCCTGCGCCATGGCGCTCGTGGCCAACAGGGCGCTCGTGGCCAACGGGAGGAACAGGGCGGGCAGCAGCCGAGTCGGGACGCGCATGCATCTTTCCTAGCGCAGCATGGCCTTGCGATGCATCTCCCGCGCGCCTAGCTTGCGCGATCTGTTCCACCACCCAGAAGACCAAACCCAGGAGAGGGTCATGTTCAAGGGCTCACTTGTCGCTTTGATTACCCCGATGCGCGACGATGGGTCGTTGGACGAGAAAGCCTATGCCGCGTTCGTCGACTGGCAGATCAAGGAAGGCACGCATGGCGTGGTGCCGGTCGGCACCACCGGCGAAAGCCCGACCCTGAGCCACGCCGAACACAAGCGGGTCGTGGAGATCGCGGTCGAGGTCGCGAAGGGGCGGGTGTCGGTGATCGCCGGTACCGGCTCGAACAGCACCGAGGAGGCGATCGACCTGACGCGCCACGCGAAGGAAGCGGGTGCCGACGCGGCGCTGATCGTGACGCCGTACTACAACAAGCCGACGCAGGAAGGCATGTACCTGCACTTCAAGGCGATCGCCGACGCCGTCGACCTGCCGATCATCATCTACAACATCCCGCCCCGCAGCGTGATCGACATGAGCGTGGAGACGATGGCGCGGCTGGCGAAGCACAAGAACATCGTCGGGCTGAAGGACGCGACGGCCAATCTCGCGCGCCCGCTGCAGCAGAAGCGCGCCTGCGGCGACGATTTCTGCCAGCTGTCCGGAGAGGATCATACCGCGCTGTCGTTCAACGCGGCGGGCGGCGTGGGCTGCATCAGCGTGACCGCCAACGTCGCGCCGCGGCTCTGCAGCGACATGCAGACGGCATGGATGGAAGGTCGGGTGAAGGACGCGATGGCGATCCAGGACCGGCTGTTGCCGCTGCACGACGCGTTGTTCGCGGAGACGAGCCCGGGCCCGGTCAAGTTCGCGGCCTCGCTGCTGGGCAAGACCAGCGAGCGGTGCCGCCTGCCGCTCGCGCCGCTGCTGGAGCCGACCCGCGCGAAGGTCCGTGCCGCAATGACGGAGGCCGGGCTGCTCAACTGAGCCCGGGGCGGGGCGGGAGACCAACGCTTACAACCCGTCCAGCGCGCAACTCCCAGCGCCCCACGCCCAGTGCCCAACCCCAACGCCCAGTGCCCATCGGCCAGTGCCCGACGTCCAGTGCCCGACGTCCAGTGCCCGACGCCCAAACCCGTCATGGCCGGGCTTGACCCGGCCATCCATCACGGCAGGGTTCCGGCAAGGATGGCCGGGTCAGGACCGGCCATGACGGTTGGGACCGGCTCTCTGACGAAAGGCCGGCTCCCTCACGATAGGCCGCCCCCCTGACGCAAGGCGGGCCTCCTCACGAAAGGCCACCCCTGACGAAAGGCCGGCCCCTCAACGAAAGGACTGCCACCACGACGCCGTGGTGACCATATTGCATCATCATGGCTGACCCGAAAAAAGCGAAGAAGGGCCTGATCGCCCACGGCATCGCAGCGCAGAACCGCAAGGCGCGCTTCGACTACACGATCAAGGAGACCGTCGAGGCCGGGCTCGTGCTCAAGGGGCCCGAGGTCAAGTCGCTGCGCCATGGCCGCGCCACGCTGACCGAGGCATGGGCGGGGGAGCGCGATGGCGAAATGTGGCTGTTCAACGCCTACATCCCCGAATACCAGGGCGGCGTTTTGTCGCGCTTCGAGCCGCGCGCCCCGCGCAAGCTGCTGCTCAAGAAGAAGCAGATCGACACCCTTCTCGGCTCCGTCACACGGCAGGGGTCGAGCATCGTCCCGCTGCAGATCCACTTCAACGACCGTGGTCGCGCCAAGGTGCTGCTGGGCGTGGGCGAGGGCCGCAAGAAGCAGGACAAGCGCGCCGCGATCGCCGACCGCGACTGGAAGCGGGACAAGGCGCGGCTGATGCGCGCGAAGGGGTAGCGGGGCGCCGGAGCGCGAGAGGCTCGCCGCCTCCGGGACGCGGGGCGGCACTGAGACGCGATGACCGCAGCGCAGGACGGGCGCGCACGGGCCTCTTGGACGCCCGACGTCCAACCCCGTCATGGCCGGGCTTGTCCCGGCCATCCCTGGTGGCACCGTGCTGCGAGGATGGCCGGGACAAGCCCGGCCATGACGGGAGAGTGCGGGGTCGGGGTCGGCGTCGGAGGCGTGGGCGAGTCGAGTCGGTGGGGCCGGGCCGGGCCGGACCAGGAGAACACCCCAGCCTCAGCCAGGATCCTCGAGCCCGATCGCCCGCAGGCGCGCGGCCTCCTCGTCCCAGCCGGTGCGCTGCTTCACGTTGAGGAACAGATGCACCGGCCGCTCCAGCAACGCGCCCAGTTCCTGCCGCGCGCGGGCGCCGATCGCCTTCACCTTGGCGCCGCGCTCGCCGATCAGGATGGCCTTGTGGCCTGTGCGGGCGACGTAGATCGTGACGTCGATGCGCACCGATCCGTCCGGACGCTCCTTGAAGCTCTCGGTCTCCACGGTCGTGCCGTACGGCACCTCCTCATGCGTCTGCAGGAAGATCTGCTCTCGCACGATCTCCGCCGCGAGAAGCCGGTCGGGCAGATCCGTCAGGTCGTCGTCGGGATAGAGGTGCGGCCCCTCGGGCATCGCGCCCGCCAGCGAGTCCCGCAGCCGGTCGAGCCCGTCGCCGGTGGTCGCGCTGATCATGAACGTCTCTTCGAACGGGGCGAGGTCGGTCAGCGTGGCAGCGAGCGGCAGCAGGGTGGGCGCCGGCACGAGATCGGTCTTGTTGAGTGCGAGCCAGATCCGCCGGCCGGAGCCGGCCAGCTTCTCGGCGATGCCGCGCACCTCGTCGGTCGCGCCGCTGCGCGCGTCGACCAGCATGAGCGTCAGATCGGCATCGGCTGCCCCGGTCCAGGCCGCCGCGACCATGGCACGGTCGAGCTTGCGCCGAGGCCGGAAGATCCCGGGCGTGTCCACCAGCAGCACCTGGCTCGCGTGCTGCATGAGGATGCCCAGGATGCGGAACCGTGTCGTCTGGGCCTTGGGCGAGACGATCGAGACCTTCGCCCCGGTCAGCCGGTTCAGCAGCGTCGACTTCCCCGCATTCGGGGCGCCGACGATCGCGACGAAGCCACAGCGGCTGCTCATGCGCTCAACACCTGCAACAGGGCCTCGGCCGCCGCCTGTTCCGCCGCGCGCTTGCTGCCGGCAGTTCCGGAGGCGGTCGCCTCTCCGACCATCACGCGGACCGTGAACATCGGAGCATGTGGGGGGCCGATGCGTTCGGCGATCGTGTAGATCGGCATCGTCGCGCGCTTCTGTGCCCATTCCTGCAACGCGGTCTTCGCATCCTTGGGCGGCTCCGACTGCCGGGTCATGATGCCGTCCCAGGCGTGGCGGATGAAGCGTTGTGCCGCCGCCAGGCCGCCGTCCAGGTACAGGGCCCCCAGCGCGGCCTCCAGCGCGTCGGCCAACACCGTGGCGCGCCGCTTAACGCCGGCGCGGGCCTCACCCGGGGCGACCGAGAGGACGTCGTCCAACCCGATCGCCTCCGCCACCTCGGCCAGGACGGGCTGAGAGACGAGCTGCGCGAGCCGTCGCCCGAGCTCGCCCTCCTGTTCGTCGGGAAAGCGTTCGGCGAGCCACTCGGCCATCACGAGGCCAAGGACGCGGTCACCGATGAATTCTAGGCGCTCGTTGGAGCCGCGGTGGCGCGCCTTGCCCTGCAGGGCGGATCGATGCGTGAGCGCCTCGCGCAGCAGGTCGGGGCGGGTGAAGCTGTGCCCGAGAATGGCCTGGACAGGGTCCGTCAACGCCCAGGCCTGCTCAATGGACCATGGTGAACAGGCGGCTCCAACGGATCTCGAACGGCCATTCCCAGAATTGCCACCACGGATATTCCGCATCGACCGAGAAGAACAGCAGTTCGGCGCGGCCCACCAGGTTCTCGACCGGGACAAACCCCACCCCGTTCATGAAACGGCTGTCGGCCGAATTGTCGCGGTTGTCGCCCATGGCGAAGACGTGGCCGGGCGGCACCGTGTACTCGGGCGTGTTGTTGACCTCACCCTCGTCGGTGGCCTTGAGGATGTCGTGCTTGACGCCGTTCGGCAGCGTCTCCTGGTAGAGACGCAGCACCATGTGGATGCCGCCGTCGTTCGCGTCATAGGTGCCCTCCGGCTTGCGGGGGCAGAGCTGGCCGTTGATGTAGAGCTGGCCTTGGCGCACCTGGATCCGGTCACCCGGCAAGCCCACAATGCGCTTGATGTAGTCGGTCGAGTTGTCACGCGGATACTTGAACACCGCCACGTCGCCACGCTTCGGCAGTGCACCAAAGATGCGGCCGGAGAACAGGGGCGGCGAGAACGGCAGCGAATAGCGCGAATAGCCGTAGCTGTATTTCGAGACGAAGAGATAGTCGCCCACCAGAAGGGTGGGGATCATGCTGCCGGAGGGGATGTTAAAGGGCTCGAACGCAACGGTGCGGACCGCGACGGCGATCAGGCCGGCGTAGACGATCGTCTTGACGTTCTCGAGCAGCGAACTCGACTTGCGCTTGGCCTTGGCTGTCGCCATCAGATGTGCGGCTTTCGGTCAAAAATCCGGGCGGATCAAGCCCACGCACTCGACCCCTGTCAAGCAACCGGGCGAACGGCGGTGGGCCGGATAGCGGCGTCGATCACCTGCCGCCGGCCGGAATACAAGCGATGATGACCTGGGCGAGGGCGTAGGGATATTCGTCGCTCATGCTGAGGACGACCTGGGCGGCAAGGCCTGGCGGTGTGATCGCAGCCAATCGGTCGGCCGCGCCGCCGGTCATCTGCAGGATGGGGCGGCCGCCGGGCAGGTTGACCACGCCGAGATCCATGAAGAAGACGCCATGGCGAAAGCCGGTGCCGAGCGCCTTGGCGGCGGCCTCTTTTGCGGCGAAACGCTTGGCGAAGGTGGAGGCGCGGTCGTCCGCGTTCCGGGTCAGCGCCTCCGCCCGTTCTTCGGTGGTGAAGACGCGTTCGAGAAAGCGGTCGCCGTAGCGGGCAATGGTCGCCTCGATCCGGCGGATGTCGCAGAGATCGGACCCGAAGCCCAGGATCATCAGGCCTTGGCCCGCTCCACGCCCTTGATGCCCGCTGCGCCGCGCAGCCCGGCGATCACCTTCGACAGATGGGTCACATCCCGAACATCGACATCGACCAGCGCTTCCATGAAGTCCTGCTGCCGGTTGACGATCTTCAGGTTGGCAATCGCGCCGTCCTGCTTGGCCACGGCGTTGGTGAGGTTCGCGAGTGCCGCCTGATCGTTCGCGGCGATCACGCTGATGCGCGCCGTGTGCCCGCCCGGCACGCCGTCCCGACCGGGTTTGCCGATCGCCTCGTAGTTCCAGTCGATGTCGATGAAGCGCTCCGGCGTGGCGGCGAAGCCGTTCAGGGTCTGGCAGTCGCGCGCATGGATCGTCACGCCCTTGCCCGTGGTGACGATCCCGACGATCTCGTCCCCCGGCACGGGGTGGCAGCACCCGCCGAAGCTGTAGGCCATGCCGGGCACCAGGCCGGTCACGGGCATGCCGTGATCGAGCCGGGCGGCAGGCCTGCCGGTCCGGGGCAGCAGCGGCGGCACCATCCGTGGTGCCCGCTGGGTCTGCCGGAGTTCGGGATAGGCGGCATGCACCACGTCCCGGGCGGCGAGGTTGCCGTTGCCGACCGCGACGTAGAGGTCGTCGGCGCTCGCGACCTTCAGAGCCTTCAGAGCGGGATCCAGCGCCTTCTCCGATCCGTCGACCCCGGCCTGGCGGAACGCCTTGGTAAGTTCGGCGCGGCCGGCGTCGCGGCTCTGCTGCCGCTGCTCCTGGTGGATGAAGCGACGGATGCGGGCCCGTGCCTTGCCGGTGACGACGAACCGCTCCCATTGCGGGGAGGGCGTGCCGCCGCGGGCGGTCATGATCTCGACCTGGTCGCCGTTCTGCAGCTGCGTCCGCAGCGGCAGCAGGCGGCCGTTGATCTTGGCGCCGACGCAGGTATCGCCGACCTGGCTGTGCACGGCGTAGGCGAAGTCGACGGGCGTCGCCCCACGCGGCAGCGGGATCAACCGGCCCTTCGGCGTGAAGCAGAAGACCTGGTCGTCGTAGAGTTCGAGCTTGGTGTTCTCCAGGAACTCGTCGGGCGCGCTGGAATTCTCAAGGATTTCGAGCAGATCCTGCACCCAGCCGAATTTCTGCACTTCCTTCTCGCCGGCGCGGGCGTCCCGCGTCTTGTACAGCCAGTGCGAGGCGACGCCGTTCTCGGCGACGTCGTTCATGTCCGGCGTGCGGATCTGAACCTCGATCTTCTGGTTGCGCGGCTCGCGCAGGGTCACGCCGGTATGCAGGCTCTGATAGCCGTTCGATTTGGGGGTCGAGATGTAATCCTTGAAGCGCCCGGCGATCACCGGATAGGCGGAATGGACCGCGCCCAGCGCCGCGTAGCAGTCGCCCTTGGTGGGCACCACGACGCGGAATGCCATAATGTCGGAGAGCTGCTCGAACGCCACGTTGCGGCGGTGCATCTTCTCCCAGATGGAGTAGGGGTTCTTCTCGCGGCCCGTGACCTCGATCACCTCGACGCCGGCATCGTGGCAGACGCGGATGAGTTCCTGCTTCACCTCCTCGATCACGTCGGCGCCTTGGCCGCGGAGGAAGTTGAGCCGCGCCTGGATGGTCGCGAAGGCCTCGGGCTCGAGCTGCTGGAAGGACAGGGTCTGGAGTTCGGTCTTCACCGCGTCCATGCCGATGCGTTCGGCGAGCGGCGCGTAGATCTCCATGGTCTCGCGGGCGATCCGCTTGCGGCGGTCCTCGGCGCGGACGAAGTGCAGCGTCCGCATGTTGTGCAGACGATCGGCCAGCTTCACGAGCAGGACGCGGATGTCCTTGCTCATGGCGAGCACGAGCTTGCGGAAGTTCTCCGCCTGCTTGGTGCGGTCGGACTGCAGCTCCAGTCGGGTGAGCTTGGTCACCCCATCGACGAGGCCTGCGATCTCCTTGCCGAATCGCGTCTCGATGTCGGGCAGGCGGACCGGGGTGTCCTCGATCGTGTCGTGGAGCAGGCCGGTGACGATGGAGGCGGTATCGAGCCGGTAGCCGGCCAGGATGTCGGCGACCGCGATCGGATGGGTGATGTAGGGGTCGCCGTTGTCGCGCCGCTGGTTTCCGTGCGCCTGCATGGCGAGCACGTAGGCCGCGTCGATCAGGCTGGTATCGGCTTTGGGGTCGTACGCGTGGACCTTCTCGGTCAGTTCGAACTGCCGGATGATCGCGGGTCGCGTCGGCACGATGTCGGCGGGCGGGGGCGATCCGCCCGGGGGCGGCGAATCGAGTGCGGCGACCGAATGGGACGCCTGTCCGTCAGGCGCCATCGCGACGGTCGGCGCCGCGGGGGTCGGCGCGGGCCGTGGTGCCTCGTGACCGGTGCCGCCCCCCCTGCGCATGACGGGCTAGCGCCTCGGGCGGCCGCCGAGTTCCGCCTCGATCGCGGCTTCCATGTCCTCGGGGGACATGTCCTCGTTCTCGACGGGAAGGCCGGCGGCCTCCTCTTCGGCAGTGACGTCCTGCAGCCCGAAGATGTTCTGGTCGGTCGGGATGAGGTCGAGCACCTCCTCGTCGGCCGGCTCCGGCTCCGGGGCGCGGGACAGGGACTTGATCAGATCCTGCTCGATGCGGCCGAGCTCGATGGTTTCGTCCGCGATCTCGCGGAGCGCGACGACGGGGTTCTTGTCGTTGTCGCGATCGACCGTCAGTTCCTCACCGCGGCTGAGGTTGCGCGCGCGCTGGGCGGCGAGCAGCACCAGCTCGAAGCGATTGGGGACCTTCTGGACGCAGTCTTCAACGGTGACGCGCGCCATGCGCTCAACCTCCGGGCATAGCTTCGGGGGAAAGCGGGTAATTAGGCGATGCTGCGCTGCGATGCAAGGCTTACGCCGGCAGGATCCGCAGCGCCTGGGGCGGCAGGGCGTCGATCAGCGTCGCCGGCCGGGCCGCCAGCACCGGATGGATCCAGTCAGGCGCCACGTCGTTCAGAGGGCAGAGCACGAAGGCCCGTTCGTGGGCGCGCGGGTGCGGAAGCACGAGATCAGGGGTATCCAGGATGAGGCCGTCGTAGTCGATGAGGTCCAGATCGAGCGTTCTTGCGGCATTTGCCACGCTTCGCTCGCGTCCGGCGTCTTGTTCGATCTGCATGAGCCATGCCAGCACTACACGCGGGTCCGGGGCTTGGCCAGATTCGGCGCGGAGATGCACGATGGCGTTCACGAAGGCGGGCTGGGCCGAGGGGGGAATGGGGGCGGACTCGAACCACCGGGACAGACCGCGGACGCGCAATCCGGGAAGCTGGTCGAGCCGCGAGACGGCCCAGCGGCATGTCTCGAGAGGTGTTCGTCCGTCTCTATTTGCGAGATTGGCCCCCATGCCGACAACTATCATGTACTGCCCCGAACGGTCGTTCTGACTTTTGCAAGATTGCCTAGGTGATATAAACTCGTCCCGGACGACCGACATCGACGCTTGCCCGTACCCGCATATTCCAACCGCGTTCAACCCTGGGTTCAGAATCCATGCATTTTCTTCCGACTGAGCGGCTCGCCCTCTTCATTGATGGAGCCAACCTGTATTCGGCGTCCCGCAACCTAGGGTTTGATGTCGACTATCGCAACCTGCTGGAGTTCTTCCGGAAGAAGTCGCACGTGATCCGCGCCTACTACTATTCGGCGGTGCTTGAGACCGACGAGTATTCACCGCTGAAGCCGCTTACCGATTGGCTCGCCTATAACGGGTATACCTTGGTCACCAAGCCCGCCAAGGAGTTCACGGACGCGGCGGGGCGGCGGCGGGTCAAGGGCAACATGGATATCGAGGTCGCGGTCGACATGCTCGAACTCGCGCCCCGAATCGATCACGCCGTCCTCTTCAGCGGCGACTCCGACTTCCGGCGTCTCGTCGAAGCCATGCAGCGCAAGGGCGTGCGCGTCTCCGTCGTCTCCTCCATTCGCACCAGCCCGCCGATGATCGCCGATGAGCTGCGGCGGCAGGCCGACCAGTTCCTGGAGCTCGCGGAAATCGCGCCGGAGTTCACCCGCCGCCAGACGGAGCCGCGGGTCCGGACCGTGTCTCTGCGGGGCACGCCGGCCGAACCGTTTGCCGACCCGCACGACGCCGCCTAAGACGGACGCCGCCGCCAGCGGCAGTCTGCGCGGAGGGCGAATGTGCGGCCTGCCCCTCGGCACGTGCACCGAGCTATGATGGGGTTTCGAGCCCTCGGGCGTTCGGCGTGCCAGACATGCGGAGGCAGCCATGCGGCTGACCACGTTCAGCGACTATAGCCTGAGAACCCTGATCTATCTGGGGCTGCGGCCGGACAGGCTCGTGACGATCGCGGATATCGCGGCCGCCTACGACATCTCCGCGAACCACCTGATGAAGGTCGTGCACCAGCTCGCGCAGAGCGGCGAAATCGCGACGGTGCGCGGGCAGCATGGCGGGCTGCGCCTCGCGCGCAAGCCGGAGGAGATCAACATCGGCGCCGTCGTCCGCCGGACCGAACCGGACATGCATCTGGTCCCCTGTTTCGGGTCCGCGGCCGGGTGCCGCATCCAGCCGGAATGTTTCCTCGCCTCCGTCCTTGACGAGGCGCTGTCCGCGTTCCTCGGCGTGCTCGACCGTTACACGCTTGCGAATCTGCTCCGTGCTCCCGAACGGATCGCACCGTTGCTGGGTATTCCCCCCGCCGCATAAGTCGATCACCCGCGCCGATCGGGGGAGGCGCGAGCGGCAGGTCGGTCAGCTCGGCGCGGCCGGAGGCGCCGGCGCGCGGGCCGGCTCAGGCCGGGCGGGCGGTCTTGCCCAGCGCGGTCGAAATCGCCTCGGACAGGGTGGTGCCGTCGGGCTCTTCGCCCGCGCCGAACGTGCCCGTGACGAAGCCCTGCCGCGAGACCAGCACCTTGTTGAAGTTCCAGGATGGCGCCCAGTCGCGGGTCCGCTTCACCCAGGCATAGAACGGGGCGGCGTCTTTCCCGCGCACGTGCGACAGCGCCGCGAGAGGGAAGGAGATGCCGAACCGCGTGTCGCAGAACTCCTTGACCGTCTTGTTGTCGGCCGATTCCTGGTTGAAGTCGCCGCTGGGCACGCCGACCACGACGAGCCCTTCGGCGCTCCGCGCATGGTAGAGCTTCTCCAGCGCCTCGTATTGGTAGGTGTAGCCGCAGAAGCTGGCCGTGTTGACGACAAGCAGCGCCTTGCCGCGAAACTGGGCGAAGTCCAGCGTGCTGCCATCGATGCCGGGAAAACTGAAATCCCACGCCGTTTCGCCGGACGAGGCGGCGCTGGCGCTCTCCGATACAGCCGTGCCTCCCGCCAGCCCGCAAGATGCCGCCAGCACGGTGCGGCGCGTCAGCTCAACCATAGCGCTCCTCCAGCCACGGGTCGGCATTGTTGTGGTAGCCGCGGACCTCCCAGAACCCCGGGTGGTCGCTGATCGTGAACTCGATCCGCCGAAGCCATTTGGCCGATTTCCAGAGATACAGCCGAGGAACCAGCATGCGCACGGGACCGCCATGCTCGCGGGTGATCGGCTTCCCCTCCCACTCGTGGACCAGGAAGACATCCGGCTGATCGAACTGGTCCAGGCGGATGTTCGTCGTGTACCCGTCCCAGGAGTGGAACACGACGTGCTTCGCTTCCGGCTTCGGGCGGACGATCTCCACCAGCGCTCGCGCGGACACACCCTTCCAACGGTTGTCATAACGGGACCATTGGGTGACGCAGTGCATGTCGGAGACGCTCTCGCTCTGCGGCAGCGCCATGAACTCGTCGAGCCGCAGGCTCAGGCGGTTCTCGACCGCGCCGTCCACGTCGAGCCGGAACTTCTCGGGCGTGACGTTCGGTTCGGCTCCGAGGTCGAGGACGGGCCAGTCCTTCACCAGGCGCTGGCCGGGAGGCAGCCGATCCCGGTCGGGATCGCCGGTGGTGCCGGTCAGCAGCCGGCCGTCGCGGGCCCATTCCTGCTTCCTGGCGACCAGCTTCTCCCGGATCCCGCCCGTGACTGGCACCTGGTCGTCATCGCTCATGGGAGCTCCTCTCGCCAAATCGCACCGGGACCCAGCGTGGCGTCCCCTCTCCGACCTCGTCCACACCGGGGACGACCTGGTCGGCGAACGAACTTAGCTTGGCCCGTGCCGGACGTTTCGCAAGGGCGGCTGCGCCACCGCTCAACTCGCGCGGGCCTGCATCGTGGCCAGCGCTCGGACGATCGGGTCCGGCGTGACGGACACCTCGCCGAGGAAGGGTTGGTCGAAGATGAAGACCAGCGTTATCAGCAGGCCCAGACCCGCGCCGAGACCGCCGAGCGACATGACGCGGCCCCATTGGGGCTCGACAAAGGCGGCGAAGACCAGCAGGAGCAGGATCAGGAAGCAGATCACGTGCCAGTAGATGGGCGGGAGGCCCAGATCCGTCGCACTCAGCCGCTCGTCCCGGCTTTCGGCAAGCTGGTCGTTCAGCTTCAGGAGGTCGGCATAGATCACCGACTCCCGCCCCGGCGCGGGCTGGATGGCCAGGATCGCCCGCGAGAGCGTGGCGCTCGCTTCGGCGGTCCGCGGGCTGCTCTCGTGGACGCTGAGCCTCGGCCATTCGTCGTCGATCACGGATTGCGCATAGGCGTGCAGCGCCTGGCGGATCCCGGCGACCTTCGGATCGCCCCATCGGGTGAGCAGCCGATCGATCTGGTTGAACTGGGTGGCTTCGGCCGCGACGGTCTTCTCCACGTTGCGCAGGTTCATCTGCGCCTGGACGAGCGAGAAGGCGAGCACGGCGCCGGTGAAGCCGGTGATGGCGGAAACGGTGTTGCGGGCGCTTTCCGCATGGGTGTCGCTGACCGGCCCGAAGAGGCGGTATCGTAGCAGCGGAGCGATTGCGAACAGGATCCCGATGGTCAGCCCGAAGACGGCGGCGACACCGAGATCGGGCAGGTCGTAGAGGAATGTGATCACGGGAGCTCTCGGCAACGCTTGAGGCGCTCGTTCAATGGCGAGATTCGCGGGCAAAGGCCAGCACCACCAATCTGTCCTGCGTCCCGGATCGACACGCCCCGCGCGGGCGTCCGCCACGCACAGGAGGCCGCATGGAGTGGGAGGCGCCCGCAATCGTGCTGCATGCCCGACCGTACGGGGAGGCGGACGTGATCGCGACGGTGATGACCGAAGAGCACGGGCTGCATCGCGGCCTGGTCCGTGGCGGCCTCTCCCGCGCGCAGACGGCCACGTGGCAGTCCGGCAACCTGGTCGCGGCGCGCTGGACGGCGCGGCTTGCGGACCAGTTGGGCGGCCTCCGGGGGGAAACCGTCCACGCCACCGCGGCGCTGGCGATGGGCGATCCGCTCGCGCTGGGCATCGTCACCGCCGCCTGCGCCGTGGCCGAAGGCGCGCTGCCCGAACGGGAGCCGCACCCGGCCGTGTTCGGCGGCCTGCTCCGCCTGCTGGTCGGGCTGTCCTCGGGCGAGGCGCTGCTGCCCGATCTGGTGCGCTGGGAGATGCGGCTTCTGGCGGATCTCGGGTACGGGATCGACCTGCGCGCCTGTGCCGTGAGCGGCGCCACCTCCGGTCTGGCCTATGTCTCGCCCCGGACCGGGCGTGCCGTGACGGCCGAGGCGGCAGGCGTCTGGGCCGGGCGGCTGCTGCGGCTGCCCTCCTTCCTGGTCGGCGGCAACGCCGAGGGTCCCGGAGAGTGGCAGGACGGGCTGCGGCTCACCGGGCATTTCCTGGTGCGGGACGCCTTCGGCCAGCACAACCGTGCGCTCCCGCTGGCGCGGCAGATGCTATACGACCGCGTCGCCGCGCTCGCGGCGGAATCGGATCAACAGACCGGGGACCATGATGCCGAATGACGTGATCGGGCATGTCGAGGACACGCCGCTCAAGGACGCGCTGTCCGAGCGGTATCTGGCCTATGCGCTGTCCACGATCATGTCGCGGTCGCTGCCGGACGTGCGGGACGGGCTGAAGCCGGTCCACCGGCGGCTGATCTACGCCATGCACCAGTTGCGGCTGGACCCGACCGCCGGCTTCAAGAAGTGCGCCCGCGTCGTGGGCGACGTGATCGGCAAGTACCACCCGCACGGCGACGCCGCGGTCTATGAGGCGCTGGTGCGGCTCGCGCAGGAATTCGCCGCCCGCTACCCGCTGGTCGAGGGACAGGGGAACTTCGGCAACATCGACGGCGATAACGCCGCGGCCATGCGGTACACCGAGGCGCGGCTGACCGAGGTCGCGCGGGCCATGCTGGCCGGCATCGACGAGGACGCGGTCGATTTCCGCCCGACCTATGACGGGGAGGAGAGCGAGCCGATCGTCCTGCCGGGCGCCTTCCCCAACCTGCTGGCCAACGGCGCGGCCGGCATCGCGGTGGGCATGGCGACCTCCATCCCGCCGCACAATGCGGGCGAGGTCTGTGCCGCCGCGATCCACCTGATCCGTCATCCGGATGCGACCACTGCCGACCTGCTGGCGCACATGCCGGGCCCCGATTTCCCGACCGGCGGTCTGATCGTCGAGGAGCCGGCCTCCATCCTGACGGCCTACGAAACGGGCCGCGGCGGGTTCCGGCTGCGGGCCAAGTGGGAGAAGGAGGTCGGGAAGCACGGCACGTGGCAGATCGTCGTCACCGAGATCCCCTACCAGGTGCAGAAGGCGCGGCTGATCGAGCAGATCGCGCAGTTGCTGGAAGAGAAGAAGCTGCCGCTGCTGGGCGACGTGCGGGACGAGAGCACCGACGTGATCCGCCTGGTACTCGAGCCGAAGACCCGGACGGTCGAGGCCGAGATGCTGATGGAGACGCTGTTCCGCGCGACCGCGCTGGAGACGCGCTTCTCGCTCAACATGAACGTGCTGGATGCGAGCCGGACGCCGCTCGTGATGCCGTTGAAGCAGGTGCTGCGCGCCTGGCTCGATCACCGGCACGAAGTGCTGATCCGCCGCTCCAATCACCGGCTCGCCGCGATTGAGCGGCGGATCGAGGTGCTGGAAGGCTACCTGATCGTCTTCCTGAACCTGGACGAGGTGATCCGCATCATCCGCGAGGAGGACGAACCGAAGCCGCGGCTGATGGAGCGGTTCTCGCTGTCGGAGGTCCAGGCGGAGGCGATCCTCAACATGCGGCTGCGCAGCCTGCGCCGGCTCGAGGAGATGGAGATCCGCAAGGAGCACAAATCTTTGTCGAAGGAGCGCAAGGAGATCCAGGCGCTGCTCAAGGACGAGACGCTGCGCTGGAACCGGATCGCCGAAGAACTCGAGCAGACCCGCGCCAAGTTCGGCTCCGGGCCGCTCGGGGACCGGCGTTCGGTGCTGGCCGTCGCGCCCAGCACGGTCGCGGTCGACACCGAGGCGTTCATCGAGCGCGAGGCGATCACCGCGATCCTGTCGGAGAAGGGCTGGATCCGGGCGGTCCGCGGTTCCGTGGCGGACCCGGCCGACCTCCGGTTCAAGGAAGGGGACAAGCTCAAGCTGCTGCTGCCGTGCTTCACCACGGACAAGCTGACCCTGTTCGCGACCAACGGCCGCACCTACACGATCAGGGCCGGCGACCTGCCGCGTGGCCGCGGCGACGGGCAGCCAGTGCGGCTGCTGGCCGACTTGTCGAACGACGTCGACGTCGTTGCCTTCTTCGTCGCGGTCGAGACGACCAACTACCTGGTCGCCTCCAGCGCCGGTCGCGGCTTCATGGTGGCGGGCAAAGAGCTCGCAGCGGAGAAGCGCACCGGCAAACAGGTGCTGAACCTGAAGGCCGGGGAGGAAGCCTGCCTCTGCATCCCGGCGGACGGCGACCACCTCGCGGTCATCGGCGAGTCGCGCAAGCTCCTCGTCTTCCCACTCGACCAGGTGCCGGTCATGGCGAAGGGCGCGGGCGTGACGCTGCAGCGCTACAAGGATGGGGGGCTTCTGGACGCCAAGGTGTTCCGCCTGGCTGACGGCCTCACCTGGAAACTCGGGGACCGCACCCGCACCGAGACCAATCTCCGCGACTGGCTGGGGACGCGTGGCCAGTATGGCCGCCTGCCTCCCGCCGGCTTTCCGCGGAACGGCAGGTTCGGGGCATAGGACGTGATCGGCTGAGGGCACGCGTGCGCGGCATGCGCCGCGCTCACACGGGGGCATCGGGGCGCGCGCCGGCGTGCCAAACGGCTTGACGGCCTGAGCGTCCTGTCGCGCACTCTCCAGGTCGCCCGATGTCAAGGCTTCACGGCGGCGCTCACAACGAACAACGAAGCCCCGGAGAGGAACGTCCCATGGCCTTTACCCGTCGCACCCTGCTGGGGGGCGCCGCCGCGCTGTCGGCCGCGCCCATCATCCGCGCCCGCGCCCAGAGCCGGCCCAAGATCGTGATCGGCGTGCTGACCGATCTCAGTGGCACCTACCGTGACAACACTGGCCCGACCTCGCTCGCCGCGACCCAACTTGCGGTGGAGGAGATGCGTCCGCACGTCGACTTCGACGTCGAGGTCATCTCGGCCGACCACCAGAACAAGCCTGATGTCGCTGCTTCGATCACGCGGCAATGGTTCGACCAGGGCGTGGACGTCGCGGCCGACGTTCCGACCTCCTCGGTGGCCCTGGCCGTCGCGCAGGTCGCGCGGGAGAAGGACAAGATCATGCTCAACGCCTCGGCGACGGTGGCCGCCCTGACCGATGAGCAGTGCTCGCCCAACACGATCGTCTGGAGCTTCGATACCTACGAGAACGCCCGCTCGACCGGTGGTTCCCTGATGTCCCAGGGCTTCAAGTCCTGGTACTTCGTCACCGCCAACTACGCGTTCGGCATCTCGCTCGAGACACTGACCGCCGAGGTGGTGAAGCAAGGCGGTGGCGAGGTGAAGGGAGCGGTGCGTTACCCCTTTCCCGACACGACCGATTTCTCCTCTACGTCGCCCAGGCGCAAGCGAGTGGCGCATCCGTGCTGGGGCTCGCGATGGCGGGGCTCGACACGCAGAATGCGATCAAGGCCGCGGCCGAGTTCGGCCTGAACAAGACGATGCGCATCGCCCCGCTGCTCATGTTCATGCAGGACGCGCATTCGCTGGGCTTGCAGACGTGTGGCGGACTGCTGACCACCGAGACGTTCTACTGGGATCTGAACGACCGGACGCGCGCCTTCACCAAGCGCCTGTTGCCCATGTCACCGAAGAATTACCCGAATCAGGCGCACGCCAGCTCCTATTCCTCGACGCTGCATTACCTGAAGGCAGTGCAGGCAATGGGGGCGACGGAAGCGAAGAAGAGCGGCCGCGTCGCGATCGCCCGGATGAAGTCCATGCCCACGGACGACGACGCGTTCGGGAAGGGCAGTGTTCGAGCGGACGGGCGCGGCGTGTTCCCGGCCTACCTGTTCGAGGTGAAGACGCCGAAGGAGAGCAAGAGCGAGTGGGACATCTACAAGCTGGTCCGCACCGCGCCGCCATCCGAGGTCCTGCATCCGCTGAACGACAAGTGCAAGTTCCCGACCGCCTGAACGCTGGTTGGAGTACCCGGCGGCGGCGCGACCGTGCCGTCGCCGGGAATTCGGAAGACTCCGCGCGGTTCGTTCCCTGGGGAGAGGACGCGCGATGCCGACGGTTTCAGGAGACCGGTTCGGGTCGGGTCACGCGGCCCTCCGAGCACGCCGGTTTCACGCCGCGTGATCGTCGCCGCGGTGTTCTCGGCCTGCCTGCACGGCCGCGATGGGGCGGGAGGCTCGCGCCCCTGATCGGCACGCGAATCCCAGACTGCCGCACCGTCACCGCTGCATCTGCAACATCTCCTGCATGGGCATCATGTTGTGGTTCAGGTGGCCCATGATCCAGATCGAGCCGCCGACCACCAGCGCGACGATCAGCACCCCGAATGCCAGGGCGAGCACGTTGTTCGTGTTGTCGGGGGCGGTGGTGATGTGGAGGAAGAACGCGAGGTGGACCCCGATCTGCGCGATCGCCAGCACGACGAGCGCCACCGGGATGCCAGGTCCCCAGATCCATCCCGAACCGGCCGTGTAGAACGATGCGGCCGTGAGCAGGACGGCAAGGCCCAGGCCGATCAGGTAGCCCTGGACGCCCGCACGAATGCTCGTGCCTTCCACACCCGGCGCGACGTCGCCCGATTCGGAGTCGTGGTTCGTATCCGCACTCATGCGCCCGCTCCGATCAGATAGACGATGGTGAACAGCGCGACCCAGATGATGTCCAGCGCGTGCCAGAACAGATTGAAGCAGAGCAGGCGCCGGAGGATGTTGGGTCGAAACCCCTTCACGAAGATCTGGGCCATCATCGTCCCGAGCCATAGCAGGCCGGCGGTGACGTGCAGGCCGTGGCAGCCCACGACGGCGAAGAACGAGGAGAGGAAGGCGCTGCGCTGCGGTCCTGCGCCCTCGGCGATCATGGCCGCGAATTCCTGCGCTTCCATGATGAGGAAGCCCAGTCCCAGAAGCCCTGTCACCAGCAGGAAGACCTGGGTCCACAGATGGCTGCGCGCCTCGGTCGCGACCGCGGCCATGCCGCAGGTGAAGCTGGAGGCGAGCAGCAGCCCCGTCTCGATCGCCACACGCGACAGATCGAACAGGTCCTTTCCGCTCGGCCCGCCCGCCGTGGCGTCCTGCAGCACCGCATGCGCCGCGAAGAAGCCCGAGAACATGACGATGTCGCTGAGCAGGAAGATCCAGAACCCGTAGCCGACGATGACCCGCTTGGAGGCGGGGCCGCCGGCGCCGTGTCCGGGTGGTTCGCCATGCCCGTGGCCCGAACCTCCGTGATACGGCGCACGCCCCAGCTTGTAAGGATCGGGCTCCCGGAGATGGGTGGCCGGAACTGCCTGGGAGCTGCTCATGCCGGCTCACCGACGCGGGCATTGGCCCGGAGCCAGGCTTCGCGCGCACGCCGGCGCGCCCTGTCGCTCGCGGCGACCTCCTCGGCCGGGATCTCGTATTCCTCCTGATCGCGCCACGCGAACCAGACGAAGACGCAATAGGCGGCGACGAGGCCCACGCCTACGAGCCACCAGATGTGCCAGATCAAGGCGAACCCGGTTAGGGTCGAGAAGAACGCCGTGATGAAGCCCGTTGGGCTGTTCCGTGGCATTTCGATGGCCTCATACTCCGGCTCCGCGGCCAGTTGCTGCGTCTCGATGGCGCGCCGCTTGATCTCCCAATACGGCTCCTCACCGCGGACGTCCGGCAGGACGGCGAAGTTGAAGGCCGGGGGCGGCGAGGTGGTGGCCCACTCGAGCGACCGGCCGTTCCACGGGTCGCCCATCTCGTCGCGGAGTTCCACCCGTTCCCGGATGCTGACCACGAGCTGGATGATCTGGCAGGCGACGCCGAAGCACGTCACCACGACGCCGAGCCCGGCCAGCAGCACCCAGGGACGCCATTGCGCCAGGTCATAATGCTGCAGGCGCCGCGTCATCCCCAGCAGGCCGACCACGTAGAGCGGCATGAAGGTGAGATAGAAGCCGGCCAGGGAGAACCAGAACGCCGCCTTGCCCCAGCCTTCGTGCAACCGGAAGCCGAACGCCTTGGGGAACCAGTAGGTCAGGCCGGCGAAGGCGGCGAAGACCACGCCGCCGATGATGACGTTG